>Ga0209258_100126_pt1 | contig 177846 bp, 125 predicted proteins | sample Araplaol_mTSA_r2_FD_184281 | JGI IMG/M metagenome (GOLD analysis project Ga0209258, IMG submission 184281) | Arabidopsis root microbial communities from North Carolina, USA - plate scrape CL_Col_mTSA_r2 (SPAdes) (version 2) | ecosystem: Host-associated > Plants > Roots > Endosphere | place...
AATTGTGTTTGAATTTATAGAAATCTGGTACAATCGCAAAAGATTACATTCTGCCCTGGGATACTTATCCCCAGCGGAATTTGAGAGAAACTTAAACAAATTAAATATTGCAGCTTAACCGAGTGTCCATTTTATTGTTGCAATTCCAAAGAACTTCCAATATTTTTTTGAAGCGAGGGTGCTGTCGCCGACTGCTGAGATTTATAGTAGAAAAATAAGTAATGATCACTTGTTTTCGGTTGGGCAGCCAAGAGCAAAAATCCTGGGAATTCGTTAATATTATTGAAGTATTTTCTCTAGGTCGCTGCTATTTCGAATCATTTGTTGTTAAAAAATATTATACATTTTATGAGACACTGTTGTTACATCATTTGTTTTCTAATTATAGGTTGTCATAATAATTCTAATGTTTCTGGAAGAAATGATACTCTTTCTAAAACAATCAATTTGAATTTGAAAGATAGCGTAAATGGTCAAATAAATTCAGGAAGTGAAGTTGATAGCAATCGTATACGCGCTTCTATAAAAGAGATGTTGCATAATTGGACTGCGAAGTACAATGATTCGCTTATTATTGATACAAGTATATCAATTGGGAATAAGAGTATTTATTTATTAGTGAAAAACTACTGTCTATTTGATAGTTCTTTAACTATTCCTGAAAATTACGTTAGCCACCTTGGAATGAAGAAATTTATATCTAATGATTTTGCATCTTCATTATTAATGATTGTTAATAATAGGAAGATTGTTGATACAGTAATTAATAAATCCTTTTTTTTAGATATATTGTTACTACATGATAGACCAGAGCTTTATGATTTTGGTGCATTACTTTTTAATGGTATTAAGTTTAGTAATGATAGATGCAAAATTAAATACGTCATTGAAGTTCCTTTATCGGATGTTGGAAGTGGTTTCGATGCTGATGTATTTTATAATGGTAAAATTGAGGCTGTTGATGACGATCGAAGTAAATACAGAAAATAAAATCTAGTTGGCTATATCATGAAGGGATCTGAGTAGGCAGTAAGAGATTCTGTAAATTGGATAAACTTTAGGTTAATGTACTTTGTTTTTTTTGTAATATTAGCATTCTTACAATCTAAACTATCTGAATTAGATGGGTAGGAATTAAATGCATTTATACGTGATGATGAAGATAAAGATATCTGGAGTGAGAAAATGGCTACTTCCCGTATTCTGAATGTAATAGAATACCTAGGAGCACTGATTACTCATTTAGAAGCAGATGATATGATGCCGTATTTTTGATGAAAGTTAGAGTTTCTTTGAAGGCTTTTGATACGAAATTAGTTGTCAATACACAAAAGTTATGATTTATAAGTATGCTGTTTTAAGGGATGTTTTTGGCGTTGCTATTTTTATCGATGTTGAAGAAATTAGAAAACCTGAAATAATAAAAGGCGATCTTCAAATAATAGAAGGTATTTATTTAAGAATAAATGGTTCTCTGCCTTTTTTATCTCAATGGGATATTGAGAAATATATAAAGAGGTCAATTTTGGAGTTATCTGAAGTTATTAATGAAAGGCTGCATGGTTCTCCGGTTTGTTTTTATATAAAATCAGTCGAGACTAATCCAGTTCATTTTCAGAAAGAAGGTTTGTATTGTGCAATGAGAGGGTGGGTAGCCCAAAATTATGATCTGAAATTAGAACCAGTAGGAGTTGAATATAGTAAGGAAAAACAACAATTTGTATTCGATATTTAATAGCAGTATTGTCTGATAAAAGATATCCTAATAGCGCTATATTATTAATAGTATCTAATTGCGTGTATCTTTTCAGGGATATAATGTTTTATCCTTTCACATGCATCTATCAACAATGGGGCTAGCATAATAAGTGGTTTTATCTGTCAATGCGTGATATCATTACACTAACGTTTCACATATATTGCTATCTTTATATTAAAATACTCCTGTAACAATGGATCAGCCAGAACTCATTACAAAAATCAAGCAGGACTTGGTGATGAGAAAATACTGCATACCTGGTAATAGCGAATTTAAGCCTGCATGGAAATTCGCTTTTTACAATCCTGCTAAAAAGGATAAAAAGGGGGCTGTTGTTGTGCGCCAGTCACCCGCTATACAGATAGAATTTGCCTGTTTAGCTATCTGGCTGATATTGATTGTGTTAATTACAAAAGAATATCAAGATCTGTTTATACCATTGTTATTAATAGCAGTCAATACTGGTTACACAATCTTTCTCTATAAGCCCCTGTTTATAAGTATCAGTGCAACTGGCATCGTTTTCAAAGGACAAACATATCACTGGGAAGACTTTATTAGCGCCTACATTTGTGTTACAATACAAAGGAGGTCACAATTAGGGAGGTTAATATTGATCCGGCAGGACGGAGAGTATGTTTGCCTGAATCTGTCCTCTATACACAAATTTAATAGAATTGGTACGGCAATACGTGACTTCCAGCCTGTAAGCTGGAGAAACTTAATATAGCTCAAGGAGCAGAGGTTGAGATAGAACTGAGGAAGCGGAAGACTGGTTTATTGGAATGAAGTATCTTATACTTTGCATCATCTTTTTACATTTTCATGTCGTCATAAATCAATAGCGGATCAAATTGATTGCATTTGCCGTACAGGAAATAAAGTGAATCTTCCTATCTTCAAAAATTGGGAAATTTCTAATAAAAATGGCTCTCGTAAAGCAATGTTCCATTACCTTGACCCAAAGAAAGTTGATTTTGCTTTTATTGCTTATAAAGAAGGTTCTAAGATTTTAATAAAGAGAACTTCACCTGTAATGACTGAAAGTTTTCAAAATATGGAGGATTTTAAGAGCGAGAATTTTTCCTCATTAAATATTAAAAATATTATTGAAGGCTTTCTGGCATTAAATGTAGATGAGTTAGTTTACTCGGAGCCATTGAATGGTAACCTGCAAGCAAGAGGCTGAACGGGGAGTAAAGTAATATCAGGTAAGATTAAAAATAATCTTAAAGTGAATATGAGGTTTAATAAAATAATAGGACCATTAATCTTAATAGTTGCGTTTTATTTATTGCTATTGAAACCATTATTTATAAACCTTATCTGACGTGACTATCAGGTGAAGTTAAATTGAAAAACAAATTCGGAACCCATATTCCAAGGCTAAATAGGAGAAGCAAACAGTCAGATTCAGTGTATTTATTGATCAACAACGTCTGGCAATCTTCGATGCTATAATAGTCATTAACAGTGCGGCGAGTATTCATTTCTAATATCGTCATCCAGCCTGTTTCGCTCTCCGAAAATCCAATTCTCCCCGAAAATATTTATTTTCACGCCTGCGCGGGGGCAAATCCCCGTCACTGAAGAGAATGACAAAGGAAGAATACAAGGCGGCTTTTGATGAGGAAGATGCAGTAGGATGGCTTTCCATAGATAAGAAACTGGAGGAAATCTATGGAGATACAGAACCAAGGCATTATGCTCCCCCTCTCCATTATGCAGCGGGTGGGGAAGACCCTATTGATGGCTCCAGCATCTATGACAGCGAAAAACAGTCGTTTCACCGGCATATTATCAGTTATGGCATGTCGGAATTATATTATGACCTGGAAAAGATAGAGGAGCCTTTCAGTAAATGGGGTTTTGAGTTTACTTTCAGGATCAGGCCTTTTGCCGGGGATAAGGAAGATCCTTTATGGGTGATAGAGATGATGAACAACCTGGCTAAATATGTCTACAGCAGCGGTAAATGGTTTGAACCTTATCATTTCATCCCTGCCAATGGGCCTATAAGACTGGATACGGATACAGACATCGTAGGACTAGCATTTGTCCTTGATCCTGAACTGGGTGTAATCCAGACGCCGAACGGAGAGGTTTCTTTCCTGCAAATGGTAGGATTGACATCCAAAGAAACAGAAAGACTGTTAGCCAGCCCTAAAATAGCAGATGTGGAGAAGCTGATAAATGAAATGAGAGAAACAAATCCACTGTTGATTACAGATCTTACAAGGAAGAGTTAAAATAGGAAGAGACTGCTCATTTCATGAAATGCCCCCAAAAAGTTTGACACTTTAGGGGCACTTCATGAAATGAGCAGCCTCTTTTTATTCAGGTAACTGATGGAAAACACAAGCAATTCTCAGACTCTATTTTATCCGGATGCCTAATTTCAGTTTAATTACATCCTCTTCGCGCCAGCTGTTGTTGATCGATAAATACACCTTATCTGACGTGAATATCAGGTGAAGTTTAATAGAAATACAAATCCTGGACCTATATTCCAAAGCTACATCAGAGAACTAAACAGTCAGATGCAGTGTATTTATGATCAACAATAGCTATATATTACTCTCATTCTGAGGTAACGGATATCTTGCCCACACATCATCATCAGGTCTGTCCTTTGGCAATGTTCCCAGCAAGCCATAACGTCTTACATCTATCCAGCGATGCCCTTCCATAAATAGGGAATAACGCCTGTTATAGAGTAATTCTGTTATCAACGCCGCAGTAGTAATAGCACCCGTATAAGGAGCCAGGTTATGTGCCGTGCGGATACGGTTCAAAGCTACAATAGCATCCGGAAATGAACCGGTCTGGATCTTGGCTTCCGCATAGATCAGGATCAGCTCTTCGTTACGGATAATACTGATAGGGGAGTTGAGGGAATTCCAGATAGTAAGGTCCCGGTCGCCGGTTAAACCACCCTGACTGGCAGAGGAAGTACGCAGCGAGGTTTTATTGATACGGTCATCACCCGCTACGATATTATTCACAAAAGAAGGATGCGCTACCCTTACTTCACCATTGCCGTTAGGGGCCAGGTACATGGTATTGGCAAGATCACCACCATTGGTAGAGAAGGAATGATATACACCTGTTGTAAGTGTACCATTCAGATCAAAGAAAGACTCGTTAAGGGCAGTCAGCGCACCCGCCCAGTTCTTCCGGTAAGTATATACCCTGGCAGCCAATGCACGGTTAAATTTCAGCAACCCGGCTGCATCTTTGAACCCCAGAAAACCATCAGACAAAGGGAACATCACCTCCGATCCGGTAAGGTCCGCCTTACCATCATCCAGGAATTTAAGTACTGAATCCATCACTACACCGGGATCAGTAATGACAGGCCCCAGCGTTGCTCCGTTAGGAACAGGAATACGGGCGCCATTGGAATCCGTCATGTTGATGTTAAGTAACAACTGATAGCCAATAAGCGTTTTTGCAAAACCCGTAAAGGCTTTCTTTTGCGCATCGGAAGCAATAGCTGTCCGGGTATTTTTGATCGCATCCAGCAGAATGAAACACTGCCTGATCACCTGGTAACGGGAAGCCCAGGGATTGGTAATATAGAAAGTGTTATTGTCCAGCCTTTTGGTACCACCGCCTAAAAGGTCTGTAGTATAACGGGGCTCAGCACCGGAGAAACGGTAAACTTCTCTGCCGATAACACCGGTACCATCCAGGTAAGCTGCGATGTTATTACGCATCCCCGACTCGGCACCTGTTACAAGGTTAAATAAATCACTCCTGGTAGGATTAGCAGTGATCCCACCTACTACAGGAGTATTCAGACTGTTGATCTCTCCTTTCTGACAGGCACTGAACGATAGCAGTATAATAAAAGCTGCAAAATACTTATTCATATATAATGATTTTAAATTGATCATAAATCTATACCCACATGAAAACTGGCCCTCTTGGAAGCAGGGAAAGGCGTAACGTCCACACCTGTTGATAATCCATTACTACCACGGCTCTGAGCCGTTGTAATCGTATTACTACCGAAGTTGGAAACCTCAGGATCATACCCTACGTATTTTGTCCAGGTGAAGAAATTATTGGCAGAGATACCCACCCGTATGCCTTTGATGATATTCGTGTTTTTCAGTGGTACATTATAATACAACCCTATCTCACGGATACGCAGATACGATGCATCCTGTACATAAATAGAAGCATCCCCTGCATTAGGGCGATAAACACCTGCTTTAGTACCATGGATCATATCATCGAAGTCGAAAGAAGTTGCCCCTGCATCCGTTAACAACTGTGTAAGGTTGATATTGTCACCACCTTTTTTCCAATGCATCAGGAAACGAAAAGAGAAGTTTTTGTAGATGGTTAACTCATTGAAGAAACTCATCTGGAACTTAGGTTCTGCATTACCTATTAATTTCAGGTCACTGCCAACAATGCCCTTGATCTGTGTGGCAGGCTGTCCCTCTTCCAGATAAAAGGTTCCCAGTGAGTTACCAAATGCACCAATCGCATATGGAGGTATCAGCAGCTTCGTTACTTTGGAACGGTTCATCCACCAGTTGATAGTAGAACTCCATTTGAAATTGGAGGTATTAACAGGTACCAGTGTAAGTCCCAGTTCAATACCCTGGTTTTTCAGGTTACCACTGTTCTTCCATTCGGATGCATAACCGGTTGAACCAGGCAATGAATGACGTAACAATACATCATAGATGTTCTTGTTGTAATAAGTAGCTTCCAGGCTTACCCTTCCGCTCAGAATACTTATATCCAGCCCTGTTTCAAATTCTGCCTGACGTTCTGGTTTGATGGCCGGATTACCCTGCAGGTTATCTACCAGTACCCCGGGATAGCCACCGATATTGCTGCCCAGCATACCGGTAAACTTACTGCTGTAAGGTGGTACGTTGCCGGACTGTCCATAGGCTGCCCTTATCTTCAGGTTCTCTACGCCTGCTATGTTCCAGAACTTCATCTTGGCGATATTCCAGGAGAAGGAGCCTTTAGGGAATATATAGTATTTTTTATAATCCCCGTTGTTGGTAGACCGGTCAAAACGCACACCTGCACTCAATGTGATCGCATCTATAAGGGAGAGGTCTTCCTGTATGAAAAGACCGTTATCGCGGTACTTCTGACGGAACTGATGAGTGGTAGTATTGGCGCTGGCGTCCAGGTTACTCTGTCCGGAAACGAGGTTGGTAGCTACTGTGAGGATATTGTCCATGTAACCGGTTTCCAGTGTGGCACCCGCTGTACTGGTTAAACTGATCTTATCATTAGGCGTAAATGTATTGGCGAAGAAACCACCAAGGTTGGTGTTGAGGTTATTGGTATTACCCTGGATAGAATGTCCCTGCTGGCCGTTCTCTTCAAATTGAAGATCGCGGGGGAATAAGGCCGCCGTTTTATAGTTGTAATAATCCACACCACCCCGGCCAATAAACCGGGTCGTAGAGCGATCATTCTGTTGCAGCCGGATATCGAGGTTAGCACCACCTACAAAACGGTTAGTCTGCTCGTTGTTGCGCATCTTATCACGTGTTTCCAGCGGATTGGAAGCTGCAAAAGGGTTACGTGGATACTCTCCCAAAGCATTAGGATGCAGGTCCACAAAATCCGGCGTAGAAGATAAGGCGACTCCGTAAGTAACACCGTTGTTATCGTTATTGGTAAGCCCCCTGTCGGAAGAGGAGTTGATATAATTGGTAGTAACGCCAAGGGAAATACGATCACTGATCTTATGATCTATATTCAGGCGGACAGAGTTATTGAAATATCCTGTATTTTTAACAATGCCTTCTTCCTGGCGGCGGTTACCAGAGAGATAAAAGGTTGTTTTATCGCCACCACCGCTGATGGATAAACCGGTGTTTAACACCTGGCCGGTTTCCCCGTACATCTCTTTTTCATAGTCATAGATCTTGCCGGCGCTTTGGGCAGTGTTAAACTGTGCTTTATAGGCATTGCGTCTGGCCTGAACGGCCGGATCGGTATTGTCGGCACTACCTGCCAGGTCGGCTGCTGTTTCAGCGGTAAACTGGCGTACGCCCATCAGGTGCCTTACCTTTACAAAACCCAGTTCCTGGTTTACGCTCACCTTTGTTTTACCGGATTTCCCTTTTTTAGTGGTGATGATAATTACGCCTGCAGCTGCTTTGGCGCCATACATGGCTGCCGCAGAAGCGCCTTTCAGGATCTCAATGTTCTCTATGTCTTCCGGGTTGAGGTCTGCAATGCGACTGGAAGGGTTATCCTGGTTATTGGGGTTACCGGCGGTAGCGGCGCCGGAAACATCATTTAAACCGGCAGGGATACTGCTGTTGTTGAAGAAGACCCCATCCACCACATATAAGGGCTGGGAGTTGCCGAAGATGGAAGTGATCCCCCTCATCTTTACAGAGAAACCACCACCGGGAGCGCCGGAGTTGGCGGTAATGAGGGCGCCGGGTACTTTACCGCTTAGGGCTGCATCAAAGGTCTGTGCTGGGGCTACGCCATTGAGCTCCCGTCCGGAGATGGTAGCTACGGCATTGGCGAGGTTACTTCGTTTTACATTCGTTGCAAGGCCCGTCACTACAACTTCATCTAAACGGGCAAAATCCTCTTCTAAAGAAATATTCAGTACAGTAGTAGCTGGTGTCAGCTTTAAGGTCACGGTTTTGTACCCGGTATAACTCACCTGTATCGAAGGTGTACCGGCGGGAACGGCCAGTGTGAATGCGCCTGAGGCATCTGAGATAGCCCCCTTATTGGTGTTGGGTATCCTGATAGTCACTCCGGGAATAGGCCTGCCATTCACGGCATCTTTTATATGACCGGAAAGGTTTTGCTGCGCAAATAGTGCGAGAGTGCTGCACAGGCAAAGCAGCACCAGCAAGCTGGATTTGGGTAGAAACATAGCTTGTTCGATTTAGAAAATGATGAATGATAATGAATGCTTACAGCAGCATAGTTTTGGATTTTTGTGGAATATTACTTTGTTGTGGCATCCTGCAGGTACGGGCAACTTCTGGGTTCAACATAAACGCCTGTCAGGATTATTTTCTCATTAAGCCGGCCTTATTATAAATGTATATTCATATTTAGCAGATTACGAAAATTTACAAGTATTTTCTTCTTTTTTATTTGGTTTTAATAAGTTATATTTTCAACTCGATAACTTCCATATAGGCACAGATTAAATCCGGAAAATAAATTATTTTCACCCCCTGATAATATGAAAGAAGAGGGGACAATAAGCGAAGATGCATATGCAGTACGCCTGCAACAGGGTGATGAACTGGCCTTCCGCTATGTGATGGACCGCTACTTCGCCATTATCACAGGTTTCACCAAAAGGATACTCTCAGACAAAGCCGCTGCTGAAGACATTGCCGAAGAGTCATTCATCAAGTTATGGCAGCATCACGTAAACGTCAGTACTTTCCAGTCCATTAAAGCATTCCTCTACATTACCGCAAAGAATGGCTGTTTAAACCAGCTGCGCCAGGAAAAGAACCTGGAACGCCGTCATCAGGACTATTCCACCCGTATGGACCAGGAGATGAACTTCATCGAAAACGAAATTATCCGGGCGGAAGTAAAGGCCGAAATCTACAAAGCAGTATCCCTTTTACCTGGAAAGATGCAGCAGGTATTCCGTTTGGGCTTTATTGAAGGCCTTCCTAACCGCGAAATAGCCCGTTTACTGGGCATCTCTGTCAATACCATCAAAGCACAGAAATCCCGTGCTATGGAGCTTGTTAAAGAGAAATTACAGGGAAAAGATATCTACCCCGTTGCTATTATCCTCCTGTCCCTTTTAAATAAATAAAAAAAAGTTGAACACTGACTAACCCAAAAGGCATTGGGCTGTGTTTGTATTATATCAGCCATTCGTTTTTATGAAAGAAACAGAGATCGATCAATTACTTCATATTGCCGCATTGATCAGCAGACAGCGGGCCGGCATTACACTCAGTGACAGGGACCAGCAGGTCCTTAACAACTGGCTGGCGGAGAACCCTGTTAATGTGGAGTTATTGCATGAAGTGATAGAAGCACTGGATACGCCTGTGGAAGACGAGGGACTGAAAGCATCTGCTAACCGGGTATATGAGGCGATCGGGTTTGTAACGCCCTTGCCCAGACCTGTTTACAGGATAAACAGGTGGTGGTGGGCTGCGGCCTTGCTTATTGGCATTACTACAACTATTTACCTGCTCTATCATCCTGCACCAAAACAAGCGATCGCTTTAAAGATCAGACCAGGTAAAGATGTGGCTACGCTCACCCTGGCCGATGGGACTACCATCACGCTGGACAGCACAGCTAATGGCATTATCAGCCAGCAGGGGAATGTAAGGATAACAAAACTGCCTACAGGTGAACTGGTATACACGCCTGAAGGTAGTAATGCGCAGGAAATACTGTACAATACCATGACCACCCCCAAAGGAGGACAATATAAACTGACACTGCCGGATGGCTCAAAGGTATGGCTCAACGCTGCTTCTTCCATTACTTACCCGGCTGCATTCGCGGGTAAGGAACGAACAGTCACTATAAAAGGAGAGGTCTATTTTGAAATAGCAAAGAATGAAAACATGCCTTTTCATGTGAAGGCGAACAATATAACTGTAGACGTATTGGGGACAAGTTTTAATATAATGGTATATGAAGATGAACCAACCATTAAAACAACATTGATTACAGGTGCTATCAAAGTAAACGGGTACCTGCTTAAACCTGGCCAGCAGGCCGCAAACGAACGGATAACAGATAATGCAGACACGGAAGAGGCCATCGCATGGAAAAATGGTCTCTTCGAATTCAATCAGCAGTCCATCGTATCTATCATGCAGCAGATCAGCCGCTGGTACGATGTAGATATTCAATACCAGGGAAATATAAAGAGCAAAACATTTACCGGGCAGATTTCGAGATATGCAGACATCACAACGGTATTACAGAAACTGGAGCTAACAGGTGGCATCCATTTTAAAGTATCAGACAGAACAGTAACAGCCATGCCGTAATAATTTATACTGCCAACAAACCAAAATCAGAACAAAACGATGAAGCTAACGTTTCTTAACAGGGGACAGGATATCCGTATGCTCCTGCCAGCCAAAATCAGACTGACCATGAAATTAGTATTTCTGATCTTATTCACGGCCTGTTTGCAGGTCAGTGCCAGCACCTATGCACAAACGATCACTTTGTCAGAAAAGAATGCATCATTGGAAAGGATCTTCCGTGTTATCAAAGCACAGACAGGATACTTGTTCTTATTTGATGACCAGCAATTACAATCTGCCAGGAAAGTGACAATTGTAGTGAAAGAGGCTTCTATCCAGACTGTTCTGGACCAATGCTTCCAGTACCAGCCGCTGGCTTACCGCATCGTAGACAAAACGATCATCGTACAACCTAAAATAATAGTTAAACAGGGCCCGCCTTTCGTCATCCGTGGGGTAGTAACGGATGATGAAGATCATCCTTTCGATCACGTAACCGTACAGGTAGAAGGCAAAGGCATTGGTATGACCACCAACTCCAAAGGAGAATACGATCTTACAGATCCGAATATTGATGAAGAGACTATACTGATCTTCTCTTTCATTGGTTATGTTCCTCAAAAAATAAGAATCGGTAACCGCCATACCTTAAACGTAAAAATGGTGCGCGACAGGAAAGTGCTGGATGAAACAGTGGTCATCGGTTACGGTACTACCACCCAGCGTAAAAGCACCGGTGCTATCAGCAGCATTACCTCTAAAGATATCGCTACCCAAACAATAGATAACCCGCTTACTGCCTTACAGGGTCATATCCCCGGTGTACAGATTACACAGGATAACGGTTTGCCCGGCGCGGGCGTAAGGGTACAGATACGCGGACAAAACACGGCTGCGGCTGGTTTCATTCCCTTATACGTAATAGACGGTGTGCCCTTTACCCTGTTCAATGGCGGACAACCGACTACGGATGCATTGAATGCATATGGTACCAGTGGTGCTAACGGTAATATCAGCCCATTCAGTATGATCGCTCCGGAAGATATTGAACGGATAGATATCCTCAAAGATGCCGATGCTACGGCTATTTATGGTTCCAGGGGCGCTAACGGCGTGATCCTCATCACTACCAAAAAAGGACGTAAAGGCAAAACATCTCTCAACATTAATGTATCCAATGGAATAGCCAATGTCAATCATTATATACCGATGATGAACACCGCCGAATACCTGCAGATGCGTAAAGATGCCTTTGCGCATTCCGGTGTAACACCTACCGTTACCAATGCTAAAGACCTGCTGGTATGGGACCAGAATGCTTATACCGACTGGCAGAAATGGGCGGTTGGTGGTACTGCTCATTATACAAATGCGGCGGTATCTGTTTCCGGTGGAGATGCACAGAACTCTTTCCTGTTCAGCTCCGACTACCGTAAACAAGGCACCGTATTCCCCGGTGATTTTGATAACAGCTCACTTTTCGGTCGCCTGAATGCAGGACATAGAAGCCTGGATGGGAAATTCAATATGAATGTAGGCGTGAACTACGCCTACGCAAAAAATAATCTGCCTCAGACAGATTTAAGTTCGCTGTACGATCTGCCACCTAATTATCCTATCTATAATGCAGATAATTCATTGAACTGGACGCGTACCAATCCTTTGGCTTATCTAAAGAAAAAGTATGATGGCCAAACCAATAACTTTATCAGTTCTGCGGATATTTCTTATAAAATATTACCTAATCTGAGTATCAAAGCAAACCTTGGTTTTACACAAACTACACTAAAACAAACAGTAGCCGTTCCTGCCAGCTCTCAGAATATTGCAGCTACTGCAACACCTGCAGTGATTGCCGCTGCTAACAACCTTACTTCTGCCAATAATGGGAATGATAATTATATCGTAGAACCACAGATAGAATATACGACGGGTATTAAGGGAGGAAAATTACAGTTACTGGCGGGAACAACTTTCCAGCAAAGTAAAGCAACAGGTATTACTTTATATGGTTCAAATTTCAGCAGTGAATCATTGCTGAATTCTATCTCCAGTGCAGGTACTGTTACGGTGAGATATAATAATTACTCTCTTTATAAATACAATGCAGTATTTGCCAGGGCTAATTATAACTGGAAAGACAAATACATTGTGGATGGAACTTTCCGCAGAGACGGATCTTCCCGTTTTGGCCCCGACCATCGCTTCGGGAACTTTGGTGCAGTAGGTGCTGCCTGGTTGTTCTCCAAAGAAAAGTTCATGGCCAATATCCCTGTCATCAGCTTTGGTAAATTACGTGGCAGCTATGGCTTAACCGGTAATGATCAGATCAGCAATTACCTGTACAGTGCATTGTATTCTTCAGCATGGACAGGCTATAATTATCTTGGCACAAACACCCTGGTACAAAACACTGTTTCTAATCCTGATCTGCATTGGGAAACTACAAGGAAGCTGGATTTTGCACTGGAACTGGGATTATGGAATGACCGTATCCTGTTTAAAACTGACTTTTACCGCAACCGGTCTTCTGACCAGTTAGTGTACATTGCTTTACCAACTCAGGGGGGATTCGGTTCTTATACCGGTAACTTCCCTGCACTCATCCAGAATAAGGGATGGGAATTTGAACTGACTACTACCAATATCCAGTCTAAGAGTGTAAGATGGACTACTTCCCTGAACCTGACCATTAACAGGAATAAGCTGATTTCATTCCCCAACCTGGCTACTTCCAGTTATAGTACCTCTTATGTTGTTGGGCAGCCTATAGATGTGCAGTTATTGTATCATTACACTGGTGTAGATCCAACAACAGGCAAACCTACTTTTACTTCTAAAGGCGCAAACCCGGATTATGCTACCGACAGGGTTCCAATGAATGTTGGTCATCCGTACTATGGTGGTATTACCAACAATATCTCTTACAAGAATTTCACACTTGATTTCACCTTCCAGTTCAATCATCGCAACGGATTCAAAAACAGTACACTGGCCCTGAATTTCTATCCATACGGGTATTCATATACGAACCAGAGTACGGCTATCCTGGACAGATGGAAAACAACCGGGGATAAAGCATTCTTCCCGTCTGCAGGTGTTAATTATGATAATGCTTATTCTAACCTGTCCGGTTCTGATTATAACTGGGGAAATGCTTCTTTCATCAAATTCAAAACGCTGAGCCTTACCTACAACCTGCCAAAAACATGGTTACAGCATGTACATATGTCCGGCGCTTCCTTGTATGCACAGGGACAAAATCTGTACACATGGGCCAAACAAAAGTATGTATATGATCCTGAAACCACACAGCCTGGAACAGGGTCTGGTTTAGGTACGGGCAGGTATGCTGCTTTCCCGCAATTACGTACTATGGTAGTGGGTCTGAATCTCTCATTCTAAAATTAATGATCATGAAGAACTTTGTATATCTGATAATGGCGACGGTAATATTCTCTTCCTGTGAGAGCTATGTGGACATTGATAAAGCGCCTAATCAACTGTTGATTGCGGATGCTTACAAACAGGATGCTACAGCTACCAGCGCAGTACTGAATATTTATTCTGATGACGTCACGACTTATAGCCTTGCCAACTTAACTTACCTGGGCGGAGTGGAGTCTGATGAAATGTTATATACACAGGCCAGCACTCCTGCCATTACGGAGTTTGCGCAGGCTGCGGTTTCTATTACCAATAGCAACCTTGTAAATTATCTCTGGTCCTATCCCTATTCCATCATTGCAAAAGCCAACGTGGCTATTAATGGCTTAACGGCTTCCACTACCTTAACAACTACTGTTAAAAGCCAGTTGTTAGGGGAGTGTAAATTCTTCAGGGCTTTTACTTATTTCAACCTGGTGAATTATTTCGGCGATGTACCGCTGGCGCTTACAGGTGATCCGCTGAAGGATGGCTATTTGCCAAGAGCTTCAGCGGATTCTGTATGGGCACAGATCATCAGCGATTTAAAAGAGGCAGAAAACCTGTTACCTGCTGCTTATACAGGTACGTTAAGAACAAGGGTGAATAAGTATGCGGCGTCCGCCTTACTGGCACGCGTTTATTTATATACAAAAGACTATGCGAATGCAGAAGCAGAGGCCTCTAAAGTGATTGGCGCTACTGATATTTCCTATACGTTGTCTGATGTAAGTACTGCCTTTTTAAATACCAGTAATGAGACGATTTTCCAGATAGCGCCTACCACTTCCTGGAGCAGTTTTCCTTTCATGGGTACTTATTACATTACTTATGGCCAGTTTGTATTGTCTCCTTCTTTAACCGCATCATTTGAAGCAGGAGATAAACGTAAAGTCTCCTGGACAAAAGACAGCATCATCAATAAGTATAAAATGGCAGGCGGCGAATACAATGTTGTTTTACGCCTGGCAGAACAATACCTGATCAGGGCAGAAGCAAGGGCACAGCAGAATACCAATCTTACCGGTGCACAGACAGACCTTGATTCAGTAAGGGCAAGAGCAGGACTGCCTGCTACTACGGCTGTTACCCAAACTACCTTACTCGCCGCTGTTGCACAGGAACGTAAAGTGGAATTATTCGGAGAGTACAGTCATCGCTGGTTCGACTTGAAACGGACGAACGAGGCAAATGCAGTGATAGGCGCATTAAAAGCAACAACCTGGAAATCCACAGCTGTACTGGCTCCCATTCCGTCTGCAGAAAGAATTAAAAATGCCGCTTTGACTCAAAACGATGGTTATCCTAAATAAATAAACATATGTCAACAATTAAAATAGCCGGCTTTATGCTTGTTAACCTGTCTTTTGCCTTAGCTGGCCTGGCACAGGGTACTTACCAGTTATCAGGTAAATTGGATGGTTTAACCAACGAAAAGGTTTACCTGAACAATGATGGAGATAAGACGGATTCTACTTTTGCTAAAAACGGTGCCTTCACTTTTACAGGAAAGATCAATCAGCCACAGTATTATATGCTGCGCATAGCAGGAAAAGAATACAGGGCAACAGGATTATTCCTGGCCCCCGGTAAAACCACTTTAAAGGGCCATGCAGACTCTTTAAGCAAGGCAGTGATCATTGGCAACCCTTATAATAAACAATGGCAGGAATGGCTTGTTAACTGGGGTAAGATCACAATACAGGCAAGACCAATGTACATGCGGCTGGATTCTGCCACACAGGGTGGTAAGGTGAAAGAATCCCCGGAAGAGAGAAAGATCTTTGAAGACGGGATGAAATCGCTGGAAACACAAACAGAGGCTGCCGTTACAGCTTTTATTACAAAATATCCGCAGTCGCCCGTATCTCCGTTTATCATCATGGACCGTTTTGTCAATTATCCTAATCCTCAAATGGAAGCGAAGACCTGGGCAATGTTAGGTAAAGAAGCGAAGGGTTCTTTTTACGGGAAGAAAATTTCGGAGCATCAGAGAATTGCGTTAAAAACAGCGATAGGGGCCAGGCCCGATTTTGCAGCAGCAGATACGTTGGGGAAGATGGTAAAGTTATCTTCTTTAAGAGGAAAATATGTACTGGTAGATTTCTGGGCAAGCTGGTGCGGTCCTTGCCGTAAAGAGAATCCCAATGTGGTAAAAGCATATCAGCAATATCATGAGAAAGGGTTTGATATTATGAGCGTTTCACTGGATACCAATAAAGATGCTTGGATGAAAGCAGTAGCCAAAGATCATCTTACCTGGAATCATGTAAGTGATCTGAAAGGCTGGAAAAGCCCGCTTGTAATGGAATATGGAATACACGCAGTACCTACCAGTTTCTTGTTAGACAGAGACGGGAAAGTAATTGCGAAAGATCTTCGCGGAGAGCAACTGGAAGAAAAGTTGAAGGAGTTAATGCAATAGTGAGTGTTCATAATCAATAGAGAAAGGGGTTGTATTCTGCTTTTGAATACAACCCCCTTTCATTCGCGTACCTGATGAAGATCGATCGCCATTTAGACGATTCTCAGGTCCTTTATTTATTTAATACTAATTCTGCGGAGAATTGTATAATGTGCCGTTATAACTACCGGTTACCACTTTGCCACTTACTGTAACCGTATAGTTGATAGAATAATTATTTCCTGAATGAGAAACATTCACAGTACCGGCAGTAACACCCGTGATTTCTGATCCTGCACCAGCTACGTTGGTAGCATTGTATCTTACAACAGCGCTGGAAAAGTTTTTCTTTGTATCATAAGCCCCGTTATTCCTTGTAAGGAAGTCATACTTAGGGTAATTCAATGTATCAACGAAAATCTGTACAAAGTTTTCTATATAATCCGGGGCCACACCAATATTGGTGATCTTCAGTCCATCCGTAGTATTCCAATAGGCATAACTGGTAGTATAGACTTTACCATCCAGGGTAAATGAACCACCATTAGCAGTTGACTTATTCTCGTCTTTCTTACAGGAAATAGTGAACAGGCTTACGGCCAGCATAAACAGGGCAATTTTCTTCATAGGTTAAGTTTATTTATTGAGAATCAAATGGTTTAAATATAGTATAGTTCCACATAATCCGGGTTTCTACGGATATAGCGGATATAAATGTAACAGTTCACTCACAGGATGCACTGTAAGATATAAATAAATATTAATATATTTATAAATAATACCTCAGTATGATAACATCATCTTCGAGTCAGCTGTATTGATCATAAATACACCTTTTCTGACGTGAATATCAGGTGAAGTTAGATTGAAAAACAAATGCTAAACCCATGTTCAACAGCTACATCAGGGAACTAAACAGTCAGATGCAGTGTATTTATGATCAATACAGCTGACAAAAGATTATTATAAACAGTCAGATGCAGTGTATGTATGATCAATACAGCTGACAAAAGATTATTATAAACAATCAGATGCAGTGTATGTATGATCAATACAGCTGACTATTTACAGGTTATTATAGAAGGATTGCATATCGCCCGCCAACTGATCGTAAATAGGTTTCGTGAATAACATAAAGAGGTCCTGGGGAGGAGGGGGTGGAATATCAGAGCCGCCTATCTGGCGTTTATCTTCTTCGCTAAGGGCTCTTTTATCACCTTTATAATAACCAAACTCGTTTACCCAGGTATAACTACCGGGAAGACGGTTATCCCGGATGATCTTATTGCTGGGAACGTCTACCAGCTGATAATCCAGTGCGCCTTTGGAGATAACGCTGGCCCTGGTAACATACACGGTAGCTCTTACGGTTTCGTATCTGTCGATGAATTTACCGCTGGTGTCTTTGTAACTGCCTGTTACGATCTCTCTGGAAACATCGCGCTGACTTCTGTCCACATAGGTTTGTCCGACTACGAAATCGTAGAAGCGCAGTTGCAAGTATTCGTCGGCCTGCAGGTTATTGCTGCGCGCGATACGTTCATCTGTGAACTGAACAAAGCGGTTGATATTCCGTTGTTGCAGGTTGCGGATCAGGATATCCCTGAACTGGTCTGCGCTGAACTGAAAATAGGAAGAGTTGATTTCCAATTCGCTTACTACCACGTTGATAACTCCTCTGTTAAAAGACTCGTCTCTTAACTCGGCAGAATTGCGGTAGTTATTAATCAGTTTAAGAGCAGCGTCGAACTCATCGTAAGCCCTTCTGGCGCTGGCCTTATCTTCTTTCTTTAATAAAACGACCCCTCTCTGATAGCGTACTTCCGCTGCATTTTCCTGCGCACCGGTAATAGCATTACGGTAGTCTTTAGGCGTCACTACAGCCAATGCGGCAGGAGAGGTCTGAATAATATCGTACAGGCTTTGAAGTGAGCGGTATTCCTGCCGTACATATTCCCATTTGAGGGGATTGTCAGAGGCCAGGTAACCATTCACCTTATCTTCGTGCTGGTGTTGGGATTGTGCATATGCCTGGGGAAGCAGTTGCAGGGATGTAGTATGCTGGGGGTGTTTTTGTAATTTCTTTACAAATGCCTGTACGGCCTGATCGTAACGGCCTTTATTGTACAGTTTTTCCCCCGATTTACATGACAAAATGAATAGGATAGGTGCTATCAGCAACCAGTAACGGTTTTGCATATATTTCTCGATGTGTGTATAATCCTGCTACTTTATGTACCGTCTCATCTCTCTGTCGTTTTCACGTTCCCTGATACTGTCACGTTTATCATGCAGCTTTTTACCTTTACCCAGTCCTATTTCCATTTTCGCATATCCTTTTTCAGAGATAAAAATGCGTAATGGAATGATGCTATAGCCTTTCTCTTTTATCTTCATTTCCAGTTTACGTAATTCCCGTTTTGTAAGCAGTAATTTACGTTCCCTGAGTGGATCATGATTGTAGAAGGTACCATGTGTATAAGCCGAAACGTGGAGGCTTTTTACATACAGTTCTCCGTGTGAGAAATAGCAGAAAGCATCATTGAAACTCACCCTGCTGGCACGGATAGATTTTATCTCTGTACCGGACAATACGAGGCCCGCAATGAATTTATCTTCAATTGCGTATTCAAAGAATGCTGATCTATTTCTTAATTCTGCCATTTTATAGGACTCCCGATGGAGTCAATTATATTTTATTAAATTTCAGGGTTCCTGACAATGCTTACTATATAGTAGCTCCCCGCGGAGCCTGATAATATTTCCTACAAATATGGGCTCCGTCAGGAGCCCTGTGTTTGTAGGAAATAACATCTTTTATCAAACCAGGATTCCCGGCTTTTATTTTAATTCTTAAATAACACAAGCAGCTCTGCTAACTTGGGTTTCAGTTCTTTACGATCGATAATCAGATCGAGGAAACCATGTTCCAGTACAAATTCTGCACTCTGGAAACCTTCAGGAAGGTCTTTCTTGATCGTTTCCTTGATGATACGCGGACCGGCAAAGCCTATCAGCGCTTTAGGTTCCGATACGTTCAGGTCTCCCAGCATCGCAAAAGACGCGGTAACACCACCCGTAGTAGGATCTGTCATCATGGAAATGTACGGTAATTTAGCGTCTGCCAGTTGCGTTAATTTAGCGGACGTTTTAGCCATCTGCATCAATGAGAACGCACTTTCCATCATACGTGCACCACCCGATTTTGAAATGATCATCAGCGGCATTTTGTGCGCGATACAATAATCAATGGAACGGGCGATCTTTTCACCTACAACAGAACCCATAGAACCGCCAATGAAGGCGAAGTCCATACAGGCTACCACCAGGTCATTATCCATCACTTTCCCAACACCCACTCTCATGGCATCTTTTAATCCTGATTTCTTCTGGGCATCTATTAATCTTGCACCGTAAGGTTTCAGATCTTTAAAGCCAAGGAAATCCTTCGGATAGATATTATCAAATAACTCTTCGAATCCATTTTCGTCAAAAATGATCTCGAAATATTCTGCAGAATTAATACGGTTGTGATAATTACATTTATCACATACGTAAAAGTGTTCTTTCAGGTCTCTTACCGTGACGGTTTTTTTGCAGTTAGGACATTTGTGCCACAACCCATCCGGCGCTTCCTTCTTCTCACTTGTAGACGTTTGAATGCCTTGTTTAATGCGCTTAAACCAGCTTGACATATTGTACTATTAGGTTACAAAATAGTTGTGCAAGATACAAATTAAATTAACTTCCAAAGTATCTCATTCGCAATATTATGCTTAAAGTACCTGGGAACCAGTATTTTGACAGGGAAAGATATATATTTAATTCAAGTAATAGGAGATTGGCCGATATGAAACAAAATAAAGCCCTCCGTTGAGAGGAGGGCTTTATTTTAATATTGATTAGTAACGAATTACGCGTTTCTGTTGATGCAGTTCAGATCGGCAAATGCTTCTTCCAAACGTTTTACAAAGGATTCTTCACCTTTGCGCAGCCACACACGTGGATCGTAATATTTCTTGTTTGGTTTTTCAGGTCCTTCCGGATTACCCAGCTGACCCTGCAGGTATGCTTTCTTAGACTCGTAGAAGTCGTGAACGCCTTCCCAGTAAGCCCACTGCATATCTGTATCCAGATTCATTTTAATTACACCATAACCCAGTGCTTCAGCAATCTGGTGTTTTGGTGAACCTGAACCACCATGGAATACATAAAACACTGGCTTAGCAGCAGTCTTGAATTTTTCCTGGATGAATTCCTGGCTGTTCTGTAAAATCACAGGACGTAATTCTACGTTACCCGGAGTATATACACCGTGTACGTTACCGAAAGCAGCTGCTACAGTGAAACGGGTACCGATCTTAGACAGTTCTTCGTAAGCGTAAGCCACTTCTTCCGGCTGTGTGTACAGCTTGGAGTTGTCGATACCGGAATTGTCAACACCATCTTCTTCACCACCGGTTACACCCAGTTCTATTTCGATAGACATACCCAGCTTGTTCATGCGCTCGAAGTATTTCAGAGAAGTTTCGATATTCTCATGGATAGGCTCTTCAGAGAGGTCCAGCATATGGGAACTGTACAGTGGCTGCCCGGTTTGCTTTTTGAAAGCTTCACCTGCGTCCAGCAGACCGTCGATCCATGGTAACCATTTCTTGGCAGCATGGTCTGTATGTAATACTACAGGTACACCATAGTATTTAGCTACTTCATGCACGTGTTTTGCACCTGATACACCACCAGCAATATTAGCCTGCAGCTTATCGTTAGGCATTCCTTTACCGGCAAAGAACTGTGCACCGCCGTTAGAAAACTGTATAATTACAGGTGAGTTAACTTTTGCAGCGGTTTCCAGTACTGCGTTAACAGTGTTTGTTCCTACCACATTCACGGCAGGCATTGCGAACGCATTGTTCTTAGCATCATTGTACAGCGCATCCAGCTCTTCGCCGAATAACACGCCAGCTCTGTATTTTCCCATAGCTTCGAATTGTTTTACATTTAAGGACAGCAAATATAAGTACTTAATAGTACTTATTATAGCGTTTAAATAGACTTTTAGGAGAAGACTGACATTATTTGCCTGAAATACGCGAGGGCCTCCAATAACCTGCTTCCATACCAGGAGAACATTTCACCGTCTGCCAGCAGTACCCTGGCCTGAGGTAATATATCCTGTAATGCTGCGATATGTTTGTCTTTAAAAGGGTAGGGTTCAGAGGAAAGCAGGACCAGGCGGCAGCCTGTTCCCTGTAGCTGGTCGAGGGTAATAACAGGATACCTGGGTTTATCTCCGAATACATTTTCCAGGCCGCAGGCCTTCATCATTTCATGGATAAAAGTATCCCCGCCTGCCACCATCCAGGGATCTTTCCAGATAAAGTAAGCCGCTTTTACAGGTGGCAAAACAGGCAAGGCCCTGAAACCGGCCATTATCCGTATCACTAAATCAACAGCTTTGCGGCTATGGCCTGTAATCACTCCTAACCACCGGATCATCTCCATTGCATCCCGCAGGTTATGAATGTCACTTACCCATACCGGGAACTCCTCCATTAAGGTTTTCACCTGTTCCGGTTCGTTCTCTTCTTTATTAGCGATGATCAAATCCGGTTGCAGGGCGCGTATCTTATCTATATGTAGTTGTTTAGTGCCACCAATCCTGGGCTTTGTCCGGAACCATTCGTTGGGGTGAACGCAGAATTTAGTGATACCAACAACGTCGGCGCCAAGATAATACAGTAATTCTGTCTGAGAGGGTACAAGCGATATGATCCGGCGCGGCGGGAAAGGAATAGCAACCCGCCGGCCCAACTGATCAATGTGAATAGGATTAATTTCCAAGAGCCTGTATAATGTCGTATTTGGTAACAATATGATAGTTGCCGCTTTCGTCTCTGGTGAGGACAGCGCCATTTTCCTTATTAATATAAACAGATAATTTTTCTATAGGCGTATCCATCCTTACTTCCGGGAAGGCCGGCTGCATCACCTGTTTCACGTGCGCATCTTTTAAATTGGCATCATCTATCAACTTGATAAACAAACCATTTTCAGAGATAGCGCCTACTATATCATTGTTATATAATACCGGGATCTGCTCAATATCGTATTTCTTCATTTTCAGGATCACATCGCTCACTTTGTCTTCCGGCCCAACTGTTACCAGTGGCTGATTACGGCGGGCATTCACTACATCTTTTACGGTCTTAACATCTAAGAAACCGCGTTCCATCATCCACTGATCATTATATACCTTGCCTACATAACGGCTGCCATGATCATGGAAGATCACCACTACCAGGTCGGTAGGTTTCAGCCGGCTTTTCAGCTGCTGTAGGCCTGCGATAGCGGATCCGGCAGAGTAACCTACGAAGATGCCTTCTTCTTTGGAGATACGGCGGGCCATGACAGCGCCATCCTTATCCGTTACTTTTTCGAAATGGTCGATGAGGGCCATGTCGTAGTTCTGCGGAACAAAATCTTCCCCTATGCCTTCTGTGATATAAGGATATACCTCACTCATGTCCAGTTCTCCGGTTTCATGGAACTTTTTCAGCAGGGAACCATAACTGTCTATTGCCCACAGCTGTATATCGGGGTTTTTCTCTTTGAGGTATTTACCGGTACCTGTAATTGTACCGCCTGTACCTGTAGCCACTACCAGGTGGGTCACCTTTCCATCGGTCTGTTTCCAGATTTCCGGACCGGTTTGCTCGTAATGGGCATCGCGGTTGGCCAGGTTATCATACTGGTTCATATAATAGGAGTTAGGTATTTCCTTTGCCAGCCGGGCTGCTACTGAATAGTAAGAACGGGGGTCTTCCGGTTCCACGTTGGTAGGGCACACGATCACCTCGGCGCCTACGGCTTTCAGGATATCTACCTTTTCTTTGGATTGTTTATCTGTGGTGGCGAAAATGCATTTATAACCCTTGATCACAGCGGCCAGTGCCAGGCCCATACCTGTATTACCGGAAGTTCCTTCTATAATGGTGCCGCCTGGTTTTAAGAGCCCTTTTTCCTCTGCCACTTCCACCATTTTCAGCGCCATGCGGTCTTTAATGGAGTTACCTGGGTTAAAAAATTCTACTTTGGCCAGTACGGGGCAGGGTAATCCGGCAGTTACGCGGTGTAATTTCACTAACGGGGTATTTCCTATTGTTTCAAGGATACTATTGCAAAAATCCATATAATGAGATGTTGAATTCCAGCGAAAATAAGGAAATAAAGTTAACTTGGAAGAGCTTCTGAATAGGGATTAAGTTGTTATTAAACAGGTATCGAACAGGTATTGAACAGGCTTATCCTTCGCTTTTTAACGGAGGATGAACGGAGGATAAGCCTGTTTAATACCTGTTCATAAGCCGTATTCTTCTATTTCAATATCTATTCACTCCTATTTCAATACTTAGTCATAAGCCGTATTCTCCTATATTTGCAATATGAGTCAGCGGATTTTTATAACCGGCATAGGGACCGGGGTGGGAAAAACACTAACAGCAGCCTGTATAACAGAGACGCTGCAGGCTGATTATTGGAAACCCGTGCAAACCGGCCTGAAAGAGGGGACAGACACTGATACCGTACGCGGATTATTATCCAACCCCATATCAGTATGCCACCGGGAGGCGTATTGCCTGGAAGAACCCGCTTCACCGCATCTGGCTGCCCGTATGGAAGAAGTTACTATCAATGTAAAACGCATTATTGAAGTAGCTGAAAGCCTGCAGCCTGCTAACCGTCCGCTGGTAATAGAAGGGGCAGGAGGCCTCATGGTCCCCCTGAATGAACAAACATTTACGATCGATTTTATACAACAATTAAAAGCAAAGGTGATTATCGTTGCCCAGAATTACCTGGGCAGTATCAATCATTCACTATTAACTGCCCGCGTGCTGAAACACAGTGGTATCCCTGTAATGGGATGGGTTTTCAGCGGCGATTATCATAGTAATGAGGAAGAAGTGGTTTCCTGGAGCGGGTTCCCGCATCTGGGCCGGATTCCCAGAACAACCCTGGTAGATAAGGCATTTGTGAAAGAACAGGGAGATAAGTTATCTTTGCGGGCAACAACATACTTTTAACCTACTTGTTAACAAAAAAGGATATACGAAAACAATACCTGGAAAAACGGCTTAATCTTCCGGACGACCTCTCTACCACGCTAAACAGGCAACTGCTGGAACAATGCAGGCAGCTGGATCTCAGCTCTTTTAACATGGTCCATATTTTTCTGCCCATTACGGGAAAAAAAGAAGTGGATACTTATGCCCTGGTAGACTGGGCGAGGGTGGCATGGCCTGATATACAATGGGTGTTGTCTAAGTCGGACCTTGGTACCGGTCTTATGCTGCACTACCTGTGGGAGCCCGATACCCTGCTGGTTAATAATAAATACGGTATCCCCGAACCGGAAAACGGTACCCTCATTTCCCCTGCAATGCTTGATCTTATCTTTGTTCCCCTGCTGGCATTTGATCGTAAAGGGCATCGTGTGGGATACGGGAAAGGGATGTACGACCGTTTTCTGCAGGAATGCAGGCCCGATGCCACTACCATCGGGTTATCGCTGTTCGGCCCGGTTGATTCAATTACTGATACAGATACCCTGGACGTGCCACTGGATATGGTGATCACCCCAGGTCTTATCTATCAATTCAAGAAAAAATGATACAATACCTGAAAGTTTTATTATACCCTTTTTCCCTGTTATATGGCCTGGTGATGTGGGTCCGGAACCGTTTTTACGATACCAATGTCCTCACCGCAGTAGAATTTGACCTGCCTGTGATTGCAGTGGGCAACCTTTCTGTGGGCGGTACAGGTAAAACGCCGCATGTGGAACACCTGATCCGGCTGCTGAAAGACAAATACCGTACTGCCACCCTTAGCCGGGGATATAACCGCCGTACCAACGGTTATCTGCTGGCAGATGCACAAAGCACGGCCGCCCAGTTGGGCGATGAACCCATGCAGTTCCATCAGAAATTCCCTGATATCAGCGTTTGTGTAGGAGAGGAGCGCATGCTGGCCATACCCCAGTTACTAGGAGAACGCCCGGAAACCCAGGTGATACTGCTGGATGATGCTTTCCAGCACCGCTCTATCAAACCGGGCATGAATATTCTGATAACGGATTACAGCCGCCGTTTTACCAAAGACCATGTAGTACCCTTTGGCCGTCTGCGGGAAGGCCGCAAAGGGTATGAAAGGGCTGATTGTATCATTGTTTCGAAATGCCCGCCGGCTTTATCAGCAGCAGAAAAAGCCGCTATCCGCAAGGAGATAGACCCGCTGCCCGGCCAGCACCTGTACTTTACCTCTTTGCAGTATGGGACATTATATGACATGTTCAGCGGAGAACCCGTAGACGTGCCGGCAGATACCACCCTGATGCTGGTATGTGGTATTGCCCGCCCTGAACCACTGTTACAGCAGTTGAAGAGTACACACGAACAGGTGTACCTGCTGCCTTTCCCGGATCATTATTACTATACTGGTCATGATCTGGACAAGATTAAAAAAGAACTGGGAGACTTACCAGGAAACAAAAAAATGGTGATTACCACCGAAAAAGACGCCGTACGCCTTCACCTGCTTGAAGAACGCCTGAAGGAGTTAGACATACGCATTGCCGTTATGCCGGTAGAAATATCTTTCCTGTTCGGGGAAGCATATTCATTTAATAATTATATTTTTGATTACGTGGAGCAGTTTGGAAGTAACCATGATTAAATGTTACGAGAATGACAAAAAGTAAAAAACCTCAAAAAAGCAGTAGCACCCAAAATACATTCAGGGGCACTGTACAAATAACCCGTTCGGGTATGTCCTTTGTAATTATAGAAGGACAGGATAAAGACGTAATGGTAAGGCAACAAAACCTGAATACCGCGCTGGACGGGGACGAAGTAATTGTCTCTGTTATTAAGCAGGGTAAGAACCAGGGCCGCATGGAAGGTGTGGTAACGGAAATCCTTACACGCAAGAAAACAGAGTTTACCGGCACACTTCAGGTGAATAAAGGCTTTGCCTTCCTGATACTGGATAAATCCCTGTTCATGCCGGACATTTACATTCCGGCAAATGTACTGAAGGATGGCAAAACCGGTGATAAAGCACTCGTGCGCGTGGTGAGCTGGGGCGATAAAACCCGCAAACCCGTAGGAGAGATCATTGAATTGCTGGATGCCACTAATACCAATGACCTGGCCATGAAGGAGATCCTGATAGAAACAGGGTTCCCCCTCAGCTTTCCGGAAGACGTGATCAAAGAACTGGCGCTGGTAAAAGAAGATATCAATACAGATGAAATAAAGAAGCGTAAGGACTTCCGGAAAACATTGACGTTTACGATAGATCCTGTTGATGCAAAAGATTTCGATGATGCGATATCTATTAAGAAAATGCGCGGTGGCTGGTATGAGATCGGCGTACATATTGCAGATGTAAGTCATTATGTATTGCCTGAAACATCCCTGGATAAAGAGGCGTACAAACGTGCTACCTCTGTATATCTGCCAGACCGTGTATCTCCCATGCTGCCAGAGAAGATCTCTAATGAACTGTGTTCCCTTCGTCCGCATGAAGATAAACTTACCTTTTCTGCTGTTTTTAAAATGAATGAGAAAGGGGAGATCAAAGAGCACTGGATAGGCCGCACCATCATTCACTCCGATCATCGTTTTACTTATGAAGATGTACAGGAAGTGATTGAGAATAAAGCCGGTCAGTATGAAGAGGAAGTGTTGCTGTTAAACAAAATAGCGCAAACCCTTCGTGCAGAAAGATTCAAAAATGGCGCTATCAATTTCTCTTCACAGGAAGTCCGCTTTCAGCTGGATGAAAATGCGAAGCCTATCGGCATCGTGATCAAAGAAAGTAAAGAAGCGCATCAGCTGATAGAGGAGTTCATGCTGCTGGCTAACCGTACGGTAGCGGAGTACGTGTTTAATATCAAGATAGGTACTAATCAGCATGTACCTTTCCCATACAGGATACACGACGCACCTGATGAAGAAAAGCTGAAGGTATTTGCCATATTTGCCAAGAAATTCGGGCATTCACTGGATGTGAGCAACCCCGATAAGTTAGCTGCTTCTTTCAATGAAATGCTGAACTTTGCCAAAGGCAAGCCGGAACAGCATGTACTGGAAACCTTGGGTATCCGTACAATGGCCAAGGCGGTGTATACGACCGATAATATCGGTCACTATGGATTGGGATTCGAACATTACTGTCATTTTACCTCACCTATACGCCGTTATCCGGATGTGCTGGTACATCGTGTACTGGCAGAATGCCTGGCCCATGATGTACATCCGGACAAGAATATGGAGAGTAAGTGCAAGCATTCTTCTGAAATGGAACGTAAGGCCATGGAAGCAGAAAGAGCGGCTAACAAATACAAACAGGTGGAATACATGCAGCAGTTCCTCGGTGAGGAATTTGACGGCGTGGTAAGCGGTGTGGCTCACTTTGGTTTCTGGGTAGAGACCGTGGATACCAAATGTGAAGGTTTGGTAAGCATACACAACATGACCGCCAAAGATGAATTTGTATATGACGAAACAGAGTACGCACTGATAGGACAGTATACCGGTAAGAAGATCCGTATCGGGGATAGAGTGAAGATCCGGGTAGTGGCAGCCAACTTAGTGAAGCGCCAGCTGGACTACGACCTGATTGAAGACTGGGGAGACGGGCCAGATGTATCATCAAGGCCACAGTACCGTCGTAAACCTGCGGATGATACTAAGAGAGGTACCAGCAGGAAACAGTCCGGTAGTAAGAAATCTTCCGGAGACAGAAGATCTTCATCAGGCGACAGAAAACCATCCGGGGATAGGAGAACATCGTCCGGAGGAAAGAAATCTTCCGGTGGAAGATCAAAACCATCTACAGGAAAACCTAAAAGAAAAAATGATTAGAAGCTTATGCATTCATTTCAGGAATTAACCGTACAGTTTGGAGAACATTTTAGCAAGGAACATTTCCCGGAGCAGCCTAAAAAACTGTACGAATCTGTAACCCATATTCTTAAAATCGGAGGAAAACGTATTCGCCCTGTGCTTAGTATCATGGGGAATGAACTCTTTGATAATATACATCCGGATGTGTTCCAGGTGGGTATTGCTATAGAGATGTTCCATAATTTTACCCTGGTACATGACGATATTATGGATAAAGCGCCCTTGCGCCGCAACCATCCTACTGTGCATACCCTGTACGGGGAGTCTACTGCTATACTGGCCGGAGATGTGATGCTCATCAATGTATATGATTATCTGAACAGGGTCCAGCCTCATTATAAACAGAAACTTCTGTCGGCCTTTAATAAGGCTGCCAGGGAAGTTTGTGAAGGCCAGCAGATCGATATGGACTTTGAGGGGATGGAGCCGGAGGAGGTGCATTACAATGACTATGTGAATATGATCGCCCTTAAAACATCCGTACTGCTGGCCGCCAGCCTGCAAATGGGTGCTATCATAGGCGGGGGAAGTGAATATAATCAGCAGCATATCTACGAGTTCGGAAAGAACATAGGGATTGCTTTCCAGATACAGGACGATTACCTGGATGCCTTCGGGGACCCTGAGAAGTTTGGTAAACAACAGGGGGGAGATATCCTGGTGAATAAGAAGACTTTCCTGCTGCTGAAAGCCCTGGAAATGTGTAACCCTGCCCAGCGGACCAAACTGAAGGCGTTATTATCTTCTGATCCGGACGATAAGGTAGCACAGGTATTACAGCTTTTCCACGATTGTAAAGTAGATGAGTGGGCGGAAAAGGAAAAGGAACGTTTCCAGCAGATAGCTTTTGAACACCTGGAGAGTATCGCGGTATTATCTGCCCGTAAGAAACCGTTAATGGAGCTGGCCGGTTATTTACTGAAGAGAGAGCATTAATTTTGATATATTCGCAGATCGCTAAACCTGGAAATGTTATTCACCACTAATTGATATCACCCAATGTCTAAATCGCTTTTTAGAAAAAAATCTATTGCTGTAATATTAAAAGATGCACATGATGGTTTAACAGAAGGCCATAGTGGTGGTAACAAATTACAAAAAGTGCTGGGGGTAAAAGATCTGACTGCAATGGGTATTGCAGCGGTCATTGGCGCCGGTATCTTTTCTACGATCGGTGAAGCGTCTTTCCATGGTGGCCCGGGTGTTTCCTTACTCTTCATTATCACCGCTGTTACCTGTGGTTTCTCTGCGCTCTGCTATGCCGAATTCGCGTCCCGCGTACCGGTATCGGGCAGTGCTTATACTTATTCTTATGTAACATTCGGAGAATTGGCCGCCTGGATAATTGGCTGGGCGCTGATCCTGGAATATGCCATCGGGAATATTGCCGTGGCGATCTCCTGGAGTGGCTATTTCAATAACCTGCTGGCGGGGATAGGGCTGTCGTTGCCTTCCTGGCTGGCCAGCAACTATGACAGCGCCTCTGCTGAAATTGTAGCAGCTGCCCCGCATATAGCCGGAGTGCCGGTGATCCTGAACCTGCCCGCTTTTATCATTGTGGTGCTGGTTACTTACCTGGCCTATGTGGGGATACAGGAGAGTAAGCGCAGCGCTAACCTGATGGTAGGGTTGAAGATCCTGGTGATCCTGTTCGTGATTGCAGTAGGTAGTTTTTATGTGAATACCAATAACTGGCACCCTTTTATGCCTAACGGATTTTCGGGGGTAATGAAGGGTGTTTCTGCTGTATTCTTTGCTTATATCGGTTTTGATGCTATCAGTACAACAGCGGAAGAATGTTCAAATCCCCAGCGCGATTTGCCTAAAGGGATGATCTATTCTCTCATTATCTGTACGGTATTATATATTCTCATTGCACTGGTACTGACAGGAATGGTGTCTTATACCCAGCTGAAAGTGAATGATCCGCTGGCATTTGTATTCCAGGCGGTACACCAGAACTGGATAGGGTACATTATCTCTGTAAGTGCGGTGGTAGCAACTACCAGCGTATTGCTGGTCTTTCAGATCGGGCAGCCGCGTATCTGGATGAGTATGAGCAGGGATGGTTTATTACCTAAGCGTTTTAGCAAGATCCATCCCCGTTTTAAAACCCCTTCTTTTGCCACTATAATTACTGGTATTTTTGTAGGTGTACCCGCTTTGTTCCTGAACCTGACGGTAGTAACGGACCTTACCAGTATCGGTACTTTATTTGCATTCATACTGGTATGTGGCGGTGTATTACTACTGCCTCCCCAGGAAAAGGCAGATCCTAACAACAAGCGTTTCCGTCTCCCTTATATTAATGGCCGGTGGATTGTTCCGGTAATCATTATTGTATTTGCTTACCTGTTCCGGGAACAGCTGCCGCAGAAGTTTTCTTTTGTGGGAGGCTGGGAAGTATGGAAGCATAATATTCCTTTCTTTTTCTTTGCCGTTGCGGCAATTGTATTTTCCGTATTATCTTTTGTACGTAAGCTGTCAATGATCCCGGTGCTGGGGCTGTTAAGCTGTTTTTACCTGATGACAGAAATAGGTTTCAGGAACTGGGTAGTATTCTCTATCTGGCTGATGATGGGGCTGGTCATTTATTTCGGATACAGCTACCGGAACAGCAAACTGAACCATGTAAAGCGTATTACATTGGTTTAGCGTGTTTTAAGAGTAGTATTATTGGCAGAAGTTGTTGTCGATAAATATACTGCATCTGACTGTTTAGTTCTCTGATGTAGCTGGAGTAATGGGCTCAGGGCTTGTTTTCAATTTAACTTCACCTGACAATCACGTCAGATAAGGTATTTATCGATAACAACATCTGCCGCGAAGATGATGTTATCAAACTGAGACACTACCTTTTAAAGGCCGATTTTGTGTTATGCATTTTTTAATGTATATTCATATTAGCTCTTTAAAATCAAATTCTATGAATCTGCTACAACGAATTGACCGTTGGGGCGAATCACATCATCCCAAATGGGTTGATGGAATTCGTGTCCTGTTAGGAATTTTTTTGTTCTGGAAAGGGGTGGTTTTCATACAAAATATTGATGTTCTTAAAGCTGTAATCACCCAGAGCCCCGTCATCACGGTGTTATCTTTCTGGCTAGCTCATTACATTGTCTTTGCTCATCTGGCAGGTGGTGTTCTCATCACATTCGGTTTATTAACGCGAGTTGCCATTTTAGCACAAATCCCCATTTTAATAGGCGCGCTTATTTTTGTACATACCCCAACGGGGTTATTCAACGTACATGGAGAAGCCGGCCTTTCTATCCTTGTTCTGCTGTTGCTGGTCTTCTTCCTTGTGGAGGGCAGCGGCCCCATTTCTTATGATGGATATATGCGTCGGCACCCGGCATGATGATCTTTACTGGTGGTCAGGATGGCTGGTCTGATGGTCGTCCTGCCACTGGTATGTGCGTATCGTCGCTCATTTTTCATAGATTTGCCAATCATATGAAATACGAGATCGGCGATAAGATTCTATTATTACATTCTAAGGAAGAAGGCACTGTTGTGGACATTATCAATACTGAAATGGTAATGGTAGAAGTTGGCAAGGTGACTTTCCCTGTGTATCTCGACCAGATAGATTTTCCTTATTTTCATCGCTTTACAGCCCCCAAAGCGGTAGAGCCCACTCGTATAGTGCCGGGATGGGACATTAAACCAGAGAAAAAACAAACCGTTTTCAAAGAAAGTAAAGGCGTATTCCTGTCTGTTTTACCGGTATTCCTGGTAGAAGGGTATGAGGAAAATGTGCAGGTATTGAAGTTTCACCTGCTCAACGAAACGAATATGGCCTATCGTTTTCAGTTCCAGGTATGGCTACGCAATAAGCTGGAACTGGAAATCCGTAATGAGATCGAACCTTTTAAGCACTTTTATCTCTCCGACCTTTTATTTGAATCCCTGAATGATAGTCCGCGGCTGGAATTTACTTTCTACCCGAAAGAGAAGGATGCTACACTGGCGCCGGCTTATCAGAAAATCTGGAAGATAAAGCCGAAGCAAATGTTTCAGCAACTGAGTGAATTACAGGCCCGCAGGGATGCTACCCTCAGTTATCCTTTATTTGAGAAATACCCGTTAAAGGCCATCAGTGAAATTGAAACGGGTAATATCGGTTCCCTGGCAGCAACAGGCAGTAATGTCACCATACCTGTTGAGCCTCCCTTACAACCCAAATACGAACTGGACCTGCATATAGAGAACCTGTTGACCGAATGGAGAGGTTTGAAGAATATTGCGATCCTGGCTATACAATTGAATGAGTTTCAGCGTTACCTGGACCTTGCCATTTCACACCATCAGCATAGTATGATCGTGATCCACGGATTGGGAAGGGGCCGGTTGAAGGAAGAGATCCATGAAATACTGAAGCAGACGGCGGAAGTAGAACGTTTCGTCAATGAATATCACCCTCGCTACGGTTATGGAGCCACTGAGATATTTTTCAGACATTAGCTCCTTAATTCTATTACTTTTGCACAAACTACAGACCGTGCTATCGCTTTGGGAGTAATCCCGACGAGGAAAGTCCGGACAGCATAGGGCAACGCACCACCTAACGGGTGGGGCCTGGTAACAGGTACAGAAAGTGCCACAGAAAATAACCGCTCTGCAAAGAGTAAGGGTGAAAATGTGGGGTAAGAGCCCACGTTCTGTAATGGTAACATTATAGAAGGGTAAACCTTGCGTGCTGAAACGCCATGTATACGGTCGATTGAGGGCGGCTCGCCCGATGACCGAGGGTAGGCAGATACAGGTGGCGTGTGAACGTCATCGCAGATAAATGATAGCATCACGGGCTTGCCCGTGAACAGAATCCGGCTTACAGGTTTGTAGTTTTATTTTACTATTTTCTAACCTATAATACATCCCTTATGCAACAAAAAGAAGAAAGGACCTGGGGAACACTCGCTCATCTTGGCGGGATTATCGGTTCGCTGGTTTTGCCCTCAGTGGGTAATATTTTAGGCGCTTTGATTATCTGGCTCGTTAAACGGAATGAGTATACTTTCGTTGATGATCAGGGTAAAGAAGCGTTGAATTTTCAGATTACCATTAGTCTGGTGTCTGCGGTGTTAGGTATTATCAACGCTATCAGTTTAGGCTTTTGGTCATTTAGTACAATGTTCTTTCACAGAGGGGATTTCGACTTTGCAGATATGACTTTTTTTTCCGGAGGTCATGGTGTGATATGGCTGCTTAATCTCATTTTTTCTATTATTGGCGCTGTGAAAGCAAATAAGGGAGAAGTGTACAGATATCCGTTGAGCTGGAGAATTGTAAAGTAAATAGAGGGCGCCTTCAATATGGAGGCGCTTTTTTTTTGAATAGCATAAATGTAAGTACCTGTTAGTGGCGCTGATTCCAATAGCCCGGCAGATCCCATCGACTTTTTATTATCGCTATTATGACCATCTATAAGTTTATTGAATAGTTGGCGTATAGGCGTAGTTTTTAAAAATTGGAAAAGTGGGATATGTTTGGATAACAAGAACAGTCAGATGGTTGTGTTAAATTTTTAAAAAATTAGTGCATTTCACAAAAAAAATAGTTTATTTGCCCGATGTGTTAAAAAAGACATTGTACCGTATATTCCTGTCTGTTTTAAAACTAATCAGCCTATATTCTAAGATAAAAGTTGGCCCGTGGACGTTTTAAAACCCTATACAATTAAGTTTTCGATCTGACATCGCCAATATTGAGTCATTCCTATATTCTAAGCTAATAATACATTTATATACCTTATGCGACTTTTTTTTATTTTCTGGACAATTTGTTTTTCCCTTACAGTTTCAGTAATTGCACAGACTACGGATAGTAACCCCCTGAGATTCTTGCATAGTATTCCACCGTCTCCCGACAATCCGCAAAAAAGCATTCTGGATATTGGTATAAAGGATGAAAAAGCCGTTACATACCTGGCTTATAACCTGGCGTATAATGACATAAAGCTTCCTCCCAGGGTTAACTGTGGAACAGATTGGTGGGGATTTTATAATGGGGCAAACAACAATCACACTCTTATGTCCAACGATGTAGAATGTCCATACTATCTCGGTAATAACATATATCAGTTTAATACTGGCTCTATAATCCAGATACCAACGCCGGATGTTGCAAACAGGGATTCAAATGCAGATTCCCCCAAAGCTGGTATGCTAACAAAAATTACTTATCCTACAGGCGGTTGGGCAGCGTTCGAATTTGAAGTGAATCAGTATGCGACAACGGTGGCCAAGCAATAACTATGAAGAAGATACTTTTTTCAATAATTGTATTAGTATGTACCTTGACAGCTTATGCACAGCAGGGTAAAGATGAATATAAATCAATGATAGATTCAGCTATCAATATTATGTATAATCGCTACTCAACTATACCAAAAAAACAGAATGATGATGATTACCTAAATAATCTGTATCTATTCAATGAACAAAATCTGCCGTTAAACTATATACCTTCCAGTAGCAAGTTTAAAATTATAAATCTTTTTGATGATCGAAATATAAAACTGCTCACAAAGGGGATTTATGCCTGGAAAGTCTTGGCTACGTTGAATAAAAACAGCTTCAAAATCACTATTATAAACTTTTTCATAACCTATAAAAAGCACAATCTTAACTTCGCTAATGGTGGTGGTTCGGAATCTGCTTTTGAATACGATTGTGATAAAAATGAATGGAGATTAATTTCTTTCGAAAACAGTGGAATTTGATTTCCATTTTAAATAAAGTATACTCCTGATAAATATGGGCTTATAAGTGAATACTCGCGGCGCCATTGTTTATCGGGAGTAAGCTTTTTTAGTATTGTTGTAAGTGATAACCATATCAATAAAGTAATAGATCCTCTTCGGGTAATGCTTCAATATCTTCTATGCGTTTAAGGAGCTTTTATTTAATGCCATGGTCTTCAGCCAATTCCATTTACATATTAACTAGCAACCATGAAAAATCTTATATTACTTTTTATATTTTTATTAGGAGCCCATTTAACAGGCCGAGCGCAAGGTAATAGCAGCGATACTGCAAGAAGATTTATGCTAGTCTACCACCCCGAATATTACAAAGAGAAAGGCATAATCTTCTATAAAGATTACGCAGTGGGTATTTTGATGCACGATCTGCAATACCGCTATACACCCACTGGTGAGGATACCCGAAAGGCGGACAAGCTTTTCAATGAGCAATTTAACCAGGTGCAAAAAGTGAACCTCAATACAAGGGAGTATTTTTATTGTTGGGTAAGGCAATACGTGGGACTAGTGGATAAAGACGGGCATAAAAACATTATTGTACAGCTTATTAATAACGGAAAACCCAAGAAGGTCAGCCGGCTTTTAGGTAAAGGGTGGCAGGAAGGTTTTGTGGTAATGCTTTCAGATGAGTTTTATAGAATAAGCACCATTTTTAAGGTTAATATTGACACAGGTGAAATGACCACTGAATTATAACAAAAGAGGATATCAAAAATAAAATAAGGTCCTGAGAATCGTTTAAAAGACTAACAGTCTCCATCAGGTACCGAATAAAAAGAGGCGGGCTTCATTTGAAACCGCCTCTTTTTAATTTCATTATCTGCAATAATATTATCCTTTTTTGATACTGCTTACCTTGGCTTTTCCCTTCTTAGGAGCTAAATCGCCTTTAATAGTAGCTGCCAGTTTCAATGCTTCATATGCATTTACTACGCCGCCGCTGATAGACAGGTCTGAGAAAGGTACTTTCTCTTCAGTATTTGGTTTGATCACTTCTTTGGTACCATCAGGTAAAGGTGTAGCAGATTTCTCCAGCACATACTTTAACTGCCTGGCAGTCAGATCAGGATAATAGGAGAGGACGAGCGCTGCTACGCCTGCTACTACAGGAGAAGCCATACTTGTACCACTGGCGCTGCCGTATTTATTGCCACCAGGTACGGTAGAATAGATCTGCACACCGGGGGCGAACAGGTCTACGCTGTTCTTACCATAGTTGGAGAAACCCGCAATCTTAGGACCTACTTTACCATTGCTGCTGGCACCTACGGTGATGAAGTTGGCAGGGTGGGTATGGTCTGCGAAATCAGGATTCGGAAAGTTATCAGTAGAGTCGTTGTTATTACCGTCGTTACCGGCAGCATGCACGAGCAATACTCCTTTTTCGTCTGCGTATTTAATAGCAGCATCTACCCAGTCCTTGTGCGGGGAGAAGCCTTTCCCAAAACTCATGTTGATCACACGGGCGCCGTTGTCTACAGCGTAACGGATAGCCAGGGCGATATCTTTGTCACGTTCATCTCCGTCGGGTACTGCTTTTACGAGCATAATCTTCACATTATCAGCAATCCCGTCCATACCAATGCCATTATTCCTTACGGCAGCGATAATACCCGAAACATGCGTACCATGGAAGCCGAACTGGCCCATTACGTCGTTATTACCATAGTAGCGGTCGTTGATATCATTGATATTATCTCCGATGATCTCCGCGCGTTTATCCGTAGATTCACCATCTACCTGTTCTGCTTTACGTTTGAGGTCGTCTACGTACTCGTCAAGTTCTGATTTAAAGTCGGCGTAGGTAATATCCTGTTCACCAGTGCTTTTCATCAACCGGGACATGAAGTTCTTCGCCATCATTACTCCTTCGTCAGCACTCTGGATACTGTCCAGCTTACTGATAGTGAAATCTGTTGTATGTAAGTAGCCGGTGAGAAGGTCTTCACATTTCTTCATGTTTTCCTGCAGGGTCAGCATCTTCTTGTAGTTGATCTTGTTTTCTCCTGTAGGCTTTACATATTTGCTTTTTAGTTTCTGCCAGTAGGCATATTCTTTAGATTGTTTATCTAAAACGGAATCCGGATTGACATACAGTCTTTTATAACGGTAGTATTCACGGGTCCCTTCGTCAGAATCTTCTTTTACACTTTTACCGTCTTTGCCGCCCAGGAAGTTCCATCCATGGATATCATCCACATAACCGTTCTTATCGTCATCAATTCCGTTACCTGGAATTTCCCCGGGATTGGTCCATAAAATAGATTTGAGGTCTTCATGTGTGGTATCTATACCTGAGTCTATGACTGCCACTATGACCGGAGTGCTTTTTTTACCTTTCAGGAGGTCTTTATAGGCTTTTTCAACACCGGTACCGAAAACACTGTCAGTAGCGTAGTTTAGTAACTGCCAGTTTTTGGGAATAGCTGTAGTACCCTGACCATAAGATTTGCTCGTTGTAAGTACAGTCACCATCGCAACACCACCTGCCATGACTGCCAGCGCTCTGCTAAATTTCATTTAGATTGTTTTTTCTCAATAAGCTGTTTGCAATACGAATACCATATTTGGTTAAAGATATGTAAAATGTAATGTTTGGAAAGAGCTTTAGTGATAAGCGAGTTAAAACATGGATAACTGAACAAAGCAGGGAGGGTAGAGGTTATTAAAGTAGCACAAAAGTTGAATATGAAATTCCAGAAAAAAGTGTAATATTTAGTTTTTGAAGAATGCCCGACAGCCTTGGCTATCAGGTAATTCTTCTCATAAGCATGGTTTCCGTTTAACGAAAAAGCGAGGTTCTCTAGCCTCGCTATTTTTTTGCAAGTATATAACGGAGTAATGTTTGGGTTATTGTATAGAAAGAAAAATAAAGGATCAGGAGGATTCCTAACGGAGTCAATATTATGCATGTTTCCAAAATGCGGGACTGGCGAATAAGGATATTTCCAGAAACACAAGGCTTGTAATGAGCCTATTATATAAGAATAGGACGTTTATAAAACACGTTGCTCGTAACGGAGCTAAAATTCAATAAGCGCCGTTACGAGCAACATGATTTATAGAAAGACATAATAATAATCAACCCCCACTCCGCAGGAATTTCCTAAAATAATATTTCTAAAGATCAAACTTAATCCCTTGAGCAAGAGGAAGATGTGTTGAGTAATTGATAGTATTGGTTTGCCTGCGCATATAAGCTCTCCAGGCATCAGAACCGCTTTCACGTCCGCCGCCAGTTTCTTTTTCTCCGCCAAAAGCACCACCAATCTCAGCACCGGAAGTTCCGATGTTTACATTCGCAATACCACAATCTGAACCCGATTGAGAGAGGAAGAGTTCAGCTTCCCTGAGATTCAGTGTCATAATGGCGGAAGATAAGCCCTGTGGAACATCGTTCTGCATAGCGATTGCCTCTTCCAGGGTCTTGTATTTCATTACATACAGGATGGGAGCGAAGGTCTCATGCTGTACGATTTTGAAGTTGTTTTCAACTGCAGCGATGCAGGGTTTTACGTAACAACCTGATGTGTAGTTGTCGCCTTCCAATACGCCACCTTCTACCAGGAAGCTGCCGCCTTCGGCCTTTACTTCGGTAATTGCCTGCTGGTACAGTTGTACTGCGGCCTTATCGATCAAAGGACCTACGTGGTTGTTTTCATCCAGCGGATTACCGATACGCAGTTGCTGGTAAGCTTTTACCAGTTTCTGGGTGAAAGCCTCGTATACGCTTTCATGGATGATTAAACGGCGGGTGCTGGTACAACGCTGGCCAGCAGTACCTACGGCGCCAAATACACAACCTATAAGGGACATGTCCAGGTCAGCATTTTCGGAAATGATGATGGCATTATTGCCACCCAGTTCCAGCAGGGAACGGCCCAGACGGTTACCTACAGCAGCACCAACCGCTTTACCCATACGGGTAGAACCAGTAGCGGATACTAAAGGAACACGGGTGTCGGCAGCCATCCATTCACCTAATTCGCGGCCACCGGCCACGAGGTTACAAACCCCTTCCGGAACGTTGTTATCGCGGAGTACATCCTGTATGATCAGCTGGCATGCAATAGCAGACAAGGGTGTTTTCTCTGATGGTTTCCAGACACATACGTTACCGCATACCATCGCCAACATGGAGTTCCAGCTCCATACCGCTACCGGGAAGTTAAAGGCAGAGATGATGCCTGTAATACCCAGCGGATGCCATTGCTCGTACATACGGTGACCAGGTCTTTCGGAATGCATGGTCAAACCGTATAACTGGCGGGAGAGGCCTACAGCAAAATCACAGATGTCTATCATCTCCTGAACTTCACCATACCCTTCCTGCAGGCTTTTACCCATTTCATAGGAAACCAGACGGCCCAGCGCTTCTTTATTCCTTCTCAGCGCTTCACCAGCCTGCCTTACTACTTCACCCCGACGTGGAGCTGGCCATAAGCGCCATTCCTTGAAAGCAGCGGTGGCTTTTTCTATTACGGTATCGTAGTCTTTACGACTGGCAGTTTTTACTTTGGAAATCACCTGACCATCTACAGGAGAATCTGCCTGCAGATAGTCTCCGGTAGCTTCTAACCATACTGTTCCGGTGCTTACGCCGCTGTTTTGGGCCTTTATATTGAGTTGTTGTAAGATATCGTTAATCATTGTAAATCAAAATTAAGGAGCAAATTTAAGAAAGGTTTGGTGTTATATTATTGAATAAGTAGTTGCTGATAGGGGCTCAGTTTGATTATTTGATTACATAATCTGCGCACAAGATGTTGTTTATCAATAAACAGTACCTTATCTGACGTGAATATAAGGTGAAGTTAAATTGAAAAACAGATCCTGAACCCGTATTCGAAAGCTACATCAGGGAACTAAGCAGTCAGATGCAGTGTATTTATGATAAACAACATCTGTGATAGATCCGAAAGCTACATCAGAGAACTAAGCAGCCAGATGTAGTGTATTTATTGATAAACAACATCTTAACTTACTGACCTTTCTGTGTTGTCTGTGAGCTGTAAGTACTTTCGAAGATCTTATCGGCATTACCAGCCTCAAACCCTTCGCGGCGTTGCTCCCTGGTAATGGATGATGCCGGCAGGTGGGCGAACTGCGGTAACACCTTACGTTCTGCAAACTCTACGTAAGAGCCAGCTATCCGGAGTGTTTCATTATTGGCAAAGGTAGCCGGAATCATTCTCGCAACGGTACTGCTTTGCAGTAACAAGCCATCCGGACTGGTCTTTATTTTACCGCCCGCATTGTTCAGCACAAAGCCCTTCTTTTCCAGGAAGGCATTAAAATCCGCTACGGTATTATATCCTTCGGGGAGGTTCTGCAGGCTGATCGTAAAATGGTTCAGATAATACCGGTTGTAGATAACCCAGGCAGCATATTCGCTTTCCGCCGCAAGAGCCTCATAATCCTGAATGGTAGGTGTACGCCATAAAGCACTGTGCAGGAAGTTGTCCACTATTACACCGCTGTTCAGGTCCAGCTGATTGGCAGGATCTGTGATTACTTCGCTGGTGTAACTCGTGATAATGTCCTGTGCCTTTTTACTGAGATCTTTCACCCTTAATTCACTCACAAAAATACGCGGATAATGAGGTTCAGGAGGAGCATACCAGAAGGCGTCCAGTTTCTTTTCCTTAAAATGGTAGGGGTCTTTTTTAGTGTAACCGTAATGCAGGAAGATCTTTTCGAACGATTGTATACCCAGCTGCGGAACACCTATTGTCCTGAAGGCAATATGGTCGTTTTCAATGTCTTCTGCGCGCTGAATAATGTTCTCGTTGATCATTGCCCGGATGATGGCGGCAACATCAGGTACACGTTCCTGATAGCGGTGCATCAGGCCATTCAGAACATAATCTAACATACAATAATTTTAATATTGTTCATTATCGTTGGGGAAATCCTTCGCTTTTACATCGTGGATATATGCCTGAGAGGCTTTTTTGATCTCCTCATATAAATTGAGGTATCTGCGGAGGAAACGTGGTTTGAAATCTTTATTTATTCCTAACATATCGTGCATTACCAATACCTGTCCGTCTACATGTTTACCAGCACCAATACCGATAATCGGGATACGGACGCTTTCTGCTACCTGTTTGGCCAGTGATGCCGGTATTTTTTCCAGTACGATGGCAAAACAACCCGCATCCTGCAATAAACGGGCATCGTTCAGTAACTTCTGCGCTTCCGCATCTTCTGTAGCACGTACAGCGTAGGTACCGAATTTATTAATGGATTGTGGGGTTAATCCCAGGTGTCCCATTACAGGAACGCCTGCTGAAATAATACGCTTTACTGATTCCAGGATTTCTTCCCCACCTTCAATCTTCACGCTGTGGGCGCTTGTTTCTTTCATGATACGGATAGCCGATGCAAGGGCCTCCTTGGAGTTCCCCTGGTAGGTACCGAAGGGAAGGTCTACCGTTACAAATGAACGCTTGATGGCTCTCACCACAGAGGCGGCATGATAGATCATGTTATCAAGTGTGATAGGAAGTGTGGTCTCGTATCCGGCCATTACATTGGCGGCAGAGTCGCCAACCAGTAAAATGTCCATCCCGGCGTCGTCAAAAATACGGGCCATGGAGTAATCGTAAGCTGTAATCATGGAGATTTTCTCTCCATCGTCCTTCATTTTCTGTAGAATATGCGTTGTGATCCTCTTAACTTCCTTGTGCGTAGACATCGTGTATAATGATTAAAAGCGCGTTAAGGTAGGCATAATCATTAAATCGGGCAAATCAAGTCTGTTTATGGTAGTACCTCATGTTGATTACAACATCTGCTATTTATGGCTAACCTCGGCGTAAAGGGATTGTATCAGCCCATCAGCCAGACCTATCTTGGGCACGTAGATTTCTGTAGCATCGGCCCAGCGCATTACGTTCACATAGATCTGTAAAGCAGGGACGATCACGTCTGCACGGTCTTCCCGTAGGTTATACAGATGGATCCTTTCTTCTACGGTAAAACTGCTGAATTCTTTGTAGTAGTCCTTTAAAACGTCCAGCGTAAGTGGTTTACCCTCTTTGCGTTTGGAAAGGGAAAAGACTTTATTGATATTACCGCCGGAACCGATGACGGTGACAGCGCTTAATCCTTTGATCCGTTGTTTGATGGTCTCTTTCATGTATTGCCACTGTTCATCCGACACCTGTTTCTGCAGCAGGCGGATAGTACCAATATTGAAAGATTCTTTATGTACGAGCGCGTTATTGCTGAACAGGGTTACTTCGGTGCTACCACCGCCCACATCCACATACATATAGGAACGGCTTTTATCAAGATGTTCTGCCACATGACTTTCGAACAGGAAAGAAGCCTCTTCCTGTCCGGATATCACTTGTATATCAATGCCTGTCTGTGCCTTTACCTTTTCAAGGATAGCGGTAGAATTGGAAGCATCGCGCATAGCAGAAGTAGCACATGCCTTAAGGTGTTTTACCTCGTATACTTCCAGTAACAATTTATACGCCTGTATTGTTTTAAGCAGGTGATCCGCTCTTTTTTCAGTGATCGTGCCATTGGTGAATACGTCAACTCCCAATCGTAACGGAACTCTCAGAAAGTTGACCTTGGTGAAATCCATTCGTCCCTGGCTGTTCGGCGATGCTTCGGAAATGAGCAGGCGGGCAGCGTTGGAACCTATATCAATGGCAGCTAGCTTCATATTAGTGTTTATTCGGAGTGCAAAAGTAACTAAAAATTACTTGTACTGCTTTTCATGAAGATAGCGGAATATCTCAATCTGGGAGCGTACTTTCTTACTGCCTTCGCGTTTGTACTCGTTCTTCTGGTCGTTATCCAGGATACGTGCTTTCACGTTACCGCTCAGCTGGATATCCAGTATATCTTTCAGTTCCTGGCAGATATCCGGATCCAGGATGGGAACGGCCACTTCCACGCGGTGATCGAGATTGCGCAGCATCCAGTCGCACGAAGAAATGTAAATCTTTTCCTGTCCGCCCTGATTGAATACGAACACACGCGCATGTTCCAGGTATTCATCTACGATACTGATGGCCTGGATATCTTTCTTCCACTTTTTATTTTCCGTATAGGCACAACAGATACCCCTTATGATCAGCTTGATATTCACACCACTGCGGGCTGCTTCATATAAACGGTTGATCAGTTCGGGATCGGAAAGTGAGTTCATTTTGAGGATCATGCCGCCACTGTTCTTTTTGTTGAGGGCATTTTTGATCTCTTTATCCACCATGCGGGTAAAGAAGGAGCGCATACTGTAAGGGCTTACGGGAAGGGTTTTGCAGCCTTCCAGTACTTTCACGTCATGTTTGGGATTTTCCAGGTAACTGAATACCCGGTTGATATCAGCCATGATGTTGCGGTTAGCTGTAAGCAGGCAATGATCTCCGTAAACGCGGGCGGTCTTCTCGTTCAGGTTACCGGTGCTGACGAATCCGCACTGCACAGTTTTGATACCAATACGTTTTTTGATGACGCATAATTTAGCGTGCATTTTCAGTCCGGGTATACCGATCAGTACTTTTACGCCCTCATCTTCCAGTCTTGATTTCCATCCCAGGTTCTCTGCTTCATTAAAGCGGGCCCTTAACTCCAATGCCACAGTAACCTGTTTACCATTACGTACGGCATTGGTGAGTGCATTAACAATGCGGGAATTTTTAGCCAGGCGGTAAGCCGTTATTTTGATACTGATAACGTTTGGATCGATAGCGGCCTCCCTCAGGAGGTCGATGATGGTATCGAAGGAGTGGTAGGGAAGGTGCAGCATTACATCCTTTCCCTGAATCACATGCATGACGCTGGTCGCTTCTGCAAACAGCGGATGGATGAAGCTCTTCCTGGCAGGGTTGATCCTGTCTGCAAATACGGAAGAGGGAAAGTCCATGAAATCCTTGAAGTTATGGATCCTGGCACCGGGAATGAGGTTGTCTTTCCTGGATAGGCCCAGGCGGCGCATCAGGTATTCTAGTAACAGGGGATCGATGTCTTTATCGTATACAAAGCGTACAGGTTTTCCCTTCCGCCTTTCTTTGATCCCTTTTTCCAGCTGGTGAATGAGGCTTGTGGAGATATCGTTGTCTATATCCAGTTCTGCGTCCCTGGTCACTTTGATGATATGTGAGAGGAACTTATCATAACCGAAGAAGGAGAAGATATGCGGGAGGCAGAAGCGCACGAGGTCTTCCATCAGGATGATATCGTGTTCACCTTCCTTGGCCGGTGGTAATATGATAAAGCGGGGCAGAACGGTAGTAGGTATTTCTATCAGTGCGAATTTCTGTCTGACAGAGTTATCCTGACGGGCCAGAACAACGGCCAGGTAAATAGATTTGTCGCGCAGGAAAGGGAAGTGTTGTATGCTTTCTATCATCAGGGGGATGATATTCGTGCGTACTTCTTCATTGAAGTAGTTCAGTACAAACTTCTGTTGTTCTTTATTAAGATGCTTTTCTGTACGAATGAATATCTTATGTTCTTTCAGTTCGTCTTCGATCCCTTCCCAGATGCGGTCAAATTCACGTTGCTGATCTATCACCATGCTCTGGATTTCTTCCAGGATCTGTTCCGGGTTTTCTTCCAGGTGCATGCGGCCGGATTTACCTACGGTCAGCATTCTTTTGAGGGTAGCTACGCGTACACGGAAGAATTCGTCCAGGTTGTTGGAGAAAATACCGAGGAAGCGGATTCTTTCATGCAGGGGAACGCTGGAGTCGGCAGCTTCCTGTAATACTCTTGCGTTGAATGCCAGCCAGCTGATATCCCTGGGAATCATTTTCCTTTTAGCTGGCAAATTCTTTTTGCTGTTATTCTTCTTTTCCATTGCCTGGTCTTGAGTTATAATATCAAACGGCTCACTATTTGACAATCGCATATTATTGGCAATTAACGGTTGTGGTTATACTGTTACCACAACAATACTGATTTCGGATAATATCTAATGTTAAATTTATGCTATGTACTAAAGATAAGATAATCTGTTGATAGAGAAGATATAATACTAGCCTGTTTATGCAGATATTAATCCGGGTACTGGGTTTGATGAGTTGCAGGGTCTTATGATTGATATAATGAAAGAAGCCGTTCCAATATGTTTGAGGAACGGCTTCTTTTATTATATTTTTTTGTAAACGGTCTTAGAGTCCGAATGCAGCTTTTACTTTATCAACGTAGTCCAGTTTTTCCCATGTAAACAGTTCCACTTCTACGGTCTTTTCGAGCTTTTTACCTTTGTTAAAGGTTTTGGTAACGATCTTGCTTTCACGACCCATGTGACCGTAAGCAGCAGTTTCGCTATAGATAGGATTGCGGAGTTTCAGGCGTTGTTCGATCGCGTAAGGACGCAGGTCGAAGATCTCTTCTACTTTCTTAGCGATTTCCCCGTCTGTCATTTTCACTTTTGCGGTACCACGGGTATCGATGAACAGGCCGCAAGGCTTGGCAACACCGATAGCGTAGGATACCTGTACCAGTACTTCATCTGCTAAACCGGCAGCCACCAGGTTTTTAGCGATGTGACGGGTAGCGTATGCAGCAGAGCGGTCTACCTTGGAAGGATCTTTACCGGAGAACGCACCACCACCGTGAGCGCCTTTACCACCATAGGTATCTACGATGATCTTACGGCCGGTTAAGCCGGTATCGCCATGAGGACCACCGATAACGAATTTACCGGTAGGGTTGATATGATAGGTGATCTTATCGCTGAACAGTTTCTGCAGCTCAGGTTTCAGTTGTGCTTTTACACGTGGGATCAGGACCTTGATCATGTCATCCTTGATTTTTGCCAGCATTTTACCTTCCTCGTCGAAATCGTCGTGTTGGGTAGAAATAACGATAGCATCAATTCTTATAGGCTGATTATCATCAGAATATTCGATAGTTACCTGTGATTTAGCATCCGGGCGGAGGTAAGTGATCTCTTTGTTTTCACGACGGATAGCAGCGAGTTCGATCAGGAGTTTATGTGCCAGATCGAGTGCCAGTGGCATGAAGTTCTCTGTTTCACGGGTAGCGTAGCCAAACATCATACCCTGGTCGCCGGCACCTTGTTCTTCCGGGTTTTTACGTTCAACACCCTGGTTGATATCCGGAGACTGCTCATGAATAGCAGAGAAGATACCGCAGGAATTGGCCTCAAACATATATTCGCTCTTTGTGTAACCTATCTTACGGATTACCTCACGCGCAATCTCCTGCACATCCAGGTAAGCTTCAGATTTTACTTCTCCGGCTAATACTACCTGACCGGTAGTTACCAGTGTTTCACAGGCTACCTTAGAGGCGGCATCGTAAGCAAGAAAATTATCTATCAGCGCATCGGAGATCTGATCGGCTAACTTATCCGGATGTCCTTCGGATACTGATTCTGAGGTAAATAAATAAGGCATAAAATGATTACGGCTTTAAAGAGTTAGAATGATTTTGCAGTATAATTTACCATTATTTGGCATTTTCGTGGTATGCTTACTGGTAAACCGGCACAAAAATAAGTAATCTAACTATATTCTATCGCTTCTCTAGGGAAAATATTCACTTTTAACAATTTAAGCATAAAAAAGCGTCCCGGGGAAGTTCCCGGGACGCCGTTATAAAGAAGTTGTGAATTATTACGGATCGTTGATGAGCGTTACTTTCCGAGTAACTGCGCATACAGTTGCAGGTAATCTGACAGATCTTCATTGTTCTCTTTGAAGGGAATGAGGATCTTGCCTTTCTCTGCTTTTAACTCGTCTACAACTTTCGGATCTACTTTATCGCTGGCCAATACCACTGCATCAGCATATTTGGCAGCACCTTTATTGAGGGCACTGTTAGTACCTTCTTTATAAGGTTCAAGGTCTTTCTCCTTGATCTGTGTACTGATGACCGCTTTTTTGATGAAGCCTGCGCCCAGATTTTCTGTAAAAGAGTTCTCTTCCATGGAGTACACCACTTTAGAGTGAGCGAATACAGGTTCCTTTTTGTAGGCCGTTTTCAGATATACAGGAATAAGAGAGGTCATCCAGCCGCTGCAATGAATAATGTCGGGAGGCCAGCCAAACTTCTTCACCGTTTCTAAAGCTCCTTTACAGAAGAATACCGCACGTGCTGCATTATCATCGTAGAACTGTCCGCTCTCGTCAGTGAATAAAGCTTTGCGTTTGAAGTAATCTTCATTATCCAGGAAATAAACCTGCAAACGGGCGTTTGGCAATGATGCCACCTTGATAATCAACGGATAATCATCTCCTTCAATCACAATGTTAATGCCAGACAGTCTTACCACCTCGTGAAGCCGGTGCCTTCTTTCGTTGATAATGCCAAACCGCGGCATGATCACCCGCACTTCCAGACCAGACTCATTGGACTTAATTGCCATCTTATTGATCATATTCGCATAATCCGTTAATTCCAGATAAGGCGACATTTCCTGAGCAATAAAAAGAATTCGTTTCTTTGTGGACATCTAATGCTGATATTAATGCAGAAAATTTTAATTTGGTTTGCAAAATTACGGATTTTTAACGGAATAAAGGACAATTTGGCACTTTTAACATCCTTTTAAGCAATTAATTATGTATTTGTTTAAGCAGAAAGACACACTGGACAGGCATTTATCAACAGCACGTAAGAATGGCAAACGCATTGGTTTTGTGCCAACTATGGGAGCTTTACACCAGGGACACCTGTCATTAATTGCAAAGGCAAAAGAAAACTGCGATGTGGTTGTATGTAGTATTTTTGTAAATCCTACACAATTTAATGATCCCGCCGATTTTGAGAAATACCCCATAACAATAGATAATGATATACTACAGTTAACAGATGCCGGTACCGATGTACTGTTCCTGCCCTCTGTGCAGGAAATGTACCCCGATGGGCTGACTGTGAAAACGCATTACGACTTTGGTCAGCTGGAAACAGTGCTTGAAGGCGCCCACCGTCCCGGGCATTTCCAGGGTGTTGGTCAGATCGTTCATAAACTCCTTGACCTTGTGATGCCGGATAAACTGTTTATGGGACAAAAAGATTTTCAGCAGTGCCTGATCGTGAACCGCTTATTAAAGCTGATCCATTCCAGTGCTGAATTAGTGGTTTGTCCTACCCTCCGTGAACCTGATGGTCTTGCCATGAGCAGCAGGAACATGCGATTGAATCCTGCGGAAAGGCAAAATGCACTTAACATTTACAAGGCACTTATCTATGTTAAAGATAACATTCATCTGGCATCTTTCTCTGAAATTTTAAGTAATGCGGTTAATCAATTGAAAATGAATAAGTTCGATGTTGATTATCTCTCCCTGGTTAGTGTAGAGGAGGACGGTACCGTCACTTTCCCCCAAGCAATAAATGCCAGGCCTTTATACCTGGTTGTTGCAGCTAAAGAGATCAGTAGCGGAGTGAGGTTGATTGACAACATGCAGATGTAATTAATTATTCCGTACCTTTGCGAACGCTTAAAATCCAGCAGGATTACGTTATGCAGATCGAAATATTAAAGTCTAAAATACACCGGGCAGTCATTACAGAAGCCAACCTGCAATATGTTGGCAGCATTACAATAGATGAGGATCTGATGGATGCCGCGAACATGATTGAGTATGAAAAGGTGCAGGTAGTAAATGTCAATAATGGCGAACGCCTTGAAACCTATATTATTAAAGGTAAACGTGGTTCAGGAGTTGTTTGTATGAACGGCCCTGCTGCACGTTTATGTGCTGTAGGAGATATCGTTATCATCATCTCTTATGCTACCATGGATTTTGAAGAAGGCAAAAAGCATACTCCCATTGCCGTTTTTCCAAAAGAAAATAATAAATTGTAAGTAATTAACCCCATTTAAATCCGATGACTATGCCCAAATTGCTTAAGACAGTTATTAAGTTTGTATGCTTTTTGGCCATAGGGCTGGGATTGATATGGCTGGTAACCAGAAACCAGACCGAAAAAGATAAACTGGATATCATTAATTCCCTGCACCGGGCTAACTACTGGCTGATCATTCCCGTGATGCTGGTGGGTGTTGCCAGTCACTGGTACCGTGCTGTAAGATGGAAGCTCCTGATGGTTCCTATCGGTTATAAACCTACTACACTTAATACATTCTTTGCCGTAATGGTGGGTTACCTCGTAAACCTGGCCATTCCCCGCCTGGGAGAAGTGACCCGTTGCGGTATCGTAGCCAGGTATGAAAAGGTCCCTGCGGATAAACTGGTGGGAACAATGATCGCCGAGCGTGCGGTAGACCTTTTGTTGCTGATCCTCATTATGATAGGTACTGTATTTGTACAGATAGACCTGGTGGGTGCGTTTTTCACAGAGCATGTGATGATTCCTATCCAGGAAAAAATTGGTAAAGTGAGCGGGACCAAAGGCTGGTTGCTGTTGCTGGCAGCAGTTGTCCTGATTGGATTGGGACTGTTGGGTCTCCGTTTATTATCCCGTTCTAAATTTGGTATTACCATCCGTAATATGGCAACAGGTGTATGGACAGGCTTTGTATCTATTGGTAAGATGGAAAAGAAAGGCTGGTTCATCTTTTATTCTGTGCTGATATGGGCGCTGTACTTCATGATGATGTACCTGGGCTTTATGTGTATGGAAGAAACCCATAATCTTGGTTTAAAAGCAGCACTGGCAGTCCTGGCCTTCGGTAGTGTGGGCATGATCGTTACACCAGGCGGTATGGGCGCTTACCAGCTGATCGTACAGAAAACACTGATGCTGTACGGAGTACTGGAAACCTCTGCCTATGCTTTTGGCTGGATAGTGTGGAGCGCTCAGACATTGCTGGTAATGGTACTGGGTTTTGGCAGTTTAATCGCGTTACCTATATATAATAAACCGTCCACCACTAATGAATAACCTGATTTACGGAAAGCTACTTTAGACGATATTGATAAGATTAAAGTATTACATATGAAGGCGTATAACCAGTTTATGGAGGTATTGACTCCGGATAACTGGGAAAAACTACGCTATAATATAGAAGATACTGATAGTCTCAGGGATACATTGCGTAAGTCGACTACCTTTCTTTGCGAAACAGCCAGTGAGATGGTGGGGGTTATTTCAATAATGCCCCAGGGAAATCCTACAAGTATTTATCCTCATAACTGGGCTCATATCAGGAAATTGGGGGTGTCTCCGGAATATCGCGGACAGGGCATCGCTAAAAAACTGATGATGTTATGTATAGACCATGCCCGGGAACAAAATGAACATACACTTGCGCTACATACCAGTGAAATGATGGCTCCTGCACGGGCATTATATAAAGCCCTTGGTTTTACCATTGTAAGAGAATTGGATCCTGTATTCGGGACTAAATACTGGTTATATAAACTAGATCTGAAATAGCATTGAATTATTTCTATTTTTAGAGTGGGATAATTCAAGTCATGTGAACAAAGTATTTTTATTCTTACTGCTCTTTGTTGTAAACAATCTGTTTGCACAGGTTTCTTATGTAAATCCGTTTATTGGTACCGGCAAAAGTAATGTACTAACCCGGTGGGGTAGTGAAGGAGGCGTTTATCCAGGTGCGGTGGCGCCTAACGGATTTGTTCAGCTTACCCCACAGACGAGAACGGCGGGGTATGATTACGGCGACCGGAGTATCCTCTATTTTAGTTGTATTGCGCATTTTAGCGGCTTTCCTTCCGGTTCTTCAGGCTACTTACAGGTGATGCCGGTAAAGGGTACATTTCCTTTTAGCCCCAGGCTGTTTTCTCATGCAGATGAAAAGGCTATGCCGGGATATTATAGCGTGCTTTTAAGGGACGATGGGACGTTAGTGGAAGCTACGGCTACTGAACGTGCGGGAATGTTCCGTTTTACTTTCATGCCTCATGTGGTGCCTCAGATCTTTGTGTGTGATACCGGACGGTTTAAGGCGGCAGTGACTTTTAATGAGCCTTATCTGAGTAAGGAAAAGGTAGATAAGGGGTATGTAGTAACGTTTGCTCCCGGTTTTTCAGAAAAGGTGATCTTGCTGCATGTGAGCGCTTCGGGGGTGAGCCAGGAAAGTGCGGAACGGAATATAGCAGTTGAATTAAAACCTGATTTTGATAAGATAAAGGAAGAGACCTATGCTAAATGGGAGAAGGCTTTATCCGTGATTACGGTTACCGATACTTCTGCTACTAATAAGACTATCTTTTATACAGCATTGTATCATGCCCTGTTAATGCCCTGGATCATTTCTGATGTGGATGGGGCTTATCGCGGAGCAGACAGGCAGGTGCATGTAGTTAAAGACCGGGTAGAATATGGGGGATTTTCTCCCTGGGATACTTTCCGTTCTTTACATCCTTTGTTATCCTTATTGTTTCCTGGCAAGCAGTCTGAGATGGTATTATCCATGCTGGATATTTATCAGCAAACGGGATTCCTTCCCATAGAAACCATGACAGGCAATCATGCTGTACCAATCATCGTGGATGCTTATCTGAAAGGTGTTCCGGGGATAGATAGCGTACTTGCGTATACGGCTATGAAGAAGAGTATCGGGGATACTCCTCATTTACAGCAGGATATGGCTATTTATCAGCAGCAGGGCTATATTCCTTTTTCTTATTCAGAATCCGTTACACGTACGGTTGAATATGCGTATGATGACTGGGCGTTGGCGCAGTTTGCCGGGCAGGTGATGCATAAGACAGCCGATTATAAATTGTTTAACAGGCGGAGTTATAATTATAGAAACCTGTTTCATCCCGCGGCTATGTTCATGTTACCGCGTAATGGCAGGGATGTTAAGCTGGAGCCGGGGAATTCCGGTTATAAGGAAGGGGATAAATGGGTGTATACCTATTTTGTGCCGCAGCATCCGCAGGACCTGATCAACCTGCTGGGAGGGGAAGTCTCCTTTGTACACAGGCTGGATACTGCGCTGATGCGTAACCAGATAGTTTTTGATAATGAAACGGTCTTCCATCTTCCTTACTTGTTTAACGCAGCGCAGGCGCCTGATAAGACGCAGGAATGGATCAGCAGGATTATGCATACGCGCTTTAGTGCAACTCCGGGTGGGTTACCGGGGAATGATGATCTTGGGTCTACTTCCAGTTGGTTCGTGTTAAGTGCGATGGGCTTTTATCCGGTAGCTCCCGGACAGCCTGAATATAGCATAGGGGTTCCTTTGTTCCAGTCGATGAAGCTGCATCTGCAGAATGGGAAAACATTTGAGATCAGGCGTAATGGGAAAGGGAATTATGTTCATTCTCTTACGGTGAATAATGAGTCTTATAATAGTTTGATATTATCACATGCAACTATTGAGAAAGGAGGGGAGATGGCTTTTGAAATGAGTGATACGTCTGAATGGAACCATGGGAACCCCGGTTTATATGGTCACCCTGGCCGGCCGGATTTCCATATCCAGGATATGAAGGTTTCGAAAAGGATAGTAACTCCTGATGAACCCTTTAAAGTAGCGTTCACTATTAAGAATAACGGAAGCATAGGTACTATGCCGGTGAACGTTTTGAATAAGGATGGATTGGTAATTGCGGGGGAGAATTTCCTGGTAGATAGTGCAGCTGGTATTACTGGTGCTATTACCTGCAGGTTATATGCGGAAGGGCTTACGCCTGTTTTTGTTGAGGGGAAGGAGATGCTGATCACTGTGAAGACATCTCCGCATGCTCTTCCCGCTGATGCGAAGATCACAGACCTTACTTTACAGCCGCTTATCCCCAGAGATGGGATACAACAGATAGCTTTTACGGTGCAGAATATTAATGGTAAGAACAGGCGTTTTGATATCCCCGTGAAAGTGGATAATGAGGTGGTGCATATAGAAAAAGGTATTGCGTTAAAGCCGGGGGAACAGGTAAGGGTTACTTTTCCTTTTGTAGTGAAACAGGATGGATGGCATACGGTGAGTGTGAATAAGGTGAAGGGAAAGTATAGTGTATATAGTCATCCTTTGAATACTGTTTTACTCGATTTGTCTTTGAGTAAAGAGGCTGCTTTGGATAAGTCGGGGTTTGGGAATAACGGGAAGATCATAGGAGCTTCTGCCGGCAAGCATTTTTTACTGGGTAAAGATTGCTTTGTAGAAGTACCTAATGCACCTGGTCTTGATGTGATGGGGAATACGTTGACAATGATGGCCTGGGTATATCCTATGGGAAATGAACGAGGGTTGATCGATATGGTGACTAAAGGGGATAGTCATGTACTGCAGACGGAGAATGGTAAGACCCTGACTTTTTTTGCCGGCGGATGGGGCAGAGGAGATGTAACGGTGCCGGTGCCCGATAACTGGAAAGACCACTGGCATCATATAGCAGGTGTTTGTTACGGGGATAGTCTTAAATTATATATAGACGGGCAACTGAAAGGAACCACGATCGTATCGGATAATGTGAACCTTTCCGGGATAAATAAGTGGACGCTGGGCAGGAATGAAGAATTTCCTTCTGCGAGGATCTTTAATGGGTATATGGATAAAGTGAAAGTTTTTGCTGCTCCTTTATCTGAAAAAGAGATCCATGAGGTGATGGAAAAAAAGTAAAAGTGGTATTTTGCGGACCGAAAAAAGCAAAAAGATTGGTATATAATAGTCTAAGTAGGATTTCCTACTTTTCAGATGAGTCAGTAAATGAAATTGAATTACCTGAAAGGTTTACTTTTCCTTTTTACTATGAGCCGCATCCGTTAACAAAAATAGCTGCCGCTGAATTAGGGCATTATCTGGAAGCTCAGACAGACCTTGAACATAATTTTGGATTGAGTGCTGATAAAGAGGGAAGCCCCATCGGGAAAATGTTTGGTGTTTTGGTAGTACAGGATCGCGAAGGGAAGCTGGGTTATCTGTCAGCCTTCTCCGGTAAACTGGCAGGCTCAAATGATCATCCCAGATTTGTTCCACCTGTCTTTGATATGCTGGTTGAAGATAGTTTTTTTCTCAAAGAGCAGGAGATCATCAACACTATCAATACGCAGATTGAAAAAATATGGTCGGACGAAAATTACCTGCGTCTGAAACAGGATATTAAACGGTTATCATCCGAATCCTTACTGGAAATATCAGCGTTAAAAAAACAATTAAAAAGTAATAAAGAAGAGAGGAAAAAGCTGCGTGAGAGCCAAAAGAACAGCCTGAATGAACAGGAATATAATATAGTAGAAGCAGCGCTTGTGAAGCAGAGTTTACATGACAAGTACCAGCTTAGGCTTCTTACCAGCAGGTGGGTACTGCTTCTGGAAGAAATGCAATCGAAACTCACTCAATTTGAGACTGATATCGAAACTTTAAAAGATGAACGCAAGGAAAGATCGGCCGCTTTGCAACAGCAACTTTTTGAGCAATATGTATTTTTGAACAAAGAGGGTAAGGAGAAAAGTTTGCATGAGATTTTTAGTCTGACCCCTTTTGGAAAACCACCGGCAGCAGCAGGTGAATGTGCGGCACCCAAACTATTGCAATTTGCATTTTCGAGAGGCTACAGGCCATTGGCTATGGCTGAGTTCTGGTGGGGAGCTGCACCAAAATCCGAGATTAGAAAACATAAACATTTTTATCCTGCATGTACAGGTAAGTGCAAACCTATTTTGGAACACATGCTTGAAGGAATGCTTATTGACGAAAACCCATTATTACGTACCCCCGAAAAAAATAGCAGGCTTGAAATAGTTTATGAAGATGACAGTTTTATTGTAGTCAATAAACCGGCCGGATTGCGTTCCGTTCCGGGAGTTGATATCCAGGATTCGGTTTATACCAGGCTAAAAGATATCCTAAATAATGAGCCACTTATTATTCACAGGCTGGATATGGATACTTCGGGGCTTTTAGTGGTAGCTAAAAACCGGGAAGTGCATAAACATATTCAAAGGCAATTTTTGCGACGTACAGTAAGTAAATGTTATACTGCACTACTCTCTAAAGTGATTGATCAATCAGAAGGTGAGATCGATCTTCCCTTGTGCGCCGATTTGTTCAACCGGCCAAGACAATTGGTTTGTTTTAAAACCGGGAAAAAAAGCGTCACAAAGTGGAAAGTAATGAATAGATACAAGGATACCACCAAAGTTAATTTTTGGCCGCTTACCGGAAGGACCCATCAGTTACGTATGCATTCCGCTCATGAGCTGGGGCTTAATGCACCAATTGTTGGAGATGATTTATATGGTAGTGCATCTGAAAGAATGTACCTGCATGCTTCTTATCTCGAATTTATACACCCTGAAACCAAAGAAAAAATCAGCTTCAAAGCAGCAGAACTTTTTTAATGCACTGGTAAGCTTTTTAAACAGCGTCGAATGCTAAGCTATTCTGTAGAAAAACACATGGAATAAATAACAGATGTTCTCATTTACTATTGGAGAAGGTAAAGTAATAAGGCCATTCCTACATCTCTTCGTAAACCAAAATCATTACATTCAAATATTTTCCTTTTTAGCATAAATCATTGGAACAGCGCTAACAGACCAGGGATAGGGGTAGAGAAGGAAATGACTTTATAACGAATATTGGCCAAATGATATGCATAAATGGTAAAATAGTATTTATAGAATTGCAAACGATTGCATAACTTCAATAAGCAGGCCTGCACCACGTTTTGACTGGAACTAATTCTTCAGCATCCTTTCGTATAAAGGAGGGTGTCCTTTTATTAAAACTGATAATTATATCATCTATATAGCCCCTCCTGTTTCCGGAAGTGTGACATCATAAGATCATTGTTAAACCCGTAAATGAACAATTATGATAACCCTTCAACCAAATACTCACGTTAGAAAAATCACGCTGTTGCTTTTTTCATTATTGTCTATTATTACCACGGCCTGCCAGAAAACAAATACCGGCATTACAGGAATAGGACTCAGCAAGCAAAAAACAAGCCTGGCTGCCAGAACGATCAATGTATCCACTTCTGCAGCACTGAACACGGCTTTATCCAATGCAACCGATGGTGATATTATTGTACTTGCCGATGGCTCTTACAGTGGCTTTTCTGTTACAAAAGACAACATTACGATACAAGCCGCTAATAAAGGGAAAGCGATCATTTCATCAGGCATTATCAGGTATCAGCAAATATCCGGTGTTACCATTCAAGGGCTTAAAATCACTACCAGTGGCACCAGTAAAACAGTTGACGGCGAATCCTTTAAACTGGCTGTCTGGTTTGAAGCATCTGATAATTGCAGGCTCGCCGGCTGTACAATTGTATTAAGTGGTCAATCCAGGATCACCGACTGGGTTATGTTAAGCGGTAACAGCAACAATAACCGCATTGATCATAATGAATTTGGCGCTAACAATATAGAAGGTCATTATATTTTTGTAAGGGGTAACCGTACCGGCATATCTGTTCCTTCAGACCGTACTGACTGGGCAAATGGTCATGGTCCCAACAACCCGAATATGGCCAGAAATACCCAAATCGATCACAATTATTTTCATGATCAAACCACTGCTGCTAGTGCAGCCATTACAATGGGAGGAATCGGCCTGGCCGGTGATTATCAGAATACCAACACTATTTTTGAGGAAAACCTGTTGGTGAACTGTGATGGTGATGCTGAAATTATTGAGAATAAATCATCCAGCAACATTATCCGGAATAATACTATTCGTACATCTATAGGCATGATCTCTCTGAGATCTGGTAATAGCAGTACCGTTAGTGGTAACCTCATGCTGCAGGAAGGAAAAACCGGCACCGGTGGTATAAAGATGTATGAGAAAAACCACACCGTAACGGGTAATTATATCGATAATCCACAGGATTACGGATTTGTGCTGGGTGCCGGTGATAGTTATACAAATCCGAATTTTGGTCATGCCCAGGTGGTAAATGCCAATGTATCCAACAATATCTGGATCAACCTGAATACAAGAGGCGCTATCATAGGACATGGCGGGGATGGCACCGTTTCTCCTGAGGGCTGCATATTTGCCAATAATGCGCTCAGAGGCAGCGTTTCTCCGCTTATCGAATTAGCAAACCCTGGCAATACCGTATTCACCAACAATACTACCAGTGGCTCAAATCCGGGTATGCCAGGTACGCCGTTAACCACGGCAAACACTGGACCGTCCAGTTATAATTATTAGGTCTTGATACTTAATAAGCAGGCCCATAGCGGATTTAGTAGAAGAGAAAGAAAAGCCGGAGAATCCTCCGGCTTTTCTTTTATATTAGTTTCATTTTTATGCCCGGCCGCTGTAATACTAATGCTGCTATTAGGCGAATAGTAAATTCATCACCTTAAATATAAAATGATACGAGGAATTCTTTTCTTATCAATTTGTTTTCTTTCTTGTGGGCAACATAGGATAGAAATAAAAAAAAATGCCAAAGGCATAAAGCCTTTGACAAATAGTAGAATGGACGTTTATTCTGAAAAAAAAGCATCTTTGAATCAGTTGTTCCTACTAAACAAAGATTCAGCAAACTTTAGTTCACAGGATTTATGGGCATCATTACTTATTGGACATCTATTCGATAAAAAGCAAAAAGATGCTATTTTTAGATATGAGGACAATGACACAGTTGCAAATGTTATTATTCTGAGGCTGTCAGGAAAAAACTGGGATACTATCTTTTCTACAAAGATTTGTCCAGTGGCAACTGGTTGTTTTGAAGACCTCATAGAAGTGAGTGACTTTAACGGAGACAATATCCCTGACTTGAAAGTTGTAAAGGTTTATTGGTATACTCACATTGGAGAAAAATCTGACCTATGGCTATATAGCAAGAATCATTTTACAAAAGTGCAAGGATTTGATCGTATCGTAAGTGCGGCATATGATAAACGTACGGACTTGATTTATTCATATCAAAGCATGGGTTGCGCAGATATGGCTATGTACTTTGGGATTTTCAAAATCATTGAAAATAAAGTGAAAAAAATAAAGGAAATGAGCTGTAACTGCTGTACGGAATCTAATGACAGTTGTACAATCCAGGCGTTTGGACAAAAGCCTTATTCCGTTCCATACAAGATGGCTTATAAATATGTTCCTAGCTTTTATGCACAAGGCGTTAGAGAAAAATGTGAAATGTCTATAAACAAATAACTAAGTGGAGTTATCGGTCAATCATATTGGCCTGCACCAGATCTCGGATTATTGATTGTCTATTCACGCGATTTCCTGAAAAATGAGGATAATTGCTGCTGTGTAGTCCGTTTATTTGGCCCCCGATTTGGTAAAAGAGTTTGTAAAACTACCGTGTAGTTGTTATTTTTACAATTTCAGGGATTAAATGCTGTCAAAGACGCTACTATTGAGTCTGCTTGCACAGCACTTATTTAATTCCTTTTTAACTAAATCTTATGAAGATGTACAAACTATTATGTGGATTCCTTCTGCTTTTTTGCCTGCAAACTAAAGCACAATCCAAAGATTCATTGAATGTAAAACTGGCTGAAGCCAAACATGAGGTATTGGCGAATGTCGTTTTTAACGACAACGCGAATAAGGCGTTTGATGTATTAGCGCAAAAAGCAACAGAGGCGTACCAGCGGGATGGATCAAGTAAAAATCTGGCTAAGATCCTTGAACACTACCGGACATTGTTAACAGAAATCAAAGGTGCACAGACACCTAAAGCTAACAATACCGAAGAGTTTGAAGTTAGCTACGAATCAATAAAAAAAGCTAAGTTGAAACTCTGCCCTCTTTATCCTTTTTGCGATTAAGTTGTAATAGCTTCGGTTTGTGTCGACAGTCAGTTCAAACTATTGTTATGTCATAGAAAAATGAATTGGCTTATTGACCATTGACCGGACCAATATTAATTTGAAGATAAGATGCTTACAAAACACAAGAAATGTAAAACCCGCTCGAAGAGCGGGTTTTACATTTCTTGTGCCCACTACTGGTAAGTTTTAGAACCAAATATTATTGATTAAAAAGATGCTACGTGGGGATTAGATAATTATTCGCCGGAGGTAAGTTTTTCTATATCATCGAGATCCTTATGTCTGCCAGCCGCTTTTTTAGCTTCGATAAGATTATTTAAGTGCAAAAAAGTCGTCATTGAAAATTGTGCCCATCAGTTATTAATTTTCCTGCAGGAATGATAGCTTCTATCTAATTTGGGTTGATCTGACATAGAAAACCATAGGCTTGAGAAATAAGGTAATATGCCTGACGCAAACGTTCAGGGTAAGATACGTCTTTGTTGTACACATTTGCTGCGTCTGCTTCTTTAAATGTCATCATCCTGAATGCAGATCTGTCGAATTTATAATCAGCCATATACAAATTTAGGATTAGATGTACGAATTATGAGGGAAGATGCCAACCTGGAGGAACAACTGACAAAACAGGCTCAGTCTTTGCTGCAACATCCGTCATCATGAAATTCCTCTTACGTCATTTCATTACAAAAAACGAAGTCTTTCACCTGGCAAGGGTAAAGTTTTATTCACGTGATGATCTGTCTTTGCATAATCACGACTTTGCAGAAATATTCTGGGTGGAAAGCGGCAGTGGCACACATCTTATTAATGGTCGTAAAATACCTTTGATTCCCGGAGATCTTGTAATGATACGGCCAGACGATCAGCATACTTTTACCGCCGGCCGGCAGGGTATTACCATTATGAACCTTGCCTTTTCAAAAAAGACATTGCAGCATTTAAGGAAACGTTATTTCAACGGGACTACTCCCTGGTTCCGGACCAATAGCCTCATGCCCTTCCAGGCCAACCTGGGGATACCTGTTATTAAAAGCCTTTCCCAACAAGCTTCCCAAATGTGGAAGTATCAGTCTTCCTTTGTTCACCTGGACAGCTTTCTCCTATCTGTTTTCAAATTGCTGATCATCCCTGAGGAAGTTGCGGATTCTCCGGCCTGGCTGAATAATGCGGTTCAGCATTTCATTGCAGACTCAGTGCTGTTCCGTGAGGGGGCCCGTGGATTTGCCACCCTATGCGGCAGGCATATAGATTATGTAAACCGCACTGTGCATAAATATTATAACAAAACGCTCTCCGGCCTTGTTAATGATCTGAGAATGGATTTTGCCGGCAGACAGTTATCTATTACGAATGTACCTATCAAAAGTATTTGCAGTGATTGTGGATTTAACAACATAGGTCATTTTTATAAAGTGTTTTTTGAACGATATCATCTAACCCCTTTACAGTATAGAAAACAGCATCAAACTATTGTATAGGTCGTTTTACCGTAATAAATGTAGTTATCAGCAATATAATTAAATCCCGTTCTCATCTTACCGCGCTTTACTTTTGATGTCATGAAAAAATATATTGCCTTGCTCGTGTTATGCTCTTTTGCATCTTCTTTAAAAGCTCAAAATGGAGATCTTGTTAAACAGGAATTTGTAAGATCATGGGATGCGTATAAGAAATACGCATGGGGACATGATGTGTTATTACCTGTCACCAAAACATATTCCGACTGGTACGAACAATCCCTGCATATTTCTCCTATAGATGCTTATAGTACAATGAAGGTAATGGGGCTGGAGACCCAGGCAAAAGAAGTTGAGCAGTATATTATCGACAGCTGTTCCTTTGATAAGGATATTTTTGTAAAAACATTTGAAGTAAACATACGGGTACTGGGTGGATTATTATCCATGTATTCTTATACACATAATCCTGTTATCCTGGCTAAAACAAAAGACTTCGGGGAACGACTGTTAAAAGCTTTTAATTCTCCTACAGGCATTCCTTATTACTGGGTGAACCTTAAAACAGGCGCGGTAAAAGGCTCAAAAGTAAATACGGCAGAAGCAGCCTCTTATACTTTTGAAATGGGTATCCTCAGTTATTATACCAAAGATCCCAAATATTATCAGGCAGCGAAAAAGGCAACACTCGCAATATATAACCGGCGTTCCAGGTTGGATCTGGAGGGTGACGAGATTGATAACATAACCGGTGAATGGTTAAGTACCAACAGCTTTATAGGAGCCGGTGGAGATTCTTATTATGAATACCTGTTAAAAACATGGCTGTTGTTCAAAGATGCGGATATTAAAAAAATCTGGGATAAAAGTATTGCAGCTATACATAAATATGATGCAGAAGAAAGTGATACTTCTTTATGGTATGGACGTGCAGACATGAATACGGGTATTATAAAAAGTACTTCCGTTACCTTGTATGATGCATTTTTCCCCGCATTGATATCGTTGAACGGAGATATTAAAAGAGCGGAGAAAATCCAGCATACCTGGAATGCGCTCTGGAATAAATACGGTCTTGAGCCGATGGTGTATGATTATCATACCCAACAACCTACCTATCCTGTTTATGACCTGAACCCGGAAATCATAGAATCTGCCTGGTACCTGTATCGTGCTACAGGTAAGAATGAATACCTGGAAATGGGTAAGACTTATTTTAATGATGTATTAAAATATTGCAGGACTGATATTGCGTTTTCTTCCATTTCCGATGTAAGGACCATGCATCAGAACAATGAATTACCAACATTCTTTTTTGCAGAAACAATGAAGTATTTTTACCTATTGTTTACGCCCGGCATCAGTACAAAAGATTATGTATTCAACACAGAAGCGCATCCTTTCAGAAAATCGGACTTTTCGCCCAGGGAAATTGTAAAGCGCTTAGGTATTTCACTTAAGTAACCGGGGAAATGTAATCGCTTTTTACGAAAAGTATTCCCTTAAATATTTTTTTGCTAGTGTCTCAGTTTGGATATTATGATATGCATTTGCAGATGCTGTACAGAATAAATACACTGCATCTGACTGTTTAGTTCCCTGATGTAGCTTTAAAATATGAGTGCAGGATTTGTTTTTCACAATACACGTTTCTGAGATGAAAATTCCAAATATATTATCGGACCTTCATCGGCAAGCAGGAAGAATTAATTCGGGAGACTGTCAAAAGTAATTTTAATAAAAAGAAGTTGTCATACTTTTGAGACAACTTCTTTTTATTTAAGTTTTATCCTTTCTAAAAATTCAATTTAAGCACCCATATATCTGTGTTGCCATGATTGCCCTTCACAGCACCATCTGTGCTGAGTATATTCCCGGCAACAACGGCATTACCATCAGCAGTGGCTATTATAGCACTAGCATCATCATTGCCCGATCCGCCAAAAGTTTTAGCCCATTGTTCATTACCGGAAACATCCACCTTCACTACCCAGAAATCGTTACCTCCGTGATTGTTGGTCACATTACCATCTGTGCTGGAAGTATGTCCGGCCATTGCATACCCTCCATCTGAAGTTATTACTACAGAATTGGGATTCTCATAAGCTGATCCACCATAAGTTTTAGCCCATTGCTTAGTACCGGAAGCATCCAGTTTCAATAACCAGAAATCACCACTGCCTCCATGATTGTTACTCACATCTCCATCTGTGCTACTGGTATATCCTGTCACCGTATAACCACCGTCAGCAGTAGTTATTATAGTACTGGCATTGTCATTGCCCGATCCGCCAAAAGTTTTAGCCCATTGTTTAGTACCGGAAGCATCCAGTTTAAGTACCCAGAAGTCAATACTACCATGCTGGCCGGTTACATCTCCATCTGTACTACTGGTATATCCGGTTACTGCATATCCGCCATCAGAAGTGCTTATAATAGAATTGGCCTCTTCCCGGTCTGCTCCTCCATAAGTTTTAGACCATTGTATATTACCGGAGGCATCCAGTTTCAGTACCCAGAAATCATCATTACCATGATTGCTGGTGATGTTTCCGTCTGTACTCTTGGTATATCCGGCCACTGTATATCCACCATCAGCAGCGGTTATAATAGAAAAGGCATCGTCATCGCCTGATCCCCCGAAGGTCTTAGCCCATTGTATATTGCCGGAAGCATCCAGTTTCAGGATCCAGGCATCAAGACCTCCATGATTGCCGGTTACATCTCCATTTCTGCTGTTAGTATATCCACACGCGATATATCCGCCATCAGAAGTAGTGATGACAGACCTGCCTAAATCGCTCCCTGATCCTCCAAAGGTTTTAGCCCATTGTTTATTACCGGAAGCATCCAGTTTCACTATTAATATATCTGAAGCACCCTGATTACCAGGCACGTCACCATCGGCACTACTGGAAAGTCCGGCCACTATACTTCCTCCATCAGGTGTTAGCGCCATATCAATGACTGCATCATCCTTGCTTCCTCCCAGGGCTTTCGCCCAGTTTATATAATTTTTTTGCGTTAGTGTAACCGTTACGGGCAGAACCTGGCTATTATTTACCGGGGAAAAGGTAATTGTTGCTGTTTGCGGGGTAGCGGTCCCATTGTTTGAAATAACAGTGAGTGTTAGTACAGTATCGCCGTTTCCTCCGCTGCTTGTATTTAATTTCAGCCAATTGCCAGCGGGCGAAACAGTAGCTGTCCATTGTACTGTTGAATGAACCCTGAGTGTGTCAATGGACCCAATGGCCGTATCGAACCGGATGACAGTTCTGCTTACTGAAAGGGTTGCCGTTCCTGAAGGGCCGGAGCTGTCATTCTTATGACAGGAGAGGATTAAACCTAATAAGGGTAGGAACAAAAATGCTAAATGTTTCTTCATGTTTACGAAAAATGAGTTATTGAGGTATTGATGACGGCTGCTATATAAGCCTCGTTAACATCAATTGAATTCGCAATATTATATAATAAATTAATAATATACAACTAGGCTGTTAATTTAATTGATTTTAATCTGTTAGATGAGACGCAATTAGGAATGAATAAGCTCGTGAACCGAACCTATTTTGTATGAATGATGAGATAGTTGTGCTGGAATTGGAAATGATCCAAATAACAAACCCGCCAGAGAGCGGGTTTTGCTTTTTTAGGTGACGGGGGTAGTAAGTTTTCGAATCACATTATGTTGATTATTAACAAGTTGATAAGATGATAGGTTATTGTATCATTCATCTAAATATTTGAACGTATATTATTCCTGCTTTCGACCTTCCCTCCAGTGTGCCCGGTGCGTGATCTTATGAATCAAAATTGCAAATCTGTCAAGATAGAATAGAGCTATTACTGACCAGTTATCATTCAATTTTCAGACTTTTTACCGGATTCGTTAAAGCAGCTTTCATTGCCTGTACACCCACGGTGAGCATAGCTACCAATATAACCAGTATCCCAGATAGTAAAAAGATCCAAACGTCTATATGGATGCGGTAAGCAAACCCATTCAGCCAGCGGTTCATGGCCCACCAGGCCAATGGCCAGGAGAGGAGCATAGCGATAATTACTAACATCATAAAGTTGCGGGAAAGTAGTAAGGTCACATTGTAAACAGATGCCCCCAGCACCTTTCGGATACCAATTTCCTTTATACGCAACTGGGAAGCGTATGCAGATATCCCAAATAATCCCAGGCAGGAAACAAAGATGGTAAGGAAGGAAAAAGTTCTGAATAACTGCATCACGGTGTTCTCCGTGAAATACAACTGGTTCAGTTTATCATCCATAAATGAATAGGTGAATACCGCGTTAGGCGACTGTGACTTTATCTTTGATTCCAGAAACCGGAGAGCTTGTTGTGTTTGTCCGGCCTTTGTCTTTACGAGCAGGTAATTGTTGAAGGACAGGTGGTATTGTATCACCAGAGGTTCTATGGATGCATGCAGCGATGCAAAGTTGAAGTCTTTTATAATACCCACCACGGTGCCGGTATCATTATCCAGTACATATGCTTTGCCAATGGGATCTTTTAAGCCAAACTTTTTCACTGCAGCTTCGTTAATGATAAACTCATGGTGTTTAATGTCTGGAAACTGACTGCTGAAATCACGGCCCGCCAATAAAGGAATATGCAGGGTAGCCAGCAGTGTTTCATTGGCCCACATAGCGCGGATAGAGAATTGTTCGGCCTCTGAGGACGCGCTTAAAGGATAAAAAGTCTGTATGACAAACCGTTCTCCCGGCAAGGTAGATACTGTTGCATAATTCGTAATGTCGGGGCTTTGTTGCATGTCCTGGATTAGCGCGGCAAAATGTTCCCGCATATTACCGTACATGGTAACCGCTATTTGTTGTTCTTTATCAAAGCCCAGATGGTTATTATGAAACAGCTGCATCTGGCGGTATATGACCAATGTGCTGAAGATCATGAATATTGAAATAACAAATTGAAAGATGATCAATCCTTTCCTCACGGTATACACGGGCGATGCTGCATTACGTTTGCCCTTTAAGGCTGGTATCGGTTTAAAACCGCTCACGAACCACGCAGGATATGCGCTGGCCAGAAATCCTATCACCGCTATGAGCAACAGTAAGATGCCCAGATTGGAGATGGTAATCATCTGCTCAAAACGCAGTTGTTTGCCACTCAGGTTATTATAGAAAGGCAGTACCACGACAAGGAATAAGAGGGCAAGAATGGCCGCCGCCAGGGTAACGATAAAGGATTCAATCAGGAACTGCCGCAACAATTGCCGCCGCGACGCTCCTATTACTTTCCGCAATCCAATTTCTTTCATCCGGTTAAAGGCCTGCGCAGTGGAGATATTAATGAAATTGACAGCCGCGATCAGCAGTATAAATAATGCGGCTATGGAGAAGACATATAAGTAGGTAATATTGCTGTTTGGGCTGAGCTCCTTCTCCATATTGGAATGAAGGTGTATGTCCGGAACAGGAAAGAGATGAAGCTTACGGTTGGCCAGCACCTCTTGTGCTGACTCGCCGTCAGCTGTATAATACTGTACCGTAAAGCGGGGGAGTTTAGCGGTTACGGTGTTGACCGATTGTGGTGTGTTCAGTAGTACATAGGTATAGAAAGCATTCCAGGTGCGTCTTTCCAGCGAATGTTGATCTATGTAGTGATGGATGGTGTTCATAGAAAGCAGATAGTCAAACTGCAAATGGGTAGGAAATGGTGATTTGCTTACAACGCCTGTTACCGTTAGTGGCAGTTGTGCGACGTCGTCCATGATCACTTTTCCTAACGGGTTCTCGCTTCCGAAATACCTGCGGGCCATCTCTTCTGTGATCACAATAGCGTCTGTTGTTGTAAGTGCAGTGGTCGCATTGCCTTCGACAAAGTGGAGGTCAAAAGTATTGGTAACACTAGCGTCTGCAAAGAAACCGTTTTTTTCCTCAAAGCGTTTGGAATCGCTGTTTGCCGCTGTATAACTTAGTACTTGTCTGGGATAAGGGCGATAAAAACGGGTTACCGCTATTATCTCAGGAATATTTTGCGCCATCTGCAAACCTATAGTAGGGGCGGTGGCGGCCCACTGACGGGTGTCATCCCCCAGCCCCTCCATTGTTACCCTGAAAAGGCGGTCTGCCTTGGTATAGCCTTTATCATAACTAAGTTCTTCCTTTATATGGAAAATGATAAGGAGAGTACACGTTAAACCTACTGCCAGCCCCAGGATATTGATAGCAGAAAAGAGCTTGTATTTCCGGAGATTGCGCCATGCAATCCTGAGATAACTTGTTAACATAAATGTTTATAATTCTTGAGTGAACTTAATATCTCTGCAGTTGCCGGCACGATTGTCTCCAGCGTAATGATTAAGCCTGCAGACCAGGTAGCCATTAATTGTTTATTATACCTTTACCATGGGTTCAATCTGTTGCTGGCTATAACCTTCTGATGTAACCGCGGAAAAGTGGTTGATAATTAATAAGATTTTGTTCATCATTGAATATTATATAATCGCTATTTACTAAGAAAATGCCAATCCGGATGCAATTTGATGGTCATTTTGTTAAGTATGAGATAAAATATAATATGTTCGGTTTTGGCTGGGGAATTGTCCGGTTTTGAACATTGCTAAATAGACTATAATGAAAAAGGACGATTATATTGGTACGACAAATGTGACAACTAATACTCTGGGGTTTACATCCAGTATTTATTATAAAGGCTTCATTTACACATTGCTGTATAGAATAACTGTGCTTTCAGAGTTTTCAATGGTAGTAATTCAACAAAATGTGACCAGCTTAATTGTTTTGCTAGTGGAGATATGGGCTCGATGTCAGCGAATTGTTCAGCAAACTGCATCATGCGCCTTAAATTCCTTTCTTCGAAATTTCTTCCATACTGCTCCTTCAATTGTGTCGACACTGTCGACACAATTTGTTTTGCATATATAGACTGCAGTCTAATGCGCCACTGCTCGACCCTACCTGTGGGGGAGCGGGAAGGTAACGAACCGCTCTACCCGGAACCAATTGTTTCATATTATCAATAAGTTATATCATCGTGCATGAAATAAGAAGATGGCAGAATCTATCACTTCATAAACGAAACTCCCGAATCGATCAAATCTTTTCGGCGTGCTTTCGTATATTAAGATCTGTTAATTCGCTATCATATAATAACATAACGCAAACATGATTTATGAGTTTCCGGCCCCTATGGCAGCACACATCAATAAAAGTTTTATCGACTTACTAAAGCATATCGTACACCAACCATATAAAGATCCAGACAACTACATAAGCGAAATGTACGAAGACCACGTCGCTCAGCAATCCAAGTTATCATTTGATATGTTCAATAAGGATGCAGTGAAAGCATTTAGAAAAGGGGACGAGGAGCGGTTTGAGGAATATCATATTTATACGCCACAGGTGAAAATCACATTATCTATATCGAATCGATATAGGAATGCCGGAAGAGTGCCGAAGGAATGAGCCTTCAGCGATATAGGGATATACAATTCCGTGTTTATTTCATCTACGCACATAGACTGCGTATCCTGTTTTTAATTTTATGGAAAATCAATATAACATGCATCTATACACTAAATATGTGTTTTATTTAATGTAATCCCTGTGTTAAATCACCTAAAATAAATCGTTTATACCATGAATGTGTTATGTATTATACATGATAAGAACGATATCTTTGCTGCCGCCAGCTTTGAGTCAGTTTGTAGTTAACTGTATGCATGTAAACGTAGTTTGATTCTACTTGAATCAGTATTAAACCTATAGAAATATAAGTTTCCTATATGTGAGTTTGGAATGTTTGTTTTATACTAGTTTTCTTGATTTAAATAACCAATCATTTATGATTTTTTTTAACCAGTAAGGGACATAGGGTACAACCTGTATACTCCATAGAACATTTTTTTTCTTTTTTAAAATTAGTATGGGACGATCTTTCAGATACGCGTTCCTATTACTAGTCTGCTATCAACTGAATGCGCAATCTCTTTTGCATACCGGGGGGGGCTATGCCTATCAGACAACTAATAAAATGAATTAACCCTTCACTATGTATAAGAACTTTAAAACAGTCGGCCTGCTATTGTTTTGCCTGCTGTCCATTATGAGTGCTCACGCTATCACGACCGATAGTCTGCCTGTACCATTGAAAAATGCGGTGATGGATTCGCTGAATAAAAAGTATGCGAACATCCCCCGGCAATTGTTACCCGATTCCCTGCCTTTCAGTCGGTTTGGACTGGCAGATATGCAACAAGGTGCGCGTCAGGAATTCATGCAGTATGTAAATGCAGGCAACAGTACTGCGGGTATTGCGAAAATGCAGAACATGTTTCATGGACTGAACGCTTCGCAGTTCATCGACAATAAACTGCGGGGCTTTTATGCATTGAAACCACAATCTTCTTTAACACTGCCGGGTGTACCGGAGAATAAGTTAAAAGGGATCTCCTGGCAGACTATCTACAGTGATACCACTGCGATGATGTCTGGCTGGTGGAATGAAGGCGTTATCCAGGACCAGCTTACCATTGGAAGTATTCCTGTACAACTGAATTACTCTACGTTATCCGGATATGCGTCCGGGTTACAGGGTACACATTTCCTTAAACTGGCCTTTGATAAGGATGCCTATATGGAAAAGGTAAACCAGCAGCTGCAGAAGACCTACAATCTCAATAAATACTTCCTGGATGACATTGATATCAAAAGCAGTATCAAGTCTTATGCGACTTCACAGCTGGCCGGCATGGACAGAATAAAAGGAGCGATTTCCGCAGATCAGTTGATTTACCTGGATAGCACGCAGCTGCGCAATGCTATGAAGGATGCTCCGGCAGATTACAATGAGAAAGTGATGTCGCTGAAGCAACAGCTGGGCGGAGTGAAAGAGATGAACCAGTTACTGGGTTCGCAGAAAGATGCACAACGGAATATTCAGTCGCTGGCGAGTCAGCCGGAGAATACTGCGCGTATGGCTGGTAACCTGCTTCACCTGAGTGCATTGCAAAGTCTGATGATGAATATGAAAAGTCTGCAGGTAGGTAGTATTGGTGCGAACGCGAGTAAAAGAACAGTGTCTGATCTGTTCATGACAGGTGCTGCGGGCTCTTATCTGAAGAGTAATAAATTCATTATGCTGGTGATGGGTAAAAGCAATGACCTGGGTTTACAGGATGTAGGGATGCAATCTACTACGCCTTCGTACAGCATGCAGTTTCTGGGCTTAGGTAAAGGGGATGTTGGTACCGGTTCACACTTCTCTATGTTGAATGCCAATGCAAAACCACAGACCAATAAAGGTTTCAGCACAGCGGCGCTCAGTAAAAATATTTTGGTAGGAACGGTGTCTCAGCAAGTGAGTCTGGGTAGTATAGGAACAGTGGACGTGGAACTGTCTAAATCCAATGGACAATATAGTAATGAAGCGGCTGCAGTGTCTAAATCTGCTGCTTCTCATTTCATGGATGATATCTGGGCGACCGCTTCCATAGGTCTTGCTTACAATGGAGATGTGAAGAAATATGGACTAAGTCAGAAGGTGTATATGAATTATTCCGGACTCGGTTATACGAATCCTGGCAGTCCGTTTGGCAGCAGAGGTAGTTTGCAATATGGTTTCATGGTAAAACGCAGCTGGCTGAAAAACAAAGCGGTGGTAAGTGTGCGTACGGATATAAGAAACCTCGCAGTCTCTCCGCTGACTGACGACAAAAGAAAAAGCCTGCAATTCTCACTGGATGGTCGTTACCGCCTTACACGAAAGCTGACATTCAGCATGAATATGTTGCAGAATACATTGCGTGAAAATGGGAATACGGCTTTCCTGAACAGAAAGATATCTTTCATGTCTCAGGCCAACGGTAAGATGTATGGATTGCCTTTCAGCAATAACTCTACTATAGGTCTTCAGCAGTTGAATTATGTAGATCTGCATAGCTTATTTGTGAATATAGGAAGTATGCACACGTTCATGGCCGGATCAGGAATGGTGGTGTTAAACGCCTTCTATAACCGCGATGTAAAGAATGCAGCTGTCTATAACAACATGCTGAATCTCGATGGAGGGTATCAGTATACTTTATGGAAGGTAATATCCTGTGGTAGTTCACTCATCTACATGGATAGTAAAGATGTAGTGACGCAGATAGGTTTACGTCAGCAGGTGTCGGCGCAGTTCCTCAAACGCTGGAGCCTGTCCATCTCTGCCGATGGCAGAAAGAACCTGAAGAACACCGCCGCCAACTATTACTATGGCAAATTTAACACTGCAATGTCTTTGCATTACCAGATAAACTAAGTACATCATGAGAATATTATTAACAGGGCTTTTCCTGTGTTTGTTTATCCAGCTAAAAGCGCAGTATACGTTTTCTTTCATGCCGGAGATCCAGGGTCGTACCATGGATGGCATTTATAAAGTACGCATAGGGAACAATGGTGCCCGCCAGAATGTGAGTCTGACGATAACCGTTACTGAAGCAAAATCAGGCACTGTAGTGACGATGAAAACGCCGCCGTTTGAATTACAGCCGGGTATGAATATGATACCTCCAACAGCTGCGTATAATGCGGGTGTTGCGTTTGGTAGTGGTAAGCTGGCCACCATCGTGAGTCAGAGTAGCTACTTTCCGGAAGGAGATTACGATTACTGTTTTGAGTTGAACGATGGTACTTCCCATAGCAGCAACGTATTGGCAGAACAATGCTTCAGTTATAACCTGCAGCCGTTCAGTTCTATGCAGCTGATACAGCCTTATGATGGCGATAAACTTTGTGATAAGCGTCCGACGTTCTCCTGGCAGCCACTGATACCGGCTATCCCTGGTGTGATGTACCGGATGTTGTTAGTGGAAGTAAAGGAAGGGCAGCAGCGTGCAGAAGCGCTGCGTATGAACCTGGCGATTATCAATCAGCAGCAGGTTCCTTTACCGATCTTATTATATCCTTCTCTGGCCAACGAATTACAGGAAGGGAAGCAATATGCGTGGCAGGTATCTGCGTATAAAAACGACCTGTTACTGGTAGAATCTGAAATGTGGGATTTTAAGGTGGATTGTGACAAGGATTCTACCAAGCTGCCAGCGGAGGCCTTCAGAAGCCTGGAAGATCTCTCTAAGGGTAATTTCTACATCGCCAGAGGGCAGTTACTGTTTGCCTTCAACAACACTTACGAGGCTTCGACTTTAGAATATAGTATCAGATGTCTGACAAAACCGGAACAGGTAGTGAAGAAACTGCCTAAGGTGAAGGTAGGAAGAGGTCTGAACCAGGTAGTGATAGACTTGTCTGAGAATAACAGTTTAACAGATGGGTATTTCTATATCATGGATGTGAAATTGCCCGATGGTCAGCAGAAACAATTAAGGTTCATCTATAAACTGGCTGAATAATGAAAAGATATTTACTTGTTCTACTGGTGTTGTTCTCCTGTAAGCACCCAGCGAAAACCAGGCTTGTGCAGGAGAAAACAGTAAACGGATTTAAGATGACGATGGAATACATGCCATCTGCAGATGTGAACCTGTTGCACTTTGTGCTGAACATCACTGATGGTACTTCCATGAAGACAGCTGATGGTAATAAGTTCAGTTATGGACTGGATTCATTGTTCGGTCTTGTCGATGTCGCTGACACTTTACATCCTGTGGATGTGGTAAGAGTAGCGAACGGCAATATTAGTGGAGTACAATACATGGTATTGTTTGATAAGCCGCTGACATTGCATGGAACTGACCTGACGCTGTATTTCAAAGACGAATTGTTTACCCAACAGTTCATCACTTTTCCTGTAAAAGGAAGTGCGATCAACCACCTTGACTCTTTAAGACTGAAAGATGATAATTAAAAGAACCTCAACCCGAAAAGGGATCGCCTGTTTTTTCCTCGCTTTATTGCTTGTGGAAGGATTAATGCCTTCAGTGGCATGGGCATTGACTTCCGGTCCGTCCCAACCGGAAACAAAACAATTTGCCCAGGCAGGCACCAGTGATATGGTGGACTTGTCTACGGGTAATTTCAAATACAATATTCCATTACTGGATGTGGATGGATATCCTGTTAACCTTAGTTATCAATCCGGTTCCGGCGTTGACGATGAAGCCAGCTGGGTAGGATTGGGATGGAACCTGAATGCAGGTGCTATCAATCGTCAGCTGAGAGGTGTGGCTGATGATAGTTACGGAGATATCCTCAACACAGAGAATTATATGAAGCCTAAAGTTACGGCTGGCGGTAGTGCTACGGTGAGAGGGGAGCTGTTTGGTTCAGGTCTTACGGGTTCTGTATCTGTAGGGATCTTCAATGACAACTATACCGGTATAGGTGCAGAAGTGGGTGTGAATGCCGGTTTGTCGTTGACTAAATCCAACTCTGGTGGATTAACGCCGGGGGTTAATGTTGGACTTAGTTCTAATACATCCAGCGGTGTATCTGTAACGCCTTCTATTTCATTATCGCTTACCAGTAACATGGAAGGGACTGCCTCATCCTCAATGGGATTGTCTGCGAGTCTGGGTTACAATACAAGAGAAGGTTTGAAGAGTTTGAGTTTTGGACAGTCGTTAAATGTGGCTGCTCAGAATTTAGATTTTACAAGGACGATTGACTATAACACACCTCCGTTTTATCCTAAAACGAATATCCCTTTTAAATCTTCGAACTTCACTTTTCGTGCAGATTTAGGTGGTGCGGCTGTAGGTATTTTCGCAGCGATAGGCGCAACCGGTTATAAGACAAAGAGAGAAGTAAAGAATCCTATTCAGCATAACCGGACTTATGGTTTTATGTATGCAGATAAGGGTAAAGGCGTGTCTGATGCGATGATGGACTTTATGCGCGAGAAGGACAATCCTATTATTCCTGAGTTGCATAATCTGGCATTACCAATTATGACGCCGGACCTGTTCTCTTATACGAGTCAGACTGGTAGCGGTCAGCTGAGACTTTACAGAAATGGTACCGGTGTTATTTTCGACAACGAAACCAACGATGTATCTGATAATACTTCCGCCAGCGTAGAGTATGGTGGTGGGTACTATTTTCATGCGGGTGTTTCCATCTTTAACCAGGATGTAAGAACAACCAATAGCAAATGGAAAGCCGATAATGCTTTTTTAGCAAAAGGTGATTATGTGCCGACTACTGCGGTGGAGGAAGAAGACGCTTATTTCAAAGAAGCAGGAGAGAAGAACTTAGAGAATCAGGATTACAATAATATTATTCAGGGAGAAGAAGCGGTGCGTGTTCAGTTGGGCGGAAAGAATGCCCTGGGACAACTGAGAACTGCTTCCGGAGCTATTGCCGGAACGGCGTCTGCTTATAAGAAAACAGGCAGACAGGTAAAGCGTTCGCCAGTGTTGATGCTGACAGCTGCAGATGCGAGGCTTGCGGGACTGGATAAGCGAATTAAGAGTTACCCGTTTAATGCGTCTAACTTTACACCTCCTGCATGTAACAATGTAACCCCTACGTCAACAGACAGAATAAGTGGAGTAAGAAAGCCAACTCATATCTCTGAAATGACGATTACAGGTGATGATGGAAAGAGAATGGTGTATGGATTACCGGTGTATAATGTGAGACAGGATGAATATTCTTTTGCTGTTAAAGACGTAAATACAAATACTGATAAGGCAAGAAACCTGGTGAAGTTTTCTTTAAATGCGGATGGTACGATCAATCACAAACCGCTTACAGGAACCAAGTCTACCACAGATGAATATTATCACAAAGAATCACAGCCTGCTTATGCGTCTTCTTTCCTGCTGACGGGTATTCTGTCTCCGGATTATGTGGATGTTACCAATGATGGTATTACAGAAGACGACAGAGGAACTGCCATCAAATTCAATTATTCAAAACTCGCTACCAATTTCCAGTGGCGTGCTCCTTATGGATTGGATACGGCTACTTATAACCGTGGATTAAATGCAGATCCGGATGATGATAAAGCTTCTTTTGTATGTGGTGAAAAGGAGCTCTGGTATTTACATTCTATAGAGTCCAGAACAAAGATCGCGTACTTTATCACAGAGGATAGGGACGATGCATTGGGGTATGACTGGATAGGTAATAAGATTAGTGGTGTGAGGCAGAAGCGTCTGAAGGAGATTCGTCTGTATTCAAAGAATGATTTGAAGACGCCTATAAAAACAGTCGTACTGGATTATTCATATGACCTATGTAAGGGTATTTCCAACACCGCTATTAACCAGGGAAAGCTCACATTGAAAAGCGTGTATTTCAAGTATGCGAGTTCAACCCGTGGCCAACATAATCCTTATTCGTTTGATTACAATACAAACAGTAAATACGATTATATGTCTTCCGATCGTTGGGGAAGTTACAAGCCTATATGGACCAACAAAAGTAATGGCACTGATTTAAGAAATGATGAATATCCTTATACAGTAAGAAACAGAGATACTGCGGCGTTAAATGTAAGTAACTGGCAGTTGTCGACCATTACATTACCTACGGGAGGAATAATTAATGTTGACTATGAATCGGATGATTATTCGTATGTGCAGAACCGGAGGGCCATGCAGATGGTCAAATTTACAGGTATGGCGAATCAGCTGAATGGTACGGTAACTAATTTGCGCGATGCGAAGAAGTTTAAAGTCCCGGTAACAGCCAGTACGCGAACGCCGGGTACGTATACGCTTTTTAACGGAGATACCATTGTTACGGATTGGTTTAAACAGAAATACCTGAATGGAGAATCATACATGTATGCCAGGTTCTTCGTCAATGTAACAGATGAACCTACTTCCACAGATGTAAGCAAATATGACTTTGTACCTGGATATGGTGCGGTTGATACGGTGTGGGTAAAGAATAATGAAGCGATCGTCAAATTTAAGTCAGACAATGATGGAGGTGTAAGCGTGAATCCTTTCATCAGTGTGGCATGGCAGCGAATGCGATTTGATTATCCGCGTTATGCTTATCCCGGGTATAAAAATAAGATAGATGGAGATCGTCCTGTAACAGCTATTGTGACTGCCTTGGCGAATTCTATCAAGAACATTTCAGAGTTGTGGGAGAATTTCAATAAGCGTGCGTTCCGTAAGAACTTTGCGGCTGCTGTGATGATGGACAAGAGTTTTGGTCGTATCGTACAGGAAGATGGCATGAAGCTAGGTGGGGGTATACGTGTAAAGAGAATCAAAATGTCGGATAACTGGAATGGTATGAGCAGTGATCAGCAGCCTGCTGTATACGGACAGGAATATGAATATACTACCACAGATGGAGATAAGATTATCAGTAGTGGTGTAGCTGCATATGAGCCTTCTTTGGGCGGAGATGAGAACCCAATGCGTTTACCCGTGAATTATACACAGGACGTGAAATGGGGGTTAAATAATTATTTCTACCTGGAAGAGCCCATGGGAGAGTCATTATTCCCATCACCGGAAGTAGTTTACAGATCAGTGAAAGTGCGTAATCTGGGAGCTACAGGTGTCGCAGATCCTGCTAATAAAACAGGATGGAATGTCTACGAGTTTTATACGGCGAAGGAATTCCCGGTGTATGTAAAACAAACGGCAATTGATCCGAAAGAAAACCATCCTACTTCATGGTCTTCGTTTTTTGGTGGGAAGTCTTTGTATGAGCTGACGATGAGTCAGGGATATGCGATTACGTTGAATGACATGCATGGTAAACCGAAGGCTGAAAGGGTATTTAATCAGTCCGGTCAGGAAATATCTTCTTCCGAGTATTATTACAATGCGACAGAAGAAGGGGGCAGTCAGCGTTTGAGAAATGTGGTGGATGTAGTGGATAAGAATGGGAACATCACGAAAGACCAGGTGATAGGAAGGGATATAGAAATGTTTGTGGATATGCGCCAGTCAGAGACAAGTAATATTGGTAAATCTATCAATATTGGTCTGGATGTTATCCCGATTATTTTCTGGGCCATTCCTGTGCCGCATTTTCCGTGGGCAAAGAATGATGATTACCGTTTGTTCCGCTCAGCATGTGCGTTAAAGACCATTCAATACTATGGTATTGTGTCTAAAGTGGTAAAGAAAATAAATGGTTCAAGTGTTACAGCGTCGAATCTTTTATACGATCAGTTAACAGGTGAACCTGTATTGTCAAAGTCTAACAATGAATTTGATGACCCGGTATATAGTGTGAATATACCTGCGTACTGGATGTACAAACAAATGGGTGGAGCCTATCAGAACCTCGGTTTGGTATTGAGCGGGTTTCAGGCACCGAATGGTGTTGTGCAGACTTATGCAACACTGCTTTCGCCGGGAGATGAGTTGATTAATACTTCGACTCAGGATAGACGATGGGTAGTGAATTCAAATACTGGTACGGGTACACCTGTATTGAGATTGATTGACAGATATGGAAAGATGGCCACAGAGACCGGCAGCACTATGAAGGTAATCCGTTCCGGATACCGTAATGTGTTGACTGCCGGTGCTACGTCGATTACCAGCATGCAGAATCCTGTTGTCAACAATGTGCTGAGAGTAATTAAGGATGAAGAGTTAGCATCTTTCAGAATACTGAATGCTTCTGCGGTCCAGTATCATGAGGCATGGGGGCAACCTGCGGCTTGTACGAGCTGTCCTTCAGGTTATGCGGAGAGTGCAGATGGAAAGTCTTGTGTACCGGTTTCTGTAACAGATTCGGATACGGCGCTGGTGCTTGCTCAGGGTAGCCAGAATGCAGCGTATTCACAACAGGGAGCAATATTCTATGATGCGAACGGTGTAGCCGGCACGAGAATCAGTAATACTTCTTTCTGGGGGATGCCTAATTGTACTCTTCCTATCCAGAGTAGGGTAGCGGCTTCCGCTGTTAGTTTTCCTCAGACAGATGATTCGGATATATCATCGGATAGTGTTGGTGCTGGTTTCAGATCAGCAGCCGTCGCTGCCTCAACCAGTTTGTGTGGCAGACTTAATTATTCCGGGATCTGGTTGAAGGGCGCGTTTGATAAGCAATGGATAGGTGTAAATACCTGTCTTAAAATAACGCAGGCTGGTACTTATTATGTAGGATTTGGTGCAGATAATCAGATTCGTATTTACATAGATGGTGTACTGTTCAGGCAGCAATTGATGAAATCCGGTACAGATTCGGAACCATTTGTTGACTGGAAAATGCATCCTGTAACGCTTACTGCAGGTAATCATGTGTTGTCAATTGAAGGATATAATACCGGAGGCGCTCATACTGCCGGTTGTGAAGTGTATAGTGGCACATTGGCGCAGATACAGAGCGGCAGTCCGACCCCGATCTTCTCAACGGCGAATTTGCTGGGAAGGGAGAATGATACGTATGTGAAAGACACATTTGGTGTCGTTATCAGAAAACATTTCACCTGTGCTTCAGGAGTCGTTAATGTATGTAGTGACAGTACTATCGGATGTCCTATCATTCCTGCAGATACGATCATCGTAAATCCTTATACAACCGGTTATCTTGGTAACTGGTTACCATGGAAACAAATGACCTGGCTTTCAGATCGTTCAGGACAGTTGTTACCATCTAGTGCTACCAGCATTCCGGATATCAGGCACAATGGTCACTATGCAGCTTTCCATGCCTTCTGGGTTTACAATAACGGATGGAGCATTACAACGAATACGGATTGGGTAACTTCAACGACTACCTCTATTTATGACCAGTTCTCACAGGAACAGGAAACCAAAGATGCACTGAACAGGTACAGTAGCGCACGTTATGGTTATAAAGCGACCCTGCCGGTGGCAGTAGGTAGCAATATGCGCCAGCGTGAGATATTCTATGACGGATTTGATGATTACAAGTTTAATGATTTGTGTATATCTCCGGTGCCTTGTCAGCGTGATTACTTCAGCATTTACAAATCCGTGAATGGTAATTATGCAACTCGCCTGGATTCAAACTATTCCCACAGTGGTAATTACAGTTTGAAACTGAATGGTAGTGGCATCACGCTTAAAACATTTGTATTCAGTAATGAACATGCACCGGGTCTATATCTGTCGAACAATCCATCTGGCGAATACTATCTGAACAGGGATGTGTGGTTGGGTTTACGTGGATTCGCTCCTGTTACCAGCAGAAAATACATTTTCTCTGCCTGGGTAAGGGATGGGGCAACTTCGTCGTCCAGTCCGGGTATTACACTCGCACTCAATAGTACCAGTGTTACCCTCACTAAAAAAGCAGCGGTAGAAGACTGGAAATTAGTGGAAGGTGTATTGGATGTTCCTTCAGCTGTTGGTATAAGTGATATGGCTATCATGACACTGATATTGAATGGAGCCAGCAATGTGAATATAGATGATATCAGGATCTTTCCTTATGACGGGCAACTGAAAACATTCTCTTATGATGATAAGACGTTAAGACTAATGGCTGAATTGGATGAAAACAACTATGCCACATTCTATGAGTATGATGATGAAGGATCGCTGATCCGTGTGAAGAAAGAAACAGAAAGAGGTATCATGACGATCAAAGAGAACCGTTCTACTTATCGCAAAAAAAATTAAGCCATGAGATTAAGTACTAAAATCATTATACCCGCATTTATCATATTAATGGGAGCCGGCGCTTATGCAGCATTGCATAAGCCCACTGCTCCTGTTGCCCCGGCCTTTACAATTCCAGTAGCGAATAATGCAGAGCAGGAAATCCTGCAGGAGTTATCGGCAAAGCTGCATCAGATGGATACTTTGACGGTGCTGACTATTACAGGTAGTATCAATGCAAAGGACCTGGCGGATAGTAGCAATGCCATGCAGGCAGATTTTGTTTATTCCAGACAGGGAAATATTGCTTATTACCGTCTTGGACAAAATGAGATGATCTCTTTAGCAGATGCATATATCGCCATTGCGCATGATGCGAAGAAGATCTTTTTATCACCTGCAAAAGAAGTGGTAAACCCCGTAAAGATGCCCACCAGTGAAGAAGTGGATTTCCTGAGCAAAGAAGGATATAAAGTATCTCGTTCTCAGATAAATGATTTGTTACAGATATCACTGGTAAGTCCCACACATATTTCCTGTCGTGAATACCGTGTATCATTTGACAGTACAGGATTAGTACGCCAGTCATTTATGCGTATGACAGATTCTTATGAGCCCAAAAATCATGATCGCGATAAACTAGTTCAGTTGAATATCAATAACTGGGCGTTAGGGAAAGTACGGACAGATTTGTTACGTATGGACCGTTACATCCGCATTGTTAATGGGGAACCTATTCCTGCTCCTTCTCTGAAGGAGTATGAATTGATAAGAGAACAATAGTGTTAACCTCTAATGAAGAATAGTATGCGTCGTTTTTATATAATTATCGTCTGGCTGTTAGGCTTTGTATTGCATGCAAATGCGTTCAATGCAATCGAGTCTTATCAGAACCAGTTACAGGGGAGGATTAAGAAAGGGGATACGCTTATCATCAAAGATGAGAAGTTCCAGAATAATGCGTTCGACTGGACGAAGATCCATAACCGGACAGTTAGCAATATTCTCACCTTTGGGTTATTCAGGGATTCTGGTTTTGTGTTTACAAAATCATTTAAATGCCAGGTAGAACTGAAGGTAGAGTACTGGTCTCAGCCAGACCAGGCAGATCCTGTGATAGTAGACCATGTGAAGCTGAATATAGGATATGATTCTATTCCGGGTGCGGCCTATCAGGCTGCAGCTACCTACCGTTTTATGAATGGTTATAAGGTAAAGATCACCGTAAATGATATCAGCAGTGCAGAGCTGGGAACAGCTTTGCCGGCAGCATTCAGTTTAAGTGGCCAGGTAGTGATTGAAAGATCTTATGATATAGCAGAAGATAATACGATAGTACCCACTGTAACGCTTGTGGGTACTGCTACCGCTGCTAATCCTGGTGTGGCAGCACGCGCTGCCACGACAGTTACGGCCAATGATGTATCTCTTACCTGGGGAAAAATTACAGGTGCAGAAGAGTACGATCTTGAATGGACATTTATAGATGAAGAATCAGCTAATGGTGCCCTGCTCACACAGGCAGGTGCAGGTGTAACAACTACTATGCTGGAACGTATGTTCCGCAACAATGCCACGAGAGTAACTGTTCCGCATGAGTATTATGATATCTCCCTGGTTAATTTTTCAAAGTATCTGCTGATAAGGATCCGTACAGTGCAATATACAGCTGATGGTTTCCGGCAAACAGGAGCATGGAATTATGATGTGAGCCAGAATGAGGTCTCAGGTATTGGCGTTATCACCCTGGACGCAAATGCATCCTGGCATTTACCTTTATTGAACTGGCAGTATAGTGCTGTATATGCGGAGGAAGGAAAGAAGAAAGAGATCGTTAGTTATTTCGATGGCACCTTGCGCAGCAGACAAACTGTAACGGTGAATAACTCGGACAACAAAGCAATTGTACAGGAGTCTTTATATGATGAATTCGGGCGTCCGCTGATAAATATTTTACCGGTGCCATTATGGGATAATAAACTCACCTATTACCCTGGTCTGCATATTAACTCTTCAGGAAGTACATATAATTTCACGAATGCTTATGGAGCGGGTACCGATTGTATTAACAAACCACAGCCATTAAAAACGGATACGGGTGCAGCAAAATACTACTCACCTAATAACTCTTTCCTCATTGATGAACAGAATAAGTATATTCCGGACGCAGCTGGTTATCCTTTCTCTGCAATGGTGTATACAACTGATAATACGAACCGTCCAAAAGTACAGGGCGGCGTAGGTGAGTTATTCCAGCCTGGACCGGATGCCACTACCAGCAAAGCAACACGTTATTATTACGATAAGCCACAACAGTGGGAACTGGACAGAATGTTTGGAAATGATGCTGGTTACGCCAGTCATTACCTGAAGAACATGGTCATAGATGGGAACGGACAAATAAGTGTAAGTTATCAGAATACTTCCGGCAAAACGGTTGCTACGGCGCTGGCAGGAGATGCACCTGCAAATACGGATGCATTGGCATCTAAACCTTTGCCCGTCACTGAAACGTTCCTGATACTACAACCCGATGACTTCAATTTTGATAATTCAAAACTGAAACTGAGTGCTACCACCACCTATACCTGCGCAGTACCAGGTACTGTAAATCTTTCTTATACGGTAGATCAGCTTATTAAAACATATTCGCAGAATGGTGTGACCATCTGTAGTAATTGTTACTATGAATTGAAGGTCCGTATTACTGACGATTGCAACCGTGTTATTTACGCAAATACAACGCCTGTTCCTGTTGGTAGTTTAACCAGTAATTGCGGCAATACAGCTGCCGCAACCGGTGCTGCTGATTTAAATTTTGATAAGATAGGGGAATATTATATCTCTCTTGAATTTGGTATTACCGAAGCTGCTATTCAGAATTATACGGATGATTTCGTGAAGAGGAATACCAATCTCAGTACGCAATGGCAGTATATTCAGAATGCATTATGGGGCAGTGACTTTTCTACCTGTTTCAGTGAGTGTACTACCTGTAAGGCATCATTAGGTGAGAGAGTAGATTTTATTGCCCGTGTAAAAGGGCGTCTGTCTGACAATGGTGTTGATATTACAACTAATGCGACGGCAATAAACAGTTGGGCAGATAGTTTGTATACAAGCCTTTCTGCACAATGTCTGGCCGCGCGTGCCACTTGCGGACCTTCTCCGTGTCAGGATCTTGAAGACCAAATGAAGATGGATGTTAGTCCGGGTGGACAATATGCTTTATTTGATACTTCAAACATGGCTTTAGAGCAGCCTATAAATGTAATATACCTTCACTGGCGTGATGCATTTCCTGTAAAGGCATCTTCTGACGCTGATTATATCAGTGCGCAGTTTGAAGATGAAAATAATGTACTGAAATCTCCTTATGATCAGACGTTTACATTGAAAGATTTGGTGAAATACTGGAAAAGTGAATGGGCTTCTAAATTCATCTCTTATCATCCAGAATACTGTGCTTTGCAGTTCTGTAATGCCAACAGTAGTTATTTAAAGTGGGATGATAATATGGTGAATCTGGCAGCAACGGTTTCTGATATACCAGCTCTGGCAAGTAATGTTACATACAGTAACTCAAATGCGGCATGGTTGGTAGCAGGAGATCCATTTTTTGCTGGTGCGGGTTCAAATTATAAAGTTGAGTTTACAGCTGCATTAAATAATTATTCAAAGACTGTTTTAGCTATTGCGCAGGTTTCTGTCAAGAGTTTATCTGCATATGTCGACTACTCTTTGTATTGCAGTGATACAACTGGTAATACAAATAGCACAGTGAACGTGAATCACTGGAATAACTGTACACCGGTAGTTTCCTGCCGTATTGCTGATCTGGAGTGGAGACTGTATCGTGACAAATACATGGAGCTGAAGAATAAATATTATCAGCGATTTCGTGATAGTGCGTACTGTGGTAGCTTATGCCCGGTAGGAAGTGCTATATCCTATGATACGTCTAGTTGTCCTTCAATACAAAGTTTTGCAATTCAATCGGATACTACGAATTGTGGTATTCGTAAACAAAGCATAAAGATTACTTACACAGGAGCTTCCCCTTTGACTAAATCTGCAACGGTATCATTTTATTATCCGCAGGAGTTGGATTTAGTGGCTAAGCCGGCGAATGTTATTTTTGCTGCTGGGCAAACAGATGTATATGTATGTATTGACAGTGTTATCAATACCGAGTCAATTCTTATAGCCGGTGTTAAGTGTGGTACGACTTCCGGTGGTTCTACTTTTGATTGCAGTCAGATTACTACTGCAAACTTTCAGAAAACCTTTTCTTATGATGGAACGAACACGAACTTTACCATTACTTATACAGGGCCGGCAATGCCTGCCGGATATTCTATCAGCCTGAGAGAAACGTTCTCTGAATCGGGGGCAGGTGCGCCCAATACAGACGTGGTAGCATTTACCAGCAGTGCACCTACTGTAACATTTGCCCGTCATGGTAATGTAACGTCATGGGTAATAACTGTAGTTAGTTGTGGTGGAGCTGTAGGTTCAGATTTTTGTAGTCAGGCAGCCAACACTTCAAATTTCAGAATGACTTCAAGTCATGTATGGAATGGAACGAATGACGTGGGTAATAACTGGACGTATACACTGACATATATAGGAGGAACAGCTATCCCTGTTGGCGGATCAATGAGTGTAAGTGTGTTGTTTGAATTCCCTGCTATAGGTACTATAAGTACTAAACAGTTCTATTTTGATCATGATCATAGTTCTTATTCTTATACATTGCCGGGAAATGCTAATAATCAATACACCTATACTATAAATACGAGCGTTTCCTGTAGCGTATCCTCTACTCCACCAGTATATGCATGTGATCAGGCATATAAATACAAGGTGTCACGTATAGATAAGATCTCTTATGCAGCTCCGGCTGTTTCCAGCGATACAGCGGTATTAAGGGCTTATGTGAATGCACAGATCGCGGCGCAGATAGGAGCAAACTGTGAAGCACAGGCAGATACGTGGATGCAACAACTGGATGACTGTTTGCAGAGTAATCCTACTTATCTGTCGAACAAAGACGTGTTACGGGCTACTTTGATAAGTATCTGTAAGCGTGGAGGTGATGTAGATCATCCTAATGGTGCCATTACTGTACCTGTTAGCAGACAGGTTGTTGGTCAGTATAGTTCCTTTAAAGATGCAATCAAAGGAGTGTTAGGGGTTTCTACTTTCAATATGATTTGTAATCCCTGGTTGATAGATGCCCCTTATCCTTACGATGTGAAAGAGCAGGCGGCCAGTCATATTATAGAGAAAACCAGTGCGGATGTATGTAGTAAACTGGCAACTATTACCAGTGATTATACTGCTTCCGGTAGTTCGCTTTCTCTCTATCAGTACATGGTGAATAAGTATGGAGCGACGATGAATCTTTCTGCTGCAGAGTTTACTTCGTTACAGAACGGTTGTACGAACTGTCGTTATTTACTCGCACAATCTATACAGGTACCTGTATTCTTAGATGGTACTGCAAAGGGATGTGTTACTGCGACGGAATTCCAGGCCGGGTTAACGGCAATGGCAACGGAAATAACGTTGACTACTACAGATGCTAATTATGAAGGTGTCTATTCAACTTATCTGAATCAGCGTTGGGGCTTTACACTTTCTTACGGTGATTATAAAGCATATGTTGATTTGCTGGTTACGACTCCAACAGCGATACTATGCAATCATCCTGCTTACAGCACAGTAAAACCCGATCCTTATGCCTGTATGATGCAGGTAATGGATAATGCAATAGCCACGGGCATATTCCTGTATAGAGAGTATATAACAGAAGTCCGCAGGCAGTTCCGCAAGGACTATATTGCTTATTGTTCTGCACCGAAACCAAAATTGCAGATGATTGCTGCTCAGCAGTACTATCATTTTACATTGTATTATTACGACCAGGCAGGTAACCTGGTACGTACAGTACCACCGGAAGGTGTGCATTTACTGGATGCGTCTTATCAGGGTCAGATCACGGATGCCCGTAAGATTCAGAACACAGGTTGCAGTTACGATGACGCAGTGGTGAATAAAGATAAGCCAACCGCGTTGCAGCAGCTGACGACCATGTTGCAAACAACGACGAACAGTTCAATGGAAATGTGGATGTATAGTGCTACTCCGGGAACTGGTCAGGTTTTGGTAACAACGGGAGGTAACAAGTTCCTGATGAATACCTGTGTGGATGGGCGTTATCTTCATTTAGATACTTATACTTTAACTCCTGCCGCAGACAATCTATCGGTTGATATGACGGTGTCTACGCATACAGCTGTAGACATGCAGGCGGTTCTGCCATTGAAACCATGGACGCATATCGTGATGCAAAGTAGTGCGGGTCTGAATAGTGATAACCTTACGGTATATGTGAATGGAGTAGCGTGTCCGGCGGCGGCAACAAGTGCGCCTAACGGAAGTTGTGGATTTGATCTTACCGCTACTTCTTCGGGCATTGTTTATCCGGAAAGTATTACTTCGCTGAAGCATCTGCGTTTGTACAACAAGTTATTGTCAGCGTCGGAGATTGCCGCGAATGCGGGTGTGCCTTGTTTGTCTTTGAGTGCACCGGCATTAGCTAACAATTTACAATATTGGGGTAGGTTTAATATTCCTGATCCGAGTGCAACAACGACTATCGGAGATGGTAGTACAACGGAATCGCAGTATGCGCCGGTGTATCCTTCTCATACTTTGCCGACTTCGTATGCGTATCAATCATTAAATGGGCTGGAAATTGAATTCACACCTGATAATACTGGTAACAGCCGTTACTGGTATGATAGATTAGGACGCGTAGTATTTTCTAATAACTGGGAACAGTATACACCTGTGAACGGTGGTGTCGCAAATCGCTATAGTTATACTAACTATGATGGGCAGGGACGTATTATAGAAGTAGGTGAGAAATCGGGTACGAACAGTTTATCAAGTAGTACTCCTTTCCTGACAGATGCGCAGGTAAGTACAATGAACACCACGGGAACCAATACACAGATTACACGTACATCTTACGATGAGCCTTATACCACGGCAGGTCTGAGTCAGGAAAATCTACGTAAGCGCGTATCTGCGGTTACTTACCAGGATGTTGCAACTGGTGGTCCTCAGCAGGCTACATATTATAGCTATGATCAGCTCGGGAATGTGAAGACGCTGTGGCAGCAAGTCTTAGATCTTGGCGTGAAACGTGTTGATTACCAATATGATCTTGTTAGCGGTAAAGTAAACAAAGTACGTTATCAGCAGGGAGCTGCGGATCGTTTCTACTATAACTACGAGTATGACGCTGAAAACCGTCTGACAAAAGCCAGTACTGGTATTAACAGTACATCTGCTGATGCCTGGGGGATTGAGAACCCTAAGACGGATGCGGCTTACCGTTATTATCTGCATGGCCCATTGGCTCGCATGGAATTAGGTAATACTGCTTTGGTACAGGGACTTGACTATGCTTATACCTTACAAGGCTGGTTAAAGGGTGTAAATGGCAACTATCTGTCTGCTGCTAATGACATGGGTAAGGATGGTGTTGTGGGCGGTACAAGGGCTGTTGTTGGCCGTGATGCGTATGCTTATACCCTTGACTACTTTAATGGCGACTATCAACCTATCGGTACAGGCCAGACAGCGATTGCTTTAAAGTGGGGGGCTCAATCGGGAGACGTAATGGGTCGTAACCTGTATAATGGTAATATCAGCCGTAGTACACTTGCCTTATCTAATATCAATTCCGGTGCTTCGGTTGGTTACACTTATCGCTATGACCAGTTGAACCGCTTAACCGCTATGCGCCAACACGGGTTGACAGCAGGAGCAACGGACTGGAATACAACATCTATTGGTTTTCCATTCAAGGAAGACGTTAAATACGATGGCAATGGTAACATCCTAAGCTATGTTCGTTATGGTAGTGGGGCTAGTGGCAAAGCCTTACCGATGGACAGTATGAATTACGTCTATACTAAGGATGCCTCAGGGTACCTCAAAAATAACCGACTGACCCAGGTATTAGATCGTGTAAGTGGTGATCCTTATACAGGAGATATTTCAAATCAGGCGGTAAATAATTATCTTTATGACAACATCGGCAATCTGATCAAAGATGTGGAAGGTGGTGTTAGTAACATCCAGTGGACAGTGTATGGGAAGATCAAGAGTATTACTAAATCCGATGGCAGTTCTTTGGAATATCGTTATGATGCTGGTGGTAACAGGATCTACAAGGCGTATACTCATAGTGGCGTAACTGATAAAGCCTGGTATGTACGTGATGCGCAGGGCAATGCATTAGCCATCTACGGCAATAAAGATGGGGGCTCTACTCTGTACTGGAAAGAGCAGGAATTGTATGGTTCCAGCCGTTTAGGGATCTGGACACCTGATGTTGCGGTAGGTACTGATGTTAACACCATCTGGAATAACCTGGGGGTTAAACGCTACGAGTTAAGTAATCACCTTGGCAACGTACTTGCCACTATCAGTGACAAGCCTGTCTTAGAAGGTGACCATTATAAGGCAGAGCTGCTCAGCGCTCAGGATTATTACCCATTTGGTATGTTGCAGCCTGATAGGAGTTATTCGCTTGGTAGTTATCGTTATGGGTTTAATGGGAAGGAGAATGATAATGAAGTCAAAGGAGAGGGGAATCAGCAGGATTATGGAATGAGAATTTATGATCCAAGGTTAGGGAGGTTTTTAAGTGTTGATCCCTTAGCTAGCCAATTTGCCGATCAAGGTACATTTAATTTTGCTATAGACAATCCAATAACCTTTATTGATTTTGCTGGTGGTAGTGGAGAACTGCCAGATCCACCAACGAAAACAAGATCGTATATAAGGGTAAAATATAAAACGGAAATTCCTACGCAAAGTTTGAAGCAAGGACAGCAACCTTCTAAATTTGTAACTTTTGCATCCAGGGGGTTTCAATTATTTAAGATGGTTGCAGGGTCATCTAGTGTAATCAGAAATATACTGAAACCTGCAAATGGAGATTATGCAGGTCCAGGTGCATCTGATGGCAATGAGTTATCATTTCAGAATTCTTTGCATCCGGAACGCATAACAACCAACCCACAGAAAGATCTTACTGATGAGGAAAAAAATGCTATTTTAGATAGGATAAATAGAGGTGTGGCTACCCAAAATGATTGGCTTTATCAAAAGATTATTACTCCTCGACATGCGAATGTATTTAATACTGGAGGTTCCATGGGTATTATGAATGATAGAGGAATAATGACTGTAGAGTATAAAAGCTCCAAAACAGGAAGTTTATCGGGTGCTTTTGTTTCTGAATCTGGTTTTACTGTAATGTTTGATGCGCAATTTTCAATTGAAGGGAAAACAATTGATCTATCAAAAGTAGGTATATATATAGACCACCCAGAACATTTTGATCGTAAATCCGCAAAAGGGTTAATTAAAAACTCCGACATACTTAAACTTAAATCTGAAGTAATAGGAGCCATAGAAAATGCAGGGTTTAAGCCTGGAGATGTGGAGTATTATAGAAGGGCTACAGAGGATGAAAAGAAGGAAGGTAAAAAAGATGGAGAGATGAAAAGAGTTTCGCTCAAGAAATAATTTTTTTTAAATGTATAATTTATGATACACCCAGATATTAAAAATCTAATTGAGTTATTAAAACAAAGTGGATATAATTATCCTAATAAAGAAGCTATACAACTTTTGATTTCTAAAGGAGCTTCATCAACACAAGCATCTTTTGCTTTTTTTCAAGGATATCAAATACCTCTTGAAGAAGTCAATCATGCGCTTGAAGAATATCTTGATTTATTTAATGATGAAAGTTTAGAGGACATTGTTTATGAAACATTTCTTTATGATAGTTATGACCCTGATGACCCCAAATTTAAGGCAGATGGAAATATGATTCGTTTTCCCATGAAGAAGAAGAATATTTAGAAAGGTTTAACTAGGGAGTATCCTTGGTATACACCGTATCAATTTTCTGGTAATACACCAATTCAGGCGGTAGATAGAGATGGGGCGGAAGAGGAACTTGTGCAACTGGCAGCTGCATTAAAGCAAAAGGCAGCGTCTCAGATGGAGAAGGCTGACCAAATTGCTATGAAAAGAACAAGAATTCCAGAGCAACAGATATTAATATCAGATATATATGGCAATGGTTGGATAGGACCAGAAACAAAGGTGAGAGACAGGGTTGCTTATATTAAGGGCCAGCATGATGCCGCTGTTGGTGAAAGTATAGCTGGTGGGCCTTTTGGAGGGAGCTGCAGTAGACCAAGTTTTTATGTCGTTTGGTGGCATCCCGGCTGAAGGATCAAGTGTTTTTCCTCAAGTAGTAAAGGGGCAAACGTCTAGAAATATTGCTTATACTGAAGGTGGAGCAAACGCGGGAAAACAAATTAATGCACTTAATTTAGGTAGCTATACTTCGAATGCGCAACAACAAAGCCCGAAATTAGAATACAAGATAGAAGGAAATATGATTGGAGGCCAAATTGTTTATCCTGATGGTAAAATAAATGATTTTCTAGCTTATAGAAATGTTACTGAAAACGGGGGGGAATTAGAATTAACTACCCTTGTTTTATATCCAAGGGGAGCTGCGGGTAATGAGCTGAAGAATGAATTTGGGCAAGCTGCAATATCTCAGACTCTCGAGTTATTCATAAAAGATGCACAGACGCAAGGATTTGGTCAGCTTCGTATGCAGTTTCAAAGAGCCGCAAATAGCTCTTCAGCCAAGCCAGGGAAAGTTGTTGATATTACTTTTGATTTAAATAAAAACAAGAAAAAATGATTGCAAAATTTGAAGATATTTTTGATTCTATATATCATGGAGATCCGGGCAACTTGGAAATGGCATTATTAAGAATGAAAGAGTCTGGTGCAACTCAAATGCAATCAGCTTTAGTCTTGATTAAGAAGCTAAAGTTGTCTATAGGAGACGCCGATATTTTGATAGTTCATTCTGACGCGTGGAAGGAGAATAAGAATAATATCATACAAGTAAGAAACCAGTTCGGAGATGTAAAAGAAAACCGAAATAAGAGTATAAAATTGGACAAACTAATTAATAGTAGTATCAAATGATTGTGGGGAAACTATTTATATTATCTTCTCGTCTTTATATTAAAATGGGATCAATTGGACTCAATGGGTAAAAGTAATAAGTTGACAAAAGGTAACTGTTTTAAAACATAAAAGTTATCTTATAATAGATTTTTTTACAAAGAGTAAACCCCTCATTATAGTAGACTGGAGGTTTTAACTTCTGGTCTACTATTTCGAATTAATATTGAATTTGGACAAAAATCATAATGTTTGCGGATTTAAATAGAGGTTGCCATTTTTACTTGCGACTTTTTGCATTAATCAACTTTAGTGTTAGATAATTATCACCTATAGAACATTTCAATTAAACATGAAAAAGAGAATTTTCTTTGCCACTTTAGTGAGCACTTGCCTTGCTGTGCTTAATAGTTACTCCCAAACAACTTTCGATAGTTTAAAAGCCAACGTAGGCTCAGACAAGTCGATTATTTTTACCCCGATAGTTAATTATGGTAACAAGATCTATGGTTATAGTCCTTCCAGTACAAAAACAGATCTGCGTTTTGCGGTAAGAGCAAATTCTCCTTTATGGACGGATATAATGGCTGTTACTACCGCTGGATTTGTAGGTATCGGTACGAATGATCCGGTAGCCAGATTAAGTGTAAACGGTGTAAATAATAATGATGGCGCTATTACCATTCAATCTGCCTCAGACAGTAGATTCTTTATACAGGAAGGTAATAATACGCTGAAGATAGGTGGAGTTGTTTCAGGAACAGGTGTTATTAACGTTCTTAATACAGGTAAGGTAGGTATTGGTGAACCCAATCCGGTAATAAAACTGAGCGTATACAGCGCAACTGCCAATGACGGTGGAATATCTTTTCAATCCGCCAGTGATCATAGGTTTTTTATACAGGAAGGAGATGAACTTCTGAAGATAGGCGGACTAACTTCCGGAGTGGGGGTTATTAACGTTACTAATACTGGTACTGTCGGTATCGGTACTACAACTACCGGTACCAGCAAGCTAGCTGTGGAAGGGACAATTGCCGCCCGCAAAGTAAAAGTAACACAGTTAACTACCTGGCCGGATTTTGTGTTCGACTTAACTTATCAGCTGCCTTCCCTGGAACAGGTTAGCAGCTATATAAAAGCGAATAAGCATCTGTCTGAAGTTCCTGCTGCAGCGGAGATAGCAAAAGACGGACAGGACCTGGGAGAGATGAACAGAATTCTTTTGCAGAAAGTAGAAGAGCTGACATTACATTTGATATCTGAACACGACAGAAATGAAAGAATTGAGCAACAGGTAAAGGCGTTACAGGAAGAGATGCAGTTATTGAAGAAAAAATAAATTTGTATCATTTAAACGGCTTGAGTTTGGTATCTTACTGAACTCAAGCAGTTTAAATGATACAATGAAAAAAATTATTCTTTTTATGGCAGATATATTATAGGGAAAGCAAATTGCACTATAAAAAATGGTTTTTTATAATTGTAAATGAACAGGACGGAATTATTATTAAACAAATTACGGCACATAATGTAGAAAAAAAGACTATTACAATTCATAGTCTTAATGAAATGTACCCAGATAAAGTGCTGCATTTAGCAGAAATCAAACAAATATATAATGTGGTACAAATGCTTTGTAAGTCAAAATTCTCCGACCTTTCCACTAGTGTGCACCAAACAGGAAACTTTTCGAACCACTTCCTCACCGATCTAAGGTTGATCGCCGAATTAACTGCCTGATTTTCTTTGTCTTTTGATTCGTAGACGGCCCTTACATCATCGAAATTGTTAAACAAGGCAGTTTGCCAGCCTATTTTCCTTGGCTGGCATACATGATCATCTTGTTTGAATATTTATCCTTTTCTTTCACTCCGGTTTGGAGCCATTGCATATACATTTTTTCAGGCATTTCCCGGTAACCAAGTTTTACCAAGGATACATAGGTATTTTCCATTAGGCTATATGTGTCCCTGGCCTGTTGTATATCCCTTTCCTTTTGCCGCACATATATCTTTTGTAATGTCTCAGCCTTTAAAAGCAATGCCTGGGGGTTGACCGAATGGTACTTTAAAGCCAGATCACAGCACTTAACTATAAAATAATCGTCGTAACGCCCGGTCTGAAAGGAATAACCCTTGGCAAGGTCTAAAAGACACAAGGCTATCGACTGTTGGTTGCTCAATGTATCCATATAAACACCGCTCCGAATTCCGTCCGTGGAGACATACCCAGTCATAGCAATCCAGGCATCCGTAGGAAAAATTCCACTTGTCAACTCCGTGTTATACCAACCAACTTCTTGACTATAATTCCTGATATATATGTGATTAGGAGCCAATGCAAGCCAGCAACTCGCCCCAAGTTTATCGGCAAGCATCTTGTATAAAAAGGTAAGGCTGTGACAGTTGCCGTTGTGAGTCATTAAAAGTTTTCTGACGAACGTATTCGACCAATCAACTTTTCCGTTGGGGTCTCTGTCATCGTACCTAAAAGGCAGATGTTCCAGAAAAGTCGAATCGGTAATGATATCGATCCTGTCCCGTATAAAAGAGAAAATTGCGAAATTCAATGAGAAATTTAAACTGTCTTCCTTCGAATAGGCAAAATGACGCGTAGGCACAACCAGGTTTTTTACCAAAGTGGAAAGCAAAGTGATTGTGTTGGCGTAACCGTCCTCCGACAATGAATCATGGTAAAATGCGCGCTCAACTGAGAAAACTGCCGCCTGGAAAGAACCATTTGTTTGTAATAAACCCTCGATTCTACAAAATGCGCTTTCGTACCTATTTAAAATGCTAGTATCTGTATAGCCAGAAGATCCAGCAATGCCCCTTTCCCCTGAAATCAGTAGAAAAAAAATGATAACCCCTATTTTGACGGTTGCTTGCATAGATTGGCGGAATATTTAAGATTTATTCCTGGAAGGAAACACCCCGGTACTCTTTATTCGTAAAATTAAATTCTTGGCTTTGCCATATTCTCAAAAACATAGTCGTATAACGAAAAATCTAGCACTGGCTCCTTACTAACTGTTGACACCTTAACATCCTCTGGCGAAATTTCAATCGCCAATTTTACGGGCTGATCAGGAAAACAATCGACTTCGACAAATTGCAAACCTGGCTAAAATTCATCAATCCAAATTTCCATTCCTGGGAATGCTTTATCTAAAAAGTTCTTTAAGTTTAACATATCAATCATTGACACGTTTTTGCGCAATGGCCGCTTGGTATTGTTGAATATTAGTATATACTCTGTTTTCAAGCACGCTAAAGTAGCTTACCTCATATTGGGTCCCGACCTCGTTGAGCAATTGCTGCCAAATGAGTATCCCGGAATGTTCAAAATCAATTGCTTCCTTTTCAGATGCAAACCCAGAATCAGGGGGATAGTCTTGGTTCAGAGTTTCATCAAATTGCTCCCGATAATGATGAAGTTGCTCTTTCAGGTTATCACTAATTGGTAAATGCGCTGGGTCAACATTTTCAAAAAAACCTTCCTTCCCTATAATCCAGATTGGGAAACAACCATATTCAGCCATAATTTTTAAAATTGCCATATGTCAGCTTTATTTGCCACTACTACTAGCGGGATTGGCACCTACAATATACCCGTTGCTTCCGATATCAACAGCTACTCTCTGTTTAGTTCCGTTGTACATTACTTCATAAATTGGACGAGTGCCTTGCATTCCTACTTTCTCCCCTTTTGTAGCAGCATCGAATACAACGTTAGCAATGTCCTCTTCTTTGATACCAGCTTTTACAAAATCAGCGGTGTGTCGCTCTAAAATGTGCGTTAGACCGGATTTTGCGGTTCCCCGTTTCCAAGAATACAATGTCACCAGCAGTATTTTTTCCTATCGAAATAATATCCTCTGGATTATGTTTGATGCCTTTTTCGGCAAGTTCCTGTAATAAAGACTCAGTCCTTTTTAAGTCTCTGATTGACTTAAGGCTTTTATAAATGTTTTTCAACCCGTCAGCAGCCATAGCAATATTCAACGCCAAGGACGCTTTATCGCCGATTCCCTTAATGCCTTTAAGCAAGCCCTCAATTTGTTCGGGAGTCGCAAAGGTGGACCATTCTTGCTTGCTGATTTTATCAAGGCTTTGATTTAACCTGTTATCGGGGACAACTCTCCAACTATTATCATATAAAATCCAGGTTTGCTCTAATCCGAGGTCTCGCAAATTTGCCGTTTGCGTTGAGCGGATACCAAATAAGTCGGTTAGAAATGCAATATCGGACTGTTGCTTGACTTCATCAATTTCTCCAACTTTTTGTAAAGCTGTCCGACCTTGCTTACTCTGATCCCAGGTGTAAAAATAGATTTCCTTACCGTCAAGGTCAGTCGCCTGTATTGGAGTATTTCCCGCAAACTGGTAAGGTGACCACCACGGAAAGCTATTCATTTTTGGGTCTGCGCTCAGAAATCTTCCCGCAGTAGAATTATCCAACAATCGTTGAGCTACTTCTTCACTACCCAATAGTTTCACGACTTTCATTGTGCGGATATTGACTAAGGCCGTGCCCACCTGTTGAATATCCTGCTGATCGAATAATTCATTATACTTGCCGTTCGATAGGGTAAGGATTTTTCCTTTTTTTCCAATTGCTTGGAATGGATTTTGATCCTGAGCCCCGGCGGGGACACTGGCGGCAATTAATAAAATAAACGCAATGAACACATGAATTCCTTTACAAAATCATATCATTATTTATAAGTCTTATGAACTATCGCGGTATACTTCGTATACAGCGCTTTTGATAAAACAATCGCATCTCCCTGGGTTGTTACAGGATATAGCTCCCTCGCATTGACCCATTTCCATTCCCAATTCTTGATTTGTTCATCAAAGTAAGTATCATCCACAGACTTTTTCTGACGCATACAATTAGCTACATAGGTGAAATACCGCTGCCAACGTGCCCGGTAGAAGTTCCTGAGCAGACCGGCCCATTGTCTGCTGGAATATTCATGCAATGGACTGTTTTTATCTCCCCAGAGCGTGATAAGATCACGGGCATTACGCTCGTATAAGGCTTTTTCTGCAGGGTTGGTCCCCCAGGCTTTTGCATCACTCAGCCATCTGCCTAAAAGGAAGTCCTTACGGGTAGCCAGTAATTTGTCCATATCATCCAATAAGGTGAGGAACTGCTGACTATACTTCTTAAAGCTCACGCTGTCGTTGCTTTTGTAAGCCTTTGCCACCTGTTGTTGCAAGGAATCGGCATAGTTGGCAAGTACCTGTCTCGTAACATCCACCATATCATAGCGGAAACCATCACTGTTTTTCAGAACATCTGCAGCTTTCTGTAGATGGTCCCAGGCAGGAAGCATTTCACCAGGCGCGTAATCCAGCTGTGTTTTTGTACGGGTAGTGGACGTATTAAAGGTAGGACGACCTGTAAGTATACTTTCCGGGCCACCTTCCGTAAGACCACCATTGTACACTGTTTTTCTCAGCACGTCCCAGGCCAGGTCAGCATCGGTGTTCTGTTTGCCGTAACGGCGCAGGGTATAGGCTTTAAGCCAGGTGTCCAGGTTAATGGGCTGATCCCGCCATACATTTTCCAGCATGAGGGCATACATGACAGGGTTCTGCTCAATGCCTTCCGGCGTGAGGCCGATACCTATCATATTACGGGCAGCCGGATTGTGTAAGGCATTGGCAGGATCATTGGCCACATTATTCATCCTGCCATACATACTGATGTTGCCACCAAAATTCAGCAGCATACACCAGATCCACTGTTTACCATAGTAACCGTCTGTTTTAATCCACTGGGGAGAATTTTCACTGTACAGGTCCAGTACGATCATCTTATTATCCGGAGCAGCAGTAAACAATGCCTTGATCTGTGCAGGATGCCAGAAGTCACTCTGATAATGGAACATCCAGCCCTGCATTACCCATACGGCAGCAGTATCTGCCGCTGTCATGGACTGGTAGATCTTTTTACTGATATTATGTAAGTAAAGAGAATCGTTGGTAGGAGGGAGGTTCTCATTGAAGGTATCTGAAGAATAGAGATGGTCTGTACCAAAAGTGCGGATCTCCTCTTCCATAAATCGTTTACCAATCAAAGTAAACATAGAATCTCCCGGATCGAGGATATATACATCATCGAAACCAGCATCCCAGTTGGTCTTCTTTACTTTCGCGTTCGGGAATTTGTCTTTAAAAGCGGAAGGTACGTGTCCTGTAAAAGCAGGTAGTACAGGCGTCATACCGAGTGACCTTTCTCTTTCCAGGATCTTCTTCTGCAATTCCTCATGCCCTTTCATGAAAGACTGTGGCAGCGGACCACCCCATCCATCAATGTTGCCCATCCAGAACCAGTTGAAATAACAAGGACCGCTAAAGAAGTTACTGAGGTCTTTATCCGTTAAACCTAATCCTTTGTATACCCTGTCCCAAACGGAGTTTTGTCCGGTTATAGCCAGTGGCATATTCACACCATTGAGCGCCATCCAGTCGATCTCCCATTGCCAGCGGTCCCAGTTCCACCAACTCATGGTGTAGTTGAACGTGCAATAGTTGAGGTAATAGCGGTATTGGTAAGGAGTGGTTTTATGTACTTTCTCTTTTATGACAGGCAGCGGAGAAGGAAGGTTCAGGTTGGTGCCGTTCCAGCTGATATCGCAATGAGCATAGTTTTGGAGGTAGTAATTGAGGGCGCTGGCAATACTGAGCCCATTACTACCTTTCAGCAGGATCATTCCGTTTCTGCTTTCCAGTTCAAATACATCTTTCCCTTTTTCCTGTGGAATGAAGCTGGTCTCAAAATGGACAGCATGTTCCTTCAGTACTCTCTTCACCAGGTCTGTGATTGCTTTTTTATCAGGTACTGCCGCTGAAGCAGTGCCTGATAAAAATGCAAGGGCCAGACTTCCGGCACAAAAGATTTTACGAAATGATAGTTGCATAACTCTAGGCTTCAGTATTAATCTTAAACGTTGCGATATATTTCAGTCCGCTTTTCTCCTGTAAATCTTTTGGTACTTTGATGATCAGCTGACCATTGTTCAAAGTCCATTTCAGTTTAGCTTTAGTACCTAAGAGGGATACTGTTTTGATCTTCTTTACATCCTGTACCGGAAAGGCTACTTCTGCGGGCAGCTTCACGGTATCGCTATCAGACAGGAAAAAGGCGTATACAGATGGATGGTACTTAGCTTTGGTAAAATAGATATTTTTGTCAGAATATGGAGCTACCGGTACAGAGCTGTGAATCCCTTCTCCGTTTATCTTCATCCAGTCGCCAATATCTGCTAAACGTTTATAAGCCTCCGGTGCCCAATCACCTTTATCACTTGGTCCGATATTTAAGAGCAGGTTACCACCTCTTGAAACGATCTTTACAAGTATCGTTAAGAGTTTCAGAGAAGGTTTGTATTGATCGCGGGAGCTGTAACTCCAGGAATCGCCCATTGTCATACAGGTTTCCCAGGGATAAGGCAGTGGCTTATCGGGGATGGATTGTTCAGGAGTGGTATAGTTCTCAAATTCACCCGGAACGGTCCTGTCTACGACGATGAGTCCTGGCTGATGTGTGCGGGCCATGTCTACGATTTTCTTCATGTCCAGGCTTTGTTTGCCATTGGGTCTTACCCAGCCGCCATCCAGCCAGAGGATATCGATAGAACCATAGTCAGACATCAGTTCTTCTACCTGGTTATAGGTATAGTCGTTGAATTTCTGCCAGCGTTCAGGGAACTTCTTCAGGTCATAGTTAACGTTTTCGTCTTTGGGAGGGTAGTAAGACCACCAGAAGTATTCACTGTGCCAGTCTGGTTTTGAAAAGTAGGCCCCGATCATAAAGCTGTCTTTACGGAAAGCGCTGAAGATCTCTTTAGCCACATTGCTGCGTGGATTGGAAGAGAAGGGCGTATTAGGACTGGTGATCCTGTAATCTGTTTGTTTGGTATCGAACATACAGAAGCCATCGTGATGTTTGGTAGTAAATACTACATAGTTCATACCAGCGGCTTTGGCAGCTTTTGCCCATTTCTCGGGGTTAAAATCTACCGGGTTGAAGGAATGCTGCAGGTTTTCGTATTCCTTCTTATATCCGAAATAATCGGCGCTGTAAGGGCCTTTACGAACTACCCAGTCAACCGGACAAATACTCCAGCTTTCTACTTCATTCCAGATAGTATAGGTACCCCAGTGCATGAAAAGACCGAATTTCTGGTCCTGCCATTTATCCAGTTTCCTGATTACAAGTGGATCTTTGGGCGCCTGATAATCTTTGGACATTTCATGTACGCCTTCATTTTCCTGTGCTGCCGCAAATTTCGCCGGTAATTGCAATGATAAAAGTACCGAACAAACGACTAATGTTTTTCTCATATATGTACGACCTGTTTAAGTGTTGTAAGATCACTGAATTATTGCGTTTAAGGTATGCATATTTTACCTGATACGCATGTCCGTTTAACAGGGAGAACACTTTTATGGTACACGTACATACATCTCTATGATCTCCTGATTTATCCCGAGACGATCTATCTTCTCAATTCCTTTCTGTATCAGGGTATCTTTTTTTACCTGTAAGTTGAAGGTAAAGTCTTTGTCCTCCCATTCCCTGTAATTACAGTATGCCAGGTGTTCTGTGTAGGTTTCCCCGGATAGTGTATAAGTACCACTTCCGGTATCATATACGGCTTTGGTAGAATCCTTACCATGTTGCAGATCGTGTTTGAAAAAGGCGAAGTGGGTATTGTTTAAGATCTTGATCATTTCCTGCCCTTCGACAGGGAAGGTGACAGTAGTATCTTTACCTATGATCTTTTTGGCGGCGAACATACGCCAGGTGCCATTTACAGGGGAGGATTGTGTAACGGTTGTTCTGGTACATGATGTGCAGGCTGCAACAGCAAGAAAGATGAAAGCGTGTATTTTCATAGTGGTAGTTTAAGTAAAAATAGTAAAATGTATTTATGAATATGCAAAAATCGGATACCAGGAGTACCCGTGATGGGCATAATGTCGTAACTTTATTTGACCGAACATGATGTAAACCAAAACCAGGATTATTTCTCACAGGTGTAAACCTATTTCCCGACGAAACATCGGTGCGCGTTCGGGTCTTGACGATACATTGACGATACATTGAACATAGGTTGAACATACTTTGGTCGGGTCCCAGGCATCAAAGTATGTTCAACCTATGTTCAATGTATCGTCAAGACCTTAACGCAAAACGAATCAAACTAAAAATTCTGTTAAATCCGGGATCTGTGTAGATAAGTTATGCATATTGATCGTAATTTCACCATACGGATTGAAGGAAGGAAAGGCCACTTACCATTTGTTGAAAAACACATTCAATTTGTCTCAATCAGCTACGGTTAACCCGCGTAGCATTATCTAACAACATCAAAATATATCTAATGGCACGTTTAAAGAACGGCATTTTTGGAAGCTTTGTGGGTATAGTAGGCAACCTGGAAGGTTATATGCTCAATGGCAGACAGATTATCCGTACCCGCCGTAAAAAGACAACAAAACCACCTACAGAAAAACAATTGGCATGGAGGCAAAAAATGGTACAGACACACCAGTTCCTGGGTGCTTTTACAGATTTTGTAACAACAGGGTTTTCCTATTCCACTACAGGTAAAAATCTTACTCCATACGCTACAGCAGTAGGTTACCAGTTAAAACATGCATTTAAAGGTGAGTACCCCGATTATACAATAGATTATGCACAGGTACGGCTAACCGAAGGCCCGATAAGCACGAAAGGTATTGACGCTGCAGTAACTGTACAGGGTAACAAATTAATATTTACCTGGACGCCTGACCTGAGTTATGCGCACAGTAGTGATCACGTAATGCTGCTCGGCTATTCGCCGGTACTGAATGAAGCAGTGTATAAGTTATGTGGTGAAAAAAGAATCACAGGTACTGATGTATTGGTATTACCAGATGAAACCTGGGAAGGTAAAACCATAGAAACTTATCTATCCTTTATTAGTGAAAATGGAACTAAGTGTACCAACAGTATTTATCTGGGTGCTTTAATTTATAAATAATAAGTAAGGCTATAAGATAAATACCATTAATGGCAATTCCCGGTAGTAGAAAATGCCCTGTAAGAATAAGAACGCAGTTATCTTGATACGCTTAATTCTTCCGGTCTTGATATGATCCTGATATCACTCCATCCGCCGGCCTGTTTACTGAGCTGTACCTGGGTAACGATCCTTTCTTTCAACGCTTCTACGTGAGAAATAACACCGATCGTCTTCCCGTTTGCCTGCAGGTTTTCGAGCGCGGAAATAGCAATGTCCAACGTATCTGCATCCAATGTTCCGAAGCCTTCGTCTATAAAGAGAGAGTTGATCTGTACTTTATGACTGGCCAGGTCGGACAGGCCAAGGGCCAGCGCTAAGCTGACCAGGAAGCTCTCTCCACCGGAGAGGGTGGCCATAGGCCGAACCACATCCGCCTGGTAACCGTCAACGATCAGTAATTCAAGATCGTTTTCTTTGCTTTTAAGGATGGTATAGCGGTCGCTGAATTTGTTCAGGTGCCTGTTGGCAAGGTCTGTAAGACGGGCCAGGGTAAGGCCCTGGGCAAAGCGTCTGAATTTCTTGCCGTCTGCAGAGCCGATAAGGTTTGATAACTTTAACCAGCGGTCAGATTCCTGTTTCTGGATATCCAGTTGCATTGTGATCGCTGCTGATTTCTTCCTTAGTTCATCATCCTTATCCAGGATCTGTTTTAACTTTCCTACCTGCTGGTTTAATTCACTAATAGCAGCATTGGTAGCTTCCAGCTGCGGAATTAAGACGGATTCATCTTCAGTTGTTAAAGCTTTCCGCAGTTCTTTTTCACGTGCCGCTTCGGTATTGATCAGTAATTGTTGTAATAAGGCTATTCCCGACGTTATTTCTTTCTCCAGCTTAGTTATCCTGTTGTATTCGTTTTCTTCCAGGAATAGGGCCTTTAAATCAGCAATGGAATCAAATCCCTGTTTACTGATATCTGCCAATAGAGTGTTCGTTAGCCGCTGTTGGGTGGATTGATAGCCTTCCAGGTCTTTATTGAGCTGGGCTATTTTCTCTGTTGTTATATTTAATCTTTCCCTTTCGGTTTGCAGTATTTGTAGTGCTTTATCTTTTTTATCCCTGTTATTTTGCAGGGTAGTGTTCAGTATTGTTCTTTCCTTACCGGGGTCTTTATCTGCGAAGAGTGTAAACCTTTCATCCTTTAATGTTTTTAATAACGCAGCTTCCTGTTTCCATTCCGCTTCCCGGATGGCCTGTTCTGTTGTTTTTTCAGTTAATGAACGGGCGATGTTGGCCAGCGTATTTTCTGCCTGGATCAGATCAAGTTTAAGCTGTTGCTGTTCCTTAGCTGATTGATCGTACTTCTCCCATCTTTCGGAAAGAGTGGTTTCAATGGCATTTATCCGGCTAAACTCAAAATTCATCTGGTAAGGGCTTAGCAGGGCGATGATATTGGCGGTGAGCGTTGTTTCTTTTAAAGCGTGCTGCCGGAGTTGAAAAGTACTTCTTTCTATAGAATCGGAGAGGGCATCGATCCTTTCCTGGTAACGCGCTTTTGTTCCCTGTTCAGTGGCGAATGATTGCATGAGTGTTGCCAGGTTATCCTGCTCATCACGGATAAGTTGTTTGGTATCCCTGATTTTCAGAATATCCTCCTGTAAGGAAGTATAATACTGCCTGCGGGTCTGGATAGCCTGAATAAGATCTGCACTAATCGAAGGGCTGGTTATGTCCGGTTGTCCGGGATTATCATGACCGAATGCTGTAATGATGTCCTGTGATGCAGCAGCAAGCTTTGTAAGCTCATCTTTACTGGTCTGAATTTTAACCTGTAATGTGTTTAGTTCAATGTTGCTTTTGTTATACTGTTCTGTAAGAGAATGTACATGTTGTTGCTGTTTGTTCCTTCTTTCTTCTGCTTCACTTAGTTTGTTTGTATAATTGCCTTCTGCATAGGGGTGATGAATAGCCCCGCAAAGCGGGCAGGGTTGCTCCGGTCTCAGTTGTAACCTGTCTGCTTCGTATTTCTGGATGCGCTGTTCCAGTTCTACCAACTGCCGTAAATCATCAAGTTGTGTTTCTGCGTCAGTTCTTTGCTTACTGAGGAGTACAAAGACCTTTTGTTGCGCTGTATGGTTATTCTCAAGACTGGCAATGCTTTCTTCCAGCGTCTTTCTTTGTGCTTCGTTGTTGTTGAAAGCTGTTGCAAGTCTGTGTTTGTTCTCGAAGTTAGTTATTTCAACAGGTAATTGACTGGCTGTTTGTTCCAGTTCTTCCAGCGTTTTACCGGAAAAATCATTGATCAGTCCTTTGTTTAACCGGCTGATCTGTATTTCCTTTGCATCAATGTCTCCCTGGAGGCTGATGATATTTTTATCTACTGCTGCAAGCAGTACCAGTCCTTTAGCTTTATTCTCCTGAAATACAGCTAACTCTGTGTTTGTATTTGTTATTGTTTGTAATGTATCGCCGAGTTCCCGGTGATATTGTTTTAATGTAATCAGCTGTTTCTCCAGCGTTATGTCCTGCTGATGCGCTGCCAGCCATGTATCTAATGCCTGTGTCCGTGCCTGCATCTGTAACAGGTCATTATTCTTTTTCTCTTTATCTGTATGAAGGTCCTTTACAATGGTTACCAATTGCTGGTATTGCAGATTATATTTTTCTTCCTGCTGCGTGGTATGTTTAATACTGGCATCCAGCATTAATACTTTTTCCAATACAGGTTCCAGCACAGATAAACTTTGCTGGGCACCGGTAACGGACAACTCAGCCGCAGCAAGATGTTCAGTAGCTGCCTGTACGGCTGCTTTATAAGCCGGAAGCAGTTCCTGTTGTGCGGTAAGTGCCAGCGTAGTTTTATCAGCCTGACTGGCAATACTTTCTATTGCTACGAGGGCAGGTTTGAAGGTGATTGCTTTCTCATGTTGCCTCAGTTTTTCAAAATCTGCCTGATGCGCTGTCTGTAAAGTGATTTTTTCAGTAAGTTCTGTATTGTACTGTGCTTTTTCTGTTTCCAGCTTTGCAATGCTGCGAAGCCAGTTGATTTTCTCCGTCAGAGAAGCCTGCGTTGTTTTTAAGACAGTTTCATTTTTGCGTTTTTCCTCCAGGTGATCAAGATGTATATTTCTTTCTTCTGCTGTCAGCAGTTCAACACCTTCCAATTGCAGGCGAAGGTTATTTAATTTATGGTTCTCTTCCTTTTGTTTTTCGAAAACAAAAATGGAGATCTCTGAATAGATACCTGTATCCGTTACCTTTTCCAGTAGTTCACTACGTTCGTTATCACTTGCTTTCAGGAACATGGTAAAGTCGCCCTGGCATAATATAACAGAACGGATGAACTGGTTATAATCAAGGCCGCATAATTCTTTGATCTCCTGTTTCACGGAACCGGTAGTATGACCGCCCAGGAATGTACCTGTCGCCACTTCCGAGAGTTCCATCTTTTCCGGCTGTATGTTACCAAGCACTTTACCACGACTGCGTTTCAACGACCATTTAGCGCGGTATGCCTTCTCATTTACTTCGAATTCCACTTCCGAATATGATTCGGCGGTATGCCGGGACATGATCTCTTTCACATCACCTTCATGACGATGTACCTTTCCATATAAAGCCACTGTAATCGCGTCCAGAATAGTGGTTTTACCTGCACCGGTAGGACCGGTAATAGCAAATAACCCTATCTCTGTAAAAGGAGGCGTGTCAAAACGGATTTCATGTACACCTTTCAGTGAGTTGAGATTCTGGAACTTTACACTTAATATCTTCATCAGTCTTCCTTTTGCATCATATACTCCAATACTTCTTCATACATACTTAGCAGCTCGCTGTAGTCTTCCTCTCCGAATTCAGCCTGGCATCGTTTCAGGAATACTTCTTTGGGATTGAGATCTGTTAGCTGCAATGCTTCATCCGTATGTTGTTCCAGTGTTTCTGTGACATGTTTCTTTATCTGACGGATGAAGAAACGTTCTATAAAGTCGTGACTATATTCTTTGAGTTGTTCTTCCAGATCGGGAATGTATACATCTGTTTCCAGCTGTATCTCTACCCAGGCGGGATAAGGGAACCCGGGATCCGTGATTTTCCCGAGTTTAGTGATCACTGAATCAAGATCGCCTTTAATACGGATCAACTTGCGGGTACCGGGTACTTCGTATTCTTCTATCTTCAGTAATGCTCCTTTTACAAATTCCAGGATGATGACCTGCTTTGTGTTATCGGATTCTGAAAAGCTTAGGGGGATAGGAGAGCCCGAATAGCGGATATGCGCCAGTTTATTCACCATTTGCGGACGGTGGATATGACCAAGCGCGATATAATCAAATTCCCGGGGGAAAAGATCGCCGGCTACCTGTCCGAGGTTACCCACGTGAATTTCCTTTTCGCTATCCGAAGTACTGGAGCCGGCAGCAAAAAGATGTCCTGTAGCGATGACAGGGATACCGGCTGCTTTATAGGCAGCAATATGTTCTATAAAGCGGTTGTAGTGATTATAAATACCCTGTTTAATACGTAATTCTCTTTCTTCCGTAGTTTCGCCCGGGATAGACAAACGGATGTCTTTATCGCGGAGGAAAGGTACTGCACAGATGACGAGCGCCGTTTCCCCGTTTGTATCCCGGATGGGAATAATTTGTTCTGTGAATTCCTCGGGTACACCACCAATGATGTGTACATTAAAATATTTCAGCAGGACCCTGGGCGCATTGAGTGTACTGATGGAATCATGATTTCCCCCGATAATGATCACCTCGCGGCAGCAGGTATCCTTTACTTTCCGCAGGAAGCTGTAGTATTGTTCCAGTGCTGTATTGGAGGGGCTGCCACTATCAAAGATATCTCCGGCAATAATCAGTACATCGATTTGTTGTTCATCCAGCGTGCGTAATAGCCAGTTGAGGAAATCCTGGTGTTCTTCAGTACGCTCGTATTGTTCCAGTCTTTTTCCCAGGTGCCAGTCCGCAGTATGTAGTATTTTCATCTTGTCTGAATTCAAAAGGACAACGAATTTCTTATAAAAAAACCATATCCCTTAAAAAATATTATGCATTGCGCCGATAGATTGCTGACGATACTGGATACACGACAACTTCTTTTTGATCATGTTCGTTTTATTGTACCTGGCAATAAACTGGTAACGACTATTTCCGGTGAGCTGACGGACAATCTTCAATTTATAAATACGGTTCCGCAAAAACCGCAGAACTGGAAAACCGGGCACTGGATGAAACCCTGAAATATGGCAAATAATATTATGTAACTTTCTGTAGGTCAGCTCACAAATTTTACTATCTTTATAAAGACTTACCATTCCTATATATATGAGTCTTGCCAAGAATGCTTTCTATAGTGCTGTGCAACTATTACCTATAAAAATGTTGCAGAACGGAGGTTTACTACTTCCATACCATCACCTTGTCAGCAATAAGGACGTACCTCATATCAAACATCTTTATCCTTTTAAAAACATCCGTGCATTTGAAAAGGACCTGGATTATTTACTGAAATATTTCACACCGGTTACATTACAGGAAGTCATTGCCGCTGTTAAATCAGGACAACCATTACCGGCAAGATCTTTCCTGATCACATTTGATGATGGACTGCGTGAAATTACAGAGAACATAGCACCACTATTATTAAAAAAAGGAGTTCCTGCTGCGTTTTTCCTGAACAGTGCTTTTCTTGATAATAAAGAGTTGTTTTACAAATTCAAAGTAAGCCTGATAATTGAGTCTGTACAAAAAGGCAACCATAGCGCTGCTGTACTGGCAAAACTAGGTGCACTTTTGGGAAATACGGAAGAATTGATTCCTGCTGTAAAAAAGATCTCTTATCATAACAGGCAGCTGGCAGCAACGGCAGGAACAGTACTCGGGTTATCCTTTACGGATTATCTGCAGCAACAACGTCCGTTCATGACAATGGCTGAAGTAGAGAAGCTGGTGCAGCAAGGGTTTGCAATAGGGGGACATAGTGTGGACCATCCTTATTACAGTCAGCTTACGCTGGAAGAACAACTGGCACAGACAAGAGATTCCGTCAACTTTTTAACCGAACATTTTCATATACCATATCGAGCCTTTGCCTTTCCTCATACCGATGCAGGTGTAAGCCGTACTTTTTTTGAGACCATATTAGAAGGACCAGATGCTATTGATGTAATTTTTGGCACAGCAAACCATAAACAGGATATTTCACCACGCATATTGCACCGCTTCAATTGCGAACGTCCCGCTATAGAAATCGGTGCAGCAGTTAAGGGAATATTGTTATATAACCGTTTGCAGGAGCTCAGGAACAAACAAGTAATAGTAAGATAATATTCGATTTATAAAATTTTCTTGAGTTTTAGTGCCCAACATATTTTTGGTCAATTCAATATATATTATTAAATTGAATAGATTATATAATACTTTATATTTGTTTTTTTTATTAAAAAAGGAATATCTATACTACTTTTGCCAGGAACGACAAGAAGACAATCAAGGACACTTTAGAATTAAGCAAACAATTAGGTTATTGTAAAACGCTACTAAATTTTAACCAGCATTGAAAAACCAAACTATTGCAAGGCTACTTATATGTGCCTGCCTCCTGATGTGTCTGCTTTATCCATATCGAAGCAGGGCCCAGGGAGACCAAACAAAAATTACCGTAAATCTGGCCACCGGCGTAACAACCGGGGCATGGTTACACCTGCCGGATGATTACAAGACCACATCTGCCAGTTACCCGCTTATCATTTTTCTTCATGGAGTAGGAGAAGGTGGAACAGACCTTAACCTTGTACTGGCCCATGGTGTGCCTAAGATCATTGCGGATGGTGCAAACATGCAATTTACTGTAGGGGGAAAGTTATTCAAATTCATTACCGTTTCACCTCAAATCCCAAATGGCTGGGCCAGTGAAACGATGATTCAGAGTATCCTTGATGATATTAAATCAAGGTATCGTATTGATGCATCACGTATTTATCTGACCGGTCTCAGTGCCGGTGGTTATGGTGTCCTGAATTATGTAGCATCAGGCACGAACTATTCAAACAATCTTGCTGCAATTGTTCCTGTATCTGAAGCGGCAATTGATGCCAGCAAAGTAGCAGGCCTGTGTAATGTAACCAGCAGCAACCTTGCTGTATGGTCACTTTGTGGTGGCGCAGATGGTTTCATTGACAATCAGACAGCTTACATTACGGCGATCAATGGTTGCAGTCCTAAATACAAGGCTATCAGTACTACCTATGCAGGTGGAACGCATAGTGATAATGTATGGGACAAGGCATATGATGCAACGCATATTTATCAATCTCCCAATATTTATGAATGGATGCTGCAGTACAGCAGGGCCAGTGCGGGTAATACTATTTCTGCACCGATAGCCAGTGCGACTGCCAGCAATATTACGCTTCCGGTAAGCAGCACTACACTGAATGGCTCTGGTTCTACTGCATCCGGCAGTACTATTGCCAGTTATGCATGGAGCCAGGTGTCCGGGCCTTCTACGGCTACATTCGGCAGCACTTCAGCGGCCAGTACCACTATCAGTAATCTCGTAGCAGGCACTTACAAGTTTGGCCTTACAGTAAAAAATGCTGCCGGCATTTCCGCGAGCACACAGGTGAGCGTAATCGTTTCTCCTCTAATTTCTATTATTGCTCCTGTTGCGAATATATTAAGCACCAGTATTTCAATTAAATTACCTGTAAGCAGTACAACACTGGATGGTTCAGGTTCTACCGCATCCGGCAGCACTATTGCCAGTTATAAATGGAGCCAGGTATCAGGGCCTTCCACAGCTACGCTGAGTAGCACCAGTACCGCTGTTATTACTGCCAGTAACCTGGTAGCGGGTTCTTATGTATTTAATCTCACCGTGACGAATGCCGCCGGTGGTACAGGTAGCAAACAAGCCACTGTAGCGGTAGCTGCTGCAACAACTGCCACACCTCCACCGCCGCCTGCAGGGGCCACCACCGCGTGCGCTTTCTGTAAATACCTGATTAAACCGGGTACTGATGGTGGTGCATACATTAACGGCGCTACTATGACCGTGAAACCAGGTGATACTGTTTGCATACAGGCTGGTAACTATTCTTACATGCAGTTCTATAACTTTACCGGTACAGCGGCAAAACCAATTGTATTTATCAATTGCGGTGGACAGGTAAAAATAGGGAACGGTGGTAGTTATGGTTTCATATTCAATAACGCCAAGTATTTTAAGGTTACCGGTTCCGGTAGCAGCGACAAATATGGTTTCAGTATTAACGGTGTTAGTAAGAGACTGAATGTAGGGGTTGCTATGGGTAAAGGATGTACTGACTACGAAGCGGAAAGGATGGAAATAACAGGCAGTGAAGTAGGGATGATGGCGAAAGTAAATCCTGATTGTGAAACGGCTAACCAGTATCCGTATTTCGCTATCCGTAATGTGAAATTACACGATCTCTATATTCATGATGTATCAGGAGAAGGTATGTATATTGGAAATACTGCTCCAAACGGCACTGAAGTAACATGTGCAGATGGTACAGTGAAAAATGTACTGCCTCCCCGCATCTACGGCCTCAGAATCTACAATGTAATTACTGCCAATACCGGATGGGATGGCATACAGGTAGCTTCTGCACCACAGGACGTAGAAATTCATGATAACAAAGTGTCTAATTATGGCACTACCAATATGGGCAGCCAGCAGGCTGGTATCATCCTGGGTGGGGAAACCAACGGGAAGGTATATAATAACACCGTCATTAAAGGGACTGGTAATGGTATCGAAGTATTCGGTATCGGCCTTTGTTATGTATACAATAACATTGTGAGTGATGCAGGATGGGATGGTTCTACTGCCAGACAGGATGCTATCTTTATCGATGACAGACCTACCAAAAACGACTATGTTCCATTGCAGGTATATGCCTTCAATAACACCATTTATAATTCAGGAAGAGACGCTATCCGGTTCCAGAACAGCTTTGGCACTGTAGCTAAAGGCAACCTGTTTTATAACAACCTGCTGGTAACACCCGGTTCGTTAGCAACAAGAGGCACGCTTTCCTACCTGTCTTTCGATGCGGGTATGGATTACATTTCTGCAAACAACTTTAATTATGCAGATGTCAGCGCAGTTAAATTTGCAGACGCTGCAAATAAGAACTTCCACCTGGCTTTAGGTTCGCCTGTAATAGACAAGGGGAAGGACCTGAGCGCTTATTTCAAGTACGATATCGATAATGAAGCAAGGCCACAGGGAGCAGGATACGATGTCGGTGCGGATGAATATTCTTCCGGTGCCGTAACAAATGTTGCTCCGGTAGCCAGCGCAGGCAGCGATCAGACAATCACCTTACCCGTTGCCACAGCTACGCTGAATGGTTCCGGTTCCAGTGATCCTGATGGTACCATTGCTTCCTATGCCTGGACACAGGCCTCCGGACCCGCAACCGCTACTTTCACCTCTGCTGCTATCGCCCAACCGACTATCAGCAAGCTGGTGACCACAGGTTCTTATGTTTTTAAACTCACCGTTACAGATAATAAGGGCGCTACTGCTACAGACCAGGTAACTGTTACCGTAAAAGCAGCGACTGTTGTTACCAACAAGGCTCCGGTTGCCAGTGCGGGTAGTAATATCACCATCACTTTACCCACCTCCCAGGCTACTTTAAGCGGTTCCGCTACGGATGCAGATGGCACTATTGCTTCATACGCCTGGACACAATCGTCAGGTCCGCTAACGGCAACGATTACTTCAGCTACCATTGCCAAACCGACCGTGAGTAAGCTGACTACAGCAGGTACCTATGTTTTCAGGCTCATCGTTGCAGATGATAAAGGTGCTAAAGATACCGCGCAGGTAAGCGTGATCGTAAAAGCAGCAACTGTTGTTACCAACAAGGCACCGGTTGCGAGTGCAGGTAGCAATATCACCATCACTTTACCAACTTCCCAGGCTACCTTAAACGGTTCTGCTACGGATGCAGATGGTACCATTGCTTCATACGCCTGGACACAGTCGTCAGGGCCGCTAACGGCAACGATTACCTCAGCGACCATAGCTAAACCGGTCGTGAGTAAGCTGACTACAGCAGGTACTTATGTGTTCAGACTCATTGTGGCAGATGATAAAGGCGCTAAAGACACGGCACAGGTAAGTGTGATCGTAAAAGCGGCTACGGTTGTTACCAACAAGGCCCCGGTTGCCAATGCAGGTGCGGATGTGACCATCACTCAGCCTCAAAACAGTTCTGATGCAACGGGTATCGCTTCTGCTGACAGTGATGGCTCCATAGTAAGTTACAAATGGACACAGGTTTCAGGACCTTCTACCGCTTCCATAGTAAAACCCACTGCGGTGGCTACCGACCTGAACCAGTTGACGACCGTAGGTACATATGTATTCCGGTTAACGGTAACGGATAATGATGGGGCTATCTCTACTGATGATAAATCGATTATCGTAAAACCTGATCCGGCCAATGTACTGGTGGCGAATGCAGGAGCGGACCAGACGATCAATTATCCTGGTACCAACATGGTAACACTGGATGGTTCGTCTTCCTATGCTAAAGGGGGATATGTATCTGCATATTCATGGGCACTGGTGAGCGGGCCTGCCGGCGCAAGCATCCTGAACCCTGTGGCACAGCAACCTGTTGTTACATTTACAGCAACAGGCACCTATGTATTCCGTTTAACCGTAACAGATACTTATGGAAATACTGCCACTGATGATGTAACTATCACGATAGGCAGTAAAAGCAGTCTTGTTGATGGAACAGCAGTAAGTTTACAGGCTTATCCAAATCCTGCCACTACTGTATTGCATGTAAAATTAACATTGTTACAGACAAGCAGGATCATCATTAAAGTATACACCAGCACTGGTGTGCTGAGAGGTATTTATGACCTTGGCACCGTATCAACAATTTCTAAGGATATAGATGTAAGCAGTTTTACTTCAGGGATTTATATTTTGCAGATCTCTGACGGACAAACTATGAACCTGTCCAGCAAATTTATGATAACAAATTAATAACCTATGCTACCCGAAAGATCCGCCGGGGTTGCCCCCGGCTGGGTCACTCCGGGATAATCAGGAGGCTGTCCCGGGCAAACGGGGCAGCCTCTTTTCTGTTTCATATGTTTGAATGGCAGAGTACCTGGTTTTTAATTTGAGGAAGTGTTTTTCATACAGTTCGTACGACAGATATGCTACACAACAGGTAGCCGTGAGGCCTGTCAACGGATATAATATTTCATATACCGGTACATTCGGAGCATGACCAAATACCTTCATAAAAACAATGAGGAGCAACTGGCAAACGGGTGCATGAAAAAGATAAATGCCGTAAGAAATCTTTCCCAATACTTTCAGCAAAGGATATTCCAGGTGCAGTATGCTATTGGGTGCCACTGCCATCAGCATCAGATAGCCGAAAAGCAAGGCGTGAATAAAATGATCGTAATAGTATTTACTGAGCAGCGGTATCTTGATAACAGATAACATTACAAGAATTGTAATGATCAGCATGACCCATTGTACACCCGGTTTCAGTATGGCGTCGAAGAATCTGCTGTAAGATTGCTTATTGAATAACAGGTAGGCGGCGAACATGCCCATCCCGAACAATTCCAGTTTATCAAACAGCAATACGTAGTTGATACCAAACAGCTGCGGTACTGTAAATGTAGCAGGGAAGAAATAAGGTAATACCAGGCAGAGTGTTTTACACAGGAAGCCTATACTCAACATTACCACGAACAACAGCTTCAGCTTTCTCTTGAACAATATCAGCAATAAAGGCCATATCAGATAGAATTGCTCTTCTATACAAACAGACCATGTTATTTCAAGGATCCCTTTGTTATAAGGGAAAAATGCCAGCTGTATATTTACGGCAAATAATAAAAGGAACAACAGGTTGGTGAGAATGGTATGACTGTCACCCTGCGCTGCTATTCCCAGTTTATGCATAATAAAAGGAGAGAGGATGGTCAGTGTAATGCCGTAGGCAAGATACAAAGGCCATATCCTCAGTATTCTCCTGATATAAAAGTTCTTAAAATTGATCCCCCCCGTTTCAACGTTTTCTTTCATCAGCAGATAGCTGATCAGGAACCCGCTGAGTACAAAGAAAAGATTCACACCTATACGACCGGCGTCTTCCAGGAAATGGCTCAATATATGCCAGGAAGATACGCCGCTTTCAACTTTGAAAAACTGCATATGGTGCATGACCACCAGGAAGGCTGCCAGAAACCGGATGGCATCTAAATTTTTAAAATGTACTCTCATTCGGGGGGATGTTATTACTTTTTATACTGAAGCATCCATTCGTAAATGTTCATGCCATATTTCCTGTACGCTGTATCATATTGTTCTTTCCAGCTGTGATGTGCAAAGCCGTCCAGTATTGTCACTTTAGCCAGGTTAGGCTTGTATGTGTTGGTGCTGTCTTTATAGCGTTCACAATTTTCCAGGAAATGCAGTTCTTCCGTACCTGCCAGATACCAGCAGGGAATATTGGCATCTGCGACCAGTTTAAACTGTGTAAGATTTTTATCGTCAATAGATGCAACTGACATCGGCACTGCTGCAGCGAAACGGGCAGAGAGGGCGGCGTTATCAGTGATCGCCATTACACTTGCCCAGCCACCAGCGCTGTAGCCTGTCAGATAAATGCGGGAACGGTCTATACGGTAACGTTTCTGTACATCGTCCAGCATACGCCTTATCTCATCCGGTTTTAATCCCCAGTTCGGAGCCTGGGGTGCCACTACAATGAATTTGTATAATTTCCCATCTACCGGGTTTACGGCTTGTATTTTCTCGCCATTGTTAATCCAATAGGGGATCCCTTCCAGTAGTAGCTTTTGCAGGTTGTTACCTGATTTACTTTTTCCATGGAGGAAAATAATCAAAGGATATTCCTTTTTTGTTTTTGCGTATTCATCAGGCAGGGCAAGCAATGCATGTATTTTACCCCAGGCCGTAACATTTACCATAATGCTGTCCATGTGACGTTGAGCGGATGCGGCCATGGGAGCCTGCAGCCACCAGATAAAAAGCAGTATTAAAAAAGCACGGATAATTTTCAACATCGATAATCAATTAATCTTAACAATTACTGGGCGATTACATCCTCCAGTCTTACACCAATAATCTCTTCTATTTCAAGTTTAACATTACTTAAATCCCTTTCCAGCGACAGCTTCTTGTTTCTGTCGTCATTATAACGCTGAGAAGTGCTGGTATAAGATTCATAGGAAATACTACCGCTTGCCAGTTTAGTTTCTGCTGTCTGAAAAGCTGTATAATCATCTTCAGTGATCTCGTTCTGCAAAGTCAGCATTTCTTTGGTCATCAGGTAATCGTGGTATTTAGAAAGCACCATTGCCTTCACCTGGCGTTTTGCGGTTTCCTGCTCTGCAGTTGCGATAGCAACATTTTTGCGGGCAATTTTTACATCATTTCCTTTACCAACCAAAGAACCTAAAGGTACATTGATACCCACGTTCCACAGCGGATAATAGATCTGGTTACGGATATCGGTGGTACTACTGCTCTTGTATGTTTTCAGCGTTACTTCGTTAAGGTTAGCGCTTAATGTTACATAGTTCAGCCAGTTAGCGCCTGCCTTATTTAATTCTGCTACGGTTTTGTCCTTTTCGTAATCTCTTACTTTTATAGATGGATTGTTGTATGCCAGTTGTACCAGTTTGTTCTGGATATCATCCTGTGTGGCATCTTTAACCGGCTTAACTGCTTGTGCCTTCAGTCCTAAAGCAGTAATCATTAACAGTGATGAGAAAATCAAATTCTTTTTCATGTTGTTGTTTTTTTAATCTTTTAGCAGACTTTGTTTATGAGGTTTGTTCGAAATTTCTGAGTTTTACAATGATGGCCATTGTGCCGTAAAAGAAAAAGGCGCCTGGCATCTGGCCTATTGCTACCTGTGCATATTGTGCGATCATATAGGCGAACAGGCTGGCTACAGTGGCTACGTAGATCGTTCGTATTTCTTTGGACCTGCTGGCGTAGTAATTGCGTACGCCCACCTGCAGCATGATAAAGAACGTGAACAATGTGTATGCGAGACCAATAGGACCGGTTTCCAGTGCGGCACGCAGATAACCACTGTCCGGCGGAAAACCTGCCAGTGGATGCCCGGGATTGTATAGTAATCCCAATACCCCCGTGGTGGCTACACCACCACCTAACGGGTGACTATGCATATAAGGCCGGATCATTTCACGGTTATTGTCACGTACGGTCATCGATTCATCGTCCGTAAGCTGGAAGGACGTACGTATACGGTTAACGGTGCTGTTGCTGTAAAAGGGACCAAACATCAATACCACGAAGAACAATATAAAACCTGTCATAAAGAGCAGTGTTCTGCGGTTGGTGATGGTCATTAATGCATATATGCACAGCCCGGCAGGAATGATGAAGTAGGCAGTACGGGTACCTGAATAGGCCATACCCAGCGTCATGAATATAATGCCTATGATAAGCAGCCAGCGACGCCTGGACCTTTCTTCGTTCAGTGCTGCAATTATTCCATAGACAATGCTGATAGCCATGAGGATGCCATAAGCGGAAGGATCGGAGAGAAAGGAAAACTTACGGATCTCACCACCCTGGTAATAGAGCTTGTACCTGATAGGATCACTCATCACCCAGTCGTTTTCAAAGCCCAGCAATCCGAACCATTCCTGGAAGCATCCGTACATTCCTGCCAGGATGGAAAGGAATAACCATAGTTTCATAAAGTCCTGTATATCTTTTTTAGTGTTAAAGACATGCAGTCCTACGAAATAGATCATCACAAAATTCAGGAATTTCCTCATGGTGAAAATCCAGCCTGTTATGGAATACATAGATGGATTGAACAGTTCAATCATCAGGAAGCCCAGGTTAATCATATACACGTACGTGATAGGGCTGTTGAAGTATTGCCATAAACGTTGCTGATGGATGGTCTTCCTGTAATAAGAGCCTATAAATGTTACCGCCAGCAGTACGTCTACCACTACACCTGTGGGTATATCATCATTGGTGAAGCGTTTGAAGTAGAACATGAAGAAGGAAAACACCGTTGTAATAATGAATCCCAGCCGCGTATTGAACAGGGATATCAATGTAACGGTGACGCCTATCAGTGCTGCAATGATGATGAATCCCAGGCGGTAATCGACAAATCCTATTACATAGCTGATAGCCACGGCCATCAGTAACATAATAATATATGCCAGGGGAGAGTCCAGTAATTTGGCCCCCTTGAACCACTTCGTTTTATGTGAATAAGCTATGCTCATAATATCATCTTGTTTCAGAAAAACACTACTTTCAGAAAGAGGAAGATCATGGTGAGTGCGATGAATGTCAGCACGATGATTTCCAGTATCCGGTCGTCCGAGAATCTGTTGTCTGTCATAATAATGCGTTTTGTAAATGTTTTCCCATTTCAGCTACACAATTTTCCCAGGTATGGGATAACGCAAATGTTACCCGTTCTTCCCTGATGCTGCTTTGCGGATCTTCCTGCAATGCAGCGGTGATCCTGCCGATATATTCCCCGCGGTTGGCACAGAGGTATACGTAAGGTGCAAACAGCTGCATGGCAGCGGTATCTGTTGCCACTACCGGCTTACCCAATGCCAGGTACTCGTCTATTTTGCGAGGATAGTTCCCGATGGTCATGTCATTGATCACCTGCGGATTGATACATACGTCAAAGCTGTTGATGTAGGCAGGCAGTTGTTCCGGCGGGCGGTTACCCGTGAAATGGACATTAGGCAGCTGGTGCAATTTGCTTTTACGGAAGGCCTCGTCTTCTGGTCCTACCAGAACAAGGTTCCAGGCAGGCATTTGCGCCGCAATATCCTCCAGGAGGGTAATGTCAAGCCGCGCAGCCAGTAAAGCCCCTACGTAGCCTATAACGGGCCTTTGTATAGCTTTTACATCTTCAGGTGTTCCCGGTACCGGTGCTTTTAGCCAGTCGAAGTCGCAGCCCTGCCCGATATCGAAAGACAGTGCATTATGCGTCTGCGCGTATTGCGCCAGGTAAGCAGAATTAGCCGTAACGATGGTCGCCTTCTTCATCAGTTCAGCTTCCAGCCGGGCCCCGTGCTTTTTGAAATAAGGCTGACTGGTAAGTTTATCCCTGATATAATAGATCGTTGCCTGTACACCCTCCAGTAACTCCGGAAAATATACGGCACGGAAAAAATCGTTATCAATGAAAATAAGGATGTCTTTAAATCCCAGTCTTTTTGCTGCCTGGTTGATCTCTTTAGCCAGGCGTTTATTGTTGATATAATTAAAGTGATCGAATACACCTCTGAATGGGATCCAGTTAATGGATTCGAGAACGGTCCTGGGGTCCAGCGTCCACAATGTATCATTCACCGGGTTGATGTCATTGGTTTTACCATGCAGGCTGTTGAGACGGGTCCTGACCATTTCATCTTGCGGCATGCGTAATGCAGAGATCCTGTCGAGTGCCCGGTTCACATACAATACACGGTTGTGACGTGACATTTCCAGTGCCATGTTCTTACAGTTACTGCCGATCTTTATATCCCACGACTGCAAGCCTGCTACTATGATATCCCTGTTCCTGATCATCTTGGTTTCCATTTTAAGAAGTAACGTTGACGGACAACAGATAACATTTCAGGGTAGAACTGCAGGCAGTATTTGAATACGTTCAGCAGGTTTACCTTCAATTTACGGTAAAGGATTACCTGTGTGATGATGAAACAGATACTGTAGGAGGTCATGGTACCATAAGCAGCGCCCATTAATCCCATCTGACGGGTAAAATACATGCAGATGAAGATATTGCAGGCTGCTACGATTGTATTGACAAAGAAATTTGTTTTAGGTGCGCCGATAGAATCCATGATCGTGCCAAACTGTTTGATGAAAGGAAGGAACAGACCATAGAAAATAGTTACCTGCAGGATAGGTACGGCATCCAGGTATTTATGTCCGGCAATGATCGTTATGATCAGTTTGGGCAGGAGCATAATCACCAGGCTGGCGGGTATGGCAATACCCAGAATAGAGCCGACTGCTTTTTCGTAATAATACTTCACCATCTGCAGGTTGCCGTCTTCCATCATCTTCGCTGTTTTAGGGAAGAGGATATCTCCCAGTACCTGTGAAGGCACATCTACCAGGTTGGAGATCCGCAGGCAAACGCCGTACAGGGCTACTGCGGAAGTAGACAGGTAAGACGAGATGATAAACTGATCGGTATTACGGAAAATAGAAGAGCTGATATTTGTGCCGAATACGAACTTTCCGAAATGCCATAGTTTTGCTAGCCATGCTTTGTTGAGGAGCATATTACGATACAGGAACTTTCTTGCAAAGAAAGCAGAGACCAGCGTACCACATAAAAGTCCTGCATCAAAATAACAGATCAGGTAAGTAAGTGAAATGTTACCTATAAACAGGAGATGGAATACAATGAGCAGGAAAGAGATTCCCTGCCTGCTCAGATAGCCCCAGAAGATACCCCTGAAGTCTGCATTGGCATTCTGTATCCATTCAAAGTGAGAAAAGGGAATGAGTAACAGTAAACCTGGCAGGAAGAGGTACATCACCATAGCCAGTGAAGGCGCTTTCAGTAAGATACTTACCGGATGCATAAATATGGCGATCAGTAATCCTATCAGTACGGTGATGCTGATATTGAGATAGAGGGCCGCGGATTGTATATGCGGATGCTCCTCTGCCTGATGGCCGTTGATATATTTAATCACTGCATTTTTGATCAGTGATTGTCTGACGATTTCGATGATGCCGGTATATACAAGGAACAGATTCCAGACACCCATATCGGATTTGGTCAGTGAGCGGGTTAATACCAGCACGCTGCCTATACCGAACAGTAGTACTGCGATTTTCTGTAATCCGCTGTATATGCCGGATTTCAGCCAATAGGTGTATTTTGGGTTACTCATTTTAATTGGTTCCTGCTGTTTTTAATTGCACGGGCCTTTCCAGGCTATACAACCACCATGCACCGATGCGCATTGCAAATTTGTATAGCAGTACGGGGATCACAATGGCGAAACACAGGCAGATCAGCAGTAATGCCGGTAGCCAGGTAAGGCCAAACACTTTCACAAGCACCATGCGTACCGCAGATGCTACCAGCACATGCGATACATAGATATACAATGAATGAAAGCCTGCTACACGCAACAGCTTAAAGCTGTTGTAACGTTGCAGGATAAATGAAATATTGATCATGAATGCACATCCTACCAGGGCAATGACTGCAAACAGTAAAGGCTGGTGTTGTTCCACGAACAGGTTATCCTTCATGGCCAGGTTGCTGTACAGGAAGTAATATTGCCCGATCGCAAAGAAGGGCAGGAGACAGGCAAATAATTTCCAGGAACCATATAGCGGGTATTTGCTACTGTCCAGGATCTTATCTGCTACCAGTTCTCCGATAGCAAAGAAGAAGTAAAAATGACAGATGTCGTAAATGAATCCCAGGTCTATACGCTTTACAGAGACATAATCAGAGAATATGTACAGTATAAAGCCGATGATCAGCTGATGCCATACTTTGAAGTGCAGCTTTTCCCTGGTGAGTATATAGATGACTGTTACATTGAACAGTGCATACAGGTACCAGAACTGATCGATCATTCTTGGGAATAAGATCACATATCCATAATCTATCCAGCTGCGGTTGGCATTCACATATTTCCCCAGCAGCATTTGCAGCGTGATCTGTATAACAGACCATAGCAGGTATGGATATAAAAGAATATTGACCTTATTGATAATTAAACTTTTTACGCCTCTTTTCGCCAGACTTTTTGCGATGAATACGCCGGACAAAATAAAGAACAGCGGCATCCTGAAACTGTAAAAGATAATGTTGGCATGCTCCAGCCAGCTATACTGGGCTGCTTCTACACCAGAACGGGATATACCTTCAAAAATATGACGGTATAGTACCAGTATAATAGCAATACCCCTTGCATAATCAATCCATGCCAGGCGGTTACCTTTCATATTCGAAAGCGTAGCGCTCATTATATATCAATATTTTCGGGTTCAACAAAATTGAGGATAGCGCCACCTAATTTCTCGTGCAGGTTTTGCAGGAAGATAATTGCTTCCTTATCCGTTTGTTTCACACTTGATCTGGCAGAAATAACAGCGATAACAATTTCCGCGTACTTCATCAGTTCTTTACTGTCTGAGCGGTCGTTCAGCGCTGCACCTTCCATCAGGATATAATCATACTCATGGGTGAGCTTTTTCAGGTATTCCAGCAAATTACCTGGTTTCAGTACTTCTGAAGGCGTGTATTCTCCACCTTCACATCCTATAACGAATACACCGGGCAATGGAGATTCGGTTACCAGGTGCTTTACTGAATCGGTGTTGAAATCATCTACGGATGAACTGAAAGACTCCAGTACGGGTTGCGCACCAAAATCGCGTGTCAGTGAATTATTTGGAAACTGTGTATCGATAATCAGTACGCTCTTTTTGCTGAGGCTTAAACTGTAAGCCAGGGCTTTTATGATAGTAGACTTTCCTTCGCCCGGTTTAGTACTGGTGAAAAGGAAGATCTTTTTCCCGGTGTCTTCCATTTCAAAGCGCAGTTTTCTGAGCAGTTCACGGAATACTGCCGTATTGTGCTTTTTCAGATGTGGGTCGGTGAAGATCTGTTCCAGCGGAACATGTTTAAAGTGGATGCGGTTCACTACTCCCAGCAATTTCAGTTCCATTACTTTCATGAACTGGGTAGGTGTTTTGATAGAAAGGTCCACATACTCGAAGAAAATAATGGCGATACAGCAGAAAACCAGCATGGACATACCTGCCAGCGCGATAATGATGAGTCGTTTTGATGGTTCCGGCTCTACAGCAGGCTGACCAAACAGGATCTGATGGAAATTATCCATTGGGGCGAGCTTGTTATTTACAGCCGCATCGTAACGGGATTTAATGCTTTCATATTCCTGTTGTGCCAGCTCCACTTCTTTTTGTAAGGCGAGGTTATTGGCGCCACGGGAAGCGGCAGCACCCATGCTGCTGTTCAGCTGACGGATCTTCTGTTCGTAGGCCTCTATATTCTGTGCACTGCTTTTAATCTGTAGTTCCAGGTCACTCTTTTTCTGCTGCAGATCGGCCAGTGTGTTTCCGGTAGTTGCCGTAGATGGCGCAGCAGAAGCCATTGCAGTGAGCTTCGTTTTATAATCGTTCTTCAGTGCCTGATACTTAGCATACAGCGTGGCATCATTACCGCCTTTGTTTACGTAATCGGAGTAAGCCTCATTCATCTGGGTACGCAGGGTGGTCAGCTCAGTATTCATGGAAGAGGTAGCGGACGAGCTCTGACTATTGCTCTTGCTCATATCCGCCAGTCTTATAATGATCTGCTGTAAAGTAAGCTGTGCGCTGTTATTTAAGCTTTTCTCATCTGCCAGCCTGTTCTCGAAGTTACTGATCTGTTCCAGTTTACTGGAGCTTTCTACAGATACGTCGAGGGTACCCATTGCTTTGATATTCGCGATCTTGGCATCCAGTTCATCTCTTTTCTGATCCACCAGTTTCTTCAGCGTTTCAATATTCTGAACGGTTAGCTGGTTCCTGCTGGACTCATAGTTACGCAGGTATTCTGTACATACCTGGTTTACGATATAGGCAGACAGTTCGGGATTGACAGAGCGGTATTGAATATCGATAAAGTCTGTACGCTGTACACGCCCTACATATAGTACGTAACGCAGCGATTCCAGATCATACCTGTATATCTTCAGTAATTCCTGGATCTTTCTTTCCTCCGGAACGTAAGAACTGAGCAGTTGCTCATCGTTGTACTTTTTGGTGAGAATGGCGATAGCCTTTGCTCTGTCCAGGTGACGGTAAGCGTCAAACTTTTTGTCTTCGACACTTAGTGTACGGAACGCTTTATCCGGGTTTTCCAGGTCGTGCAGCATCAGGTTATAAGAGGTCATCCCTAAAACACGGGGAGATTTCAACGCTTCTATTACGTTATTGAATTTCACATCTATTTCATAGATATTGAAACTTTCATCTTTTAGTTTTACCTGATCACTCATGGTAAAACCGGTAGCGATTTGGGCAACAGATTTGTATAATTTCTCTTGTTCAAGGGTTAACAAAAATGCCGCCAGTACTGCCATTAGTGTACTAATAATAATAAACCATTTTCTTCGCATTAATGATTTAAACAAATAAATCAAGTCCATATTGACGGTTACTTTAAAGTGTAAAATAATCTAATCTGAAAAATCCGAAAAAATCCGGTTTGCACCGGACCTTTTCGGTAAAGTTTGAAAAATTAATCAACTAAGAATGGTTACCAGTTTTTAATCAGTTTAACAGTTCTCAACAAATTATCTCCTTCCATTACTTTCAGCAGACAAGGCCCGCTTGGAATTTGTGAAGATCCAAGATCCAGCGTTATTCTCTGAGATCCTGATACACCTGGTACTGCCCTGGTGTAGATAAGTCTGCCGTTCATATCCAGGATGGAAACGGTGAGGTTTCCGCTGGTTTTACCACTGTTGTTAAGATCGATCGTTATCTGGCTGTCGAACGGATTCGGGAATACTTTCGTAATGGTTACATTACTTACAGCATTTTGTAACAGCCCATTTGTCAATAACGGATTTGCTTTTTTAGTCATCTGGAGAGACTGATCGAGCTGGCTGGCTTCAGGTGTATAAGCCTGTATTACCAGGGCGCCGATATATCCGTAGATAGAAGCTCCGCCAGATGTTACGTGAATCAATACTTCTCCATTTGCATCAGGTACTACCTCATTGATCTGTGTGGTATTCGTTGTATTGTACGCTGCATTCAATGATACAGTAGTGTTGTTAATGGTATAGTTGCTGGTTCTGTCACCGCTTCCGTCCCTGCTGGCAAAGAATACGAAGTTGTATCGTTTTGCCAGGTTAAGGCCTTTGATGCGTAACCGTCCTTCTTCATTAACATCTACCCAATAAGTGCTGCGCATAACGTTATCCGGATAAATACCAGAGTTGTTACCGGTGTTCATACCGTATGGATTATCGCCGGTGAAGGCTTTATCAATCACCATTGTCATCCCCGTATTATTCCAGTTGTCATCTTTCAGATCCGGGAATTCAATTCCCTGTGCAGGTATGGAGCTTGTATTATTCCATGGTATAGGTGCAGGATCGAAAACGTTACAATTGATGTACACCGCACTGATGAAGGTTGCAGCAGTGGCAACATTGGTAAAGTCTGATTTAGCAGTGTCTTTCAGCGCACGTACTTTATAGTAGTAGCGTGCATCTGTACCAAGACCTGCATCAGTATATGAGTTCACGTTATTGGCAACTGTTGTCTGCAGCGTGAAGTTGCTGTTATCAGTAGAACGCCATACTTCAAAGCCCGTTTCATTGTTTGAGTTGTCCATCCATTTCAGCTGAATGCTGGTCTTGGATGCAGCAACAGCAGTTGCATTGCTCGGACTAAGCGGTGTGCCATTGTCTGTATAATACTGGATAACAACATCGTTGATATATCCGTAAGCAGCACCAACTGATTGTTTAACCGTGAAGTTTATTGTACCGGTGCTATCAGCAGCAATACCATTTATCTGTACGGTATTGGTGTTGTTATTAGCAGCATTCAGTGTTACAGTATTGCTACCAACGGTAAAGTCTGTATTCTTATTATCATTACCTGTACGGCTGTTAAAGAATACCAGGTTGTACCGGTAAGTAGTTGGTAACCCTGTAATGCTTATTCTTCTGGCAGTAGATTCACTTGTATAGTAATTTCCTGCAATTGCGTTGTCAGTATATACACCACTGTTATTACCTGTAGTAGCACCGCTGGTGTTGGTACCGGTAAAGCCATCCAGCAACTGTATCTTGAATGGTGTAACTACACCCACTTCATTCTGCAGATTAGAGATGGACGCACCAGCACCCGGATAAGAGTTGAAGTTATTCCATGGGGCATCAGCCGGCAATGTCATGTTGAAGTGAACATATACAGATGTCAGGTTCTTATCTCTTACATACAGCGTGAACGTTCTGGTAGTACTGCCACCATTGTTATCATTAACGGTAACATTGATGTTGCTGTATCTGCCGATGTTACCAGCTGCAGGAGTGATTTTGATAGTACCTGTACCATCCCCGTTGTCTGTCAGTTTAGCAAAGGAAGGCAGACCGGTTGTTTTTAAGGACAGGATATCTCCGGCATCATCAGTAGCATGCAGGTTGATAGTTACTGTATCGTTATTCTTCATGGTTACTCCTGCAATACTATCCAGTTTAGGATTGTTATTACCGGTAGTGATCGTTACAGTATCAGAGTAAGCAGATGCTCCATGAGAGTTGGTAGCCCTGATAGCGTAGAAGTATTGTTTGTTTGCCCTGGAAGACGTATCTGTATATGAAACCGCATTTGCTGGTGCTACAGGGGCCAGTAAAGCATACGGGCCGGCTTTAACATCCGCACGGTATATTTCGTAAGCAGTTTCGTTAAATGCTACATCTTTCCAGCTGAGAGCTACACCAGAAGGGGCGCTTTGTAAAGCCAGGTTAGTTGGACGGGCAGGAGGGTTGCCATCGTCATAACCCACTTTCACTACCAGCGCATTGAGGTAAGCATATACAGATCCTGTACCATTCTGCAAATCGATGCTGATTTCGTTGTTAGCATCTGGTGAAACGTTATTAATAGATACTGTGTTCGTTTTGTTAGATGCGGCCTGTAATGATACTGTGGTAGTACCAATGGTGTAGTTGGTCATACGGTTGTCCGTAACATCACCACGGGAGCCGAAGAAGGTGAAGCTATACTTGCTGGTGCTGTTCAGACCATACAATTTGAATGTTTGTTTGGTCGTGTTAGTCCAGTAAGAAGTTTTCATCACATTGTCCGGATACACGCCGGTGTTATTACCGGTATAAGCACCATAATAATTGGAACCGTTACCGATAGCGGACCAGTTGCTCACGATCTTAAGACCGACAGTCGTAGCCACGCTGTTCTGATCCAGCAGGTTCGGGAACAGGTCGTTCTGCACAGGTTGTTTATTGGTGCTGTTCCAAGGAGCAGGCGGCGGATAAGAACCATCAGAGAAGTTCACATAGATACTGCGGCTTGGATCAACATCCACCACGGTGATGGTGAAAGTTTTGGTATCTATACCACCACGGCCGTCATCAGCCTTTAATGTTACATTGTAAACACCTGCATCGGTATAACCAGGCGCCAGGTTTACTACACCCGTGTTGCCGGAAGGAACAAAGGTAGCAAAGGCAGGCAGGCCGGTAGTTGTCCAGGTCACTGTTTCTGCGTTACCGTCCGTAGCTGAAAGGCTTACAGAAGAGGTAGTGTTTTCGTTCAGTGATACATTGGCAACATTGGCGATGACAGGAGAATAGTTATTATTTACTGATAGCGTGAAAGATGTAGTAGCAACACCGCCGTGCTGGTCGGTTGCCGTTACAGTGATATTCGGATAAGTACCCTGGTCAGAAACGGCCGGGTTGAATGTCAGTGTAGCAGTACCTGCACCCGTATTGGCGAATGTAGCAAAAGCAGGCAGATTGGTAGCGGCCAGTGTGAGCGTTTCGCCATCAACATCAGTAGCGGTTAAGTTCAGCGACAGTGAGGTGCCGTATCTTACTGAACGGTTTACCAGTTGTGTGAGAACCGGAGGATTGTTCAGCGTAGTAGTAACATTACCAAGACCGAATATTGAATAACCACCTGCGTTCTTTGCACGCACCTTATAAAAATAGGTAACGTTCGCGAACAGGCTGGAATCTGTGAAGCTGGCCTGAGCAGTAGCGTTTGCACCTATTGTAGCATACAGCTTATAGTTGCTGGAGTCATTCACAGATCTGAAGATTTCAAACTGTGTTTCATCTGTGGAATTATCATTCCACACCAGCTGGATCTTTGAAGAGCTGAGCGGTGTCAGTATTACCTGTCCCGGACGGTTAGGTACCGCAGGCATTGGCAGTGTGGTTGCAAGCATTTTCGGATTTCCGAACGTGCTGTCAGCCATCAGGCGTTTAGTCATACCCGGACCGGCATAACTGGCCGATAACGCATAGCTGCCACCTGACTGGAAGTAGGTGATATAAATCGGATACCTGCCTTTGGTAAGCGTTTTGGTACCGGAGCGTTCAGTTGTACTCTGGGCGAAGTTATTATTTACTACAAGGTTGGTTTGAGCAAAGCCACCTATATATAAGGCGCTTCCATCATCCGAAGCCGTGTAGAAAGTATAAGTTCCTGTTACCGGGATATTAATGTATCCGGAGAATTTAAGCGCGTAGTTGGTTTCACGGTCCCTTATATCCAGCGTTATGTTACTCACCCAACCTGTTTTAAGAGGAGTGAGGGCGCTGAAGCTAGGCAGGGAAGTCCAGTTACCGGGATATATCCCATATTGGAATCCGCCGGTTTCGTTGAAGTTTAACCCGGAATCGCCATATTTATTGATCGCTTTCAGGCAGTAATAATAAGTCGTTTGGGCTACGAGGTTACTGTCTGTATAAGCTGTTTGATTTGCTGGTACTGTTGCAACAGGAACGAATGGACCAGTAGAACTGGTAGCACGGTATATCTCAAAACCTGTTTCGTTATTGCTGCTGTCTGCCCAGGTAAGTCCTATCTTATTATAAGACAGTGCTGTTACCTGGAGATTGCCCGGTGTTTTAGGTACTGCCGGTACTGCAGGTGTTATTTCTTTATAGTAGTCCGCAGTAATCACTGTTTTACTAACAATACCATTAGCAGTATTCTTCCATGAAACAGTCATCGCCTGTGGACCTGTACCTTCGAAGAAAGCAATTGCTATCTGGTGCATACCTGCAGTGAGGTACGTAGTACCTTCCCTGTCCCGTGCAGTATGTATACCATCATTATCTACCAGTGGTGTAGCTGCCGCATTGTACTTGGTATCAATCCAGAGCCTGCTGCCGGCATCTGAATTGGTGACGAAAGTATAATTCCCCGAAACAGGGATACGGATATATCCTTCCCATACAAAGCCGAAGTAATCATCCTGTGTACGCACGCTGATGTCAGGTGTGGCAGAATATCCTGTAGCATCCGGTGTCATTGTATTAAAGTCCGGTAAGGTAGTCCAGTTACCGGTATAATACCTGTAAGCCAGACCGTTTATATATGCACCTGAACTCACCTGGTTACTGCGTGGAGAAGAATTGCCCGCCGCATCCCTTGCTTTTATCACAAAGGTGTAGGTGGTATCATTCTTCAGGCCATAAACGGTGAAGTCGGTAACGTCGTTGTCAACAGTATATGATTTAAGACCGTTGACATAGATATCGTATTTGTATACGCCTACATCATCAGTAGAAGGTCCCCAATCCAGGGACACTGCATTAGCCTGAGTACCGGTTACCACGAGGTTAGTCGGTGCTGTTGGTGCTGTTGCATCCACTTGTGTTTGTGTATTTGCTTCATTACTTAACGCAGCAGCACCGGTATTGTTCACTGCGCGTATAACATAGAAATATTTTGTATTGGCATTTAATCCGGCATCTGTATAGGTTATAGCATCGGCTGCTGTAACATATACCAGTGTGTAAGGGCCGCCAGCCGTTAATGAACGGTAGACCTCATAACCGGTTTCATTATACGTCGTATTTGGATTGTCTGTCCAGTTAAGGGTAACCGCTACTTTGGAAATAGCGGTAGCAGTTAGCCCAACAGCCGGTGAAGGAGCGTTGGTGCCATTGGCAGGTATTACTGTAAAAGGAGCAGAGAATGCACTGGAACAGCCGAATTGTTCAGTTACTTTCGCCTGGTATTGTCCGGGGGTACTGGCATCCAGTGTTTGCCCGGTACCAAGTGTAGTGGTATCACCTACTTTCTGCCAGAGATAAGAAGTATATCCGGATGGCAGTGACAGCGTAACATATGCTTTACCGTCAGCAGCAGGGATTACATTACTCATTAAACCGGAAATAGTGATAGGCGGCGTTTGTGTAGCGGCCTTTATTTTTACTACCACCGGTGTAGGAGACCATGGGGACCATGTTGTGCCTCTTTTAATCCTTGCATCGTAAGTACCGAAATCGGTTACCACTAATTCATTTGAATTGGCGCCGGGAATTGTTACACCATCCTTGCGCCATTCGTATCCGTCAAAGCCGGCAGAGAGCCCAAGTATTGCGTTCACTGTTTCACCAGGACAAAATTCGGCATGACCGAATTTAGGCCATGGATTTGCTTTATGTTGTCTGGTAAGGAACGGGTAGAAATCCGGTTCTGCCCATGCATTATCCCAGATACCGTGCCCTCCGTTAGGATATATTGTTTCCTTTTCGTTTCCACCTGCGGCCAGTGCTGCACTAATAACGGCTGCTGTGGTGTTCGGGTGAGGATTGTTATCCAGTCCGCCCTGGAAGATCCACATCGGGATGTATTTAAATGTGTCTACCTGGTCTTTGTATGCGATAGAACATCCGCTGATAGGAAGGTATGCTGCAACAGTTTTGGGATATGTGAACATGAATTCCCAGGTAGCTGTTCCACCACCGGAAAGTCCGTTTACATAGATCCTGTTCTCATCCAGTTTATTATTCTGGATAAGCGTATCAAGCACCTGCTTGATAAATGCATAATGCGGTGCTCCGAAGAACCCCGTAGTACTCTGTGGTACGAGAACAAACCCGTCAAATTTGCCATTGTCGACAGCAGCGCAGAAACTGCTGCCTCCATGATAAAGAGAATACTCATTATCATAGATACCGCCGCTTTCTCCACGGCCATGGAAGAAGATGAGGATGGGATAAGTTTTACCGTCATTAACGCCCTGCTGATATGTTTTGGGGTATTTCAGCCTGAATGGCATACCATTAATGTAATAACATTTGTAAGAGTCCTTATTCGTGAAATTTACCGCAGTACGAAGCGTGCGGACCCATTTGCTGATAGTGCCCCATGCTGGAGTAGCAGGTGGATTATTGGGATCGTACGTTATAACAGGATCGCCTGAGTTAAAAACCTGGGCGACTGAGGGGCTGCCAAATCCCAAGATTAATAATAGACAAAAGGTGTAAAATTTACTCATATAGATAAGCGTTACAGTTAAGGACTGATTAATAACTTACCCAGCATGTATGGCGCTCCACGGCACGATTATATACGACTTTGCCAACTCAATACTGAGCGGCTTCTCTAAGGAATTCGGTTAAAAAAATTAGGTGTGGTTTTAAAAGAGGATGTGGTAGTGAGGTTAAAATTCGCTGCTAAGGTATTGAAAAAATTAAATTAAGCAAATGTTTTTTAATACATTAACAAATCGTTTGTAAATATTACTTCATACTGCCTGCAATTATTTTTTTACTGTTATCAACCGCCTTCCTGCTGCCGTGTAAATAGTATCCGATAAATGTATACCGCACAAACAACTGGTAAGTAGCGAGCGCGACGAGTACCGGAATAATGAAGCAGAGCAAGGGTTTCAGCGGCCCCCACAGCGTTGTGCCACCCACCCATATCTGCACTGCATTTACGATGGCAACGTGTATCAGATACACCCAGTAAGAGGCATCTGAGAGGTATCGCATAACGGGAGATTCTGCATTTATATAGCGCAAAAAGACGCCTAAAAAACCTAAAACCAAAGTTACCGTTGTTAACGTCATTAACAATTTAATCTGCCAGTCTGCCGTAATGATTGCTTTGCCTCCAACAGGGAAGTAAGTGAAATAGTATACAATTAATGCACAAAACACGCCCACTGTCATAAATAACAGTCCGTATTTTTTTAATGGCAGAAAATACACTTTCATATTGCGGTTCAACAGCCAGCCAGCATAGACGAACAGACCGTAGTATAATATATAAGATATATGCGGTTTAAGTCCGGGTGTATATTGTATATACGGAGAGTCGAACAGCATGAGTGTAAGAAAGGAGGTAATAAGGAGCAAAGGCAGTATCAGCGCGGGCCTGATATGTATTTCCTGGTCCTTCAGGAATGCTGTATGCCATCGAATGATAAAAATCCCTATCATGTAAAACAACAGCAGGTAATAAAGGAACCAGAGATGCAGCGGCCCTCTCCAGATAAAAATGTCATGTATGATAGTCAGAAAGTCGTTCGTTGTAAAGTGCGTTGCATGACCAGTCACGGTATAAAATACGTCCGGAAGGTAAGTAAGCGGCAATATAAGGAAGAGGCCTACTATAAAAGGGATTAATATACGTTGTGTACGATGTTTTATGAATGCAGAAACGCCTATACGGTAATATAACAGGCGAAAGAAAAAGCCTGCAATCAGGTAAAACAGCTGCATCCTGAAGGTATGGATTGAAAAAAAGATCAGGTCGTAACTGCTGTTGCGGTACAATGGGTCCTGGTACATCCCTTCAAACGGCTTAACCGTATAAGCCATTACAGCATGCAGCAGTACGCCGAGGAACATTGCCAGGGCCCTTAGCGCATCCATACTGGAAATACGGGTGGTGTTGGTTGAAGATGACATGGGTAACTATTTGATCATATATTAATGTAAGTTGTTTCCCGTTGTGCTTTTTCCCACACGGAGGATTGCTGTTTCCTAAGGTATCTGAAAAATCCCTCATATATCGCTACGTTCATAAATGTAAAATAAAACGGTATATAACAAGGTTTGAATTTTATATTCTTAGCGGCCAGGAACCATCCGGTTATTGCTAACAGGTAGAATCCTGCCTGGGCAAAGAAGAGGAAGCTGTAAAACCACCCTGCACCGTTGATAGTCAGTATAGCAGCGGATATCAGCAGCAGAGAGAGACTGAGGGGGCTCAGTGTCCAGCGGAGTACCCGGTGTGATATGTACTGAAATGATAACAACGGATAACGGAAAACGTTCAGTAAACTTTTGAGCATAACGATCGATTGAAACCCTCCGGCGCTGATCCTTACTTTACGTTTATGTTCTTCAGTAATAGAGGTGGATGGACTTTCCATGGCATATGCATCGGGCGCATAGGCGATGCGGTATCCCTGCTGATTAATCTTTAATGATATAATAAAGTCGTCCAGTATAACAGATGTGTCAACAGGGGTAAACAGGCTGGTACGTACAGAGAATAATTCTCCGGCGGCCCCCACTACGGTATAAAAGGCAGCGTCCAGTTTTTTCAGTAAAGATTCGTATTTCCAGTAAATACCTTCTGTAGCAGCAGCACCATTTCCATCGGCGGTTAATACCTTCTTTTCTCCGGCAACCCCTCCGGTTTTTTCATCCCGGTAATGTTTGACAATGTTTTTTACTGCGGCAGTATTCAATAAAGTATTTGCATCACAGAATATAACAAAAGGAGTCCTTACTATTCTCATCGCCCTGTTAATTGCTGCCGTTTTTCCTTTGCGTTCAAATTCATGTAATGATATAATGCGGGGATAGTTCCGGACAACTTTTTCTGTACCATCTGAGGAACCATCTGTTATAAATATGATATCAAGTTTTTCTTTGGGGTAATCGAGCGCCAGTGTATTCTGAATCTTCCTGTCTATGAAACCGTATTCATTATAAGCTGCAACAATGAGGGTGACAGGAGGCTCAAATGCAGTACTGTCCTGCTTCTTCCACTGCAATATGCGTTTACAGCGCACGAACAGTGCTAACAGTAAACCATACCCGAAGTAGTTGTAAAACAGAATACTTAAACTTATAAAAAATATAATTTTCGACAATAGCATAAGATGTTGGGGGACATTAATAGGAACAAACTTAAATAAGAATTATTACTGTTTCGGCAGAAAAGTGCACATAAAACCACTTTTTAATATCGTTCACTGAACAATTCATACCGTTTACGAAGAATTCTTGACCATTTACCAGATTGCTGATATTATAAAATAATTATTATTATACTTTTACGCAGGATTTCGAATAAAAACCATCAAGTATTTAGGGTTTGGGCGGGAAAAAAATCTTTCTGATATTTTTCTTGTACTATTCAGGAATAATAAATATTTTTACCTGAACTTTGAATAAACCCATCATAATCTTACCATCTCCTCTGAAATTCAGCAAAACCAATTTATCCTGAAAGAACTATTGTTGCAGTATTTGCGTATTTCCGCAATCCTGACTACGATGTTCGCATTGTGATAATTACTTTACCTTATCCTCCTGGAAGATCAAGAAAAAACCATTTACCCACTTTGTAACATATTGTTACGAATGGAGAGTTCATGGATTTATTATTTTCTTAAACCGGAGTTAAATGAAGAAAAAGACAATTTTAGTAGTGGATGATAGCGCCCCAATGAGGATTTTACTGGAAGCAATGCTTGGTCATAAATATAAAGTTTTTGCTGCGACAGATGGATTAGTAGCAACAATGTGGTTATCTAACGGGAATATGCCCGACATGATCATTACAGATATACAGATGCCAAATATTGACGGATGGCAACTGGCAAAGAACTTATCAGGGAATGCATTATATAGTGAGATTCCTATTATAGTATTAACAGGAATGGACTTAAATAATAATACACCAATATATCCAAATGTAGCACGGGTAATGAATAAGCCTTTTGACCCCGTAAGGCTGATTGAGATTGTGGATCAATACCTGATGGCAAGACTACCTGTGAGCATCGCAGGCTGATTTTACACCCCAGGAGAGAATAGACTAACCATTGTGACTAACGTCAAATTAAGTAAACCGAACACATATGATATCAAATTTACCCTTAAATTTACCAGAGGCCAGGAGGAAACCTGAAACGAAGGTCATTTCGTTGTCTTCCACCATTGTTAAGCGGTATAAGCTATGTATCGGCAACAACAGCTATTTCGACAGGCTGGCAGATGTATCAGACGAATATGTTTTTATAGTTCAGGATGTTCAGTTATCCCTCAATATATTGAAAGAACAATTATATAATGGAGTTATTCCGTCATTCATTATATATACTATAGATCATCGTTTATCAGGCCTTAGTAAGTTTAAGAATTTCCTTCGCTCAAATCCTTTGCTCAAATCTGTACCCCTGTTCGTTTACACAGATACTATTACACACGAAATAAAACAAAGGCTGCGTAAAACAGGCGGCATTGATGATATTATTACCCCGGACGTTTCCCATGAAGCTTTTGAAGACAAGTTAACTGTTGCCAGGAGCATCCGCGAAATGGCGCGTAAGGCAACTAAAACAGGGCGCATCTACAGACCTGGCCATTATATCAATTATTCTTTCAAACGTGTGCTGGATATCGCAATTGCAGGAACGGCCCTCTTATTACTGAGCCCTCTGTTCCTCTTAATTGCTGTAATGATAAAGATAGAATCGAAAGGTCCCGTTTTTTATATATCCCATCGTGCCGGTAACCGTTACCGGATCTTTAAGTTTTATAAGTTCCGTACCATGGTACCTGATGCCGATAAACAGGTGGCAGAGATGATGCAGTCCAATCAATATGATACCAATGGCGCCGGACCTGTTTTCTTTAAAGTAACGAACGATCCGAGAGTAACCGGCCTGGGTGCCTTTTTAAGGAATACCAGCCTGGATGAAATTCCTCAGTTGCTCAACGTGATTCTGGGAGATATGTCGCTGGTAGGTAATCGCCCCCTGCCATTATATGAAGCGGCTACACTTACTACCGACGATTTTGCCGGGCGCTTTATCGCTCCTGCAGGCATCACCGGATTATGGCAGATCAAGAAACGTGGTAATAAGGATATGAGCGTTAAAGAGAGGATCAACCTTGATATAAATTATGCTGAAAAGCATTCCGTGCTGTACGATATGTGGATACTGGCAAATACACCAGGTGCCATGCGGCAGAAAAATAATGTATAAAATTTAATCATCACCGAATACTTATATGAGTTTCAAGAACCAAACACCATTGGTGTCTATTATTGCGCTGAACTATAACCAGACAACTGTTACGTGCGAGTTCCTGGAGTCTACAAAGAAGCTGACCTACAGCAATTTTGAAACAATTATTGTTGATAATGGCTCCAGAGAAAACCCCACTCAGCAGATCGATGCTGGTAATTACCCTAATGTCAGGCTGATACTTAGTCCTGTTAACCTCGGATTTACAGGTGGTAATAACCTTGGTATTGAACAGGCCAAAGGGGATTACATCTTTATTGTAAACAATGATACCGAAGTTACGCCCAACCTGATAGAACATTTGTTGAGCCCGTTCTTTGAGGACGCTACCATTGGTGTAGTGTGTCCTAAAATCCGCTTTTATTCTCATCCCAATGTGATCCAGTATGCCGGATTCCATAAAATGAACCTGCTTACCGGACGTACCTGGGCAGTAGGAAGTAAGGAAGAGGATAAAGGCCAGCACAATGTTTCCGGAACTACCTGGTGCGCACACGGCGCTGCTATGATGGTAAAACGAGAAGTGATTGAAAAGGTAGGCCGGTTTGCAGATAAGTTCTTTATCTATTACGAAGAATCTGACTGGTCCGCACGCATTTTACGTGCAGGGTACAAGATCTATTATAATGCAGACGGACTGATTTTCCATAAAGAGTCTATCACGATGGGAAAAGAAAGTGCAGTAAAAGCATACTATCACACGCGTAACCGTATCCTGTATATGCGCAGGAATACGAACAAACTGCAGTTGACAGCTTTCCTGTTCTTTTTCAGTTTCCTTACATTTCCCAAGGCTGTTCTTACATATGCTATGAAAGGACAGTTCGAACATTTAAAGTCATTTATAAAGGGGACGTCCTGGAATCTGACGAATTCAAGTTATTCACCGGTTTAAATTATACACTATGACAAAGATAACATCACTCGTTACCGGCGGAGCCGGATTTATTGGCTCACATGTTGTAAAACATTGTCTTGCACTGGGACATGAAGTTATTGTGCTGGACGACCTGAGCGGAGGATTTGAAGACCATATTCCTGCAGGCGCAGTATTCGTACAGGGTTCTGTATCTGATGAGAACCTGGTTACAAGCCTGTTTGAAGAATACCGTTTCGATTATGTATATCACCTGGCTGCTTATGCTGCTGAAGGGTTATCACATTTTATCCGCCGGTTCAATTATAATAATAACCTGATCGGTAGTATCAATCTGATCAATGAGTCTATAAAACATAAAGTAAAATGTTTTGTATTCACTTCTTCTATCGCGGTATATGGCGCAGGCCAGTTACCTATGCGTGAAGAAATGACGCCAATGCCGGAAGATCCATATGGTGTATCCAAATACGCTGTAGAACTGGACCTGAAAGCTGCGCACGAAATGTTTGGCCTGAACTACGTAGTGTTCCGTCCGCATAACGTATACGGCGAAAACCAGAACATTGGTGACAAATACCGTAATGTGATCGGCATCTTCATGAACCAGATCATGCAGAAACAACCGCTCACCATATTTGGTGACGGTGAACAAACCAGGGCTTTCAGCTATATAGATGATGTAGCGATCCCTATCACCAACAGTGTAAATATTCCGGCTGCTTACAACCAGGTATTTAACATTGGCGCCGACAAACCTTACACAGTGAATGAACTGGTAAAAGTGGTAGGCGATTGTTTCGGTGTTACACCGGATGTTAAACATCTGCAGGCCCGTAATGAAGTAATGCATGCTTATTCCGATCATACAAAAGCACATGGTGTATTTGGCGAAGGAAGTGGTGTGAGCCTGTTGGATGGTATCAAACGCATGGCTGCATGGGCTGCTAAAGTGGGCGCACGTAAAAGCAAGGAGTTTGAAAACATCGAGATCTACGAAAAGCTGCCACAGGGCTGGGAAAAGAAGCCACAACCGGAAACAATTCCTGCTTAATGCGCAGTAATAAAAAAATAAAGGTATTACAGGCTATCCGCCAGGGAATGGTGGGTGGTGGGGAATCCCATGTACTCAGTCTTGTAAACGCGCTGGACAAGGATCTTTTTGAACCGGTGGTGCTGTCTTTTACAGATGGTCCCATGATCACGCGCCTGGAAGAAATGGGCATACGTCATTATGTAATACCTTCTCTCAGGCCTTTTGATGTATCGTGCTGGATGCAGGTGAAATCACTGATCCGCGAAGAAGAAATAGATATTGTACATGCGCACGGTTCACGTGCTGCAAGCAACCTTTTTCTTCCTGCAAAATTAAGTGGTCGTCCTTTGCTCTATACCATACATGGCTGGTCGTTTCATGATGACCAGCCGTACCTTCAAAAGCAGTTGAGAGTATGGTCAGAAATGCTGCTTACCAAAGGTACCCGGGCTAATATTTCTGTATCAGCTTCCAACAGGGATACCGGTGTAAAGCATTTTCCGGGTTTCAGATCAACTGTTATTAATAACGGTATAGACCTGGAGCGTTTTGATCCGGATGTAGTACTGACCGACGTAAGAAAGGAACTGAACATTCCGGCGCACCATACTGTTGTAGGATATATCGCCAGAATTACCATACAAAAAGATCCTATTACAATGGTACATGCCTTTAAAGCAGTACTGGAACAGCAGAAAGATATTACCCTGCTGGTAGTAGGAGAAGGAGATATGCAGCAGGAAATGGCGGACACGGCAAAGATGCTGGGCATCAGTGATCATGTTATATTCAGCCCATTCCGTGCAGATGTACCGGAACTGTTACAGGCTATTGATATTTATTGTCTGCCTTCTTTATGGGAAGGTTTGCCGATAGGCCTGCTGGAAGCAATGGCGATGCGTAAAGCCGTTATTGTTACCGCAGTAGACGGCTCTAAAGAAATTGTAACCCACGGGCAGAATGGCCTGTTGGTACCAGCCCGGGACCCGGCACAACTGGCTGCTGCGATTATACGCCTGCATATGGACCTGCCGCTGAGGCACTCCTTACAACAGGCGGCCGCAGAAACAGTGAACCTCCACTATTGTGTACAGGGCATGACCCGTCAGGTGGAAACATTGTACCAGGGAGTGCTGGACCATAAAAATTAAATCATGACTACTACACCTGCTTTAACATACGAATATGACCGCATTGCGGACCGGAAGCGACTGGACTTTATCAGTGACGCTATCAGCGGCAAAGCACAATCCCAGGCTAAAATACTGGACGTTGGTTGTGGCAATGGCGTTATCAGCCGTCATCTCGGTAAACTGGGCTTTAATGTGCTGGGTATTGATGTAAGTGAGCAAACCATTGACCGTGCCCGCGCACTGAATACAATGCCGAACGTACAGTTTGAAGTGATCAGCGCTGAACAACTGGTTGCACAGGGCGATACCTTCGATGCTATCATCTGCAGTGAGGTACTGGAACATCTCCAGGACCCATCCTCCCTGCTGAAGGTATTATACCAGTCACTGAAACCAGATGGATTACTGATCGTGACCGTACCTAATGGCAGTGGCCCGCGTGAATTATTTGTGACCCGCCCTGTATTGAAAATGCGTAAGAATAATGACTGGATATGGAAAGCAGTGGTGAAGGTAAAAACCGCACTGGGCTATACCGGCACCACTGTTCAATCTGCAGCAGATAACCTGGACCACGTGCAGTTCTTCAAGAAATCAGATCTGGAGGTATTGTCCTCTGAGAATAATTTCAGGATAGTACGTTTTGGTAAAGCGAATTTTATAGAGGATGTATTTCCTTTCTCTTTCGCTGCTAAAAAAATCCGTAGCCTTCAATGGCTCGACTGTAAAATTGCAGATGCACTTCCATACCGGTTTACCGGAGGGTTCTTTTCAGTTTGGGAAAAAGCTAAATAACTATGCTTACAATTCTATCCGCCATCTTTATTGCTGTACAGCTATTGCTGGCGGCCTACCTGCTGCAGCCGGCATTTTTATTACTGGTGTACGGTTGTAAAAAAATAGCAGGACTGTTTATTAAAAGACAGGAGACTGATGAAGCAGGTGCTGCCAGGAATTTCTCTTTTGCAGTGATCGTTACAGCCCATAAAAACCTGGAGCTGGTACCCCCGCTTGTTGACTCCGTGCTGAAACAAACTTACCGCCACTTTAAAGTATATGTAGTGGCAGATGGTTGTGAGCAAACAGACATTGGTTATAATAACCATCCGCAGGTAAAAGTACTTGCTCCGGAAGTGCCACTCAATGCAAAGATCCGTTCCATCGATTACGCTATTAACAATTTTGATCAGTCGCACGATGTACTGATCATCCTGGATGCCGATAACCTCGTACATCCCGGTTATCTGTCTGTACTGAATAAATATTTTAATAAAGGGTACCGCGCTGTACAAACAAATATGCTGGCCAAGAACAACGATAGCATCTATGCAAAACTGGATGCTGCGGGAAACTATTTCAGCAATTTTGTAGACAGGCGTATGCGCATGGAACTGGGCCTGTCTGCCAATATATGGGGCCTGGGTATCGCTATTGAAACGGCTTTATATAAAGAAGTGATCTACCGTAACTTCCTGGGCGGATTTGATAAAAAGATACAGGCAGATATTGTTAAGCTGATCCCTCAGCTGGCGTATGCGGAAGATGCAATGGTATACGATGAAAAAATAGATAGCGGTGATGCATTGGAAACACAGCGTACACGCTGGATCAATGCTTACTTTAAATATTTTAAGTACGGTTGGGACGTATTTACAACAGGGCTTAAACGCGGTAACTTTAACCTGATGTTCTTTGGGTTCAACTTATTACGTCCGCCATTGTTTTTACAGCTCAGTATTGCCGCAATATTTGCATTGCTGAATTACTGGATTGCCCCCACTCTTACCATTGCATGGATAGCGGTCTTTATCATTTTCCCGCTTTCCTTCCTGGCTATCGTTGCTGTAATGAGTACCGATAAAGAAGTGGTAAAGTCCCTGTTATATCTTCCACTTGTTTTTTTAAGACAGTTAAGAGCATTCCTGCATATTGGCAGAGCTAACAAAGCATTTCTTCAGACCCAGAATAATAAAGTAATTTATATTGAAGACCTCCTGAAGAAATAAGTATCTTTAGGACCACCGCTCCATCTTCCGATGGGGCGGTTTTCATTTAAAAGATACTGAACGATGGAACACAAAATCAATCTCGCCTTACAGATATTACCATCTGTACCCAGTGAACAGGTATATGCCGTTGTAGATGAAGCTATCGCCGTGATACAGGCTTCCGGGCTTAAATACCGGGTATGTCCTTTTGAAACGGTAATAGAGGGCACATATGAAGAAACCATGGAGGTTGTCCGCAAGGCCCAGGAAGTATGTTTTAAAGCAGGTGCCTCACAGCTGCTGGTGTATATTAAAATGCAGATCAAAAAGGATATGGATGTCCATATCGAAGATAAAACCGGTAAATACGACTGATCTTATCAGTGAAAGAAAATATACCCTATAATGATCGCACATACTACTCCTACGAAATCGGCTATTAAGCCGCAGGTAAGTGCGTAGCGGGTATTCTTGATATTTACAGAGCCAAAGTATACGGCCAGCACATAAAAAGTAGTTTCCGTTGATCCCTGTATGATACAGGCCAGACGCCCCTGGAAGGAATCCACACCGTAATGTTTCATTACATCAATCATTAACCCGCGGGCAGCGCCGCCACTGAAAGTCTTCATAATGCCTACAGGGAGGGCAGGAACGAAGTCGGTATTGAAGCCCATCCATGCAAAGAAACTGCCGATGCCATTCACCACATAATCCATACAACCGGTATTACGGAATGCGCTGATACCTACCAGCATCGCTACCAGGTAAGGAATAATTGTAACGGATGTTTTGAACCCGTCTTTAGCGCCTTCAATAAATTCTTCATAGGCGTTGATCTTATTGATCATGGCCATGATAAGGAAAGATACGATGACGGCAAAGATGAGCAGGCCACCAGCCAAACCGGTATATAATGCAAAGGTCTCGGGAGGATATGTTTTTATACTTTGCGTAAGCAGGAAAATCAGGCCCCCGAGAGCACCCACGAATATGAAGAAAGGTAGTCTGAACAGGTTAATACGCTGGTAGATAGCTACGGCTATCATTCCTGATAAAAAAGAGATCAGGGTACCTATCAGGGAAGGGATGAATATATCAGCAGCATTGGCAGCCCCGCTGGCCAGCCGGATGGCAATCACGGAAGTAGGGATAATGGTAATACCTGCCGTATTCAGCACCAGGAACATGATCTGGGCATTGGTAGCGGTTTCCTTCTCAGGATTGATCTCCTGCAGTTCCTTCATTGCCTGCAGACCAAGGGGAGTAGCAGCATTATCCAGTCCCAGTGCTGTGGCGCTGAAGTTCATCAGGATAGAGCCCATTGCGGGGTTGTTTTTAGGAATACCGGGGAACAGCATGGAAAAGAAGGGATTAACGGCTTTTGCAAATGCCCTGATCATACCCGCTTTTTCTCCTACACGCATAATTCCCAGCCAGAAGGTCATGATACCCGCCAGGCCAAGGGATATTTCCGCCCCGGTTTTGGCGCTATCGAACATGCCAGACATGACGGTGGTAAAGATGGCCGTATCATGAAATACGATGAGGCGAACAAGCGCTACCACAAAAGATATCAGGAAAAAAGCCAGCCATACGTAGTTTAACACCATATATATAAGTTCAATTACCTTACCTCAAATCTAATCGCAAATATTAAATAATTAAAGTACAATTCCTGATATATATAATATTATCGTTGATAGACCTGCTTCGGGAAAGCGAAAAAAGTATTATCTTCGCGCAAATTTTTTAAAATGGCGTTACAAGCAGGAATTGTTGGATTGCCGAATGTAGGGAAATCGACATTGTTTAATGCGGTAAGCAACAGTGCCAAAGCACAGGCCAGCAATTACCGTTTTTGTACTATTGAACCTAACGTGGGATCGGTAGATGTACCTGATACACGTTTATATAAACTGGAAGAACTGGTAAAACCAAACCGTGTGGTCCCTACCAGTATCGAATTTGTAGATATTGCAGGCCTGGTAAAAGGTGCCAGCAAAGGGGAAGGTCTTGGTAACAAGTTCCTTGCTAATATCCGCGAAGTGGATGCTATCGTGCATGTTATCCGTTGCTTCGAGGATGATAATATCTTAAGGGAAGAAGGGGCGATCAATCCTGTGAGCGATAAGGAAATCATTGATACCGAGTTGCAGCTGAAAGACCTGGAAAGTGTGGAAAGGAAAGTGGCCCGTACAGAAAAGATGGCTAAAACAGGAGGGGATGCGAAGGCTAAGAGAGAGTTTGAAATACTGAAACAGTGCCAGGAACACCTGGAAAAAGGCCGTAACATCCGTGAACTGGGATTAAGTAAGGAAGACCGTTCTGCTATTGCAGATCTGTTCCTGCTGACTGAAAAACCAGTATTATATGTAGCGAACGTAGATGAAGCATCTATGCACACCGGTAACAAGTACTCAGAACAACTGAAAGAGTCCGTAAAAGCGGAAGGTGCGCAGGTGATCATCATGAATAATAATATTGAAGCGCAGATCTCCGAAATGGAAGATCCGGCAGATAAGGAACTGTTCCTTTCTGAATACAAGCTGGAAGAGCCAGGTCTGAACCGCCTGATCCGTTCTGCTTACAATCTGCTGAACCTTATCACTTACTTTACTGCCGGTGTACAGGAAGTACGCGCCTGGACTATCCAGAAAGGCTGGAAAGCGCCACAGTCTGCCAGTGTGATCCATACGGATTTTGAAAAAGGTTTCATCAAGGCCGAGGTGATCGCTTATGAAGATTTTGTAAAATACGGCTCAGAAGCAGCCTGTCGTGATAACGGCCGTCTGCGTATAGAAGGTAAGGAATATGTTGTAGCTGATGGAGATGTGATGCACTTCCGTTTCAACGTATAAAATAACTAAAGATACTTCAGTGCTATATGCAGCTGAGGGTTACAACAAATCAGACGTCCCGGGTGTATTGCCCGGGACGTCGTCTATTTAGAGAAGGTCTGTTATTTAAATATTTCGTCGAACAGTATTGATATATAATAAACACCACCCACTGTTGGATTACCGAAAGATGTCTGGTAGTAGTGGTTCAGGATATTAGATCCACCCAGTTTGATAGTTGCTTTGGCTTTAGGTAGCTTGTAATTCACCTGCGCATCTATTGTTCCGTAAGCGGATACATTGCCGGTTACAAAACTGGAGTTCCATAAAAAGGCATCCTGCCAGCGGTAGGTTACATTAAACCCGATATTCTTATACACGTTTCTGTTGGCCAGTCCTACATTAAAACGGTATTTAGGCGTATTAAAAGAGGAGGATAACCCTGCTGATTCTTTAGTGATATCGTTATAAGATACGTTACCGGATAATACCCAGTTATTGATGAGGTAATCCAATCCTAATGCACCACCCTGAGTTACCACATCGGAAGGATTGTTCACGTAAGTAGCGAAGATATTGGCGCTGTTAAGTGCGGGGTCCTGTGCCAGTGGTTTGGTTGGCTGGATCAATACCAGGTAGGAGAGAAAGTTGTTATAACTACTGTAATAGTAATAAGCATCTATCAGCAACCGGTTTTTTATCAATCCCTTGTAGCCGATTTCCCATGCTTTCACACTTTCCGGTCTGAATTTTCCGAATGTATATGTCTGTAATAAAGCAGGGTTACCGGTAGCAGCATACTGTTGTACACTAGCTTGCGTATACCCTTTATTGTTATACAGGTCGTACTTTGTCAGCATCGCCGGTAAACCGCCTATCAGCCTGGTATTATAGCGGATAGGAAGATCTATGTACTGGTCCTGGTTGGTAGGATTGCGGTAAGCTGTCTGGAAAGATATACGGATATTATGTTGCGGTGCAATGGTAAATACGCCGGAAATACGGGGTGTAAATCTGCCGTCGAAATTTTCATTCTTATCGTAACGTACAGAAGCCGTTAATTTGATACGGTCGTTCACCAGTTTTTTTCCTGCCTGTACAAAACCGCCATATTCATCTATCTTGATTCTTCCGCCGGCATCATCGAAGATGGTACCATCGGAATTCAAAGAATAACGACGATAGGAAGCGCCAGCCTGCAGATCAAAGATCTTTATTTTATCGGAGAAGTTGTAGAATCCTTCATAATGATAAAGGTTTGTTTTATCATTGAACTTAGCGCCATTCCTGCCTGCACCGAAACCGATATAGCGGCTGGTGATCGCATCCTTAGTGGTGTTAAAGGCAGCAGAACCTGGCTGTAAACGGGCACGGTCTGCATATCCTCTTGCAATAGCATGTGCTTCGGCATCTGTTTTAACGCCGGGTGCACCAGGGAAAATACCGGCTCTTGCCTGGTTGTAAACGGCGGCATATTCTGCGAACCATCCACCTGTAACGTTCCCGTTGGCATCGGTAACAACGCTGGGGTTATAGGTTTCGTTCAACAGGGTGCCCAGCGCGGTAGCATTGTATGCTTCTCCGGAACGTTCCTGGGTAGTATAACCACGCAGAAAGAAGTTCTTACCTCTCAGTTCCAGTTTATATTGCCCGAGGTTGAATTTGCGCAGGGAGTAACGGTCGGAACCCGTATATACGGTAGTACCGGAACCCCAGTTACCTTGTGCAATCGCCTCTATATTGTCCGTGATCTTATAATGTAGTGCCAGTCCTGTTTTCAGGCTTTTAGTATTATAATCCACCAGGTCTTTTTCCCGGTAACCGGTGCGTGATACAGATACGCCGTTCAGCAAACCGGCAGAGGCGCCAAACTTAGTATTGATCTCATCCCCGTATACGTTCACTCCATCGTAGTTCGGATCTGTAGCATGAGAATAACCGGCTTTCGTTTTCAGGTTCAACCGGTCGAAGTTAGTAGAATCCTGCGCCTGCCAGTCGTCCGCCTGCATATAACCGAAGTTCGCTTTAAAAGCGAAGCGGCCGTATGCTTTGGCATAACGAAACATTACATCGGGAATAAATCCAACGGACGGCTGCTGTACCGTGCCGAGATGATTCATACCTGCCTGTAGTTTCAGGCTTAATCCCTGGTATTCAAAAGGACTTTTGCTGGTCATGAGTAATGTACCATTCATACCACCTGCACCATACAATGCAGAAGAAGCCCCTGGTAACAGTTCCACAGAAGCCAGGTCCAGTTCAGAAACGCCAACAATATTACCTACGGAGAAGTTAAGGCCGGGTGCCTGGTTATCCATTCCATCCATCAACTGGTTGAAACGGGTGTTACCGTTGGTATTAAAGCCGCGGGTGGTTACCGCACGGAAACTCAAACTCTGTACACTGGACTCAACGCCCTTCAGAGAAGGTAACGCATCGTAAAAATTGGGAGCAGGTGTTTCGCGGATAGCGGTGATGTTCAGCTTTTCAATAGAAACCGGAGAAGTGAGAATGCTTTCTGATACGCGACTGGCGGCAACAACGACTTCATTGCCGAGTATCTCCGTAGAGGTTAATTTTACAGTAACATCTGATGCGCTGTTAACTGCTACTACTTCACTCGTAAATCCTACTGAAGAAAAGATAAGCGTAACAGGAAAAGGACGCGTTGTGTTCAGTTTGAAATGACCGGCACCATCCGTTACAGTACCAGACAAGGTACCTTTCAGACTAACGGTTACGCCTGGCATCGGTTCGCCCGTTGTTTTGTTTGTGACGGTGCCCGTAATGGTGTTTTGTTGCTGCGCATTTGAGGTAACAGCATACAGGGTAAAAAATAATAGAAGGTACAAACTTGATTTTTGTAGGTAATTCCTCATACAGTGGTGATTTTGGTGACCTTTTGCTAATATAGTACTAAATATAAGCAAAAAAAGTCCACAGTCATGAGAGGCTGTGGACTTTTCAATATTATATTAACTTAATGATTAATCCATCTTCTGTCCCACTTTCCTGTAACCCAGGTAGAAGAACAGCGGGAATACCAGTAGTGTTAAGACGGTAGCCGTAATTAAACCTCCGATCACCACAATTGCCAATGGTTTGGACGTCTCGGAACCGATACCTTTTGACAGGGCGGCCGGTAATAAACCGATAGCTGCCATCAAAGCGGTCATCACTACAGGACGTACCCTTGTACGTACCCCATCACGGATAGCAACTTCCAGTGTATGCTTGTTGAATTCATGTTTTTTCACCTTCTGCATATTGTTCTTGAATACAGAGATCAGGATAACCCCGTTCTGTATACAGATACCAAAGAGTGCAATGAACCCGATACCTGCAGAGATACTGAAGTTTGTACCGGAGATGAGTAACGCGGCAATACCACCGATGATAGCAAATGGCACATTCAGTAATACCATCCCTGCATCTTTCACATTTCCAAACATCACAAATAAGATGAGGAAGATAAGCAACAGGCTGATAGGGACTACCTGCGTGAGACGTTTGGTAGCACGTTGCTGGTTTTCAAAGTCGCCCGCCCACTGCATTTCATATCCTTTGGCCAGTTTCACCTGCTTGTTCACCTTCGCCTGTGCCTCTGCGACTGCACTACCCATGTCACGACCACGGATAGAGAACTTCACAGCGGTATAACGCCTGTTGTCATCCCTGAAAATGATACTGGGGCCTGTGAGCGTTCTGATGGTAGCGATATTCTTGATAGGAACGCGCGCACCGCGGAGCGTAGGCACCATCAGGTTACTGATGGCTTCCGCATTATTACGGTATTGTTCTTCATATCTAAGACGCAACTGGAATTTACGTTCGCCTTCGTAAATCTGTGTTACCGCTTTACCGCCAATAGCCATTTCAATGATCGCATTGGCATCTGCTGTAGTAACACCGTACAATGCCATCTTATTTTCATCCAGTTCTATACGCATTTCAGGCTGACCGATATTCTTGATCACACCCAGATCTTCCACACCCTTGATATTTTTCATGATATCGTACACCTCATTGGCTTTGCCTTCCGTATAGACAAGGCTATCTCCGTATACCTTCACGCAAAGCGATCCTTTCACGCCGGATACGGCTTCTTCCACGTTATCCATGATAGGCTGGGAGAAGTTAAGGTTGATACCCGGGAATACAGATAATTTCTTCTGCATCTCATCTACCAGCTGTTCTTTTGTGATACCGCTCTTCCACTCTTTTTTCGGATAGATGTCCACATGGAACTCTACGTTATAGAAACCGGTAGCGTCTGTACCATCGTTCGGACGGCCAGTCTGGGACATCACCTGTTTCACCTCAGGGAAGGAGAGGATGATACGCCGCATCTTATTGGCCAATGTCTTGGATTCATCCAGGGATACACTCAGCGGACAGGTAGCGCGGATATAGATAGCGCCCTCATCTAATTCAGGTAAGAACTCACTACCCAGGTATTTGAACATGAATAAACCAATGACTACTGCTATGCTGGCAAAAATCAAAGAGATACGTTTATGATGATAAGTCCAGGTGAACATTTTCATCACCCCGCTGGTAATCCATTCTACAAAAATGTTATGTTTTTCCTTCACATTTTTGCGGAGCAGGATACTACTCAATAACGGGATCAGTGTAAGTGTAAGTATCAATGCGCCCAGTAATGCAAAACCTAGTGTCCAGGCCAGCGGAGAGAACATTTTACCTTCTACCTTCTCAAAGGAGAACACCGGTAATAAACCTGCAATGATGATCAGTTTGGAGAAGAAGATAGCCTTACCTAATTCACCGCCGGTATTTTTAATGATACCCAGTTTGGACAGCTTGTTAAAGCGTTCCATACCGATCTTATGAGATTTCTCATCGAGTAGTACAAAGATACCCTCGACCATCACGACGGCACCATCTATGATAATACCAAAGTCGATAGCTCCCATTGACAACAGGTTGGCAGACATCCCCCTTAGTGTCAGGCATATAAATGCGAACAACAGTGCCAGTGGTATTACGATAGCCACGATAACGGTGGTACGCCAGTCGGCCATGAACAGGAACACGATCACCGTTACAAAGATGATCCCTTCCAGCATATTATGCAATACGGTATGCGTAGCAAATTCAATCAGGTCGCTACGGTTATAGAACGTGTTGATTTTTACATCGGAAGGCAATACCTTTTCATTCAGGTAGGCAATCCTTGCCTGTACACGTTTGATCACCTCACTGGGGTTTTCGCCTTTACGCATTACGATGATGCCTTCCAGCACATCATTCTGCTTATCACGGCCTACCTGTCCGAGACGGGGCAGGGCAGAGATATCTACCTCGGCAATATCTTTAACAAGGATAGGTGTACCATTAACATTATCAACAATAATGTTACCGATTTCCTCTGCATTGTTGAGCAAGCCGATACCACGCACCACATATGCCTGTGAGTTATCGACGATCACATCGCCGCCCACGTTGATATTACTTTTGGAAATAGCGCTGTAAACATCCAGCGGGGTGATATCATAAGAAGCCAGCTTCTGTGGGTTTACGGTGATCTCATATGTTTTCACCTCACCACCAAAGCTCACCACATCACCCACGCCAGGTACATTTAACAGGCGGCGTTCAATCACCCAGTCCTGCAATGTTTTTAATTCTCTAACCGTTTTTGTTTTGCTTTCCAGTGTATAGCGGAAAATCTCACCAGTAGGACCGGTAGGCGGCTGTACATCCGGTTCAGCGCCATCAGGCACTTCCACATCACGTAACAGGTTATTTACCTGCTGACGGGCAAAAGCATCATCCACATCATCATCGAAAATAACTTTCACTACGGACAGGCCAAATACCGTTGTAGAACGAACGGATGATTTTTTCTGTACCGGGTTCATGGCTATTTCAATAGGTATCGTTACAAACTTCTCTACTTCTTCCGCACTTCTGCCAGACCATTGAGTAATGATAGTGATCTGGGTATTGGTAACATCCGGGAATGCTTCAATGGGAATATTCCTGAAAGCGATAACGCCCCATACGATTAATACAACCGTAGCAAACCCTATAAAGAGCCGATTCTTTAGGGAAAAGGCTATAATACTTTTTATGATTTTTTGCATAAGATTCTGCTTGGCTATTGAACATTTAGAGCATCGTAAATAAATACCTGTGAGCTGGTCACTACCTGGTCTCCGGCCTGTAAACCGGATATAAAGGCTTTGTCATCTATTCTGCGAAGCACTTTAATTTCGCGTATTTCCAGTCCGGATGGTTTCTTCACCACCACATACTGTTTACTGTTGTCCATTACGATAGCATGGGCAGGGATACTCAGCAGGCTGGCAGAAGGTTTGGTACTTACCTTAATGGTAGCGAACATTTCAGGTTTCAGTTCATTATTGGCATTAGACATGCTGATACGAACTTTCATGGTACGGTTAGCCGGGTCCAGTACATTGTATATCTTGTCTATTTTACCAATGTAATCTTTCTCAGGATTAGCCAGTGTGGTTACACGTACTTCATCACCCAGGCGGATACTTGAAATGTCTGCTTCATACACATTAGCGATGATCCATACAGTAGAAAGGTCTGCTATGGTGAACAGGTTGGTATTATTATCCTGGCGTACTTCTGAGTTATTGGAGATATTCTTTTCGATCACATAACCGCTGATAGGAGCCGTTAAAGTGTAGGAAGAGCTGGTACCACCGGTGATAGAAGCCACGCTTTTAGCACGGTTCAGTTCAGACACTGCCTTTTTATAATCTATCTGTGCGCTTAAATAATCCTGTTGAGTGGCCAGGTTACTTTCAAACAGTTCTTTTTTAGTCTCCATGTTTTTCTTGGCAAGGTCCATGTTTGACTCCGCCAGGGAAACATCGTTAGTGATGCCTGCAACTTCAGAACTCTGCAGTACGGCCAGTACCTGGCCCTGTTTCACGTAATCACCCATTTCAACGTGAACGGTTTTGATTTTACCACTTACGAGCGCATATACTTTTGCTTCTTTGCTTTCGTTAGGCTGTATTTTACCATTCAGTTTAATGGATTCGGAAGGTTGTTCAAAAGTAGCAGGAGCGGTTTGTACGTTCTTGTACAGGCTATCGGAAATAGCCACTTCGTCTTTAGGAGCTTCAGTTGAATGAGTACCGCAGGCAGTAAGCATATATGCAAAAACAACCGGAACGATATATATAGTGAAAGGTTTCATGATCATTTTTCAGTTATAATTAATTATTGAACAAGGTTTTACCTACAGCAAAATTCAGTGTTTCTATAGCCTGCATACGGTCATTTTGCAGCTGATTGAGCTGCAAAAGGTTTTCTTTATAGGAATCATAGAAATCTGTGAGTTCCAGCAGGCTGATATTCTTTTTCAGGAAGTTGTCTGTAATGTTTTTCAACAGCTGTTCAAAGTCTTTACGGAAGCCCGGATCGATAGATTCCAGCATTTTATCCGTATTCAACGCTTTGAAATAAGCCGTTTGTACCTCATTCTCTACGGTCATCTGTTGTTGCTGTACCTGCAACTTAGTCTGATCGATACCATATTTCGCAGCCTTGATATTACCCTGGTTCCTGTTGAAGACAGGGAGGTCTATACCTACGGTGAGGAAGGTAGCGTTATTTACGAAACTGCCTCTTTTATCAAAATCGGCCCCCAGGGTGAGGTCTGGAACAGCCACCGCTTTTTGCAGTTTATAGTTCTGTTCGTTATAGAGCTGGCTGTTTTTTGCCAGTGCAAGGTCCTGCCTGTTTTCATAAGCGCTGTCTATCAGGCTTTGGAGGCTGGTTTGTCTTACAGCGGGAATGCTGGTAACAACATCTGCCGGCATATCCAGTGCATACCATACATGATTATTCTGTAGTAATAGCTGTATTTCGGCTTCCAGGTCGTTCACCTGGTTTTGCATGGAGGTCCTTTCTGCCTTTAAGCTATATAATAATGAACGGAGACGAACAGCATCTTTCAGTGTGACCAGCCCTTTTGTTTGCAGGTCTTTGTAGGTAGCGTCCATCTTTTCAAGAGAAGAGATCTGTTCTGCATAAGCGCTTATAGAGTTCTGCAGGAAATATGTCTGGTAAAAGTTACTACGGAGCGAAAAGCGCAATGTACGCAGCAGGTCGAAGAAGGCGTTTTCTGCCATTGCAGCATTGGTCTGCGCTATTTTGACCTGTTTGTTCCTTTTACCTGCCAGGGAAATCATTTGTTGAATGCCAACTTCATACTGGCCTGTACGATTACTGATATCGAACCATTTTTTCTGGTCCGGATTGTAGATATTACCACTCAGTTGCAGGTTGGGATTGTTGTACAATTTAGCCTGTATGATCTGGGCGCGTGCGATAGATACATTGTATTTCTCTGCAAGTAGCTGAAGGTTCTTATTAAGGAATTGCTTTTCAGCATCCTGCAGGGTGATATGCAATGTATCCTGTGCATGTACCGATATTCCGGTCAGCAGTACGAACAGGCAGCAGGCAACGATCTTTGTTACATTCCGGGTGAGGTGTAAAGGTTGAGAATCCCGACTATACATCTATTTTAAATTTTAAGACAGTTTTAATGCTGCTATATTGATCAAACATTATTCGCATAGATTAGTTCATTAGCATCTCCGCAGAGCAGCCATTACTGATCAGTTATATGATTGAGTTGATAGAAGTGGAAATTATACTTCCGGTGGTGGAGTAAGGATGTCGTATGCTACGGAACTTGTTTTCTGTACTGGCAACAGGGGATAAGCTACTGCTAGTTCTCTCGTTGTTGGCTCATTATTACTACATACAATCTGTTCCTGAGGTGATATATAATAAGATACACTGGTACTTCCGGTAAAGTAATGAGGCAGATCATCATCCTCATCCTGTGGTATAAGATCAGTATTCCCTAATATCACCTGGTCTACGAATTCAAAAAAGGTATTAATATCGTCTATCTGCCTGCCCCGCGCATCAAACACATCTTTCTCCTCTACCACAGGTACGAACATAGAAGTGTTGATATGAATAAAAAGTAATATGTAGGCGATAGTCTTTAACATATAATAACTACGCAAATATAGATCGGTAGTATAAGATATTACTATGGCTTAATAGATTTTAAGACCTTTTTAATCAGATTTTAACACATTCATTTTAACCAGTCACAAAGGATTTTGCCTATTTTTTCGAATTCAATAAGAAAACCGTCATGCCCGTAAGAGGAGTCAATTTCATGATAAGTGGCATGCGGCAGATGTTGAGAGAGAAACAGTTGTTCTTCCGGAGGACAAAGCAAATCGCTGGTAATCCCCACAATGAGGGATGGTTGTTTCAACAGCGCCAGGGTACCTGCAAGGTCTGTAGCCCGGCCACGTGAAATATTATGGCTGTCCATTGCTTTGGTGAGCAGCCAGTAACATTGTGCATTAAAGCGTTTCACCAGTTTATCGCCCTGGTAATTAATATAAGAGGTTGCGCGGAAGTGATCGGTCTTTTCTTTATCAGGGTCCGACTGGGTACGGACAAAGGTCTGGTAGTTGCGGTACGTAAGCATACCGATGGCCCTTGCCGCCTTAAGCCCATTCGCTCCGGCAGCATAGTGATTATCCTTCCAGGTGGGGTCTGCTTCTATAGCAAGGCGTTGCGCCGTATGCACAGCAATACCCCAGGCACTTTCTGCAGCTCCGGTACTTAACAGGCACAGACGTTCTATCTTTTCCGGTTCCAGTAATGCCCATTCAAGTGCCTGGTACCCACCCATGGAACCGCCTATCAGCAAATGTATCTGTTCTACGCCCAGGTGCCTGCGCAGGAGCACATGTGCCTTTACCATATCCCTGATAGTTACCTGCGGAAAGGAATGGAAGTAATGTGCAGATCCTTTTATGCCCGGTATTTTAGATAATGGTCCGGAAGAACCATAACAAGAGCCAATGATGTTCGCACATACAATATAATACTCTGCGGGATCCAGGAATTTACCCGGACCAACCATTCCGGCCCACCAGTCAGCAACATCAGCATTGGCAGTGAGTGCATGACAAATCCATATAACATTACTACGGTCTTTGTTAAGCTGACCGTAAGTATGATAAGAGATATTCAGTTCGTGCAGTACATTGCCCGATTCTAATGTAAATTCCTGAGTGCTATGATACTGATGTATTGCCAATCCCCGAAAAATTTGCGCAAATATAACACAAGAAAGGAGAAAAGGATGTATTCTCTTCTTATGTTATCTTTGTATGATAAACAATCTGAAATATGAAGATATCACTACAGAGATTAGATGATGCGTTCAATATGGAAGCAGTGGATGAAGCCGGACATAAAGTGCTGATGGATTCTTCCGTTGAAAACGGCGGTAATAATAATGGAGTAAGACCAATGCAGATGTTGCTGATGGGATTAGGCGGCTGTTCTGCCATAGACGTTGCCATGATCCTTAAAAAGCAACGCCAGGAAATTAAAGATTTCCGTATCGAAATAGAAGGAGAAAGAGAAAAAGGAAAGGAACCATCCTTGTGGGAAAACGCACATGTGGTGTTTCATCTTACCGGAGATATCGATCCGGACAAAGCAGCCCGCGCGGTAGAACTTTCTATGAACAAATATTGCTCGGTTGCAGAAACACTGCGTGCTGCAGGAGCTAAGCTTACCTGGGAAACCAAGGTGAACGCGTAATTACATTAATTAAGTTGACTAAGTCAATAAAATGTTTTTTTCATTGGTTGACTTAGTCAATTATACAATATACCCACAAATGGATAAAGATCAGTACCGGCCGGAGACCAATGCAGTGAGGATACAGACAGAAAAAACATGGCAGATGGAACATTCCACCCCCTTGTTCCTGACGTCCAGTTTTACATATGAGAGTGCAGAAGAAATGCGGGCAACATTTGCAGATGAAACGGATAATAATATATATAGCCGTTTCAGCAACCCGAACGTAGATGAATTCGTACAGAAGGTTTGCTCCCTGGAAAAAGCCGAAGCAGGTTACGCGACCGCTTCGGGGATGAGTGCCATATTTGCCAGTTTTATGGCCCTGATGAATGCCGGCGATCACCTCATCTCTGCCAGTTCCATCTTCGGCTCTACGCATACCATCATCACGAAGTTCCTGCCTAAATGGGGCATAGAATACAGTTATTTCGATATTAATGTACCGGAAAGTATTGAAGCGCTGATCAGGCCCAATACGAAAATGATCTTCGTAGAAACACCGTCCAATCCCGGGCTGGAAATCATCGATATCAGTGTTATTGCCGCTATTGCCGATAAACATCATATCATTCTCAATGTAGACAACTGTTTTGCCACACCGGTATTACAGCGTCCTATTGAAGACGGCGCCCATATCGTTACCCACTCCGCTACCAAATGGATGGACGGACAAGGCCGCGTACTGGGAGGAGTAGTGGTAGGCAGAAAAGATCTTATCAAAGAGATCCATACCTTCTGCCGCAGCACAGGCCCTGCAATGTCCCCTTTCAACGCATGGGTGCTGAGCAAAAGCCTGGAAACCCTGCATATCCGTATGGAACGTCATTCCCAGAGTGCACTTACCCTTGCCAGAGCATTGGAAGGCAACCCTTTACTGCAATGGGTAAAATACCCTATGCTGGAAAGCCACCCACAGCATCAGATAGCCAAAAAACAAATGAGCGGCGGTGGTGGTATCGTATGTTTTGAACTGAAAGGCGGCTTACAGAGCGGGGTACGTTTCCTGGACTCCCTGAAAATGTTGAGCCTTACCGCCAACCTCGGAGACAGCAGAAGCATTGCTTCTCATCCTTCCAGCACTACACATGCTAAACTGACTGATGAAGAACGTAAAAAAGTAGGCATTACGCCCGGACTGATACGTATTTCTGTAGGACTGGAGAATGCACAGGATATACTCGAAGATATCCTTCAAGCCCTTGAGAACAGTAAGTAAACAGTCATTGACCAGGTATTGACCAGGTATTGATAAGGTATTGATAAGGTTCATCCTACGTTAATCCTACGTTGGTCAACGTAGGATTAACGTAGGATGAACCTTATCAATACCTGTTTAGAACCTTATCAGCGTATATTCAAGGTACATTCAGGGTATATTCAGTCTATATTTTCCTTATCTTTCTGCCATGAAATCCTTACCCCGTTTTATACTTATCGTTGTACTCAGCTACCTTGGCGGCCTGTTCCTGACATGGTGGACAGTAGCCATTGCAGCATTCCTGGTAGCGGTACTCATTCCTCTTCCGCCACTGCGTTCTTTCTTAAATGGTTTCATCGCTGTATTTCTTCTATGGCTGGCGCTGGCCTTTTTCATGGACGTACGAAATGACCATATCCTGGCTAACCGTATGAGTGAACTCATTCTCAAAGTGAAAAACCCAATGCTGATAGGTATTGTAAGCGCTATGATAGGTGGTATCACTGCCGGCCTGGGTGGATTGTCCGGTAGCTTCCTGCGGTACAAAAAGAGTAAATAATTATTAAATCGAGTATGCTTAGATCCGTACTGGCCATTATTTGTTGCCTTAGTTGCTATTTGTCCCAGGCAGGTGTTATCCGCGGTAAAATTACCAATGAGCGTCACGAACCGTTGCCATTTGCGACCATTTTCATAAAAGGGACCACCGCAGGTACTACTTCCAATGCGGCAGGACAATACCACCTGGAGTTACCAGCCGGTAGTTATACCATTGTATGCCAGTACATGGGATATAACAGAACGGAAAAGCAGGTGACAGTGACCGATGCGGAACAGGTCATAGATATGACCTTGTCTCCACAAAGCATGCAGATTAAAGAGATTGTGATAAAATCAAATGGAGAAGATCCTGCTTACGCTATTATCCGGAATGCCATTAAAAAGAGAAGCTTCTACAGACACCAGGTAAATGAATATACCTGTAATGACTATATAAAAGGCGTGTTCAAACTGCGTAACGTGCCGGATCGTTTTTTTGGAAAAAAAATAGATAAAAATGATCTGGGCGTGGATTCAACAGGCCAGGGGGTCATTTTCTTATCGGAATCCCTGACTAAGATCGCCTTCCGGGAACCGGACAATCTTAAAGTAGAAGTACTGTCATCCCGCCAGAGTGGGGGAGGACTGGGCTTCAGTTTTCCGGCCTTCATAGAGTTGTATGACAATAACGTAACGGCAGTATTCTCCCAATTCAGTAAACGGGGCTATGTTTCCCCCATCGCAGAAAATGCATTGTCGTTTTATAAATACAGGCTGGAAGGGGTATTCCAGGACGATGGGAAGACCGTCAATAAAATAGCTGTTATCCCTAAAAGGAAATTTGAGCCCCTGTTTTCCGGTTATATATTTATAACGGATGATGACTGGAGAATTCATAGTGCAGACCTGTTGCTGACAAAGGATTATGAACTGGAACTGATGGACACCCTGCGTATCCGGCAGATTCACGTACCTGTGAATAATGAGGTATGGCGTACTAAAGACCAGGTAATTTACATTGCGGCCAAACAATTCGGGTTTGACATGACAGGTACTTCTGTGAACGTTTATTCCAATTATAACCTGAAACCGGCGTTACCCAGGAAATACTTCGACAACACTATTTTAAGATATGATACGGCCTTCGACAAAAAGATATTGTCCTATTGGGATAGTATCCGTCCTGTGCCCCTGGAAAAGGAGGAACTAAAGGATTTCCATGTAAAGGACAGTACTGCAAAGGCCAACCGGGATAGCCTGAAATCTACCCGACACCTGGATACCCTGCGTAAAAGGCAGCCGGCTGTAAAAGTGACAGACGTGCTGTGGGGCGGGGTCAAACACCAGTATTATTTTCAACGGGATACAGGAATATATTCACATCAACTGGAAATCAAAGGGTTAATTCAGCAACTGGAGTATAATACTGTAGAGGGGCTGGTGATAAGTGTGGAGCCATCTATCAATTTTAATCTGCCACGGAAACAACAATTGAAGATATCCCCTTTTATAAGATATGGTTTCAGTAATACCCATCTTAATGCATATGGGGATATCAGTTGGCTGAGGGAAAGCCGGCTGGCAAATCATTATGGCCGTGATGCCTGGACATTGTCCGGCGGAAAGCGGATTTCCCAGTTCAACCATGAAGATCCTATCAGTCCTGTTGCGAATGCATTCTATACCCTGTTCCTGAAGGAAAATTATATGAAGCTGTATGAGAACAGGTATGCAGCGCTTTCCTATAAACGCCGTTTTGAATCGGATGCGGTACTTTCACTGGGCGTAACTTATGAAGACCGCTTCCCCGTGGAGAACACCACCGATTTTGTGATCTTCAAAAATGCACATAAACAGTTCTTACCCAATCATCCATATGAGCTGGCAGACATTCCTTTTAACAGGAACCAGGCGCTTGTCCTGGACCTGGGATTCTCTTTCCAGCCTGGCCAGCATTACATTGCATTGCCAGACAGGAAGATTGCTGTAGGGTCCAAATACCCTACTTTTAGTGTAGGGTACAGTAAAGGTATACCGGATATAGGGGGGAGTGACGCCAACTTCGATAAATGGAAGTTTCATATCAATGACAATATGAATTTCAGGTTGTTAGGTCAGTTTTTCTACAACCTGGGGATAGGTGGGTTCCTCAATAGTAAACATGTGGACCTGCCTGATTATCAGCACTTCAATGGTAATCAAACGTTTTATAACATGAAGTATCTTAACAGCTTCCAGCTGGCTCCCTATTACAAATACAGCACGGTTGCACCGTTTTATGCCACAGCGAATGTGGAACATCACTTCAACGGATTGCTGACCAATAAAGTACCATTGTTAAAGCAATTAAAATGGACCCTGGTGGCAGGCTCGAACGCATTTTATGTAAATAAGGATAATAATTATGTGGAGGTCTTTGCCGGGCTTGAAAATATATTCAAGCTGATAAGGGTGGATGTCATTGCCGGGTATCAGAGTAAAGATAATACCCGGATCGGCGTTAGAGTAGGCTTTGGCGGGTTATTTGGCGGTATGATCCGCTCCCGGCCGGCTCAGTAAAAGCTGATAAAAAAAGGAAGGCCCTTGTATATCAGGCCTTCTCTCAACTTCTTCTTATTGCCCTTCTCGTCTTATAGTTTGCTTTCGGATCACGATCGTAAAAATAAGATAAGAGGCGGTATATCCATAAACCCATTATCAGGTAAGCGATGTAAAGAAAAACTGTACTCATAATTTAACATTTTTGGGTAACACAATAATTTGCTTGTCTCGAACCATTCATTCAAAAAGAATGCCAACTTAAAAATAATTCATATACGATATAAATCAGATAGTTATAAATGTCCGGATATGAATTTTAACCATTGAACAATTTCTGATCATGATATGTTATAGGTATGTTAAACACAATTCGGGCCAGTTTAATAGCTTGTTGATCACACTTTAGTGTTAATCATAAACGGAACCCCAGATGAAAAAGATTGCACTCATTGTATTTATTATTGGCGTACTCATGGCTTCCCTGGCTTATGTGGCGGAACTTTGTGAATGGAAAGATTTGCCGGCACTTATGACCATAGGATTTACAGGTTATGTACTGGTAATCAGCGCAACTGCCTACTATCTTACTTCCATTCTGTACGAATGGTCTAAAGAAACAGAAGCCTGGCGGGGCTGAAAAATTTAAGGGATTTTGTTAACTTTGCGGCGTCAACCGGGTTTTACCCCCGGTTAAACTGAAATTTTGCTCACAAGGCAAGTGTTCTTAAAATTTCTATAAGCCAATGGTATTACATAACAGAGTCTCCGCAGATCTGCTTAAAAAGCAGCTGGCAGCCGAATCATTCCGGCGCGTTACCACATCATTTTACCAATACGCAAAAATCGAAGACCCCCATCTTTTCCGCGATCAGTTGTATGAACAGCTATTTGCACTGGGCGTATTTGGCCGCATTTACGTGGCACATGAAGGCATCAATGCCCAGGTAAGCATTCCTGAACATAACTTCGAAGCCTTCAGAAGTTGCCTGTATGCCATCTCTTTCCTGAACGGCATCCGCCTGAATATTGCCGTGGACGATGACGGCAAATCCTTCTGGGTGCTGAAGATCAAAGTACGTGATAAAATAGTGGCTGATGGGATAGAGGATCCCACTTTTGACATGGCCAATAAAGGTAAATACCTGGATGCCCGGGCTTTTAACGAGTTGACGGAAGATCCTGATACCATTATTGTGGATATGAGGAACCACTATGAGTATGAAGTGGGGCATTTTGAACAGGCCATCGAAGTTCCGTCGGATACTTTCAGGGAGCAACTGCCTATGGCCGTAGATATGCTGCAGGACAAAAAGGATAAAAACATCGTGATGTACTGTACGGGTGGTATCCGTTGCGAGAAGGCATCGGCCTATATGCTGCACAACGGGTTCAGGAATGTATTCCACCTGGAAGGAGGAATTATAGAGTACACGAATAAGGCGAAGGAGCAGGGCTTGCCACTCAAATTCAAAGGAAAGAACTTTGTATTTGACGACAGGCTGGGAGAGCGGATCACGGAAGATGTGATCAGTCAGTGTCACCAGTGTGGTAAACCCTCCGATACACATACCAACTGTAAAAACGATGGTTGTCACCTGTTATTCATCCAGTGTGATGAATGTGCGGCTAAATATGAAGGCTGTTGCAGTACTGAATGTCAGTCGGTCTTACATTTACCTGAAGAGGAAAAGGTTGAACTGAGAAAGGGTATTGATAAGGGGCAGATGATCTTTAATAAATCCAAACAACGGATAAGACGCCGCTTGAACGAGGAATAAAATAAAAAACCGCCCCGCGTTGTTTCTTCTGCGGCGGGGCGGAGTAATTGAGCATGAAAACAGTTCAAACAAATGATACATTTGGATGCGCTGTGTTTGCATGTCCATTCTATCAACCTATATGCGAACTAAAATTTAATTATCACTCAGCGCATTGTAGATCAGCTGCTGATGTGCCGATATCACACTTTCGCCTGCATTGAGCCCTTTACTGATGTAGGTAACATCACCTGATGTAGTGTATGTTTCTACTTCCCGCACCTGGATGTTGTACTTATCTTTAAATACAAGCACAAAGTTCTTACTGTGATCTTCGATGATAGCGCCTTCAGGAACAGCAACCATATCATCTCCTTCATCACAGCGGAGTACTACCTTGGTGAACATTTCGGGTTTCAGCGCTTTTCCGGCGAAATCCATTTTTATACTGAGTTGTCCTGTTTGTAATAAGGTATCGGTAAGTGCACTGACCCCATCCACCGTGCCATGAAATATTTTGTTGGGTAAAGAGGCGGTTACCACATCTGCGGTATATCCTTCAGTAACGTGAGATAAATCTGCGGCTGCTACATTCACTATGATGCCCGTACTCTCCTTTTCTGCTACCTTGCCCGAAAAATGGAGTTCCATTAATACCGGTCTTAAGCCGGCGGTATCTATCCTGATGGTCTTCAGCATAGTATCACTTAGTACAAAAGTCTTCTTCGTTACCCCACCTTCCACCTGAGGATGCTTACATCCCTGCAGGTACATTCCGGAGGTGAATAAAAGGCAGAGAAGAAAATTGCAATTCATATATCAGTAGAATAGTTGCAAAGCTCCGCATTACTACTTAAAGGCGCCTTTAAGGATAATTAAAAAGTGATTAAAATGTTAAACTACTGATAGATATGGGGGAGAATGACGGTAAATGTAGTGCCCTTACCGGCTACGGAAGAAACAGAGATATGCCCTTTATGCAACAGAACGATTTTTTTACAGATGGATAGTCCTAACCCATGTCCGCGGGTCTTCTGGGCATTAGCGCCCCTGTAGAAGGGTTCGAAGATCTTGTTCAGTTCTTCCGGCAGGATACCGATACCATCGTCTGTCACCTGGATCTGTATATTATGGGTGAAGAAATCGATGCTCACATGGGCAGCATTATCTTTAGAGAACTTGAAAGCATTATCCAGCAGGTTAAAGAATAACACTTTCAGCAGGCTTTCGTTTCCTTCACAGATCAGTTCTGTATCCTGTTCCGGTACTTTGAGGAAACGGATGTCTACTTTGGGGCCCCGGCTGTTCCCATTAACACCATTTACAGGGCTATGCTTCAGCCTGATGAGGTTACCCATTTCCAGCAGCAGTTCATCTATCCTTACTTTATTAAAAGTGAATTTCTGTTGATTAAGCTCTGATTGTGCCAGTTGTAACAATCCGTTACTGAGGTCTGACAGGTTCTCTGCATCTTCCAGTACCGAGGCCAGGATATCCCGGTAGACTTCCTTTGTCCTTTCTTTGGATAACGTTACCTGCAACTGGCTGATTATAGCAGACAAGGGGGTACGAAGCTCGTGGGAAGCATTACTTACAAAGCTCTTTTGCAGGTCAAATGCATCACTCAGGCGTTGCAGCATGGTATTGAAATTGGCGCCCAGCTGGGCTATTTCGTCTTTCCCTTTGGCATCCACGCTGTTCCCCTGCAGGTTATTGGCATTGATCGTTTTCACCTGCCGGACCAGTTTGTCTATGGGCTGCACCATATTCCGGGCAAAGAAATAGCCAATGATGACAAGCAGGATGACGGCTACGATGATCTCTATTATAAGGATCCGCTTTAAATTCTGCAGGTTCTGAAACCCATATTTATCAAAAGAGGAAACAATTACGATAACGGATACACTTCCCTCCGTATAATATACGCCTACCAACTCTCCGTTTGCCCTTTCATGACTGAATTCACCGTTCTTTTTGATATAGTCCAGCAGGTAACGGGAAGTACGGATGGCCGTGTCTTTCAGGTTAGCGTAGAGTAAGTCGTATGAAGGGCTGTATACCAGGATGGTTTCTTTATAGAGGTCCTGAAAGGTGGTTTTATCCAGTTTCCGGAGCAGGTCTATTTTTACTTTATCATCCTCAATGATCACGTTGGCAATAGAACGGGCCCGGTATTCCAGGCGTTCCAGGTATTCTGCCTGGCGCGACTTGGCAGAGAAATAATAAGCCAGAATAGCAAAGGTGTTCAGCAGTACGAATGCTGAAATGGCGTAGGAAAGCGCTATTTTATATTTGATCTTCACTCTTCAGCAAGGAAATATCCCATGCCTGTTTTAGTGTGCAGGAGCTTATTGGGAAAGTCTTTATCTATCTTTTTACGGAGAAAGTTCATGTACACTTCTATCACATTGGTACCGGTATCAAAGTCGATATCCCAAACTTTTTCAGCGATGATCAGTTTAGAGATTACTTTCCCTTTGTGCAGGGCAAGGAATTCAAGTAACTGGTATTCCTTGGCGGTGAGGGGTATCTTTTTACCTCCTCTTATTACTTCTTTTTTTTCCCTGTCTATTTCCAGGTCTGCGATCACTATTTTATACTGGGAATTCTGTTGTACTTCTGATCCTGCACGTTTAAGGAATACGCGGATACGGGCCAGCAGTTCTCTGAAGTCGAAAGGTTTTACGAGGTAGTCGTCCGCACCTATTTCAAATGCCTGCATTTTATCATCCATACCACCCAGGGCGGTGAGCATGATAATCGGGATACGGTTGTTCCGGCGGCGGATCACGTCGCATACTTCATATCCGTTGCTATGGGGGAGGTTCAGATCGAGGATCACCAGGTCGTAGTTATTGCTGGCGCCCAGGCTTTTGCCCATGCGTCCATCGTATGCAACGTCTACTTCAAAGCCATTCTCTTCCAAACCCTTCTTAACGGCATTTGCTACTTTGACTTCGTCTTCTACTACCAGTATCTTTTGCATCATTCAGCATTAGCTTTTGTCCTGCAAACAAGGGGCCCTTAGCGGGGCGGTTATCCTTCCAGTTCCATCAGTTTCTCGAACGCCTTTTCATATTCCTCATTCGCCTTTTTCAGGTCTCTTCCTACCTGTGCGTATTCAGATTCTACTTGCTGGAAGCGTTTTTTATCCGCATATATTTCCGGATTGTTCAATGCTTCTTCCAGGGACGCTTTTTTCGTATTTAAAGCTGCCAGTTGTTCTTCCAGCTGCTGGAACTGGCGCTGCTGCTTCTGGATTTCCTTCTTTTTATCTTTATCGATTGCCACTCCTTTAACAGGAGTATTAACTATTGGCGTTGCTTTTACTTCTTTTTTTTTTGACTCATTGCTGTCAGAAGCATTCGCCATTTGCCTGGCAGCTGCTGCCTGTTGCTTTAAGGTCTCTGCCTGACGTTTTTTAAAGTCTTCCCATTCGGTATAGGTGCCTTTAAATTCCTTGATCTCCCCATCTACAATTTCCCAAATTTTATTAGCCGTCTGACTTACAAAATAACGGTCGTGCGATACGAGGACATAGGTACCATCGAACTTAGACAATGCATCAATCAGCATTTGTACGGAGTTCATATCCAGGTGGTTAGTAGGCTCATCAAGCAGCAGGAAGTTCGCCTGGCTGATGATTGTTTTGGCCAGCGCCACACGTGCTTTTTCACCACCGGAAAGGATACGGATCTTCTTATACACATCATCACCGGTAAAGAGGAAGCAACCTAGCAGGTTACGGAGCTCTACTTCAGAACGTCCGCTACCGCAGTTCTTCAGTTCATCCAGGATTTCGCTGTCGAGGTCCAGGCTTTCCAGCTGGTGTTGGGCATAGAAACTGGTCACTACATTATGGCCGGGGATACGTTCACCTTCCATTTCGTCTGTACCTGCTATCAGGCGCAGCAGGGTAGATTTACCTTTACCGTTCGCACCGATGAGCGCTATTTTATCGCCCCGGCTGATTTCAGCACGGGCATTGTTGAGTATTGTTAAGGCACCGAATTTTTTGCTTACATCGTTGAGGGTAGCAATGATCTTACCCGGTACTTTATCAGGGGTAAAGGTGATCCTGATTTTGGAAGGACCTCCATCAACCTGTTCTATCCGGTCGATTTTGTCCAGGCGTTTCATGGCACTCTGTGCCTGTGCCGCTTTAGATGCTTTCGCTTTAAAGCGTTCGATAAAACGTTCCTGCTGGCGGATGTATTCCTGTTGATTCTCAAAAGAACGCTGCTGCATTTCGCGGCGCATTTCTTTTTCTATCTCATAGTCTTCATAGCTACCGGTATAGTGGTGCAGTTGCTGCTGGTAGAGTTCCACGATCTTGTTCACCATCCTGTCCAGGAAGTAGCGGTCGTGCGATACAATGATCACGGCACCGTTATAACTCTGCAGGTATTTCTCCAGCCATTCGATAGAAGGAAGGTCAAGGTGGTTGGTAGGCTCATCGAGCATCAGCACGTCCGGCTGTTGCAGGATCAGTTTAGCCAGCAGTACACGCATACGCCATCCACCGGAAAACTGGTTATAGGGACGGTCGAGATCTGCAGTGCTAAAACCAAGACCTTCAAGTACTTGTGCAGATCGATGGCGCATATTATAGCCATCCAGCGCTTCAAACTGGTGCAGTTTATCGCTGAATTCGATGAGGAGGGCCTCTTCCTGGTTGTGTTCCAGCTCTTTAGTGATGCGTTCGATGTCTTTTTCGATCTTCTGTGCTTCCTCGAAGGCGGTCATCCCAACTTCCAGGATAGAATCATCGGATTCAAAACTCAGCAGGTCCTGGTTGAAAAATCCAAGAGAAAGGTTCTTGATCTTGTTCACGCTACCCTTAGAAACAGAGTATTCCCCATTGATAACCCGTAAGATAGTAGACTTCCCGGTACCGTTCATACCTATTAATCCAACACGGTCACCTGGTACAATGTGCCAGGAGGCATTCTCTACAATGGCTCTTGCGCCAAACTCAAAAGTAATATCCTGAAGTGCTATCAGCATTGTGTAAATTAATTGAAAGGTGCAAAGGTAGTGCTTTATCTTTGCCACAAAAAGCGAATATATAATATGAAGGGCATTATTACTATATCATTACTCTTTTACGTACTGATCATGAGCGCTTGTAATCAGCCTGCGAAACAGGAACAGCAGGAAAAAACGGCTGATCAGGGAGTGTTACAGGCCCCTTATGCCACGGAGTTCTATGATTCTTTACAGGTAGTCATGAATACCTATTATGACCTGACGGAAGGTTTAACAGATGGAAATATCACTTATGCGGATAAATGGGCGGGATTGCTGAAACAGCATATTGACAGCCTGCCCGTGCATCTCCTGCAAATGGATTCCAGCCGCCTGGAACAGATGAAGGTCAATACCGGCAGTATCAGTGCGGAACTGGTTGGCATGCAGGGAGAGAAGACCATGGAAGACAAGAGGGTGGCCTTTGAAATGGTGTCCGATATGTTGTTCGACCTGGTGAAAACCACCGGTTTAAAGGGAAAAACCGTTTACCGCCAGTATTGCCCGATGGCCTTTAATGACCGGGGAGCTTACTGGATCAGCAGGAGTACGAAACGGCAGAACCCTTATTTCGGAAAGGATATGCTGTCTTGTGTACAAGTGACCGATAGTCTAAAATATTAACCTGCTGTAGTGTTGATGCAGTCTTGCCTGTTAACTTCGCCCTGTGTAACCCAACAGTGTGCAGCCGTTATTTTAACAGATGTAAAAAATGCCCATCAATTTACTTAACTTCGCAAGCCAATTTTATAAGCAACGTAAAAGCAAACAACAATAGCTGAAGAATAACAGCTCAACAGTATGATTAACATTACATTTCCGGATGGCGCAGTTCGTCAGTATGAAGCAGGAGTAACTGCAATGGACATTGCCAAATCCATCAGCGAGGGATTGGCACGAAAAGTTTTGGCAGCAAAAGTGAACGGGCAGGTGACGGACATGGCCCGGCCAATAACAACAGATAGTACCCTGCAATTACTCACCTGGACGGATACGGAAGGTAAGTCTACCATGTGGCACTCTTCTGCCCACCTGATGGCAGAAGCCCTGGAATCTTTGTATCCGGGCGTCAAATTTGGATATGGTCCTGCTATTGAAAACGGTTTCTATTATGATATAGACCTGGGAGACCGTAGTATTTCCGATGAAGACCTGAGAAAGATCGAAGCTAAAATGGCTTCCCTGGCAAAGGAAAACAGTGTGTATGAGCGTAAGGAAGTGAGTAAGGAAGACGCGCTGAAGTACTTTACCGAAAAAGGTGACCAGTACAAAATTGAAACGATCAACGAATTACAGGACGGTTCTATTTCCTTTTATACACAGGGTAACTTTACGGACCTGTGCCGGGGACCTCATATCCCTAATACGGGTTTTATAAAAGCAATAAAACTGACAAATATAGCCGGTGCATACTGGCGCGGGAACGAAAAGAACAAGATGCTGACCCGCATTTACGGTATCACTTATCCTAATCAGAAAGAGCTGGACGAATACCTCCATCTGCTGGAAGAGGCTAAGAAACGTGACCACCGTAAACTGGGTAAGGAACTGGAGCTTTTCGCTTTCTCCGAGAAAGTGGGATTAGGTTTGCCACTGTGGCTGCCAAAAGGAGCGATGCTGCGCGAACGCCTGCAGAGCTTTTTACAAAAGGCACAGATGGACACCGGTTACCTGCCGGTAGTAACCCCGCATATCGGTAACAAGAACCTGTATATTACTTCCGGTCACTATGAAAAGTACGGGAAAGACAGTTTTCAGCCGATCCATACACCTGAAGAAGGTGAGGAGTTCATGCTGAAGCCAATGAACTGCCCGCACCATTGTGAAATATACAAGACCAGCCCTAAGAGCTATAAAGACTTACCGGTACGGTTCGCCGAATTTGGTACCGTTTACCGTTATGAACAGCATGGTGAACTGCATGGTTTAACCCGTGTAAGAGGCTTTACCCAGGACGATGCGCACCTTTTCTGCCGTCCGGACCAGGTAAAGGATGAGTTCTTAAAAGTGATAGACCTGGTATTGTATGTATTTAATAGTCTGAGCTTTACTGATTTTACCGCACAGATATCCTTACGCGATAAAGAAGACAGGAGTAAATACATCGGAACAGACGAGAACTGGAACCTGGCAGAACAGGCCATTATCGAGTCTGCAGCTGAAAAAGGTCTCAAAACAGTAACCGAGTATGGGGAAGCCGCGTTTTACGGTCCCAAGCTCGACTTTATGGTGAAGGATGCGCTGGGCCGTAAATGGCAGTTGGGAACCATACAGGTAGATTACAATCTTCCTGAGCGTTTTGAGCTGGAATACATCGGTGCTGATAATCAGAAGCATCGCCCGGTAATGATCCACCGTGCACCGTTCGGATCGCTGGAAAGGTTTATAGCTGTGCTGATAGAGCATTGCGGAGGAAAGTTCCCGCTTTGGTTGACACCAACACAGGTTAAAATATTGCCTATCAGTGAAAAGAACGGGGAATATGCAGAAAAAATAGCGAATTTGTTAAAAAATGCGGAAATTCGCGCTGAAATTGACGATCGCAACGAGAAAATAGGGAAAAAGATCAGGGAAACTGAACTGGCTAAAGTACCTTACATGCTGGTACTAGGTGAAAAGGAAGCAGCTGATAATAAAGTTGCTGTTCGCCGCCAGGCAAAAGGAGATATCGGCGTTATGGACCTGGAACAGTTCATTGAACTGGTAAAAGAGGAAGTAGCGAGCAAGAGACCTTTTGAATAGACGTTCGGAAAACACACAGGTTCATAAAATAAATTTTTAACTGATTGAACTTTTGTATTTTCGGGTACGTTAATTGCATGAAGCCCATTTTAGAATAAGATAGTTCGTACGATATTAATCTGGTTAAAAGTCAGATATTTATGGCTATCCTTAAAGATTATGGACAATTATTAATTTAGTAATTTTATTCTTTTTAATGCCACAAGGACCCAGACCAAGTAGTTTTAACAGGGGAGGAAGAAACCCCAATTTTCGCAGAGAACAGCAACAAGAACATCGTACTAACAGGATGATCCGTGTACCTGAGGTGCGATTAGTTGGAGAGAACATTGAGGTTGGTGTATACCGCACAGAGGAAGCCCTGCATATGGCAGAACAGCAAGGGTTAGACCTGGTAGAAATTTCTCCGAATGCCGTACCTCCTGTATGCCGCATCATAGACTATAATAAATTCCTTTACGAGAAGAAGAAGAAGGAAAAGGATATGAAGGCGAAGGCGCATAAAAGCGAGGTGAAAGAAATTCGCTTTACGCCTAATACCGATGACCATGACTTCGACTTTAAAGCAAAACATGCAGAGAAGTTCCTGAAGGATGGTAATAAGGTAAAAACATATGTACAATTCAAAGGCCGCGCTATCATGTTCAAAGAACGTGGAGAGCTGATCCTGCTGAAGTTTGCTGAAAGGCTGGCAGAAGTAGGTGTGCTGGAAGGTATGCCGACCATGGAAGGAAAACGTATGATTGCCATCTTTGCGCCTAAGACCGCTAAAAAGAAGATGGATACCAAAGAAGCGAAGGAAGAACGCCAGGAACGTCAGGAACACCGCCAGGCAGCACGCGAACAGAGGGACGCAGCCAGAGAGCCACGTCCAGCTCCCGCAGCTCCTGAAAGCAGACCTGTAGCTCCTGCTACACCACCGGAAAGCAAACCGGAATAATCTTTAATTACTTGGTGCAATTATATCAAATGAACCCGGAGCTTTCGTTCCGGGTTTTTGTTATTCATATCATATCGCCCGTTTATTCTGTATATTGATAGTTCATGCAAGCGTTATTTTTCATCATTATGTCCTCCCATTGTAAATTCTATCGTATGAGCATTTAGTAACTCATCATGTTCGAAAAACCAACCCTGGTGCAGTTTGCCGTCAATTAATACTTGTTTTGTCCACCGGTTTTCAGCGCTGTAGTTTTTCCTGGAAATAATGAGTTCATGAGGTGGTTTTCCGTTTGCCTGAATTTTCAGCCGTATGTTGTCAAACAAAGGAACTCCAATTGCATACTGTGTGCTACCCGGACAAACTGGATAAAAGCCCATACTTGTAAATATCAACCAAGCAGACATCTGTCCGCAATCATCATTTCCAGAAAGACCGTCTACCGTATTTTTGTAATTTTCAGAAACATTTTCGTAGATGCGTTGCTCAGTTTTTTGGTGCTTATCAATGTAGTCGTACAGATAGATATAATGATGGCCGGGTTCATTGTCATGCGCATAATGAAGCGAATCGAAGTTTTTATCCAATTTTTTTTCAAATGCCTGTGGGCCTCCTATCAGGGTAATAAATCCAGGTATATCATGCACAGATGCAAACAGATAAGTCCATTTTGATCCTTCGGTAAAACCTCCACGTGCACTGTTATCCGTTGTTAGAAAAGTTCCATTTTGATAACGGGGAAGCATAAATCCACTTTGCTTTTCAAAGACATTCCTGTAATTCAAACTACGCTTCATTAATGTTTCATACGCTGCTAGATGGCCTGTTTTTTTTGCTATCTGTGCAACGCACCAGTCGTCATAGGAATATTCCATTGTTTGGGATACACTTTCTTTTGTGCGTTCAAGGGGAATATACCCCATCTGGTTATACCAGGTAAGACCTGCCCTGGCTTCGTAAGAAGTCCAGGGAGCACGGTCGGCCCAACGGTTTACTGTATCTCCTGCAGGAGCCTCAAAGGCATCTTTGCGTACTGCCTGCCAGGCTGCATTGAGGTCGAAGCCATGGATCCCCTTGGCAATTGCATCGGCTATAACAGCATCCGCATGAGTACCGATCATGATATTTGTATAAGTAGGGTTAGGCCATTTAGGTAGCCAACCTCCTTCTTTATACATTTGTACTAAACTTTGGATCATATTGCCTGTACGTTCCGGAATCACCAGATTCAACAGGGGATGTTCAGCGCGGTAAGTATCCCATAATGAATAATCATTATAACTATCGCCCTGATGGATTTTATCATCAAATGCGCTGTAATATTTTCCATATTCTGAAAACTCACGTGGATATTGCATTGTGCGATATAATGCGGTATAGAATGACACCTGTTGATCGTTTGTACCACCTGTGACCGAAACCCGGCTCATATAATTGTCCCAGGCATCTTTTGTTTGCTGCCCGGTTTTCTTTATATCCCAGTCAGGTATTTCATGATCTAAATTAAAACGGGCTTGTTCAATACTTATAAAAGAAGTTCCGGTTTTGGTGATAATTTCTTCATTGGAATGAGTGGTGAAGCGAAGGAATGCACCACAACGGTCGCCATATTGGTCTGATTGACCGTGAAAAAGCTCATCGTGATAGGTAGTACCGAAACTAACCGGGCGTTTTTGAAAGCGGACTACAAAATATCCACGAAAATGGGGCAGCGGGGGGCCAAGCGCCGCCGACTGCCGATCCGGATTATACCCGATAAGTTCGTTGTGTATGGAATCATAATGTATCCAACCGACAAAATTTTCCTCACGGGAAGCTTCCACGAAAATATATGCACTATCAGTTGCCGGAAATTTAAATGACAAGATTCCTGCCCTGCTGGTAGCGGCCATTTCTGCATGGATTTGTACTGAATTCTTTAAATGCAGGTCCACAGCGTAGCTGTAAGGAGTAGCCTGCTCCTCACTGTGGCTGAAGTTCATTGACCGGCGGCGGTCTGCAAATAAGATTCCTACCTGTGGGCAGATGGTGACCATTCCGTAATCACCCATCCAGATGGCCGGCTGATGAGTGGCAGTAAAACCACTGATCAAATTATCTTTATAATGGTATGAAGTGCTGCTGATGCTGCTTTCCCTTGTTTGCGCACACCACTGTGTCATGGCAAATGGAGGTGCCACAGACGGTGTTAGTCCGCCATATTCAGTGCTGTTTGCACCAGCAGTGCCAATCATGACATTAACTTTATCAACTAAGGATTGAGCATGTACGCTACCTATGCCAAATAATGCGACTAATAACCATGCAACTTTTTTTTCCTTCTTTTTCACTTGATAATTGTTTTTAACATAGGGTTCATTAAGTATTGATTGAGTAATTATTATTATACTGCTCTTTTATCCTTTAGAAACGTATCCAATTTTTCACTTTAAATTTACTAGATAAATTTTGAGGTTTTTTCTGTTTGGAGTAAAAAAGGCACCCAAAGGGGTTCTTTACAGGGGATACCGTGAACAAGGCAAAAGCCATTATACAGCAAATGCTGTTCGAAACGGGTATGGCCCGTGCCGCTTTGAAGGTATGCCGCGTTCCGTGTTTTTGTTATACATATCATATCCCCGATTATTCTGTATATTGGGTAAGCTTAGAAACAATATGCACGAAAAGATTACCTGTTTCTTAATAGATGATGACGAAGATGACCAGGAGATCTTTACCCTGGCACTTGGTAACGTTGATGAAGCGATACATTGTATCACCGCAAATGATGGTATTGAGGCACTGCATACACTTAACCTTGATAATAATTTTATACCGGATTTCATATTCCTGGACCTCAACATGGTGCGAATGAACGGCCTGGAGTGTCTGGTGGAGATCAGGAAGATACAACGATTGCAAAACACCCCCATCATCATTTACTCTACCTCATCGGAAGAAAAGGATATCTCTGCTACCCGGCAACTCGGCGCTGCAGATTATATCATTAAGCCCCCCAGCATGTTTCAGTTGGAGAAAAGATTGGAGCAAGTTTTGAGAAGGAACTAAAGGAGGATTTTAGCTTTCTTATGGACCGAATAATAACTACCCTACCCGAATTTCTCGTAGGAGGCGGTGAAATGGGAGAATTGATGCGAACACGGGATTGGTCACAAACACCCCTTGGACCGGTAGCTGACTGGCCGCAAAGCCTCAAAACATGTATACGTATTATTCTAACATCCAGGCAGCCCATGTTTGTATGGTGGGGGGAGGACCTTATCAACCTCTATAATGATCCTTATATCGCGATAGTCGGTGGCAAACATCCCGAAGTACTTGGACAACCGGCCAGACTGGTATGGAAAGAGATCTGGGACCAGGTAGGGCCCCGTGCAGCCATTGCCATGCAAACCAATGAAGGTACCTACGATGAAGCGTTGCTGCTGATTATGGAGCGGAACGGTTATCCTGAAGAAACTTATTATACTTTTTCGTACAGCCCTGTTCCTGGTGACGGGGGCGGTACCAGTGGGATTATCTGTGCTAATACAGATGATACGCAACGTATCATAGGTGAAAGACAACTGAGGACCTTAAAAGATCTTGGTAAGAATATCACTGCTGCTGCTTCGGCAAACGATGTATATACGAAAACGATTGCTACGCTGAAAGAGAATCCGCAGGATTTCCCTTTTGCCTGTATCTACCATATAGAAGAGGGAAATATTGCCCAGCTGGCGGCCAAAACAACGGATAGCCTGTCTGCATCCGTATTACCTGATTATATATCATTTGATTCTACAGTAGCTGCCAGCTGGCTGATGAATGAAGCATTGATTTCGGATAAATCAATGCTTGTAAACAACCTGCGCAACCGTTATGGGATATTACCTTCCGGCCCCTGGCATGTAAGTCCGGATACGGCGCTGGTCATTCCCATTACCCAAAGCGGCCAGCAAAAGTCATACGCTATACTGGTTGTTGGAGTAAGTCCACACCGGCAGCTGGACGAAAAATACAAAAGTTTTTTCCAGCTGGTGAAAGACCAGGTAGCCAGTAGCCTTGCCAGCGTGTATGCGTATGAGGAAGCCCGTAAACAGGCGGCAGCCCTGCTGGAAATAAACAGGGCCAAAACTGCTTTCTTCAGCAATATCAGCCATGAATTCCGCACACCATTAACACTTATGCTGGGCCCTCTTGAGGAGTTACTTGCGGAAAAGGAAGGTACTTTCACCGCAGAACAGGAAGCTCAACTGAATGCCACTCACCGTAATGCTATGCGCCTGTTACGGTTAGTGAATACGCTGCTGGACTTCAGCCGCATTGAAGCTGATAAGATGAGGGGACATTTTACCCCGGTAGACCTTACCGGGCTGACTATCGACCTGGCCAGCAGTTTCCGTGCTGCCATTGAAAATGCGGGATTAAAGTACACTGTCAATTGCAAAGCTTTAACTACAAAGGCTTATGTAGACAGGAACATGTGGGAGAAGATCATATTCAACCTCTTATCTAATGCATTTAAATATACGCTTGAGGGAGAGATCGCGGTATCCCTTGAACAGCCGGATGATACGGCTGTACTGCAGGTAAGGGATACCGGTGTTGGTATTCCTGCTGATGAGCTGCCACATATGTTCGAACGCTTTCACCGTATCAGACATGTACAGGGGCGCACTTATGAAGGTACAGGCATTGGTCTCTCTCTTGTAAAAGAACTGGTGCAGCTGCATCACGGCGTAATAACTGTAGAAAGTGAAGAAGGTAAAGGCAGTACTTTTACGGTAGCGATACCACTGGGGAAAGCGCACTTACCGGAGACGGCTGTTGAGGAAGAAGACGTAATAAATTATTCTTCTTCCCAGTCTGATATTTACGTAAAAGAAGCCATGCATCTGCTGGAAACAAATGATACACTTACGTCCCAGCCAACTACAAAAGGAGAGAAGCCCCGTATTCTGCTGGTAGATGATAATGCTGATATGCGTCATTATCTTGAACGGCTGCTCAATAAGTATTATACCGTTGAAACAGCTGCTCATGGTATACAGGCGCTGGAAAAGATTCATCAGCAGGTCCCCGAGCTGGTGATCAGTGACATAATGATGCCTGAAATGGATGGGGTGGAATTATTGAACCACATTAAACAAAATCCTGAAACAGCCTCATTACCAGTAATTTTTCTGTCCGCAAGGGCAGGAGAAGAAGCAAAAATTGAAGGGTATGATACAGGCGCAGACGATTATCTTATTAAACCCTTTTCTTCCAGGGAATTACTGGCAAGGGTAAAATCGCAGATCCGTATTACACGGTTACACAAAGATGCATTCACCATCCTGCAACAAAGTTCTGAAGAACTGGAGAAAAAAGTAAAAGAAAGAACAGCAGAGTTACAACGTAAAAATAACGAACTGGAACAGTTTGCTTATATCGCCAGTCATGATCTGCAGGAACCTCTGAGGAAAATCCGTACTTTTTCAGAACTGTTACAGAAAGGCCTGGAAGAAGGCACTCCTGTAAATAAATACTTTGAAAAGATACAGTCATCTGCAGCCCGGATGACCGACCTCATTAAGGACGTACTGAACTATTCAAGGCTTTCCAATATAGATAACAGTTTTGAAGATACCGATCTGAACATCACCTTGCAAAATGTAAAAACAGACCTGGAATTACTGATTGAACAACAGGGCGCAACAATCAGCAGCCAGCCCTTACCGGTAATAAAAGGTATTCCTTCCCAGTTGCAGCAGCTATTTGCGAATCTTATTGGTAACTCATTGAAATTCTGTGATGATCGTCCTCATATCAGCATTAACGCTTCATCATTATCCAAAGATGAATTAACGTTATATCCGGAACTGGATGAAGATGCCTGTTACATAAAACTGGTCTTTACGGATAACGGAATAGGTTTTGAACAACAGTTCGCTGAAAGGATCTTTACTATTTTCCAGCGGCTGCATGAAAGAAAAGTATATGCAGGAACAGGTATTGGTCTGGCATTATGTAAAAAAATAGTAGAAAACCATAATGGACTGATCTGGGCAAAAGGGGAATTGAATAAAGGTGCCACCTTTACAATTATATTACCGGGGAGTATGTAATTATTTTCCTTTTCTTTGTGCATCAATCTAATATTTTGAAGAGAAAAGAATTGCGTGTCATATGGATATCGCTGATTGTGAGCTTTCTATTGACAGGCACTAAGTTCACCGCCTGGTTTCTGACGCATTCCGTAGCTATCCTTTCTGACGCACTGGAATCCATTATTAATGTAGTAGCAGGTGCATTTGCCTGTTACAGTATTTATCTTACCGGTAAGCCCAAGGACGAGAACCATCCTTACGGGCATGGGAAAGTTGAGTTTTTCTCGATTGGTTTTGAAGGAGCCATGATTTTTATTGCAGGCTGTCTGATCTTATTTAAGGCCGCGCAGTATTTCTTTATCCCTGTTACCCTGGAACATGTGAACAGGGGTATCTGGATAACAGCTGCAACCGCTCTTGGGAATCTCTTTCTCGGGCTCTACCTGCTGCGTTATGGCAAACAGACAGCATCTGTTACTATTTCCGGCAATGGGCAGCATATTATGACAGACGTGTATAGTAGCGGAGGATTAGTAGCGGCTTTACTGCTTATTCATTTCACGGGATGGACATGGATAGATCCTGTAGCATCTGCATTGCTGGGCACACTGATACTCAGGCAGGGGTACCTGTTATTACGACGTTCTATTTCAGGACTGATGGATGAAACAGATATGCAGGTGGTGGATAATGTGATCAGTATTATATCTACACATCGCCGTCCGCAGTGGATCGATATACATAATATGCGTGTGCAGCAATATGGTAACAACTATCATATTGATTGTCATGTTACCATGCCATATTATATGGAATTAAATGAAGGACATGAAGAGCTAAAGGTTATAGAACGGCTGGTAAATACTGAATTTACATCCGGAGAGACTGAGTTCTTTATCCATATAGATCCCTGTATTCCTGTCTGCTGTCATTATTGCCAGCTGTTGGAATGCCCGGTACGCAAACATGCTTTTACAGGGGTCATTCCCTGGACAAGGGAAAATGTTTTACCGAACAGGAAACACGGAGAGTAGATCTTATTCCTCTCCTTCTTCATCGCCGTCACCATGTCCCATAATAGCGCTGATCGGTTTCACGGCATGATAAATATTACGGTTGTATTTATTTCCCAGGATGATAATAGTGGTGGTATCTTTTATAATACGGTAGAATACGGTGTTATTGCCATGCCACCATCCATTATGGTAAACAATCTCGCTGCTGTCCGGATAAACCATCAGCCGCCAGCCTAACCCATAATTACGGACGCCTGCTTTTTCATGACTATAGGGAGTATAAGCCGCTTTGATAGTTGCCGGGCTGAAGATCTTATCACTGTACATGGCCTGGTCCCATTTCAGCATATCCTGTGCAGTACTGTAAATGCCTTTGTCGCCGATCACCCCGTCAAAATAAGTATCCGGTTCTGCCTGGCCATTGTATTTATGACTGACTGTCTGATGAGGACGAGCCGCCGTAGAAGGATCATATACAAAGGTATTATTCATGCCCAGGGGTTCAAAGAATGTTTTTTGCATGAAGGTGGCATATTTTTCTCCGCTTACCTTTTCTATCACAGTACCCAGCAGCATAAAGTTGGTGTTACAATACTGAAAATGGGTATTGGGCTGATGCTGTACAGGCGGTTTATGTTTTTCCATCAGGGCAATCACATCGTCATTGGTCAGGAATTTATCTTTATCCGGCCATATGCTATCGCAGAAATAAAGGTAATTAGGTAAACCACTACGGTGCGAAAGGAGCATACGAAGCGTAATACCATTATATGGGAACCCCGGAATATATTTCTGTATATTATCATCCAGGCTCAGTTTCTGTTTTTCTGCCAGCCACATAATGCCCATACCGGTAAATGTTTTCGATACAGAAGCCATCTGGAAGGAAGAGCTGTCTGTAATGAAGGATGATTTGATACGGTAGTTCTCCAGGCCATGGTATTGTTCGAAAATGACAACCCCCTTTTTAGCCACTATAATAGATCCGTTGAATCCTCCTCTCAATAGCTGTGTCTGGTAAAAGTTAGTCAGTTCCTGCTGTTGGGCCTTTGTATGAGGAGAGTTCAGCACTGCTGCTGTAAGCTCATCAGGAACCGTTTTACTAATGATAGTATCTTGTTTTGCTGTCTTTTTCCTATTATTAGCCGCATTGCTGCTGCATGCGGATACGGCTGAAAATGTAATCCCGGATATAGTGAGTACAATAAGTGCTGCTTTCATTCTGCAAGTTAGAGACGATTCGTATTATAAGCGTAAGCGCTAAATTTATGATCTAATGGCTTGTTACACAAAAAAAAGAAGCAGGAATGTGCAATTTTAAAGGTATTTTAAGTTTTAAAGCCTTAAAAATTGAAAAAACTGCTTAAATAAGGGCACATTTTTAACGAAATTAAATTTGACAGCCCAACTGTTTGATTATTGCGTAACATCTTTTAGGTTTGTGACCTGTTTGGCCCTTATATCAATTATTAAGCCAATTGAAAAGCACAGGGAAATATATAAATTATAAGATATGGATCAGCAAAAGTTGACAAGTTATCCGAAGGAGAAGATTAATATTTTATTGTTGGAAAATATCAGTGATGCTGCAGCAGCAGAGTTTACATCGGCTGGGTATGCTAACGTAAAAAGATTGTCGGGCGCACTGAATGAGGAAGATCTGATCCGCGAAGTAAAGGATGTACATCTGTTGGGTATCCGTTCCAAAACGCATGTTACCAAGAAAGTACTGGAAGCTGCTAACAAGCTACAGGCCATCGGGTGTTTTTGTATAGGCACCAACCAGGTAGATCTGAAAAACGCCATGGAACATGGTGTGACCGTATTTAATGCCCCATATTCCAATACCCGTTCCGTAGCAGAACTGGTAATAGGGTTATCGATTATGCTGATACGCCGTATCCCGGACAAGAATGCAGCCGCTCATGAGGGTAAATGGATGAAAGAGGCCAAAGGCAGTTATGAACTGCGCGGCAAATCACTGGGTATTGTAGGATATGGTAATATAGGCAGCCAGCTGAGCATCCTTGCGGAAGCAATGGGCATGAACGTGCTTTATTACGATGTGGAGACCAAACTGCCTTTAGGGAATGCGGTGCAGGTGAGAACACTGGAAACACTTTTCGAACAATCAGATATCATTTCCCTGCACGTACCCTCTACGGAAGGCACCAATAATATGATTACCAAAGAGGTACTGTCTTATGCCAAGCACGGGGCTATTTTCATCAATTACGCACGTGGTGAGGTAGTTGACCTGGACGCATTGAAGGATGCACTGGTAAGTGGCCAGTTATCCGGTGCGGCAATAGATGTATTCCCGGTAGAACCTGAAAAGAATGGTGCTGTATTTACGTCTCCTTTACAGAAATTACCGAATGTGATTTTAACGCCACATATCGGGGGAAGTACGGAAGAAGCGCAACATAACATTGGCCTGGATGTGAGCAGTAAAATGCTGAACTACCTGGAAAAAGGCGCCAGCTTTGGTTCTCATACTATTCCGGCCATCAATGTTCCGGCTATTGATCATACGCACAGGATTCTTCATATTCACGAGAATGTACCAGGTGTATTATCTGAAATAAATACAGTGTTATCCCGGAATAAAATCAATATTCTTGGTCAGTACCTGAAAACAAGTGACACTATTGGTTATGTGGTGCTGGATGTGGATACCAAATTATCCAAAGAAGCATTTTCATTACTGAGAGAAGTAAAACATACTATTAAAGCAAGGCTGCTGTATTAGTAGCTGATAGCTTAATGAAAAAGGTTGGAAGATAATTTCTTCCAACCTTTTTTTATGCTTTGTAATGAGCAAGGCGCCCGGGGACGCCTTGCCTGTTTTTGTTTTTATCTGAGTACGGTGACTACTCCTTTTGCTATGACCGTTGATCCTCCCATGACTTTCTTATAAGTAAGCATCCATACATAGGTCCCGTTGTCTACCAACCGGCCTAAATGTCTGCCATCCCATCCTATCTGGGAATCGGTACTGAGGAAGATCTCCTGACCCCAGCGGTTATAGATATGTAAGTTGTAATCATACATTGGTCCGCTAACACCTGGCTTGAAGGTATCGTTGTTACCATCACCATTAGGAGTGAAAGCATTCGGGAACTGTGGATTAGCCTCACAATCTTTGAATGTTACAGCTATCTGGTCTGTAACCGTACCGCAATCATTGAACACAGAGACAGAATAATAACCGGACACAGTTACCGGATAAGTTGGTGTGGTGGCACCATCCTGCCATTTGATACTGTTGCCTGTTCCGGCATTGACAGTGAGGGTAAGTGTCTGCCCTTTACACAGGGTTGTGTCATTACCCAGCAGTACCGCAGGGATGCCTGCTACATTTACATTCACACTGTCCATGGTGATCTTAGAACAGAACTTATCCATCACGGAGATGACGTACTTACCAGGTTGAGTGATTTCTTTCACCGGGTTGGTGTCTCCATCATTCCATTGGTAAGAGATGGCATCAGGATTAGATCCGTCTACCACTACACGGCCACCGATACAGATGTCCCTGTCAGGACCCAGGTCAATAACGATCGCAGGTTTCTGTGCCACTTTCACGGTATCGTTGACGATACAACCACTGCGTGTTACAGTCACCCAGTAATCACCCGGTTTAGAGACTACAATGGAATTCGTTGTTTCCCCGCTTAACCATTTCACGGTTCCACCATCCGGATTGACAGTGAGCATCACTGTTTCATCAGGACAGATAGCAGTATCGCTTGTTAATGTTACCACAGGAGCAGGGTTAGCTGTTACTGTTACGGTATCTGAAGCGGTACAGCCACCTAATGTTACATCCACCCAGTACATGTTAGACTGGCTTACGGTGATGGAAGCGGTGTTGTCACCAGTGTTCCACAGGTAAGTAGCACCCTGTACATAGGCATTGAGTTTCACTGACTGGCCTTCGCAGATATTAGCATCCGGGATGTTGACTACCGGAGGTGTGTTTATCTTCACTTTGATAGAATCTGATGTAGAACAACCACCGTTTGTAACGGTTGCGGTGTAAGTAGCAGCACTGGCAACGGTGATCATCTGAGTGTTTTCACCGGTAGACCAGCGGATGGTGTAAGCAGCATTGGCCGCGCCAGCATCCAGGGTGAGGGTGTTACCAATACAGATGGCGGTGTCATTACCCAGGTCTACTACTGGTTTAGTAGTGTATTGCAGGTCATAGACCACCGGATCGGATACACAACCCGTTACCCCGTCTGTTACCGTGAAGGTAGCCTGAGTAGCCCCTTTCAGATCGAAGACGTTGCTGGTTTGTGTCAGCGGTGTAGTTACCGCTGTAGCTGGTGTGATACTCACCAGGGTGAACTTCGGTTTGCTGACTTTGTTTTTCAACAGGATGGCAAACTTGGTATTGTTAGAACAGTTGGCAGGCAGGGTAGGGTCCAGTTCCGGTTTAGGACAA
>Ga0209258_100133_pt1 | contig 174846 bp, 145 predicted proteins | sample Araplaol_mTSA_r2_FD_184281 | JGI IMG/M metagenome (GOLD analysis project Ga0209258, IMG submission 184281) | Arabidopsis root microbial communities from North Carolina, USA - plate scrape CL_Col_mTSA_r2 (SPAdes) (version 2) | ecosystem: Host-associated > Plants > Roots > Endosphere | place...
GGCGATGCGCCAGGCGGTTCGCCTGGGCATCGAGCTGTGCGTAGCTCAGAGAGGCTTCGCCGAACACCACAGCCTGCGCATCCGGCGTGCGGGCCGCCTGCCGGCTTATCAGGCGGTGCACCGGCTCGACGTGGTCGCGGTGCTGCGGGTTCTCGCTCCAGCCCATCAGCTGCGCGCGCTCGGCCTCGCTCGTCAGGACCAGGTTCGCGAGCAGGCGGTCGGGGTCGGAAGCCAGCGTCTCCAGCACCCGGACGTAGCCGTCGACCAGACGCTGCGCCGTATGCGCCTCGAACAGGTCGGTGTTGTATTCGAGCCGGCCGCGAACAGCCTGCGGGTCGATATAGAAGTCCAGCGAGAGATCGAACTTGGCACCCGCGTCGTCGAACTCCTCCAGCTCGGCCCGCACGCCCTCGAGATCGAGCGCCACGGCCTCGCCCGACATCTGCACGCCGAACATCACCTGGAACAGCGGGCTGCGCGCCGGGTCGCGATGGTCCTTGCGGTTCTCCAGCAGCACTTCGAAAGGCAGGTCGGCGTTGTCGAGCGCGGCCAGCGCATCGGCGCGGACCTGCCGGCAGACCTGTCGCAGGCTCTGCCGTGGCGAGAGCCTCGCGCGGAACACCTGCGTGGTCACGAAGAAGCCGAGCAGTTCGCTTACTTCCTCATGGTGCCGGCCGGCATTGGGCACGCCGACGGCGAAGTCGCCCTGCCCGCTCTGGCGCGACAACAATACCTGCCAGGCCGCCAGCAGCGCCACGAACGGCGTGCATTTCTCGGCACGGCAGAACTTCTGCACCGCGAGCGCCAGCGCCGGCGGCAACTCGAAACCCAGCGCCGTTCCCGCGAAGGTCTTCCGGGAGCCGCGCGTGCGGTCGGTCGGCAGGTCGAGCACGGGAACCTCCGGTCCCAGATGCCGGTTCCAGTGTTCAAGCTGGCCCGCCAGCGCGCCGCCCTGTACGCCGGCGCGCTGCCACACCGCATAGTCGGCGTACTGCACGGACAGCGGCGGCAGCTCGACCGCATCGCCGCTGCGCAGAGCCAGCCTATAGGCCCGGGCCAGGTCGTTGGCGAGGACCGGGTTCGACCATGCGTCGGACACGACGTGATGCAGGCACACGGCCAGCACATGCCGCCCGCCGCCCAGCGTCACCAGCCGTGCGACCAGCGCGGGCGCGACGCCGAGATCGAACACGTGCGCGGCGGTGCGGCGCACGGCTTCGTCCAGCGGCTGCTTCTGTGCTTCGACCGGCAGCCCCGAGAGATCGATGCGTTCCAGCGCGAACGGCGCGGATGCGTGCACCCGCTGCATCGGCACGCCGTCCTGCTCGAAGAAGCTGGTGCGAAGGATGGCGTGCCGCGCGATCACCGCCTGGAACGCGCGCTCCAGCGCATCGGCGTCGAGCGCCCCCTCCAGCCGGAAGACGCGCGGCAGGTTGTAGGCCGTGAGGCCGGGCTCGAGCTTATGCAGGAAGCAAAGCTGCTCCTGCGCATAGGAAAGCGCGACGGCATCGCCATCGCGCACCGTGCGGACGATGCCGATGCTCATGCTGCCTCACCCACTTCTGCTTCCTCGGGTTGCCGCGCCGCCTGCGCCCGCTGCTCGAGCAGCCCGGCATCGTCACTGCCTTCACGCAGCGCGGTCGCCAGCGCGGCCGGCGTGGGGTGGTCGAACACCACGCCCGCTGCCACCTCGACCTGCAGCAGCTTGCGGATGCGCGCCACGAGCTTGATGACCTGCAGCGAGTGGCCACCGAGCTCGAAGAAATCGTCCTCCGCGCCGATGGGGCCGCTGCCCAGCAGCGAAGCCATGCCGTCGGCGAGCACGGCTTCGAGTGCGTCGCGCGGCTCCACGCGCGCCTTGCGCCCGGCTGCGGCGGGCGCGACGGCGGCCAACGCCAGCCGGTCGATCTTTCCGTTGGGCAGGCGCGCGAAGGATTCCACCGCAGTGAAGCTCGCCGGCACCATGTGCGCGGGCAGCAGCGCGGCCAGTTGCTCGCGCAGGGCACGGCCGTCGGCCAATGCCGCATCGGAGACGAAGAAGGCGGACAGCGTCATCGCACCCGTCGCATCCGGCGCGACCAGAACCACCGCCTGCCGTACGCCCGGCTGCGCGAGCAGCACCGACTCGATCTCGGCCGGCTCCACGCGGAAGCCGTGGATCTTCACCTGGTGGTCCGCACGGCCCGCGAGGCAGATGCCGCCATCGGCCAGCACGTGGGCCAGGTCGCCGGTACGGTAGAGACGCTCGCCAGGACGGAAGGGGTCGGCCACGAAAGCCTCGCGCGCCTCGCGGTTCAGGTAGCCCCGGCACAGCTGCGCACCACCGACGTAGACCTCGCCGAGGCCGCCCGCCGGCACGAGGCGCAGCGATTCGTCGAGCACGTGCACGCGGTTGTTGGCGAGCACCTGCGTCAGCGGCAGCTGCGCGGACAGCTGAGAACCGGCCTGCACCGCATGAACCATCACGCCCACCGTGGTCTCGGTCGGCCCGTAGTGGTTGTAGATGGCGCACTGCGGCGCAAGCCGCACGATGCGCTCGATCAGTGCGCGCGGCGCGGCCTCGCCGCCCAGCACCAGCGTGCGCGGCAGGCGCGGCGACTCGCATTCGAGCAGCGCCTCGAGATGCGAAGGCACGATCTTGATCGCGTCGACTTCGTGCGCGACCATGAAGCGTGCGAAGGCATCGGCGTCCTTGGCTTCGTCTTCGCCCGCGACGACCAGGCAGGCGCCGTTGAAGAAAGCGCCGAACAACGCGGTGTTGCCCAGGTCGGCCACCACCGAGCTCGTGAGCGCCCAGCGGCGGCAGCCGTCGAGCTTCATCGCGGTCGAGGCTGCGGCGACGTAGTTCAGGAGCTGCGCCTGCTCGATGGCGACGCCCTTGGGCTTGCCCGTGGAGCCGGAGGTGTAGAGCACGTACGCCAGGTCCTGCGGCGCGATGCGGTGAGCGGGCATGCCGTCGGGCATGCCGTCGAGCGCAGGCAGCGTGGCGGCATCCAGCACGAGCGCCGGCTGCGCATCGGCCAGCACGGCGGCACGGCGCGCCTCGGGCCATCCGGGCTCCAGCGGCAGGTAGGCGGCGCCCGCGCGCCAGGCGGCGAACATGGCAACCAGCAGCTCGATCGAGCGGGGAAGGTTCAGCGCAACGATGGCCCCCGGCGCCACGCCCTGTGCGGCGAGCCAGTGCGCGAGGCGGTTGATGCGGCCGTCGAGCTCGCGATAGTTCAGGCGCTGCCCGCCGGCTTCGAGCGCAGGAGCGTCGGGCGTGGTCCGGGCCCAATGCGCGATGCGATCGGCAACCGTCTGCGTCCCGGCGTCGATGCGTTGGTCGTTCAGCGCGAGCAGCAGCTCGCGCTCCTTCGGCCCGACAAGCGACAACCCGCCGACCGGTGCATCGGGCTGATCGACGACGGCTTCGAGCAGGGTGACGAACTGCAGCAGCAGGCGTTCCAGCGCCGCCTCGCCGTGGCGCGCGGCATCGGCGTGCAGCGACAGCTCAGCGCCCTCGCCCCTCCACGCGGCTTGCAACGCGAGCTCGAAGCAAGGCATCGGACCGGGCAGCACGGCAAGGCGCCATTGCGGCGCTTCGCCCCGAGGCTGCAGCGATTCATGTGACGCAAAGCCGGCGACAGTGTGCGTCGCGAACGGCGGCGCACCGACGGACCAGTATTCCTGCGCGTCCACGTGCGCCGCCAGCGCGGCGCCCAGCCTGCCGACCCAGTTCGAGAAGGATTCCTCGGACGCCACGTCGACCACCAGCGGCAGCACCTTATCGAACACGCCGACCGCGCCCTGCATCGGCTCGTAGTCGCGCCGGCAGTCGTGCTGCCAACCGCCGATGAAGCGGCCCGTGCCGTCCAGCCTCGCGAGCAGCAGCCACCATGCGGCTTGCAGCAGGGTCTCGGGCTGCGTGCCGAGCGCATCGGCGCGAGCGGCCACCCGGCCCGCAAGTGCAGCGTCGATGGCGCCGGATGCGCTGATGCGATGCCCCGTCTCCGAACCGGCACCGTCGAGCCGCCCGCTCAGCCGTGGCGGCGCGAGCGTCGCGGCATCGGCCGCAAGGCGCTGCCAGTAGGCGCGCCCGTCGGCAGCGTCCTCGCCTTCGAGCAGGTCCTGCCGCCATTCGACGAATCGCGCGTACTGGAAGGTGTCCTCCGGATCGAGGCTGCCTTCGCCCAGGCAGGCCATGACGATCTGGACGAACAGGTTCTGCAGGCTTTCCCGGTCGGCTGCCAGCGGATTCACCGACAGGGCCAACGCGTGACTGGCCTCGCCCGTGCGCACGAGCGCCGCGCCGACCAGTTCACCGCGCTCCATCGCCAGCGGCTCCGCGTTGAAGGCGGCGAGCCACGCGTCGAGCGCCGCGCCATCGGCGGCCGCCGTGCCCAGGTCGGCCTCCTGCCATTTCAGCGGCGGCATCTCCTCGGAATACTGCAGCCGAAGCCCCCGGTAGCCTGGCACCTGGCGGACGGAGGCGCACAGTGCACCGTGGGCGCGCAGCACGCTCTCCACCGCGACGCGCACGCGCGGCGCATCGAGCACGCCGTCGATGGCTGCCACGAGGAGCAGGCGGGCCGCGCCGGCGGGTACCGCGCGCTGCTCGGGACTGAGCGGGAAGGTTGCGTCGGGGCTGTCGGTCATCGCTGTGCTCACGCTCATGCCCCCTGCTCGTCGGCCAGCCGCGCATCGGCCACGGGACTTGCCGAGCCTTCGAGCGCGGCGCGGTCGAACATCGCGCCCATCGCCACCACGATCTTGCGCGGGCCTTCGTACGGATCGCGCGCATGGGCCGCGAGCATGTTGTCGAGCATCACGATGTCGCCCTGCTGCCAGTCGAAGCGCACCGCGCATTCCTCGTACACGCGGCCGACCACGGCCATGGTTTCGTCGGCGATGGGCGTACCGTCGCCGTACGTCACGTTGCGCGGCAGGCGGTCGATGCCGCCCATGGCAAGAAGGTCTTCTCGCACCTGCGCCTCGAGGCAGGCCGGGTGGTGCAGCTGGATCTGGTTGAAGAACACCTTCTCGCCGGTCAGCGGATGACGGATAACCGCCGGGCAGCGCGTGCGCGGCTGCAGCGTGTCGCCGTCGATCCAGCGCCAGGAGATGCCGGCGGCGGCCAGGCGGGCCTCCACGTCCTCCTTGCGGTCGGTCTTGTAGAAGTCCTGCCAGCTCACGTCCAGGCCCGGTGTGAAGGTGCGCACGTACAGCAGTTCCTTGCGCTCGAACCCGGCCACCATCTCGGGCGGCAGGCGGCGCAGCATCTCGCGGCAATCGACGATGGGCGTGGCGCCGCCCACGGGCGAAGGCAGCTCGCAGAAGAACCACTGCTTGCGCGGCCAGCGGTCGAGGTGCGAACTCTCGTTGTGATACAGGATCATCTGCCGCTCGGGGTACGGCGTGGAGCGGTACGTCTTCTTGCCACCCTCCTTCTTCGGCAGGTCGCCGTAGCTGCCGTACAGCTCGGGCTCGATGGCTTCGGCGAAGGCTTCGAAGTCCTGCGGCGTCTTCAGCCCGAAGTTGCGGAACAGGATGCCGCCGTGCTTCGCGACCAGCATCTCGATGTAATCGGCCTGGCTCTTCGCCCAGGCCACGGTGTCGAGGTCGGCGGTGGTGGCCTGCAGCACGATGGGAAATTCGGCGCCGGGCTTCAGGAAGGATGTCTGGACCACGGGGCGTGCCGCGGCGCGCGGGGCTTCGGCGCCGGGGGCGATCTTTGCGAGCTTCCCAAGCTTGTCCAGCTTGCCGAGCTTGTCCATCTTGTTGCTGCTGCCCGCGGCTGCATCGGGTCGGGTGGTGTTCATGGCGATTCGCTCCTGCGATTGCGTGTGGGCCGGTACATCGATGGCCTGGAGGGCATTGATGGCCTGGCCCGGTGTTGCGACGATCCGCTCCAGCAGCGCGTGCCACGAAGCGGTGAACTTCTCGACGGTTTCCCGCCGGTACAGGTCTGTGGCGTACACCCACTCGACGGTGAGCGCGCCGGCCTGTTCCCTGGCGAACACCGCCAAGTCGAACTTGGATTCGTTCATCTGCTGGGGCAGCACCTCGACCTCGGCCCCTTCGATGGCGAACCGGATCTCGGGTGTGTTCTGGAGGACGAAGAGCACCTGCACCAGCGGATTGCTGTTTCGCGCGCGGCGCGCGCCCGACAGCTCCACGATCTGGTCGAAGGGCACGTCCTGGTGGTCCATGGCGGCGAGCGTCTGCTGCCTGGTCTGGGCGAGCCACTGTCCGAAGCCCGCCTGCCTGTCGGTCATGCGCGAACGCACCGGCACCACGTTGACGAAGAAGCCCAGCAGCTGTTCGAGGTCCGGGTGGCCGCGGCCCGCGACGTCGGTGCCGATCACGATGTCGTCGGCTCCCGAGGCCTGGTGGAAGAACAGGAAGAAGGACGACAGCAGCAGCGTGAAGAGCGAGGCGTCGGACTCGCGCGCAAGCTTGCCCAGCGCCTGGGACAGCATTGGGGACAGCTCGAGCACCACCGAGTTGCCGGCGTGCGATGCAGTGGCCGGACGCTCGTGGTCGGGCTTCAGGCTCGACATCTGCGGTGCGCCGCGCAGGTAGTCGCGCCAGAACGCGGCCTTGGGAGCGAATGCATCCGACGCCAATGCGCGGTCGTACCACGCGGCGTAGTCAACGTACTGCACGGGCAGCGGCGCGAGCTGCAGCGGCTGGCCGCGGAGGGCCCGCTCGTAGAACTCGCCCAGCTCGCGCGCGAACACCGCGATCGACCAGCCGTCGAACACGATGTGATGCACCACCAGGACCAACACGTGCTCGTGTTCGCCGAGGCGCACGACAGTCGCCTTGATCAACGGGCCCTCGGCCAGCGCGAAGGGCATGCGCACGAGTTCGTCGAACAGCGCGGCGTAGCGGCGTTGGCGATCGGCCCTGTCCGCGCCGTCGATCGCGACGAGCGGGATGTCCAGGCTCACGCCGGAGCGGATCACCGCCACGGGCTCGCCCTCTTCGTCTTCCGCGAACACGGTGCGCAGCACCTCGTGCCGCGCCACGACGGCGTCGATGGCCGCACGCAGCACGTCGACCTTCAGCTCGCCGTGCAGGGCCAGCCCTGCCGACATGTTGTAGGCAGCACGGCCCGTCACGTTGCCGGCGTCGGTGAGCCGGTCGACCAGCCAGAGGCGGCGCTGCATCGGCGACAGCGGCAGCGCGCCGGTGCGCGGCACAGGTGAGATCTCCATCGCGGCGGCCGGCTGCGGCTTCGCCGGAGCGTCCTTGGCCGGCATGCGCGCCATCAGGCCTGCGATGGTCGGCGCCTTGAAGAACTCGCTGGGATGCAGCTCGAGCGAATAGGCCTTGCGGATGCGCGACAGCAGCTGGATAGCGACCAGCGAATCGCCGCCGAGCTCGAACAGGTTGTCGTCCATCCCGATCGGCGCGATGCCCAGGCGCTCGGTCCACAACGCGGCCAGCGCGTTCGCGAGCTCACCCTCGGGCGCGACGAAAGGCGTCTGCAGCGCGGGGCGCGGATGGCTGCCGCCATTCGCGGCGGGCTGCGCGCCTTCGGCATCGAGCATGTCCAGCATGCCGTTGTCCAGCGGGCCGAGGCGCTCGGCGAGAGCGGTGGTCGAGATCACGGTCTGCGGCCGCAGCGGGCCGTTGACGATGCGCTCGAAGGTTCGCGCGCCCTCGGGGCCGTCCATGCCGATGCCCTCGGGCACCACCATGTTCTCGGCCATGCCGAGACCGCGCCAGGCGTCCCAGTTGACCGAGAAGACCGGGCAGCCACCGCCGCGCGCCTGCGCGATGGCCAGGGCGTCGAGGTAGGCGTTGGCCGCGGCGTAGTCGCTCATGCCGAGGCCGCCGGCCACGCTCGAGATGGACGAGCAGAACTGGATGAAGTCCAGCGGCTGGCCGCGCACCGCTTCCATCAGCACGCGGGTGCCGCGCACCTTGGTGGAAAACACGGTGTCGACCTGCGCGCGCGTGCGCTGGGCCATCATGCCGCCGCCCGCGTCGCCCGCGGCGTGGACGATGCCGTGCAGCGTACCGAAGCGCGCGTTCGCGAGCGCAAGCGCCGCCTGCACCTGGGCCAGGTCGGACACGTCGGCCGACAGCGTCAGCACCTGAGCGCCCAGCGATTCGAGTTCGAGCAGCTGGCGCAGGCGCGTTCTCTGCGCCTCGGTCTGGTTCGCGTCGCCGGCCAGCGATGCCCATGCCGCGCGTTCGGGCATGGCCGTACGGCCGAGCAGCACCAGCCTGGCCTGCCAGTGCCGAGCAAGATGCTTCGCGATGGCAAGGCCGACGCCGCCAAGGCCCCCGGTGATGAGGTACACGCCCTCCCGGCGCAGGCGCGGCTGCGCGGCGGCGGGCAGCGGTGCCGGCTCGTAGGCCTTGGCCCAGCGATGCGCACCCCGATAGGCCACCAACGGCTCGCCGGGCTCGTCGCGCAGCGCGGCGGCTTCGGCGGCGATCTGCCCGACCAGCAGGGTCTCGGCCTCGCTTTCGGGCGCGGGCAGCATCACGTCGATCACGCGGCAGTGGATGCGCGGGCACTCCTGCCCGATCACCTTGGCGATGCCCGGCAGCGTCGCCTTTTCGGGGCACAGCGCTTCGGTGCCGGTGATGTCCTCGACCTGGTTGGCGACGATGGCGATGGGCAGCCTGGCAGCGCCGGACGCGGTGGTGCGTGTGTCCAGCGCCTGCACCAGCGCCAGCAGGCTGAAGAAGCTGCGCTCCAGCAGCTCGGACTGCGGCCCGGCGGCGGGCACCTCGTCGAGGCACCAGAGATGTTGGATGGCGGTGACGGCGCCGAAGTCGGCCTCGACTTCGCGCAGCAGCCGCGCGTGGTCGGCCTGCTCGCCGGGGCGCAGCGTCCATTCATGGCGACCGTCGCGCGCGAAGGACTCGCCGCGCTGCGCGATGGCCACGGCATGGCCCTGCGAGCGCAGGTGCCGCGCGAGATGGCCGGTGAAGCTGCGGCTGTCGCCGTACACCAGCACGCAGCCCGCGACCGGTTCGCTCGCCGCTGCCGGCATCAGCGCTTCAACGCGCCTCCACGACGGCACGTAGAACGCATCGGAAGACTGCTTGCGCGCCGCCGACGCCGATTTGGCGGACGCCCCATCGGGCAGTTCGACCCAGTAGCGACGGCGCTGGAACGGATAGGCCGGCAGCGGAACGCGGCGACGCGCCTGCCCGGCATGGCAGGCGGCCCAGTCGATGTCCACGCCCGCAAGCCAGAGACCGGCAAGCGCCTGCGCGATCTGTTGCGCGTTGCGCGAGCGCTGCTGCGGATGCGCCTGGCTGGCGAGCACGCTGGCCGCCGACGCGGCCATCGGATGCTGTCGCGCGAGGCCGGCGAGCGTTTCGCCGGGGCCCACTTCGAGCACCACGCGGCCGGGCACCTCGAAAAGCGTGCGCAGGCCGTCCACGAACTGCACCGTGCCGCGCAGGTGCTGCGCCCAGTAGCCGGGGCTCATCGCCTGCTCGGCGGTGACGAGCCGGCCGGTGACGTTGGAGATGAAGGGGATCTTCGGCGCTTGCCTCGGCACCGAGGCAATGAGCGCCTCCAGCTGAGCCAGCAGCGGCTGCGTCATCGCCGAATGCGAGGCGATCGACACGTGTAGGCGGCGCGGCAGCTGGCCTTGCGCGCGCAGCCTTTCTTCGGCCGCCTCGATGGCGCCGATGGGGCCGGAGAGCACGCAGAGCTGCTCGCCGTTGGCGGCGGCGAGATCGCAGCCGTCCTTCAGGAAGGGCGCGAGTTCGGCCTGCGAGAGCGGCACGGCCGTCATCGCGCCGGGCTGCATCGACTGCAGCAGCCGGCCGCGCAGGGCCGCCACGCGCAGCGCGTCTTCCAGCCGGAACACGCCCGCCAGGCAGGCGGCCACGTATTCGCCGAGGCTGTGGCCCATCATCACGGCGGGACGCACGCCGCGGCGCATCCACCAATGCGCCATTGCATATTCGACGACGAACAGGGCTGGCTGCGCGAGGTCGATGCCGAAGAGCCGCGCATCCGCGTCGGCCTCGGCGCCCGTCGCGGGGAACAGCAGTTCGCGCAAGTCGAGGCCGAGCTCGGGGCGCAGCAACTCGCAGCAGCGATCGACATCCTCGCGGAAGGCCGCGTCGCCTCGATACAGCTCGAGGCCCATGTTGGCGTGCTGCGTGCCGCCGCCGGGGAACAGGAACGCCACTTCGGGCGGCTGCTCGAGCGCCGGGGCGGAAGCGGTGACGACGCCCTCGCCCGAGGCGAGCATGCGCGCGGCCGCCGATGCTTCGCCGGCCACCACGGCGGCGCGATGTGCAAAGGCGCGGCGGCCCGACTGCAGCGTGTGCGCGATGTCGGTCAGCGCAAGATCCGGATGCGCCTCGATGTGCGCGCCCAGCCGCTGCGCGGCCTGCCGCGTGGCGGCGGCACTCATCGCCGACAGCGGCAGCACCTGCCAGCCGGCCTCCTGCGGCTGCACGGCGGCGGCAGGCGCCTCTTCGAGCACCACGTGCACGTTGGTGCCGCCGATGCCGAATGAACTGACGCCCGCGCGGCGCGGCGCATCGCCCTTCGGCCAGGGCCTGGCCTCGGTGTTCACGTAGAACGGGCTGTTCGCGAAATCGATCTGCGGGTTGGGCTGCTCGAAGTGCAGGCTCGGCGGCAGCGTCCTGTGCCGCAGCGCCATCGCCGCCTTGATGAGACCGGCCACGCCGGCCGCCGCGTCGAGGTGGCCGATGTTGGTCTTCACCGAGCCGATGGCGCAACGGCCCTTCGCGGTGGCACCGCCGCTCGCGAAAGCCTGCGTCAGCGCGGCCATCTCGATCGGGTCGCCGAGCGTGGTGCCGGTGCCGTGCGCCTCGACGTAGCCGATGGTGCCGGCGGGAACGTCGGCCACCATCTGCGCGGCGCGGATCGCACTGGCCTGCCCCTGCACGCTGGGCGCTGTGAAGCCGATCTTGTCGGAGCCGTCGTTGTTGGACGCGCTGCCCTTGATGACTGCGTGGATGGTGTCGCCGTCGCGCAGCGCCTCGGCCAGCCGCTTGAGCACGACGATGCCCGCGCCGCTGCCGATGACGGTGCCCGCGGCCTTCGCGTCGAAGGCGCGGCAGTGGCCGTCGGGCGAGAGGATGGCACCATTCTGGTAGCGGTAGCCGCCCTCCTGAAGCAGGTTGAGCCACACGCCGCCAGCCAGCGCCATGTCGCAGTCGTGGCTCAGCAGCGCCTGGCAGGCCATGTGCACCGCCACCAGCGAGGTCGAGCATTCGGTCTGCACGCTGACGGCCGGGCCGCGCAGGTCGAGCTTGTAGGCCACGCGCGTGCACAGCGACCCGGCGGAGTTGCCGCTCATCAGGCCCAGCATGTCGGCGATGCCGGTGCCGGCGTCCACGCCGAAGGCGGGCAGCAGGTGCCGCATGAGGTAGAGATTCGGGCCGTCGCCGGCATACACGCCGACCGACGCGCCGCCGTTGCCCGCCTGCCAGCCGGCGTTTTCCAGCGCCTCCCAGGCGCATTCCAGGAAGACGCGCTGCTGCGGATCGAGGTGCTCGGCCTCGCGCGGCGAGTAGCCGAAGAAGCCGGCGTCGAACTGGTCGAAGCCTTCGAACAGCACGCCGGCCTTGACGTAGTCGGGGTCGGCCAGCGTGCGCTCGGGCACGCCGCGCGCGCGCAGCTGCTCGTCGCTGAAGACCGTGACCGACTCCACGCCGTCGCGGATGTTGCGCCAGAAGGTGTCGACGTCCGGCGCGCCCGGGAAGCGGCCGGCCATGCCGACGATGGCGATCTCTATACCCGTGTATTCGGGCGATGGTGCATTGTCTTGCATCAGAGGCTTCTTTCGGTGGGACGGCGGCGTTGCAGCAGGGCCGCGCGCTGGCGCTGGGCGCGCGCCTGCTCGTCGTCGGCGCCTTCGCTCGCGGCGGCCTGCCCCGCGCCGCGCTGTCCCTGTTCGATGCGCCGCGCGAGCGCGCCGACGGTCGGGTACTTGAAGAGATCGACCACCGTGAGGCCCGGCTTCAGCCGGTCTTCCATCAGCCGGTGCATGCGGATCACCAGCAGCGAGTTGCCGCCGAGGTCGAAGAAGTTGTCGTTCATGCCGACCTTCGCGACCTTGAGCAGGTCGGCCCAGATCGCGGCCAGCGTCTCGGCCACGTCGCCCTGCGGGGCCTCGTATCCCTCGCCGCCCTCCCCACCGGCCACGACGGGCGCGGGCAGCGCGCGGCGGTCGATCTTGCCGCCCGTGGTGAGCGGGAAGCTCTCGAGCGCCACGATGGCCGAAGGCACCATGTAGTCGGGCAGCGCCCGGGCCAGCTGCTCCCTGAGCGCGGCGGCATCGACCTGCGCATCGGGCGCGGGCGAGACATAGGCGGCAAGCAAAGGGCCGGCCGCGCCATCGTGCACCAGCGCCAGTGCCTCGCGCACGTCCGGGTGCTCGCGCAGGCGCGCCTCGATCTCGCCGAGCTCGATGCGGAAGCCACGGATCTTCACCTGGTGATCGAGCCGGCCGAGGTATTCGAGCTGTCCGTCGTTGCGCCAGCGCACCAGGTCGCCGGTGCGGTAGAGCCTGCCGCCCGCGCCGTCGAACGGATCGGCGACGAAGCGCTCGGCGCTCAGCGCCGCGCGGCCGAGGTAGCCGCGCGCAAGCCCTTCGCCGCCCAGGTACAGCTCGCCGGCGACGCCCTGCGGGACGGGCTGCATGTCCGCGTCGAGCACATGGGCGGTGCGATGGCCCACGGGCCGGCCGATGGGTGCGTAGCCCTGCACGTCATCGTGCGCCGCGCCGTTCCAGGCGGTGGGCGTGATGACGGCTTCCGTCGGGCCGTAGGCATTGACGATCTGCTCCGGGCGCAGCACGCGGCGGATGAGCGCCAGGTCTTCGCCGGTCCAGGCCTCGCCGCCGAAGAGCGCGAGGCGCACTGCATGCGCGAACGGCGGCTGGCCTTGCAGCAGCTGGCGGGCATAGGCGGGAGGCAGGTCGACCACGCTCACGCGATGGCGCTGCAGCAGCGCATCGAGCTCGCCCGCGAGCGAGCACCACTGCGACTGCACCACGAGCGCCGCGCCAGTTGCCAGTGGCAACAGGCATTGCTCGATGGCCGCGTCCACATGCGGCAGTGCGAACTGCAGCGAGCGGTCTTCGGCGTGCATGCCGCAGGTGCGCGCCATCGCCTGGATGTGCGTCGACAGCGCACCGTGCGCCACCGCCACGCCCTTGGGCCGCCCGGTGGTGCCGGAGGTGTAGATGACGTAGGCGAGGTGGCCGTCGTGCAGGGCCACGCCGGGGTCGGTGGCGGCTTCGCTGCGAAGCTGCTCTTCGTCGAACGGTACGGTGGCGATGCCTTGCTGCTGCACCTCCGTGCTGCTCGAAAGCAGCATCGCGGCGCCGCTGTCTTCCAGCAACTGCGCAAGGCGCTGCGCGGGATGCGAAGAATCCAGCGGCAGGTAAGTGGCGCCGGCCTTGAGCACGCCGAGCAGGCCCGCCACGCGGCCGGCGGCCGAATCGATGGCCACGGCGACGACGGTGCCCGGGACTGCGCCCTGACGGACCAGCCGGTGCGCGACGCGGTTGGCGCGTTCGTTCAGCGCGGCATAGCTCCATTGGGCGTCGCCGTCGATCAGCGCGATGGCGTCGGGGTTCGCGCGCGCATGCGCTTCGAACAGGCGGTGCACCGGCTGCGCCTGCAGCGATTGCCGCTCGCCCGCCGACCATTCGCGAAGTTGCCGCAGCTGCGTCGCGTCGAGCCACTGCACGTCGCCGAGGGCCTGCGCGGAATCCGCCGCGAGCGCTTGCAGCAGCGCGCGGTAGTGCGCGGCCATGCGTTCGATGGTGGCGGGCTCGAACAGCTCCGCCGCATAGGTGAAGACGACGGCGGTGCTGCCGTCGGCGCGTTCGCGGATGTCGAGCACGAGTTCGAACTGCGCGGCGCGCTCCGCCATGCGGCGCTCGCGCGCTTCGAGGCCCGGCAGCGCGCGCAGCGTGTCCGCGTCTTCGCGCAGGTGGTTGAGCATCACCTGGAACAGCGGGCTGTGGCTCAGGCTGCGCTGCGGCTGCAGGGCCTCGACGATTTGCTCGAAAGGCAGGTCCTGATGGGCCTGCGCACCGAGCGCGGCTTCGCGGACCTGCGCCAGCAGCCGGGCGAGGCTGGTGCGGCCGTTCACCGAGGCGCGCAGCACTTGCGTGTTGACGAAGAAGCCGATGAGCCCTGCGGTCTCGGGGCGGTGGCGATTGGACACGGGCACGCCGATGCGCACCTCATGCTGCCCGGTGTAGCGGTGCAGCAGCGCCTGGAAACCGGCCAGCAGCGCCATGAAGAAGGTGGCGCCCTGCGCCTGCGCCGCGGAGCGCAGCCCTTCGACGAGGCTGGCATCGAATTCGAAGGCATGGCTGGCGGCGCGGTAGCTCGCCACTGGCTGGCGCGGATGGTCGGTGGGCAGGGCCAGCACGGGGTGCTCGTCGCCGAGCTGCGCGCGCCAGTAGGTGAGCTGGCGCGCGGCCTCGCCGGCGGAGAGCCAGTCGCGCTGCCAGAGGGCGTAGTCGACGTACTGGATCGGCAGCGGCGCGAATTGCGGGGTCTCGCATTTCGCACGGGCCGCGTAGGCGGCGCCGAGTTCGGCGAGCAGCACCTGCATGGATGCGCCGTCGGACACGATATGGTGGGCCACGACGACGAGCAGGTGGCCAGCCTCGTCGATGCGGATCAGCGCCGCGCGCAGCAGCGGGCCTTCTCCAAGGTCGAAGGGATCGGCTTGGAACCGGCTCGCATGCCCGGCCGCCGCGGCCTCGCGCTCTGAAGCAGGCAGATCGCGAAGGTCGACGTGCCGCAGCGCGAACTGCGACAAGGGCTGAAGCGACTGGCTGACGCTTCCGTCCGCCGCCGCGCGGAACACGGTGCGCAGGCTTTCGTGGCGGCTCACGATGTCGTCGAACGCCGCGCCCAACGCCTGCGCGTGGAGCGGGCCCGACAGCTCCAGCGCCAGGCCGACGTGGTACGCCGTGCTCTTCGGATCGAGCTGCCACAGGAACCACTGGCGCTCCTGCGCATGCGAAAGCGCAAGCGGTGCGGCGCGGCGTTCCGCCGGCAGCACGGGGATCGAGCTGCGCGGGCTGCGCTGGCCGCTGGCGAGCGCGCGGCGCACTTCGGCTGCAAGCTCGCCGAGGCGCGGCTGCTCGAACAGCACGCGTGCGGGAAAGTCGATTTCCCAACGGTCGGCGATGCGGGCCGCGACCTGCGTGGCGGCAAGCGAGTTGCCGCCGCGGATGAAGAAATGGTCGTCGCGTGCCAGCGTGGGCTGCCCCGCATCGCGACGCAGCACCTCGTTCCAGATGGAGGCGACGGCCTGCTCAAGCTCGTCGAGCGCCGGCTGCGCGGCGGGCGCGTTCGCCGGCGCCGAACCGCCGAGCACGAATTCGCCGTGCGCGTACATCGCATAGGCATCGGCGGTGCGGTCGATCCAGCCCTGCCGGCAGGCGCCGCGCTGCAGCTTGCCGCTGGTGGTCTTGGGCATGCCGCCGGGGTTCAGCAGCATCACGACCGAGAGCGGCTCGCCGAACTGCTCGCTCACCGCCGCGCTCAGCGTTTCGACCAGCGCCTCGGGCTTCACCAGCTTCTGCGTGCTGCGCGAGATCTCGGCCGCGAGGCCGATGCCCTCGCCGCCAGGTCCGTCGACGGCGAAGGCCGCCACGCGGCCCTTACGCACGATGTCGACCTCGGATTCGATCAGGCGCTCTATGTCCTGCGGGTACAGGTTGTGCCCGCGCACGATAATCATGTCCTTGATGCGCCCGGCCACGTAGAGCTGGCCGTCATGCAGGAAGCCGAGGTCGCCGGTGCGCAGCCACCTGGCGCCGTCGTGCTCGACGAAGGTCTTGTTCGAGACCTCGGGCTTGTTCCAGTAGCCGCTCCCGATGCTGGGCCCCGTGGCCCAGATCTCGCCGATGCCGCCGGCACCGCACACCGCGAGCGATGCGGGGTCGACGATGCGCACCGCGTGGCCGGAGACGGTGCGGCCGCAGCCGACGAGCGTGGTGCTTTCGTCCGATTCCGCCCCTGTCTCGACCACGCCGCGCGCAAGGCTTCGGCTCGAGAAGTCCTGCGCGACCATGCCCACGCCGCGCTGGCCACCGGTCACGAACAGCGTCGACTCGGCAAGGCCGTAGCACGGGTACACCGCGCCGGGAGCGAAGCCCGCGGGCGCGAACTGCGCCCTGAAGTCGCGCAGCGTGTCGGCACGCACCGGTTCAGCGCCGGAGAAGGCCAGGGTCCAGCTCGACAGGTCGAGCTTCTGCAACTGCGCCTCGGACACTCTTTCAAGGCACAGCCGGTAGGCGAAATCGGGGCCGCCGCTGATGGTCGCGCGATGGCGCGAGATGGCCTCGAGCCAGCGCACGGGCCGCTCGAGGAAGTAGCGCGGCGACATCAGCACCACGGGAATGCCGCGATGCAGCGGCTGCAGCAGGCCGCCGATCAGGCCCATGTCGTGGTTCAACGGCAGCCAGCTCGCAAAGGTGTCGCCCTGCCCGACGGAAAGGCCCTCCTCGATCGCGCGCATGTTCGCCATGAGGTTGGCGTGCGTGACCATCACGCCCTTGGGCGCCGAGGTAGAACCGGAGGTGTATTGCAGGAAGGCGATGTCGGAGGCGGCCGGCACGTGCGGCGCCCAGCGCGCGGCGTCTTCGGCACCGATTTCGTCGACCGCGATCAGCGGCACGTCGGCAAAGGCTTCGGCAACGCCGGCGATGGATGCCTTGATGGCCGCATGGGTCAGCACGCAGCAGGCGCCGGCATCAGCCGCGATGCCTTCCAGCTTGCCGAGATGCCGCTTACGCGTGGACTCGGGCGGAAACACCGGCACGGCGATCAGGCCGGCGTAGAGGCAGGCGAAGAAGCTCACGACGTAGTCGTCGCTGTTGTCGAGCATGATCAGCGCGCGCTCGCCGCGGGCATACGACTGCTGCAGCCGCGCCGCGAGGCCGCGCACGCGCTCGTCGAGCAGGCTGTAGCTGATGGGCGTGTCCAGGGGCGCGCCGTCGCGGTCGGTGACGGCGATCAGCGCGGTGTCGCCGGGCCGCCGTGCGGCCATGTCGCGCAGGTGGCTCACGAAGTCCACGGGGTACATCGGGTTCACATCGATTCCTTGAGGTGCCGGGCTTGCGCGATGACAGCGCGCGGCGGCAGCAGTTCAGGCAAGGGCGAGAGGCGCATGGACTTCCGCTCCCGCCTCCACTCCGCTGAGGTGCCGCACCAGCGCGGCGAGCACCGGGGCCTCCTGCTGCCGGATGAAGAAATGGCCGCCGTCGAACCAGTCAAGCGTGAAGCCGGCATGCGAGGTCTCGCCGGACCAGGCCTGCATGCGCCAAGGCTCGATGTCGTCCTGCCGGCCGGAAAAGGCGTGCAGGGGAACCGGCAGCGGCGCGTTGCCGGCGTGCGCGAAGCTCCGGCACACGCGGTAGTCGGCGGCCAGGGCGTCGAGCGTCATGCGCAGCAGCTCGGGGCTTTCGAAAAGCTCCTCGGGCGTGCCGCCCTGCTTGCGCAGATCGCCAATGAGGGCCTCGTCGTCGTTCATGTCGACGAAGCGGTCGGGATCGCGCTGCGAAGGCGCGGCGCTGCCGGACACGAGCAGCGCGCGCGGCGGCGGCCGGCCGGCGGCGCGCAGCCGCTGCGCGATGCCCCACGCCAGCAGGGCACCCATGCTGTGTCCGAAGAGCGCGAAGTTGCCGCGCAGCGCGGCGTCGTGCTCGGTGCACAGCAGCGAGACCAGCGAATCGAAGTCTTCGACGAAGTCCTCGCCCAGGCGGCTGCCGCGGCCGGGCAGCTCCATCGGCACGACCTCGACCCAGCGCGGCAGCAGCCGCCGCCAGCGCAGGTACATGGTGGCGCTGGCGCCCGCGCAGGGCAGGCAAAGGAGGGAAAGGGGAGCCTGCATTCGCTCCTCAGGCAGCGGCGGGGGTGTTTTCCTGTTGCGCCATCCAGTCGCGCAGCGACTTCGGACGCATGTCGGTCCAGTTCTTCTCGACGTAGTCGAGCACGGTCTTCTTGTCGCCCTGCACGCCGTCGACGGCCTTCCAGCCGCCGGGCACGGCCTTCCATTGCGGCCAGATCGAGTATTGCTCTTCGTGGTTGACGAGAACGATGAAGGTCTCGTCCTCACGGTCGAAGCAGCTGGTAGACATGTGCGGTCCTCTTGGGTTGTTGAGATCGGCGGGCGAGGAAACCCCGCGCCGTCCGCCGGCGTTTCGCGCGGCGGGGCACGGGCACCTTCCCTTGCGATACATGACGGGGCAGGAGGCCGGGTGTTTAGGACTGTTGACGCAGGTCCGGCGGCCGCACGAGATCGCGGCTGCGCCGCGGCAGGGCCGCGGAAAATAGCGGGTGGCGAGGAATGGGAAGGAAAAAGGCGCGAAAGCTGACGACAGTCGCGGCTAGCGCCCGGCGCGTTCTTCCGTGTCGTCCGGCGGAGGAACGTCGTTGGCGGGCGGCACGAGGCCCACGAGCAGCCAGAGACGGGCCGCCTCGTCGTAGGTCTTGCGGTGAAGAGGACTCTCGGCCAGCCACCGTGCGAGCTCTTCGCTTGCCGCGTCGCCTAGGCCGCCGCGCTCGTGCTGGCAGCGCACCCAGGTCCATGCAGCCTGCCAGACCGGGTCGTGATCCTTGTCCGTCTTTGTCATCGGCGACATCGTATCGCCGATGGCGCGGCGGATTCAGCCACCCTGGACCAGATAGCGGCAGGTTTCCAGGGCCGCGTCGGCGTCCTTGATCATGAAATTCACCAGCGTGGCGGAGCAGCCAAGGCGCACGCCGATCTCGCGCTGGGTCATGCCGCTCAGGCGGTTGAGCTCGAAGGCCATGCGGGTGCGCGCGGGCAGCGCCTCGAGCACCCGATCGATCGCCGCGAGCGCCTGGCGCCCATCAAGCACGCGCTCGGGCGCATCGTTGCTCGGCGGGCTCACGAGCTCGACGTCCTCGCAGTAGGTGCGATAGCTGGCCTCGACGGAGTTGTGGCGGTGATAGTCGAACGCCACGTTGCGGACCACTTGGCAGCAATAGCCGAGCGGCTTGCGCACGTCGCGCACCGAGGCACCGTCGGCGAGCTTGAGGTAGGCGTCCTGCAGCACTTCGTCGACGAGGTCCGCGGTACGGACGATTTTTTGCGCGACGCGCTGGAGCTGGGCACGGTTCGCGATGAAGACCTCTCCCAGCGTGGGCTCGGCTGGCTGAAGCGACATGTCCATGGGTACTCCTGAAGTATTCAATTCGAGAAAATGCAAATAAGAACTATTACCATCTTTGGACAAAAGAAAGCCTGCTCTTGCAGTTGCTCCTCCCTTATCTCTCACCTCATTAGACGTTTGAACGGCCGAAAGCGAGACAGCTACGGCCGACGCCGGGCGGGCCGGCGGCGCCACCTAAAATGCCGCCCCTATCCCGATCGCGTCCCCATGAACATCGTCGTCAACGAAGAACTCAAAGCCTACATCGACCCCATGACACCGGAGGAGTACGAGGCGCTGGAACGCAGCATCCTCACCGAGGGCTGCCGCGATGCGCTGGTGCTGTGGGGCGACGTGCTGGTGGACGGCCACAACCGCTACGGCATCTGCCAGAAGCACGGGCTTCCGTTCAATACGGTGCAGAACACGCGCTTCAAGTCCATCGAGGACGTGCATCTCTGGATGATCGACCAGCACCTGGGCCGGCGCAGCATCTCCGACTTCCTGCGTGGCGTGCTTGCGCTGAGAAAGAAGGACATCGTCGACCGCCAGCGCGGTCGCCTTGCGACGGTGTCGGAGTCCGCTGCGGAGGCCTCGGACGATCCCCCTTTCGATGTCGATACGCCTGCCGACGGAACGACTGAAGCAGCCGCTGGCATGGTCCAGATACCGCCGCCCGCCCCTCTCAACAGCCGCGAGGCCATCGCCCGGGCCGCCCGCCTGAGCAGCAGCCAGGTCGGGATGATCGAGAAGATCCAGAAGCAGGCTGCGCCGGAACTGGTGGCTGCGGTGAAGTCGGGCGTGATCTCGATCAACACCGCAGCGGCGGTGGCCACCCTGCCTGCCGAGGAGCAGGTGTCGGCCGCGAACGCCGGCAAGGACGAACTCAAGCAGGCGGCGAAGCGAGTACGGGAATCGAAGAAGAAGCCGCGTACTGAATCCGCAGAAGCAGCAGCTTCAGAGGGCGACGCGGAACTCGATGCGGTGCAGGCGCTGCAGCAGCGCGTGGCCGAACTCACGGCCGAGAACGAATCGCTGCGCAGGCAGGTGGCCGACCTGCAGGCCCAGTTAGGTCACTGAGCCCGCAGCCGGCTGGCTGGATGAAGAAAAGCCGCCGTTACTGCTACGGCTGGATCTCGGAGATCTTCGCGCCCGACAGCGACACGCCGGCCTCCAGGCCCACGTTGGTCATGACGAAGCCCACCACGGGCTGGCGCAGTGTGTTGGTGTCGATGCTGCCGTTCGCACCGATGGTCGCGAGGGCCACGGTGGCATCGGCGCCGGCCGTCCAGCCCTTGCTGTTGCGGAACTTGTCGAGTGCGGCCTGGGTGTTGAACAGGTAGATCACGGCCTTGGACTGTGCGCCCGCCTGGAATCCCACCGAGCCGGCGGTGGTGCTGTAGTAGGACTGCGTGCGCCCGTTCACGCGCAGCGCGCCCCGGCCGTACTCGGCGCCCACGCCCATGCTGGCGCCCACCACGGCGGGGAACACCAGCACGCCGCTGGACTTGGAGACCAGCTCACGCGAGCCTTTCACCGAGTCGTACAGCTTGGACAGCGAGGCATCGACCTGCGCGTCGATGGAGGCGCGCGAAGACGCGCTGCTGGCCTGATCCTGAGGCCGCGTGGTGGTGCACCCGACGAATGCCAGGCTGCATGCCACCAGCACGGACGAGAACGCCAGCGTGCGGAGATTCATGGTTTTTTTCATGACGGAACCCTTCCTTTGGATAGAACTTGAATCGGCGATGAGTCTCTGCCCGAGAGCAGATTCGTCCATGCTAAGACCGCCAAAACCGCGCAAATCGAGTTGAAGGCGTTGGCCTACGCGAGATCACGGCCTAGGCGAAACGGTTACGCCCGAGGGACGTCCAGGCGCGGCGCAATGTTCGTGCAATGGTGGTTCGTAGCATCGCGGCTCTGGTGCGGACGGCCGTACACGGCCATCCGCGATCTGGCACACGAATCCACATCGCGCACTCCCATGACATTCGAACCCGCAGCAAGACTGCCGCGCCGATCGCACGGCGGCAGCATCCGCAGAACTGAACTGACGGACGCGCTGCGTGGCTTCGCGCTGCTCATCGCGCCGGCATTCAGCCTGCTCGGCAGCTCGGCGCTCGAAGTCGTCGCGTCATTGGCGGCGCTGCTTTCATTGCTCTTCGGCATGAGTCTCGCGACGCGCAAGGATCGGACCGAAAGAAGACCGGCATCCTTCCGCCTGCTGGCTCGACGCATGCTGATGGAGTCCGTCGCGTACCGGCACCTGTGGATTCGCCTGTTCAACGCAGCGCTTGTCGGAGCCGCCGCCATGACGCTGCTGAAGCAGCTCATGCCGCTGGCAGCGTCTGTGGTCATCTGCTGCCTGGCAGCTTTCGTCCTGCTGTTCCAGCGATCGCAGTGGCGACACATGCTGGTCAAGCTCGCCCCCATGGGCCGGATGGCGCTGGTGAACTCGCTCGTGCAGATACTGGCCGCCGTGCTGCTGTTCCATGCGCTGGAGCCGCGCTTCGGGTTCCTGCTGGGGGTCGCCCTTCCCTTCGCTGCGCTGCCGTTGCTGCAGGCGATGCTCAGCTGCAGATGGCTCGCACGACGCCCGAGGAGGCATGTGGGGACGGCGTGGCAAGGGCTGGCAGCCGAAGGGCGGGCCGGCTGATCACTGCCAGCCTCTTGCTCAGCTACCGTCAGCTACCGCCCGCCCCTCAAGGCGCGACCGTGATGCGATCCGTCGCCGGCGGGGTCAGCGGGCTGTTCGCCTTGATATAGGCCTCCAGGGCGTCCACGTCCTGGTCACCGCCGAGCGCATCGGTGCCCTGGTTGAAGACGGTGAAGTTGTCGCCGCCGGTGGCCAGGAAGCTGTTCATGGTCACGCGGTAGGTGGCGCCGTCTGTCATCGCGGTGCCGTTGAGCGACATGTTGCTGATGCGCGATCCGGCGGGCTGAGACAGGTTGTAGGTGTAGCTGAAGCCCTTGGAGGGCAGTAGCACCCGGGGCGAGCTCACGGTGTTGGCGCCGCTGTTGAACTGCTGCTCCAGCACCGCCTTGATCTGCGCACCCGTCATGGTCTTCACCACCAGGCTATTGCCGAAAGGCTGCACGGCGAAGATCTGGCCGTAGGTCACGCTGCCGTCGCCCGCAGGCGCCAGATCGGCGCGCACGCCGCCCGGATTCATGAAGGCGATCTGCGCTTCGCCCTTGCCGGCAGGCTTGGTGGCGGCAAGCTGCGCATCGGCGATCAGATTGCCCAGCACGCTTTCCTTCGACGTGGTCTGCGTGCGCGTGGCAGTGGCGGTGAGCGAACCCACCACGCGCTGCACCAGCGGTCCGGCGATGGAGAGGTACTGGCTGATGAGCGCAGCCACTTCCTGGTTCTTGCCAAAGACGGGGTACTGGTCGGTCAGCGCGACGGTCGTCGAGCCGCTGGTATAGGCCTCGCCCTGCACGATCACGTTGTCGGCACTCTTGGCCGTCACCTTCCGGGTCTTGGTGTCGATGGTGAGGTTGATGTCGGTCAGCAGCGTGCCGTACTGGCCGGCGCTGGTCAGCAGGAAGGGCCTGGCGGGGTTGGTCTTGGCGTAGTCGCAGATATAGGAGCGGTGCGTATGACCCGAGATCACCACGTCGACGGCCGGATCGAGCTTGTTCAGGATCGGCAGGATGTCGCCGCTCAGGCCGGCGCAGCTCTTGTCGTTGTAGCCCACGGTGGTCGTGCCGCCTTCGTGGATGACGACGACGATGGCGTCGGCACCCTGCGACTTCAGCTGCGGGATCAGCGCATTGGCGGTGTCGGCCTCGTCCTTGAAGCTCAGGCCGGCGACGCCGGCAGGCGTCACGATGTTCGGCGTGCCCTTCAGCGTCATGCCGATGAAGGCCACCTTCACCGTGGCGCCGTCCTTCGTGAAACTCTTCATGCCGGTGGCGGGAAACAGCGTGTTGCCGTCGCTCTTCACCGTGTTGGCCGCGAGGAAGCCGAAGTTGGCCCCCGGGAAGCTCTTGTTCACGCGGCAGGGCTCGAGCGCGGTGTTCTTCGCGCAGCCGCCGTTCTTCATGCGCAGCAGCTCGGTCTGGCCCTTGTCGAACTCGTGGTTGCCGACCGCGTTGAAGTCGATCTTCATCGCGTTGACGGCCTCGATGGTCGATTCGTCCAGGAAGAGCGCAGAGACCAGCGGCGAAGCGCCGATCATGTCGCCGGCCGACACCACGGCGTTGTTCGGATTCTTCGCCTTCAGCGAGGCGATGGCGGAGGCCATGTAGGCCGCGCCGCCGGCAGGCACCGCGACCGTGCCGCCAGCCTTGGCTGGCGCGTTGATCGACAGCTTCGGCGGCTCGAGGTTGCCGTGCAGGTCGTTGAAGGCGATGAGCTTGACGTCGATGGCACCCGGAACGGCGGGTGCCGGAGCCGGCGCCGGTGCGGGCGGACTGCTCGCCGTGGGGGGCGGCACGAAGGGAACGAAATTGTTCGAGTTGTCGCTGCCGCCGCACGCGGTCAGGGTGGCGACCACCACGCCGGCAAGGGCGAAGTGCTTCAACGATGTATGCATGGGAACCTCTCTCTCCTTGTTTGGGAACGCAGCGGATGCTGGCCACCGCACATGACGAGGCCGTGAAGGCCCCGCCGCGCCGCGAGGAGATCGACAGCCGAGTCAGGGCAATCCGACGACGTGAATCACGACGCCAGGGCCGAATGCGGCTTGCAGGAGTGCCTTCGCCTGCAGGCTGCGCTCGTCGGCGGGCGACTGCACGGCGAGCCGCCCTTCCGTCGGCCAGCGCTGCAGGTGCCAGCCTTCCCGTCCGAGGAGCACGAGCCGGGCGAGCGCCCCGGCGTTGGAGACCGGCAGTGCAGCCGGCGTGATGTCGAGCCAGTCGATCACCTGTTCGCTCTCGCCGCCCAGACGCGCTGCCGCGCTCGCGGCGAGCGCCTGCTGAGTGGCCGCATCGCGCACCGCACCCTGCAACACGATGCCGCCCCTGTGCCAGCGGATTTCGAGCGAGGGGGTCGCGCCGGCCGGCCGCCCCTGGTCTTCGCCGCCATCAGCAAGGCGCGCCACGGCGCCGATGGCTAGGATGGCGAGGCAACCCGCAGACAACCAAATGATCCAGATGCGCTTCGTCATTCGGACGGGAGCGTGACACGCCACGCGTGACGCAGGTGTGACGGCGGCCGCGCCGGACAGCCATTCGGCCTACACGGATAAGCGAGGGACGGCGCAACCGCGCGAGATCGGATTCCTATACGCTTGGGTTCCGTCCCCCGCATTCCCCACCACTCCGAGGAACGAACATGGCAGCCAATGCGAAAGTCACAGGAAATGTCGAATACCGGGCCGGCGACGGCCCCCTGATCCTCATTCCCCAGGGTCCTATCGAGATCCAGCTGGCACCCGACAGCGCCGTTCTGAGTTGGGGCGATGCCGGCAGCATGCAGACCACCGCGATACCGATCGCCGAATACCAGCGCTACCTGAGCGAAGGCGTGATCCAGCCGGACTGACTGGATGATCTAGAGCCCACCGAATAGTCGAGGTGGTGCTCACGCCAACCACCAAAGAAAAACGGCCCCGAGGGGCCGTTCTTCATGAAGCATCCCGGGCTCGCGGCCTGGATGCAAGCATCACTGCTCTTACTTCTTCTTGGCAGCCGCAGCCTTCTTGGCGGGTGCTGCTGCCTTCTTTGCTGCGGGCTTGGCGGTCGCAGCCTTGCTGTCGGCCTTGCGCTTGGCAGCCTTGGGGTCCACGGCGGCCTTGAAGGCAGCGCCCGGCACGAACTTCGGCACCTTCTGTGCGGCGATCTTGATCTTGGTGCCGGCGCTGGGGTTGAAGCCCGAGCGTGCGGCGCGCGCCACTTGCTTGAAAGTGCCGAAGCCGACGATCTGGACGGGGTCGTCCTTCTTCACGGCAGCGACGATCGAGCTGGTGATGGTCTCGAGGACGCGCGCGGCTTCTGCCTTGCTGAGGTTGTGGGCGACGGCGATTTTTTCGACGAGTTCGATGCGGTTCAACTGAGTTCCTAATAAGTTTGATTTCGCCATGTTGCCTATGGCGGCGCAGCACGAATCACGCTGCAAGCGGGCGGGAGTTTATTCGACTGCGAGAGGCCAGATGTAACGCGGTCGCTTCCAGCTGTCGTTGATTCGCCTCATTCGGCACCCGTGAGGGGGTTGTTCCTGCGTGCGGGCAGGCGTAGCGGGGGGATCTGCATACGCGATGCATGTCGAATGCCCCTCCATCTCCGATGAGAAGCGAACTCGTCACGATGAGCAAAACCTGATATCGCACCCAGATTCGTCGAGGAAATTTGATGGCGTCGCATCTGCAGAACCTATTGCGGCTCTTGCGCAAGATCATCGGCGGCAAGGCTATGGTCGCCGCGAAGCTATGCATCGAGCACGTATGTGCCACGCTGCTCTCCAACGGCATCAGCGTCGTTGGCCGATACGAAGGTGTGCATCTTCGGATCGCACTGAAGCCAGCTCATAGCTCTGCTCGACAGGCTGATCCTCCCTGCGGGATTACTCCCTTGACGTCACGGAACCCAGCCGTGACATGTCTCGCGGTGATGCAACAGAACACACGCGATTCAGTTGAATGAAGAGAGAAAGGAAGAGAAAGCCAGAAAGTGAAAAGCCCCTGCAGCTTTCGACTGCAGGGGCTTCTGACTGGCGGAGTGGACGGGACTCGAACCCGCGACCCCCGGCGTGACAGGCCGGTATTCTAACCAACTGAACTACCACTCCTGGTAGACAACGTTCGCTCCTTGCGGAACCGAGTGTTGACGACTCGTGCCGGCTTCACCGCAGTGAAACTGGCGACCCTACGGGGATTCGAACCCCGGTAGCCACCGTGAAAGGGTGGTGTCCTAGGCCTCTAGACGATAGGGTCAAAACCTTGGACGTGCTGCGATCAGCATCTCAAACCATCTCGACACTCTGGTGGAGGTAAGCGGGATCGAACCGCTGACCTCTTGCATGCCATGCAAGCGCTCTCCCAGCTGAGCTATACCCCCGTGTGGGTGTCGAGCCTCAGATTATAGCCTGAATTTCAGGCCTTTTTCAATCGTTCGATAACTTTTTCGCGAGAAAAAATTTCGAGGACTGAATCCAAGGACGGTGTTTGCGGTGTTCCCATCACAAGCACTCGTACTGGCATCGCTAACACTGGCATTTTCAATGCGTGTGTCGCGAGGACTTCCTTGATCATAACTGCGATCGAGGCCTTATCCCATGCGACCGTCATCATTTTTTCTGCGAGTGTTGCGATCGCGGGCTTCACTGCATCGGTGATGTGCTGTGCGCGGTCGGCGTCGCTCACGGTGATGTCCGCATAGAACGCCGCGGCCCAGTCGGCCAGCGCGACGGTGGTGTCGCAGCGATCCTTGAAGAGCGCGCAGATCGCCGGCAGGCGCTCGTCCGCAACGATGCCACGCTTCTTCAGCTGCGCCGCAACGAGCGGTGCGAGTTCATCGCCGGTCTTCGCCTTGATGTACTGCGCGTTGACCCATGCGAGCTTGGCCGCATCCCACTGCGCGGGGCTCTTCGACAGGTGCGAACCGTCGAACCAGCTCACCATCTGCTCGCGCGTGAAGAGTTCGTCGTCGCCGTGGCTCCAGCCGAGGCGCGCGAGGTAGTTGAGCATCGCCTCGGGCAGGTAGCCGTTGTCCTCGTAGGCAGTGACGCTCACCGCGCCACGGCGCTTCGAGAGCTTCTGTCCGTCGTCGCCGAGGATCACGGGCACGTGGCCGAACTCGGGCAGCGGTGCTCCAAGCGCGCGGAAGATGTTGATCTGCCACGGCGTGTTGTTGATGTGCTCGTCGCCGCGGAACACGTGCGTGATGTTCATGTCCCAGTCGTCGACCACCACCGCGAAGTTGTAGGTCGGCACACCGTCGGGCCGCAGGATGATGAGGTCGTCGATCTCGCGGTTGTTGATGGTGATCTCGCCCTTCACGAGGTCGTTCCAAGTCACGTCGCCTTCGGGCGGGTTGCAGAAGCGCACCACGGGCGGCACGCCTTCGGGCACGGGCGGCAGCACCTTGCCCGGCTCGGGTCGCCAGCGGCGGTCGTACAGCGTCTTCTCTCCACGTGCGCGCTGCGCCTCGCGCATCTCCTCGAGCTCCGCGGGCGTGCAGTAGCAGTAGTAGGCAGTGCCTGCCGCAAGCATCTGCGCGATCACCTCACGGTAGCGCTCAAGGCGCTGCATCTGATAGATCGGACCCTCGTCGTATTCGAGGCCCAGCCAGTGCATCGACGCAAGGATCTGGTCGGTGGAATCCTGCGTGGAGCGGGCCACGTCGGTGTCCTCGATGCGCAGCACGAACTCGCCGCCGTAGTGGCGCGCATAAGCCCACGAGTAGAGGGCCGTGCGAGCCGTGCCCAGGTGAAGAAAACCCGTGGGGGATGGTGCGATGCGGGTGCGTACTTTGCCGGTCATTTCGTTATCGTGGATTCAGTGTGCTCAGGCCGCGCGCGATGTCGGCCTTGATGTCTTCGACGTGCTCGAGGCCGACCGCGAGGCGGATCAGCCCCTGGCCGATGCCAGCGGCCTGGCGCTGCGCTTCGGTCAGCCGGCCGTGCGAGGTGGTGCCGGGGTGCGTGATGATGGTCTTCACGTCGCCCAGGTTGGTGGCACGGCTCACCACGCGCGTGCTGTCCATCACATGGAAGGCATTCGCACGCGCCGTCTCGGGCGAGTCGCCGACCACGTCGAACGACACCACCGCGCCGCCCTGCCCCGACTGCTGCTGCATCGCCAGCTCATGCTGCGCATGCGACGCGAGCCCGGGGTAGTACACACGCGAGACGCCCGGCTGCTTCTCGAGCCACTGCGCGATCTCCATCGCATTGGCGCAATGCGCCTTCATGCGGATGCCCAGCGTCTCGATGCCCTTGAGCACGACCCACGCATTGAACGGCGCCAGCGCCATGCCGGCGGTGCGCACGATGGGGCCAAACACGTCGACGATGAGTTTGGAAGGACCGCAGATCGCGCCCGCCATCACGCGGCCCTGGCCGTCGAGATGCTTGGTGCCCGAATGGATGACGAGGTCGGCCCCCAGCGCCGCCGGACGCTGCAGGATCGGCGTGCAGAAGCAGTTGTCGACCGCGAGCAGCGCGCCCGCGGCATGCGCCACGTCGGCCAGCGCACGGATGTCGCAGACTTCGGTGAGCGGATTGGTCGGCGTCTCGGCGAACAACAGCTTGGTGTTGGGCTTCACAGCCGCGCGCCATTCGGCAACGTCGGTCTGCGAAACGAAAGTGGTTTCGACGCCGAACTTGGCGAACTCCTTGCCGAACAGGTTCAGCGTGGAGCCGAACACGGAGCGCGAGCACACGACATGGTCACCGGCCTTCAGCAGGCCCATGCACATCATGAGGATCGCGCCCATGCCGGTGGATGCGCCGATGGCCGCCTCGGTGCCTTCGAGCGCGGCGATGCGCTGCTCGAAGCTGGTCACCGTCGGGTTCGAGGTGCGCGAGTAGGTGTAGCCCGGCTCGGTGCCCGCGAAACGGCGCATCGAAGTCTCGGCGTCGGGCTGCACGAAACCGCTGGTCAGGAAGAGCGCATCGGAATGCTCTCCGTACTGACTCGGTGCGAGGCCGGTGCGCAGAGCGAGCGTATCGGGATGCAGCCCGGGCGGCAGTCTTCTATCGTCGTCGGTCACTTCGGCTGCCCTCACTCGCTGTGATTGGGAAGCGCGAGGCGCGAAGAATCCTCTTCGGTCTCTTCGATGCGCGGGCGGTTGCCGTTCATCCGCGTGATGGCCTCGGTGTCGATGTCGCCGGTCACGTACACGCCGTCGAAGCACGATGCATCGAAGCCGTCGAGCTTGGTGTTGAGCGAGCCGATGGCACGCTTCATGGCGTCGACGTCCTGGTAGATCAGCGCGTCGCAGCCGATGAGCTCGCGCACTTCTTCGACCGTGCGGTCGTGCGCCACCAGCTCGTCCTTGGTCGGCATGTCGATGCCGTAGACGTTGGGATAGCGCACCGGCGGCGCGGCGCTGGCCAGGTAGACCTTGCGAGCGCCGGCGTCGCGTGCCATCTGCACGATTTCACGGCTGGTGGTGCCGCGCACGATGGAGTCGTCGACGAGCAGCACGTTGCGGCCCTTGAACTCGCTGGCGATCACGTTGAGCTTCTGGCGCACCGACTTCTTGCGCACGCCCTGCCCCGGCATGATGAAGGTGCGGCCGACGTAGCGGTTCTTCACGAAGCCCTCTCGGTACGGCACGCCCAGCAGATGAGCCAGCTGCGTGGCGCTCGGGCGGCTCGACTCGGGGATCGGGATGATCACGTCGATCTGGTTCGGCGGCACGGTGGACACCACGCGCTTGGCCAGCGTCTCGCCCAGGTTCAGGCGTGCCTGGTAGACCGAGATTCCGTCGAGCACGGAGTCCGGACGGGCCAGGTAGACGAATTCGAAGATGCAGGGGTTGAGCGTCGGCGACTCGGCGCACTGCATCGAATGCACATTGCCCTCGAGGTCGATGAACACAGCCTCGCCCGGGTTGATGTTGCGCTCGAAGGTATGGCCCGAGCCTTCCAGCGCCACCGATTCGCTTGCCACCATCACGGTACCGTCCGCGCTGCGGCCCATGCACAGGGGGCGGATGCCGTACGGATCGCGGAAGGCCAGCAGGCCGTGGCCGGCGATCAGCGACACCACGGCATACGAGCCGCGCAGGCGCTTGTGCATGCTCTTCACGGCAGCAAACACCTCGGCCGGATGCAGCGGCACGCCGCGCGAGGCGCGCTCGAGTTCGTGCGCCAGCACGTTGAGCAGCACCTCGGAGTCGCTCTCGGTGTTGGTGTGGCGGTGGTCGGTGGAGAACAGCTCCGAGCGCAGCGCGTGGGCGTTGGTCAGGTTGCCGTTGTGCACCAGCACGATGCCGAAGGGCGCGTTCACGTAGAAGGGCTGCGCCTCTTCCTCGCTGTAGGCATTGCCGGCGGTCGGGTAGCGCACCTGGCCCAGGCCCACGCTGCCGGGCAGCGCGCGCATGTTGCGCGTGCGGAACACGTCGCGGACCATGCCCTTGGCCTTGTGCATGAAGAACTTGCGTTCCTGCAGCGTGACGATGCCTGCGGCATCCTGGCCGCGGTGCTGCAGGAGCAGCAGCGCGTCATAGAGCAGCTGATTGACGGGTGCGTTGCTGACAACGCCGACGATTCCACACATGAACGATTCCCCTCAGGGCAGGTAGCTGGCCAACTTTTCAGGCAGGGAGGGCTTGAGGCCCTGCAATGCCGCATCGAGAACAATGGCGCTGCGCGATTCGTGCCACCAGGCACTGTCGCTCAACACCAGCAAATGGACAACGACGGCGAACACGAGCAGGGCGACCACGCCCCGCGCCGCGCCGAACGCCGCGCCCAGAATCCGGTCCACCGGCCGCAAACCCACGACCGTGATCAACTTGCGCGTGAGCGCTGCCACCAGCCCCACGCCGAACACCACCGCCACGAACACCAGCACGAAAGCCAGCGGGTAGCGCCACGCCCCCTGCGGGTCGCCGAACGGCAGCCATGCCGCCACGCCCGACGCCAGCCACTGGGCTGCAATGAAGGCGGCCACCCATCCGATCAGCGAGATCACTTCGAACACCAGCCCGCGCACGAGGCCGAAAAGCATCGACACCCCGATGAGCGCGACGGCGATCCAGTCGAGCAAGGCCACGGCAACGGCTGGCGACGACTCTTACAACGTGAGGATCGCGGCCGACAAAGACAAGCCCTTGACCTTCTCGGCGGCACGGTCGGCCTCGGCACGCGAGCTGAAGGGACCGACACGCACACGCGTGCGCTCACCGTCGGCCGTCTTGGCCACATGCACGTAGGTCTTGAGCCCGGCCCTTTCGAGCTTCTGGCGCACTTCGCGCGCCTTGTCCGCATCGGCGAAGGCGCCGACCTGCACCACGAAGCGGCCGGCCTCGTCGGCGGCGGCGGGCTTGGCGGCCGCCGCGGTGACGGGCTTGCCCTCCAGCAGCGCGCGGGCGCGGGCGCCATCGTCGACGGCGGCGGGCTTCGGCTTGGCTTCGGGCTTGGGTTCAGGCTTCGGCTTGGCTTCCGGTTTCGGTTCCGGCTTGTGCTCAGGCTTGGGTTCGGGCTTCGGCTCCGGTTTCGGCTCGGGCTTCGGGTCCGGCTTGCGCTCGGGCGCCGGAGCCGGCGTTGCGCTGGCGACCGGCTTGCCGGGGTCGATCTCGGTGCCGTCGGCGGCTTCCGTGATCATGCCGCTGGAAGACGAGGCGGATGCCACGCGCGAAGTGCCGTTGTCGGGCGCCGCGGGCGTGGTGCTGCTGCTCGTGGCAGGCGCGGGCGTTGCGGGAACGGGCAGCGGCTTGACCTTGTTGCGGTCGGGAATCTCGATGGGGATGTCGACCGACACGGGCCGCGGCTGGGTATCGAACAGCAGCGGGAAGCCGATCACGCCGAGCAGCACCAGCACCGCCGCGCCGAGCAGCCGGTGGCGCGCACGCCGACGCATGGTTTCGACACTTTCCGCGGGGACTGCGGCCGGGGCGCTGCGTCCTTCGTTGCCTTGCGGGCCGCGCGTGCGGAACTTGAAAAACGCCATGAAGTTCGATCCCTGGAGGAGTGCAGCGAGGTGATGCCAGAAGGTGCCAGACGGTGCCAGACGATGCGTAAGGCCCGACGATCAGCCGCCCGGCGACAGGTGTTTGGCTTGCAGCCGGGGGGTGCCGTTTTCGAGCACGCCACCCACGGTGAAGAACGATCCGAAGACCACGATTCTATCAGCGGGCCCTGCCTGGCCGATGGCCGCGCGCAGCGCCTCCGTCGGGCCTGCGTGCACGCTGGCCGAGGCGTCGGTGCGTGTGTTCTGCGCCTGCCAGGCTGCCAGCAGGTCGGCCGCCTTGGCGGCGCGCGGCGTGGGCAGGTCGGTGAAATACCAGCGGTCGATCAGCGGGCCGATGCGCGCCAGGATGGGAGCCAGATCCTTGTCCGCCATCACGCCGAACACACCGTGCGTCGTGGGGTAGAAACCCATCGCGTCGAGGTTCTCGGCCAGCGCCGCCACGGCATGCGCGTTGTGCGCCACGTCGAGCACCAGCGCCGGCTCGCCCGGCACGATCTGGAAGCGCCCCGGCAGCTCGACCATCGCGAGGCCGTTGCGAACGGCCTGCGCGGTGATCGGCAGTTGCGGCCGCAGCGCCTCGAGCGCCGCCAGCACGCCGGCCGCGTTGATGAGCTGGTTGGCCCCGCGCAGTGCCGGATAGGCCAGCCCGCTGTAGCGCCGCCCGCGGCCCGACCAGCCCCACTGCTGCTTGTCGCCCGAGAAGTTGAAGTCGGTTCCGAAGCGCCAGAGGTCGGCGCCGATCGCGTTGGCATGGTCAAGCACGCTCTGTGGCGGCACCGGGTCGCTCACGATGGCGGGCTTGCCCGGGCGCATGATGCCCGCCTTCTCGAAGCCGATGCTCTCGCGGTCGGGCCCCAGGTATTCCATGTGGTCGAGGTCGATGCTGGTGATGACCGCGCAGTCGGTGTCGACGATATTGACCGCGTCGAGCCGGCCGCCCAGGCCCACCTCGAGGATCGCGACGTCGGGCTTTTCCTCGGTCATGCAGTGCAGGATGCCGAGGGTGGTGAATTCGAAGTAGGTCAACGCCATGTCGCCGCGCGCCTTTTCGACCACTTCGAAGCTTGCTATCAGTTTGGAAGCATCGACAGCTTCGCCCCGCAGCCGCAGGCGCTCCTCGAAGTGCACCAGGTGCGGCGAGGTGAACACGGCGGTGCGATAGCCCGCATGCATCAGGATCGATTCGAGAATGGCGCAGGTAGAGCCCTTGCCGTTGGTGCCGGCCACTGTGATCACGGGGCAGCCGAAGCGCAGGCCGATGCGCTGCGCCATCTCTTTGGCGCGTTCGAGTCCGAGCTCGATGTTCTTGGGATGGAGCCGCTCGGCGCGCTCGAGCCAGTCGTTCAGGGTTTCCATGGAGGCGGGCATTGTCGCCGACCCGTCGGCCGGGGCATCATCGCGGCCATGACAACCCTCTACGGCATTCCGAATTGCGACACCGTCAAGCGCGCCCGCGCCTGGCTCGACGAACACGGCGTGGAATACACCTTCCACGATTTCAAGAAACAGGGCGTGCCCGAGTCCGAGCTCGACCACTGGCTGAAGAAGCCCGGCTGGGAGGCGCTGGTCAACCGCAAGGGCACCACCTGGCGCAAGCTCGACGACGCGACCCGCGAGGGCGTGGTCGATGCCGCATCGGCCCGTGCGGTGCTGCTGGCCAACCCCAGCCTGATCAAGCGTCCGGTGGTCGACTGGGGGCCGAAAAAACCTGTTACGACCGGCTTCGACGCCGAAGCCTGGGCTGTCAACGCCGTGTAAATCGCGGAACCCGGTCTGTCACGGGGCGTCGAATCTCGATCAGCAGGAGAGACACACCATGAAAAATCGCAGTTTCCGCACTCTCGCAGGCCTTTCGGTCGCCGGCTTGCTGGCCGCCGGCACCGGCCTCGTTCATGCACAGCAGAACCAGGTGGTCCAGGCCCGGGTGATCTCCGCCACCCCGATCCGCGAGACGACCGGCAGCGACGTCAACTACAACGTCACCTACGAATACAACGGCCGCCAGTACACCACCCGCATGAACACGCGGCCCGGCGCGACCATCCCGATCCAGGCCAGCGCTTACGGAGTGACCGGGGTAACGGGTGCCACGACGTCCCCGGTGGCGCCGCAGCCGCAGCTGCAGCCCTATCCGGTCGAGGCCAACGGCGGCGGCTACGCCCCGCAGTCCGGCGGTTCGCCCTGGGACAACGTGGTGCCCGAGCCCGGCGTCGTCGTCTCCAGCGCCCCTGCGCCGGTCTACCAGCCGGCGCCGGTGTACGCAGCGCCCGCCCCCGTCTACGTGGCGCCTGCCTATACCTACCCCTATGCGTATCCCTACGCCTACCCGCCCGTGGGCATCTCGCTGAACCTCGGCTATTCGCGCGGCTGGGGCGGCTACTACCACGGCTATCGGGGCTGGGGCGGCTACCGCGGCTGGCACCGCTGATCCGCCGGCCGGCGGCGTGCGGCGCCCGAGCCCCTAAAATCGAGGACTTTTCCAACCCTTGACGGGTGCGCCGCTGGTGCGGTGCGTCCTCGATTCGCCGGCCGCCAAGGCCCAGGCGCCACCCAATGACGACGACTACCGACACTCTGAACAGCGCCGCAGTGGCCACCAAGGCCAATGTGTATTTCGACGGCAAGTGCGTGAGCCACAGCCTCACCCTCGCGGACGGCACCAAGAAATCGGTCGGCGTGATCCTGCCGTCCACCCTCACCTTCAACACCGGCGCCCCCGAGATCATGGAAGGCACCGCCGGCAGCTGCGAATACCAGCTCGCAGGCTCCGACGACTGGATCGCCTCGGGCCCCGGCCAGAAGTTCAACGTGCCCGGCAACTCGAGCTTCAAGATCCGCGTGACGGGCGAGCCCTACAGCTACATCTGTCATTTTGGGTAAACCCCCAGGCTTCGCGCACTTCGTGTCGCTTCTCCAACCCCGTTGCAGCGGGCGATGCCAGTGGCCCGGTGAAGCCGGTTCCACGGTATCCACGGCACACAGCCGCGCCACGAATGTCATGAACCACTGAACCGCGCCAACACCAACGGACCTCCCATCATGTCGACCATCCTCCAAAACGTTCCCGCCGGCCAGAAGGTCGGCATCGCCTTCTCCGGCGGCCTGGACACCAGCGCGGCGCTCCACTGGATGCGCAACAAGGGCGCGATTCCCTACGCCTACACCGCCAACCTCGGCCAGCCCGACGAGCCCGACTACGACGAGATCCCCCGCAAGGCGATGCTCTACGGCGCCGAGAACGCCCGCCTGATCGACTGCCGCGCCCAGCTGGCCAACGAAGGCATCGCCGCCCTGCAGGCCGGCGCCTTCCACGTCACCACCGCGGGCGTCACCTACTTCAACACCACGCCTCTGGGCCGCGCCGTCACCGGCACCATGCTCGTGTCGGCCATGAAGGAAGACGACGTCCACATCTGGGGCGACGGCAGCACCTACAAGGGCAACGACATCGAGCGCTTCTACCGCTATGGCCTGCTGACCAACCCCGCCCTCAAGATCTACAAGCCCTGGCTCGACCAGGTCTTCATCGACGAGCTGGGCGGCCGCGCCGAGATGTCGGCATTCATGCAGAAGGCCGGCTTCGCCTACAAGATGTCGGCCGAGAAGGCCTACTCCACCGACTCCAACATGCTCGGCGCAACGCACGAGGCAAAGGACCTGGAGCACCTGAACAGCGGCATCACCATCGTGCAGCCGATCATGGGCGTGGCCTTCTGGAAGGACGAGGTCGAGGTCAAGCGCGAGACCGTGTCGGTGCGCTTCGAGGAAGGCGTGCCGGTCGCGCTGAACGGCGTGCGCTACTCGAACCTGGTCGAGCTGATCCTGGAAGCCAACCGCATCGGCGGCCGCCACGGCCTGGGCATGAGCGACCAGATCGAGAACCGCATCATCGAGGCCAAGAGCCGCGGCATCTACGAGGCTCCCGGCCTGGCTCTGCTGTTCATCGCCTACGAGCGCCTGGTCACCGGCATCCACAACGAGGACACCATCGAGCAGTACCGCGAGAACGGCCGCAAGCTCGGACGCCTGCTCTACCAGGGCCGCTGGTTCGACCCGCAGGCCATCATGCTGCGCGAGACGGCCCAGCGCTGGGTGGCGCGCGCCATCACCGGCGAAGTGACGGTCGAGCTGCGCCGCGGCAACGACTACTCGATCATGAACACCGAGTCGGCCAACCTCACGTACAAGCCCGAGCGCCTGAGCATGGAGAAGGTCGAAGGCGCGTTCACGCCGCTGGACCGCATCGGCCAGCTGACGATGCGCAACCTCGACATCGCCGACACGCGCGAGAAGCTGGGCATCTACACCCGCACCGGCCTGCTGTCGTCCAGCGAAGGCGCATCGCTGCCGAAGCTGGCGAACGACGGCGACGCGAGCTGACCGGCAACGGAACGCTCCAATGACAACGGGCCCCTCGGGGCCCGTTTTTCATGGGTGAAGCGAGGAGAAGATCAGTCTCCGCCGCCTCCGCCGCAGCCGCCTCCGCAACCCCCACCGCCGCATCCACTTCCACCATCGGACGAACCGCCGTCGCTGGAGCCGCCATCGCTGCTGCTGCTCGACTCGCTGCCGCCGAAGCCGCCGGCGTCGCCCGAACTGCCGCTGTCAGAAGACGAATCGCCGAAACTGGTGCCGCAGTGGGCGTCCGAGCCGATGTGCCGCTCGACTGCGCGGCAGTCGGGCACGTAATGGAAGCCGCCTTCGATGGCGAACTTGATGTCCAGCGCGAACAAGAGCGGCAGCCGCGCCGGCTTGCGCGGGTCGATGCTCTCTTCCTTGCAGGCCCAGTACCAGGTGCGGCGCAGGCCATCGTTGCGCTTGGGGTCGCGGCCCAGCACCTCCGCCGGGCTGTGGTGCAGCATGCCGCCGAAAGCCGCCTTGCACCAGTTCTGGTAGCCCTGCGTGTGCAGGATGAACTCGTGCCACGCCGTGTCAACCACCTTCGAGGGCATGGCCACGAACTTGCGATCGCTGCGCAGGTGCGCCATGAAGAACTGCCGCAGGCCGCGCAGCACCAGTTCGGCGTCTCGCCGGCTGAGCTGCGGATGCGCCTGGCACAGCTTGCCGACCAGGAAGGGCGGCAGCCGCGCCTCGCGGATGAACTGCCGCCGCAGGCTGGTCTCGAGGAACTTGAGGACCGCCGCGAACAGCAGCGCGAAGACGATCACCGCCACCATCGAGCCCCAGCGACGCGTTCCGAAGAAGAGCGCCAGCAGTGCGACCACGGGCACGGCTCGGCGAGCCCAGACGAGGGCGCCGATGCGGCGGCGGAAATTCAGGTGTAGGAAGTCGAGATCCATGTCGCCCGACGATCCGTCAGACCACCACCGGTTCCGGCTCCAGCCGGATGCCGAAACGCTCGTACACGCTGGTCTGGATGGCCTTGGCGAGCGTCATCACCTCGCCGCCGGTCACAGGGTTCTCGCGGCCGCCGCGATTGACCAGCACCAGAGCCTGCCGCTCGTAGACGCCGGCATTGCCCACCGACTTGCCTTTCCATCCGCAGGCGTCGATGAGCCAGCCCGCAGCCAGCTTGATGCTGCCGTCGTCCATCGGGTAGTGAACGATCTTCGGGTCGCGCGCGATGATGTCGGCGCACTGCTCGGGCGTGACCGTCGGATTCTTGAAGAAGCTGCCGGCATTGCCCAGCACGCGCCAGTCGGGCAGCTTGGCGCGGCGGATGGCACAGATCCAGTCGAAGATGTCCTGCGCGCTCGGCGTGAAGTTGCCGCTTTCCTCCATCTTCCGCTCGAGATCGAGGTAGCCGACCACCGGTTTCCACGGCTTGGGCAGGCGAAAGCGCACCCGGGTGATCACCGCCCTGCCCGCCAGGCCGAAGTCGTTCGGGCTGCTGCGCGCATGCTTGAAGACCGAATCGCGGTAGCCGAAGGCGCACTGGGCCGCGTCGAGGCTGAAGCTGCGGCCAGTTTCCCAGTCGAAGGCGTCGAGCGAGTCGAAGCGGTCCTGCAGCTCGACGCCATAGGCGCCGATGTTCTGCACCGGCGAGCCGCCCACCGTGCCCGGGATCAGCGCCAGGTTCTCGAGCCCCGGATAGCCGTTGCGCACCATCCATTCGACGGCGTCGTGCCAGGTTTCGCCTGCGCCGGCCTCCACGATCCAGGCGCGCGGGGTTTCCTCGAGCAGGCGAAGGCCCTTGATCTCGACCTTCAGCACCAGCGATTTCACGTCGCCCGTCAGCACGATGTTGCTGCCGCCGCCCAGCACGAAACGGGGCGCGTCGCGCCATGCCGGATCGTCGCGCAGCGCGGCCAGATCGGCCTCGCCTGCAATGCGCGCGAGATGCTGTGCGCGCGCGACGATGCCGAAGCTGTTGTAGGGCTGCAGCGGGACGTTGGACTCCACGATCATGGGAGAATTGTCGCATCTGCACCCGTGAAGAATTCAGGAGAGAGTCCATGCCGTCCTTCGATACCGTCTGCGAACCCAACCTTCCCGAGGTGAAGAACGCAGTCGAGAACACCGCCAAGGAAATCGCCACGCGCTTCGATTTCAAGGGCACGGCCGCCGCCGTCGAGCTCAAGGACAAGGAAATCACGATGATCGGAGACGCCGAGTTCCAACTCGTCCAGGTCGAGGACATCCTTCGCAACAAGCTCACCAAGCGCAACGTCGACGTGCGCTTCCTCGACAAGGGCGACGTCCAGAAGATGGGCGGCGACAAGGTCAAGCAGGTCATCAAGATCAAGAACGGCATCGAGAGCGAGCAGGCCAAGAAGATCACCCGCGTCATCAAGGACAGCAAGCTCAAGGTCCAGGCGGCGATCCAGGGCGACGCGGTGCGCGTCACGGGCGCCAAGCGCGACGACCTGCAGGCGGCCATGGCGTTGATCAAGAAGGACGTGCCGGACATGCCCCTCACCTTCAACAACTTCAGGGACTGATAGCGGTCCTCCCCCAGGCTTGCCCACTTCGTGTGGCCGCCACCCCCCTCGCCGGGGGCAATACCGGCGGCCCGGCGGAGCCGGTTCCGCGGTATTCCTGGTCTATTCGGGTCGCACGACCGATATCTGGCACTTGGAGCAGCAAGCCTCGTATGAAACATCTTCTCGTCGCAGCGCAGCTCTTCGTTGCCGCCGCCGTGGCGCACGCAGCTGGCTCGGTCACCCTGACCGGCAGCATCGGCAGCCGGGCGATCCTGATCGTGAACGGCAATCCGCCCAAGACGGTGGCGGTCGGCGAGAGCTACCAGGGCGTGAAGCTGATCTCGCTGCAGGCAGAGCAGGCCGTGGTCGAGATGGAGGGCAAGCGCGTCAACCTGCGCATGGACACGCCGGTGAGCATCGGCGGCGGTGGGGGCTCGGGCGGCGGCGGAAGCCGCGTGGTGCTGTCGGCCGACAGCCGCGGGCACTTCATGACCCAGGGCGCCATCAACGGCCGGCCGGTCACCTTCATGCTCGACACGGGCGCCACGGCCATCGCGCTGTCGGCCGACGACGCCCAGCGCATCGGACTGGACTACAGCAAGGGCCAGCGCGTGCTGATGAACACCGCCAACGGCACGGCTACCGGCTACAAGCTGCGCCTGCAGTCGGTGCGCGTGGGCGACGTGGAGGTGTACGACATCGACGCCATCGTCTCGCCTCAGGGCATGCCCTACGTGCTGCTGGGCAACAGCTTCATCAACCGCTTCTCGATGCGCCGCGACGCGGACCAGATGGTCCTGGAGAAGCGATATTGATTGCTCGCCCCCAGGCTGCGCGCACTGCATGCGCTTCGCCAACCCCCTACCGGGGGCGGGCCGGCCGCTTCGGGCGGCCGTGCGCGGCGGCCCTCGCGAAAAGAACCCTGTCGGATCAGGCCTGGGCGGCCGTCACCACGATCTCGATCTTGTAGGCCGTGTTGGCCATCTTGGCCTGCACGGTGGCGCGCGGCGGCGTGTTGCCGGCCGGGATCCAGGCGTCCCACACCTCGTTCATGGCGGTGATGTCGTTGATGTCGGCCAGGAAGATCTGCGTCATGAGGATGCGCGACTTGTCGCTGCCGGCCTCGGCGAGCAGGCGGTCGACCATGCCGAGCACCTGCGTGGTCTGGCCGCGGATGTCCTGCGTGGTGTCGTCGGGCACCTGGCCAGCGAGGTAGACGGTGCCGTTGTGCACGGCCGTCTCCGAAAGACGCGGGCCGACGTGGTAGCGGGTGATGGATGCCATGGAGCGTGTTCTTTCTACGGTTCAGGTTGATTTCTTCTTGGAGCCGAGCTTCGACTCCGTGCCGGCGGCGAGCCGGCGGATGTTCTCGCGGTGCCGCCAGATCAGCAGCAGGCTCGTGACGATGATCGCGACCAGCGCCGTGCGGTCCAGCGGCCAGGCGATGCCGCCGCCGATCAGGTAGTAGGCCGGCGCGAAGAAGGCGGCCACCAGCGACGACAGCGACGAGTAGCGGAAGAAGATCGCGATGATGAGCCAGGTGGCACCCGTGGCCAGCCCCAGCCACGGCGCGATGCCCACCAGCACGCCGGCCGCCGTGGCCACGCCCTTGCCGCCCTGGAAGCCGAAGAACACCGGATACAGGTGTCCGAGGAACGCGGCCACGCCGGCCACCGCGGCAACGCCCTCGCCCAAGCCCCACTGAGCGCCGAACTGGTGGATCAGGAACACCGGCACCCAGCCCTTGAGCGCATCGAGCAGCAGCGTGGCGAGCGCCGCGCCCTTGTTGCCCGAACGCAGCACGTTGGTGGCGCCGGGGTTCTTGCTGCCGTAGCTGCGCGGATCGGCCATGCCGAGCGCCTTGCTCACGATGACCGCGAAGGAAAGCGAGCCGATCAGGTACGACGCCACGATGGCGATGATGGAAGGCAAGGTGAAGCTCAAGACGGCACTCCGCGGAGGGTGGTTGTTGTTCTATTCGGCGACGACCGCCTGGATGCGCGAGAGGGATCGCTGGAGGGGGAGAGACGTCGCCATGGCGGCGGCTATTCTGCCAGCGCGCATTGCACGGGCTTCGCGCCCAGCAGCGCCACGCACACCTGCGGATCGATGCCGATCAGGTAGCCGCGCCGCCCGCCGTTGAGCACGATGCGCGGCAACTCGAGGATGCTCGACTCCACGTACACCGGCATCTCGCGCCGCGTACCGAAGGGCGAAGTGCCGCCCACCATGTAGCCGCTGTGCCGCTGCGCCACCTCGGGCTTGCAGGGCTCGACCGACTTGGCGCCGATCTGGCGCGCGAGATTCTTCGTCGACACCGTGCGGTTGCCGTGCATCAGCACGATCAGCGGCTTGGCGTCCTGGTCCTGCATCACCAGCGTCTTGATGACGGTGAACGGGTCCAGCCCCAGCATCTCGGCGCCGCGCTGGGCGCCGCCGTGCTCGACGTATTCGTAGGGATGCTCGGTGAAGGCGATCTTGTGCGCGCGCAGCAGCTGCGTGGCGGGTGTCTCGGAGGTGTGGGCGCTTTTCTTGGCCATCTGGGTGGCAACTTCTGGTTCAGGATCACTTCAGAAAATCCGATGCGCCGCAGCAAGAATCTGCCGCACCACATCGAATTCGCTCGAGCCATGCAGCATACGCCAGCCCCGGTGAACGCGATTTCGTTCCCTCCGTTGCGCCGCCCTGCCCTCACGGCGCTCGTGCTGATGGTCGCGGCAATGCACGCGGCGGTGCTCTGGCTGCTGGTGGTTGCGACAAAGCCGCATGGACGCATCGCCGGTACGGCGGAACGCATCGTCGTGGAAATGGTGCGGGCACAGCCTCCCGCAAAAGCGGTGGCGCAATCGCCGCATTCCGCATCGTCGCAGCGCCCTGCCGTCAGGCGTCCCCCGCAATCCGCTCGCGCCAGATCGATCCCCGCTCCCGAGACACCGGTCGCCGCTGCTGCGCCGTTACAAGCCGAAAGCCAGGCATCCGCGCCGCCGCTGATCCTCCACTCGGACAGCACGCGCCGCGCCCTGCGCGACATCGGCCGTGAACGCTCCTTCGCCGAACGGGCCGCCGAGGACCTCGACGGCAGCCCGCGCTCGGGCTTCGACTCCAGGCTCGGCGCGGGCGTCGCAGGCGCCGCGCGCGGCGACTGCAGGAAGGGCGAGTTCAAGGGCGGCGGCATGGGCCTGTTGAGCCTGCCTGCCCTCGCGCTGGCCGCAGCGAACGGCGAATGCGCCCGCTGACGGATCAGGAATCAGGATCAGGCCGCCGGGTCGCGGATGTCCCAGCGGATCTTGTCGATCTCGGCCAGGATTTCCGGCGACAGCGTGGTGCCGTACACGTCGAGGTCTTCTTCCAGCTGCGCCAGCGAGGTCACGCCGATGATCGTGCTCGCGACCTGCCACTTGGTGTAGCAGAAGGCCAGCGCCAGCTGCGTGGGCGTCAGGCCGTTGTCTCGGGCCAGCTGGTTGTAGCGCTTCGCGGCACGCAGCGAATCGGGGCGGCCCCAGCGTTGCTTGCGCACCGATTCGTAGCTCGAGATCCGCGCACCCTTCGGCGCATCGGGCCCTTCGATGCCACTCTGGTCGTACTTGCCGGTCAGCAGGCCGAAAGCCAGCGGCGAGTAGGCCAGCAGCGACACACCCAGCCGGTGCATCGTTTCGTCGAGCCCGTTCTCGTGGCCGCGGCTGATGAGGTTGTAGACGTTCTGCACCGTCGCCACGCGCGGCAGGCCGTGTTGTTCGGCGAGCCGCACGAACTCGTGCACGCCGTAGGGCGTTTCGTTCGACAGGCCGATGGCGCGCACCTTGCCCGCCTTCACCAGCTTGCCGAGCGCCTCGAGCTGCTCGTGGATGGAGGTCTTCGAGGTTTCCTTGGACGGGTCGTAGTAGATGTTGCCGAAGGCGGGCACGTGGCGCTCGGGCCAGTGGATCTGGTAGAGGTCGATGACGTCCGTGCGCAGCCGCTTCAGGCTGCCGTTGCACGATGCCTCGATGTCCGCAGCCGTCATGCCGCTGCCTTCGCGCACCCAGGGCATGCCGCGCGAGGGGCCCGCCACCTTGGTCGCGACCACCAGCTTCTGGCGCGCGCCGGGGTTGGCAGCGAACCAGTTGCCGATGATGGTCTCGGTGACGGAGTAGGTTTCCTTGCGCGCGGGCACCGAGTACATCTCGGCGGTGTCGATGAAGTCGATGCCCCGCTCCAGCGAGCGGCTCAGGATGGCATGGGAGGTGGGCTCGTCGACCTGTTCGCCGAAGGTCATCGTGCCGAGGCAGATCGGGGTGACGTGCAGGTCGCTTTGACCGAGTTGGATCTTTTTCATGCGCGGGATGCTACCGCCGCGCCCCACGGCCCGCTGGCCGCCGCGCCAAAACCCGAGCGCGATGCGCCCATGCACGGCCCCGGCCGCTGTCCTGTGCCGGACTGCGTCAGTACAAAGGCCTCCTTATCATCGGCGCCCATGTACCAAGCCCTCCGCCCCTCCCGCAGCGAATTCGTGCCCGTGCGCAACCTCAGCTACCACGTGCGCCTGTGGGGCCAGCCCTCCGACGAGCGCCCGCCGCTGGTGCTGGCCCACGGCTGGATGGACGTGGCGGCCTCATGGCAGTTCGTGGTCGACGCGATGGAGGAAGAGCACTTCATCATCGCCCCCGACTGGCGCGGCTTCGGCCTCACTGACGGCGGCGGCGTCGACAACTACTGGATGGCCGACTACCTGGCGGACCTCGAATGGCTGCTCGACCACTACGCGGGCGAAGGCGACGATGCCAGGCAGGTCGACCTCGTCGGCCACAGCATGGGCGGCAACGTCGCCATGCACTACGCCGGCGTGCGGCCGCAGCGCATCCGCCGCCTCGTCAACCTCGAAGGCTTCGGCATGCCCGCGCGCAAGCCCGACGAGGCGCCCTCGCGCTACGGCCAGTGGATCGACGAACTCAAGCGCCTGCACCGCGGCGAGATGGCGCTGGCCGGCTACTCGGCCGTGGACGGCGTGGCCCGCCGCCTCATGAAGACCAACCCGCGCCTCACGCCCGACAAGGCCGCCTGGCTCGCGAGCCACTGGTCGGTGAGCCACGCGCAGCCCGACGGCAGCGAGCGCTGGCAGATCCTGGGCGATGCGGCGCACAAGATCGTCAACGCCCACATCTTCCGTGTCGACGAGACGCTGGCCCTTTATTCGCGCATCACCGCCCCGCTGCTGATGGTGGAGGCCTCGGACGACAGCCTGCACGGCTGGTGGAAGAACCGCTACACCCTCGACGAATTCCACGAACGGCTGAAGTCGGTGGGCAACGTTCGCATCGAGCGGCTGGAGGACGCGGGGCACATGCTTCATCACGATCAGCCGCGGATCGTGGCGCGGATGATCGAAGAGTTCATCGCGGCCTGAGCGCGCCCATATCCGGCCAGCGGATATCCAAGCGCGCAAATCTTCGTTCGCCTCCCGGGCATCGCGCCCTAGAGTGCCCAACTCCTTTCCGCCGTCCCCCTGGAGTTGTCGTCATGTCTTCCTCTTCGCGCGCGCCGTCCTGGCTGCGCCGCTTCGCCCCGCTGCTCGGCGGCTTCGCCCTGAGCCTGGCGGCGCAGCTTTCCGCCCACGCCGCCGACCTGCGCGTGGGCTTCATGCCGGGTCCTTATCGCGACGCCTTCACCAACGGCATCGAGCCCCAGCTGAAGAAGCTGGGCTACACCGTGAAGTACGTCGAGTTCAGCCAGGGCGTTCAGCCCAACGACGCGGTCGAGCGCGGCCAGATCGACGCCAACATCTTCCAGCACACGCTGTACCTCAACGCCACCAACAAGCAGCAGGGCTTCGACCTGGTGCCGGTGGTGCACGTGCCGACGCCGCCGATGGGCCTCTATTCGCAGCGCCACAAGTCGCTCGACGCGGTGCCCGACGGCGCCACGGTCACGCTGCCCTCCGATCCGGTGAATGCGGCGCGCGCGCTCAACATCCTCGCGGGCATCGGCTGGGTGACGCTCAAGCCGGGCGTGAGCCCGATCTCGGTGTCGGAGCGCGACATCGTCACCAATCCCAAGCGCCTGAAGCTGGTGCCGCTCGAGGCCGCGCAGGCCCCGCGATCGCTGGCCGATGCGGACATTGCCGCGGTCCAGGGCAACTTCGCGATCGCGTCGGGCCTGAAGCTCACCGAGGCGCTGAAGCTGGAGAACATGACGCTGCCCTACGTGAACGTGGTCGCCGTCAAGCGCAGCAACGAGAACGCGAAGTTCGCGCAGGACATCGCGGCGGCCTACCAGTCGGCGGAGTTCCAGCGCTTCTTCAGGGCCAACCCGGCATGGGCCGGCTACCGGCTGCCCGACTACTTCTCCCAATGAGCGTTTCGAACAAGACCGCGCCGCGGCAGCTGCACCTCAACGTCAACATCCTCCATTCGGGCTTCGTGCCCTCGGCGTGGCGCCTGCCGGAGAGCGATCCGCAGGCGTTCGCCGACATCCGGCACTACGTCCGCACCGCGCAGATCGCCGAGGCAGGCAAGCTCGACGCGGTGTTCCTCGCGGACAACGCGGCCATCGTCGACCAGATCCACTTCCGCCCGATCACAGCGCTGGAGCCCACGGTGCTGCTGGCCTGCGTGGCCGCGGCCACCACGCACATCGGCCTGATCGCGACCGCCTCGACCAGCTACAACGAGCCCTACAACATCGCCCGCCGCTTCGCGACGCTCGACCACGTGAGCGGCGGCCGTGCGGGCTGGAACGTGGTGACCACGGCCGACCTGCCCTCGGCGCGCAACTTCGGCCTCGATGCGGTGCCCGACCATGCGAAGCGCTATGCGCGCGCCTCGGAGTTCACCGACATCGTGAAGGCGCTTTGGGACAGCTGGGAGGACGACGCCTTCGTCGGCGACAAGGCCAGCGGCAGCTTCATCGACACGGCCAAGGTGCACGCCATCGCGCATCGCGGCGAACACTTCGCGGTACAGGGGCCGCTGAACCTGCCGCGCTCGCCGCAGGGGCACCCGGTGCTGGTGCAGGCCGGAGCCTCGGCCGACGGGCGCGAGCTGGCGTCGCGCCATGCGGAGGCGGTGTTCTCCGCCTCGCAGTCCTTCGAGGAATCGCTGGCATACGCACGAGCGCTCAAGACCCGCGCCGCCGAGTTGGGCCGCGGCCCCGACGCGGTGAAGGTGCTCGCGGGCCTGACCACCATCGTCGGCGCCACCGAGGCCGAGGCCATCCGCCGGCGCGACGAACTGGTCGACCTGATCCCGTGGGACTACAGCCTGACGCGCATCGCCGGCACCCTGGGCATCACGCCCGACCGGCTGAAGCTCGACGAGCGCCTGCCCGACAACCTGCCGCTGCCCGCCAACGGCAACGGCAACCACACCTTCTTCAACGCGGTGGTCGCAGCCGGCCGCACGCACGGCTTCACGGTGCGCCAGCTGATCCGTGAGCTCGCGGGCGGCGGCGGGCACCGCGTGGTCGTGGGCACGCCGGAGCAGATCGCGGACGACATCGAACGCTGGTTCAGGGCCGCTGCGGCGGACGGTTTCAACCTGATGCCCGATGCGCTGCCGCACGGGCTGCAGGATTTCGTCGACGGCGTTGTGCCGATCCTCCAGAAGCGCGGGATTTTCCGCACGGAGTACGAAGGGCGCACGCTGCGCGACCACCTGGGGCTGGCGCGGCCCTCCGGACGGACGGCGCAGCGGCTGGCGGCCTGAAGACGGCTTGTTGTTCAGGGAGCGATCACGCCGACGGGGTACCTTGCTCCGCGAATGTCCTCCGGCCTGCGGCCTCCCCCTTTATTTCGCTGCGCAAGGCACCCCATCGGCGTGATCGATGAGCGCGGCGGTCGAACCGCCGGCGCCAGCAGAGCGCCCATGTGCACAGGGCGTCGGGTGCTCCCCGCAGCGAAATAAAGGAGGAGGGCCGCAGGCCCGGGGGACATTCGCGGAGGGGAGTACCCGGCGGCCTGTGCACGCGCCCCGGACCGCTCGCCTCACTCTTCGTCGGCGTCGTTTCCAGTGAGGGCCAGGACTTCCTCGACGAAGGCCTCGAACAGCGGCAGCGAGGCCGGCAATCCTTCGAGAGATTCGGCTTCACCCGCATCGAAGAAGTGCGCCTTGCCCGTTGGAATGGCAGCCCACTCACCGGCTTCGAGCAGCAGGCCGATGTAGCCCTCGTCGGTGGGCAGATAGAACAGCCCCGCGCTATCAAGCACGCGCTGCCCCTTCTTCTTGCCGCGCCCCCAGCTCACGCCCTGCCCGGCCAGGTGTTCGGTGATCCAGCCGTCGCACACATGCGTGTCGCGCCAGCTTCCCTGAGCATCGAATACGGCCAGAACGGGCATGGGGAGCCTTTCTTGAAAGGAGGATTACTGCAGGAAGCTGGGCTTGGCGTAGCCCTGGAACTTGCTGTCGACCACCGCCTTGAACTCCTTCGAGCGGTAGGCATCGGCGATGTCCTTGGCCCACTGGGTGTTCTTGTCGGCGGTCTTCACGGCGACCACATTCAGGTAGTAGTCGGGCGTCTTTTCGAGCACCACGGCTTCGGTGAGCTTCAGGCCCGAGGAGATCGCGAAGTTGCCGTTGACGATGGCGTACTCGGTATCGCCGAGCGAGCGCGGCAGCTGGGCGGCTTCGAGCGGAATGAACTTCAGCTTCTTCGGGTTCTCGGCCACGTCCTTCTCGGTGGCGCGCAGCGGATCGATGCCGGTCTTCAGAGTGAGCAGCTTGTTCTGCTCCAGCAGCACCAGCGCGCGGGCCAGGTTGCTCGGGTCGTTCGGCAGCGTCACGCGATCGCCTTCCTTCACGTCGGCCAGCGTCTTGCGCTTGGTCGAGTACACGCCCATCGGCGCGATCGGGCCCTGCACCAGTTCGGCGAGGTCGAGCTTCTGGTCGGCCGCGAACTTCTTCAGGTAGACCTGATGCTGGAAGAAGTTGGCGTCGAGCGAGCCCTGGGCCAGCGCGAGGTTGGGCTGGACGTAGTCGTTGAACTCGACCAGCTTCACCTTGTAGCCCTTCTTCTCGAGGATGGGCACGATGCCCTGCTTGAGCTGGTCGGCGTTGGAGCCGGCGGTGCCGCCGATCACCAGGTTCTTCTTCGCGGGGTCTTGCGCATGGGCCTGCAGCGAGAGGCCGCCCAGCGAAAGGGCTGCCAGCGACAGGGCGAGAACGGAACGGCGCAGGAAAACGGTCTTCATGAGATTGGAAAAACGAGAGAGGAAGAAAGAAAGATCAACGCTTGTCGAGCCTGCGTGCCGTGGCGTTGCCGGCGAATTGCAGGATCTGTACCAGCACGACGAGCAGCGCCACGGTGAGCACCATCACGTCGGTCTGGAAACGGTAGTAGCCGTAGCGGATGGCCAGGTCGCCGATGCCGCCGCCGCCCACCACGCCGGCCACGGCCGAATAGGAAAGGAAGCTCACGGCCAGCACGGTCAGCGCCAGCACCAGGCCCGAGCGGGCCTCGACCAGGAGCACGCGCCAGACGATCTGCAGCTCGGTCGCGCCCATGGCGTGTGCCGCCTCGATCACGCCGCGCGGCACTTCGCGCAGGCACTGGTCGACCAGCCGCGCCAGGTAGGGAATGGCCGCGAAAGACAGCGGCACCGCGGCCGCCAGCGGCCCGATCGAGGTGCCCGCGATCACCCGCGTGAACGGCACCAGCGCCACCAGCAGGATGATGAAGGGGAACGAGCGCACCGTGTTCACCAGCCAGTTGAGCACCAGGAATGCCGGCTTGTTCTCCAGCGACTGGCCCGGCCCCAGCAGGAACAGCAGGATGCCCAGCGGACCGCCGATCAGCACGGCCGCCGACAGGCCGATGGCCAGCATCAGGAAGGTCTGGCCGGTGGCGACCCAGAGCTCCGGGAGGATGGGGGCGATGTTCTCAAACATAGGCCAGCTCCTGCGCGCCCGCCTGGGCGGACGGTTGCGCCGCGCGGGATTCGCGCGCATCGCGCTCGCGGCGGCGCACCAGTTCGTCGATCTCGCGGCCCAGCGCGGTCTTGCGTTCTGCCTCGCCGGCCGCATCGACCGCGAACTGCTCCACCAGCCGACCCTTTTCAAGAATGGCCACGTTGCGGCACAGCACCTCGACCACCGACAGCTCGTGCGTGACGATCACGATGGTCACGCCGATCTTCTGGTTGATGTCGCGCAGCGTCTCCAGCAGGGAGCGCGTGGTTTCGGAGTCGAGCGCCGAGGTGGGCTCGTCGCACAGCAGCACCTGCGGGCGCGGCGCCAGCGCGCGGGCGATGGCCACGCGCTGCTTCTGGCCGCCGGAGAGCTGGGCCGGGTAGGTGTCGATCTTCTCAGCCAGGCCGACCAGGGCCAGGCACTCGCGCACGCGCGCGTCGATCTCGGCCTTGGAGTGGCGGCCGTGGATCTTCAGCGGGAAGGCCACGTTGTCGAACACCGTGGCGTTCTGCAGCAGGTTGAACTGCTGGAAGATCATGCCGATGTTCTGGCGCGTGTCGCGCAGCTCGCTGCGCGAGAGCGTGGTGAGGTCGCGCCCGCCGACGAAGACGCGGCCCGCGTCGGGCCGCTCCAGCAGGTTGATGAGGCGCAGCAGCGTGGACTTGCCGGCGCCGCTCTTGCCGATCAGGCCGAACACGTCGCCCTGCTGGATGTCGAGCGACAGCGACTGCACGGCGTCGAACACCTCGCCGTTGGGCAAGGCGAAGGATTTCTGCACCGATTGGAGACGGATGACTGGCGCCGCGTGATCGCCGCGGCCCTGGTCAGGCGTAGGGTGGGTCATGGAGAAGAAGCGCGGCCCGCGCGGGTGGCGCAGGTCGCGAGGTTCGCAAAAAGGTGCCGAGTATGAAAAGAAACGCAGCGAAAGGGAACGAACAAATCGGCGCTTGCTTATGCACCAAAGCACATAAGAGCACACCCTACACCGCTTTCTGTCGCCATATGGGCCATATGGATATGAGCATTGGTTCGTTCCCTTCGGCATCGGCCAATGCCACATTCGCGCCTTCGTTTTTTTCGATTCGCGCAAGCACATGCATACCAATTTCCGCCGCCGTACCTTCGCCCTCGCCACCCTGGCAGCCGCCCTCCTCGCAGGCTCCGGCGCATTCGCGCAGGACAAGAACTCGATCAAGGTCGGCGTCTCCGTCGGCAACGGCGAGCAGATCTTCGAGGTGGTCAAGAAGGTCGCCGCCAAGGACGGCCTGAACATCCAGGTCGTGGTGTTCAACGACTACCAGCTGCCCAATGCCGCCCTGGCCTCGGGCGACCTCGACGCCAATGCCTTCCAGCACCAGCCCTTCCTGGACAACCAGAACAAGGCGCGCGGCTTCGACATCGTGCCCGTGGGCCTGACCATCACCGCGCCGCTGGGCTTCTACTCGCGCAAGATCAAGTCCATCGACCAGCTGCCCGACGGCGCCTCGGTCGGCATCCAGAACGACCCGTCCAACGGCAACCGCGCCCTGCTGCTGCTGCAGTCGGCAGGCCTCATCACGCTGAAGCCCGAGGCGGTGAAGAACAACAACGCCACCCCGCTGGACGTGGTGACCAACCCCAAGAAGCTGAAGCTGGTGGCCCTCGACGCCGCCCAGCTGCCGCGCTCGCTGGACGACCTGACCATCGCTTCCATCAACAACGACTACGCCGAGAAGGCCGGCCTGTCGCTGAACAAGGACGCGGTGATCAAGGAATCGCCCAAGAGCCCCTACGCCAACCTGATCGCGGTGCGCCGCGCCGACAAGGACAAGCCGTGGGCCAAGCGCCTCGTGGCGGCCTACCAGTCGCCGGAGGTGAAGAGCTTCATCGAGACGCAGTTCAAGGGATCGCTGGTTCCGGCGTTCTGAATCCGGTCTTTCTCCCTCCCCCGCTGGGGGAGGGCCGGGGTGGGGGCAAGCGGCGCTCGCATGGAACGCTCTGCCCGCCCCCATCCGCCCTTCCCCCAGAGGGGGAAAGGAGCAATACGGTGCCCTCCTCGGCGGAACACCGGAGCATGAGAAAATGCCCGGTTTCCCCCGAACACAGTCAGGACACCCCATGGACGCAGAACAGATCAACCAAATCGGCGCGATGCTCGCGGACCTGAGCGCCCGGACGGTCGATTTACGGAGGTATCTTTGACTACGATGCCAAAGCCGAACGCCTGAGGACGGTCAACGCATCGCTCGAAGATCCCAACGTCTGGAACGACCCGAAGAAGGCCCAGGAACTGGGCAAGGAAAAGAAGTCGCTCGACGACGTGGTCGTCACGCTCGACCGGCTCACCAGCGGACTGGCCGACAACACCGAGCTCTACGAGATGTCGAAGGAAGACGGCGACATCGCCGGCCTGCAGGCCATCGCCGATGACGCCGCCGCGCTCGAAGCCGACATCAAGCAGCTCGAATTCCGCCGGATGTTCAACAACCCGGCCGACCCGCTGAACGCCTTCATCGACATCCAGGCCGGCGCCGGCGGCACCGAGGCCTGCGACTGGGCCAGCATGCTGCTGCGCCAGTACACGAAGTACGCCGAGCGCAAGGGCTTCAAGGCCCAGCTCGAGGACGAAACCCCCGGCGACACCGCCGGCATCAAGAGCGCCACCATCAAGGTGGAAGGCGACTACGCCTTCGGCCTGCTGCGCACCGAGACCGGCGTGCACCGCCTGGTGCGCAAGTCGCCCTTCGACTCCTCGGGCGGGCGCCACACCAGCTTCGCCAGCATCTTCGTCTACCCGGAGATCGACGACTCCATCGAGATCGAGATCAACCCGGCCGACGTGCGCACCGACACCTTCCGCGCGAGCGGCGCCGGCGGCCAGCACATCAACAAGACCGACTCGGCCGTGCGCCTGACGCACATCCCGACCGGCATCGTGGTGCAGTGCCAGGACGGCCGCAGCCAGCACAGCAACCGCGACGTGGCCTGGAAGCGCCTGCGCTCGCGCCTGTACGACCACGAGATGCGCAAGCGCCAGGAAGAACAGCAGAAGCTGGAAGACAGCAAGACCGACGTGGGCTGGGGCCACCAGATCCGCAGCTACGTGCTGGACAACAGCCGCATCAAGGACCTGCGCACCAACGTCGAGGTCTCGGCCACGCAGAAGGTGCTCGACGGCGACCTCGACGTGTTCATCGAGGCCTCCCTCAAGCAGGGCGTGTGATACCGATGAGCCTGCAAAGCCTGAAGGGTGGCAAGGTCGAAGCCTTCATCTTCGACATGGACGGCACCATGATCGACTCCATGCCCTGGCATGCGCGGTCGTGGGTCGAATTCGTGGCGCGCCACGGCCTGAAACTCGACGTGAGCGACATCCTCGCGCGCACCACGGGCCGCACCGGCGCCGAGTGCATGCGCGAACTGTTCCAGCGCGAGCTTTCCGACGAGGAGTGCCTGGCACTGGTGCACGAGAAGGAAGAGATCTACCGCGCGATGTTCAGCGACAACTTCACCGAGGTGGCGGGCTTCACGGCCTTCGCCAAGGCGGCGGTTGCACGCGGCTTGAAGGTGGCCGTCGGCACGGCCGGCGACCGGCACAACATCGAGTTCGCCATGTCGCGCCTGAAGATGGACCCGCTGCCGCTGGCCATCGTGGGCGGCGACGAGGGTTTCACCGGCAAGCCCACGCCCGCCATCTTCCTGGAAGCCGCGCGCCGCATCGGCGTTGCACCCGAGCGCTGCATCGTCTTCGAGGACGCCCCCTTCGGCATCGAGGCTGCCCGCCGCGGCGGCATGCGCGCCGTGGCCGTCTGCAGCACCCATACCGCCGCCGAGCTGGCGGGCCCCCATGTGATCGCCGCGGTTCGCGACTACGACGAACTCGCCCATTCGAAATTTCTGGAGACCCTCGATGCTGCTACGTGACGCACAAGGCCAACCGATCGCCATCCGCCGCGAAGACTACGCCGCTCCGGCCTACTGGATCGACACCGTCGACCTGACCTTCGACCTCGACCCCGCCAAGACCCGCGTGCTCAACCGCATGCAGATGCGCCGCAACCCCGAGGCGCCGGTGCAGCCGCTGCGCCTGGACGGCGACGAGCTGAACCTGGCGCGCGTGCTGGTCAACGGCCAGGGCGCGTCGTTCCGCATGGAGGGCGACCAGCTGGTCATCGACGGCCTGCCCGACAGCTTCGAACTCGAGATCTTCACCACCTGCTGCCCCATCAAGAACACCAAGCTGATGGGCCTGTTCGTGAGCGAGGACACCTTCTTCACGCAGTGCGAGGCCGAGGGATTCCGCCGCATCACCTACTTCCTCGACCGTCCGGACGTGATGGCGAGCTACACCGTCACCCTGCGCGCCGCCAAGGCCGCGTACCCGGTGCTGCTGTCGAACGGCAACCTCGTCGAACAAGGCGAGCTGCCCGAGGGCCGCCACTTCGCGAAGTGGGTCGACCCGTTCAAGAAACCCAGCTACCTGTTCGCCCTGGTGGCGGGCAAGCTGGTGGCGCGCGAGCAGCGCATCAAGGCGCGCAGCGGCAAGGAACACCTGCTGCAGGTGTACGTGCGCGCCGGCGACCTCGACAAGACCGAGCACGCGATGAATTCGCTCATCAACTCGGTGCTGTGGGACGAGGCCCGCTTCGGCCTGCCGCTGGACCTCGACCGCTTCATGATCGTCGCCACCAGCGACTTCAACATGGGCGCCATGGAGAACAAGGGCCTGAACATCTTCAACACGAAGTACGTTCTGGCCAACCAGGCCACCGCCACCGACGCCGACTACAGCAACATCGAGAGCGTGGTCGGCCACGAGTACTTCCACAACTGGAGCGGCGACCGCGTGACCTGCCGCGACTGGTTCCAGCTCTCGCTGAAGGAAGGCCTCACCGTCTTCCGCGACCAGGAATTCAGCCAGGACCTGTGCGCCGACGCATCGGCACGCGCCGTCAAGCGCATCGAGGACGTGCGCGTGCTGCGCACCGCCCAGTTCCCCGAGGACGCAGGCCCCATGGCCCACCCGGTGCGGCCCGACAGCTACATCGAGATCAGCAACTTCTACACCGTCACCATCTACGAGAAGGGTGCCGAGGTGGTGCGCATGATGCAGACGCTGGTCGGCCGCAAGGGCTTCGAGAAGGGCATCACGCTCTACTTCGAGCGCCACGACGGCCAGGCCGTGACCTGCGACGACTTCGCGCAGGCGATCGCCGACGCCAACCCTGAATCGGAACTCGCACGCCTGCTGCCCCAGTTCAAGCGCTGGTACAGCCAGGCCGGCACGCCGCGCCTCGCCGCCCACGGCGTGTACGACGCGCAGAACCGCAGCTACACCCTGAGCATGGTGCAGAGCTGCCCGCCCACGCCGGGCCAGCCGACCAAAGAGCCGTTCGTCATTCCGGTGAACATCGGCCTGCTCGACGCCAGCGGCCGCGAACTGCCGTTGCAGCTCGAAGGCGAAAGCGACGTGACGCGCGGCACCCGCACCCTGGTGCTGTCGCGCGCCGGCGAGCAGATCACCTTCGTGGGCCTCGACGCCGAGCCGGTGCCCTCCATCCTGCGCGGCTTCAGCGCACCGGTGATCCTCGACTTCGAGTACACCGACGCCCAGCTGCTGACCCTGCTGGCCAACGACCCCGATCCGTTCAACCGCTGGGAAGCCGGCCAGCGCCTTGGCCTGCGCGCCGCGCTGAACGGCATTGCCGCGCTGGCCACCGACACCACGCCAGTGCTGAACGACGCGTACATCGACGCCATGCGCAGCGTGCTGCGCAACCCGCAGCTCGACGCCGCCTTCAAGGAACTGGTGCTCACTCTGCCGTCGGAAACCTACATCGCCGAGCAGCTCGACGTGGTCGATCCGCAGCGCGTGCACCTGGTGCGCGAAGCCATGCGCGCCCAGCTGGCCACCGCCCTCTTCGCCGACTGGCAATGGGCGTACGAGGAGAACCACGACACCGGCGCCTACAGCCCCGATCCGACCTCCTCGGGCCGCCGCGCGCTGGCGGGCATGGCGCTCAATTTCCTGTGCCTGGCGGCGCGCTCCTCGGGCGACGTCGTGTGGCCGGGCAAGACGCTGCAGCGCTTCAAGGACGCGGGCAACATGACCGACCGCTTCAACGCGCTCAACGCTTTGGTCGCGTCGGGCCACACGCTGGCGGCGCAGGCGCTCGCTCGCTTCCACGCCATCTTCAAGGACGAGGCGCTGGTCATCGACAAGTGGTTCTCGCTGCAGGCCGGCGCGCCCGACCGCGGCGGCGACATCCTGCCACTGGTGAAGCAGCTGATGAAGCACCCCGACTTCTCGCTGAAGAACCCGAACCGCGCGCGCAGCGTGATCTTCAGCTACTGCAGCGCCAACCCCGGTGCCTTCCACCGCCCCGACGCGGCCGGCTACGTGTTCTGGAGCGAGCGCGTGATCGAGCTCGACGCCATCAACCCGCAGGTCGCCGCCCGCCTCGCGCGCGCGCTCGACCGCTGGAGCAAGCTGGCCGAGCCGTACCGCAGCGCCGCTCGCGAGGCGATCGCCCGCGTGGCGGCCAAGCCTGACCTGAGCAAGGACACGCATGAAGTCGTGACCCGCGCCCTGGCAGGAAACTGAGCACACCCCCAGGCTTCGCGCACTTCGTGTCGCTTCGCCAACCCCCTTGCAGGGGCAACACCTGCGGCCCGGCAAAGCCGGTTCCGCGGTGTTTTCGCGAACAGACCCTCAACATTGCATAGGACAGATCCCATGGCCCAGAAGATTTCCCTCACCCGCTACCTCGTCGAACAGCAGCGCGCCGACGGCCTCATTCCCGGCCAGCTGCGCCTGCTGCTCGAAGTGGTCGCGCGCGCCTGCAAGAGCATCAGCCAGGCCGTCAACAAGGGCGCGCTGGGCGGCGTGCTCGGCACGGCCGAGAGCGAGAACGTGCAGGGCGAGATCCAGAAGAAGCTGGACATCATCGCCAACGAAGTGCTCATCGAGGCCAACGAATGGGGCGGCCATCTCGCGGCCATGGCCAGCGAGGAAATGGACAGCATCTACGTAGTGCCGAACCGCTACCCGCAGGGCGAATACCTGCTCATGTTCGACCCGCTCGACGGCAGCAGCAACATCGACGTGAACGTCAGCATCGGCACCATCTTCAGCGTGCTGAAGAAGCCCGACGACCACCCCGGCGTGCAGGAAGCCGACTTTCTGCAGGCGGGCACCCAGCAGGTGGCCGCCGGCTACTGCATCTACGGCCCGCAGACCACCCTGGTGCTGACCGTGGGCAACGGCGTGGCCATGTTCACTCTCGACCGCGAACAGGGCAGCTTCGTGCTGACGCAGGAAGACATCCAGATTCCGCCCGACACCAAGGAATTCGCGATCAACATGAGCAACATGCGCCACTGGGACGAGCCCGTGAAGCGCTACATCGACGAATGCCTGGCCGGCAAGGAAGGCCCGCGCGGCAAGGACTTCAACATGCGCTGGATCGCCAGCATGGTGGCCGACGTGCACCGCATCCTGATGCGCGGCGGCGTCTTCATGTACCCGTGGGACAAGCGCGAGCCCGAAAAGGCCGGCAAGCTGCGCCTGATGTACGAAGCCAACCCGATGAGCTGGCTGGTCGAGCAGGCAGGCGGCGCCGCCACCAACGGCAAGCAGCGCATCCTGGATCTGCAGCCCACCAAACTGCACGAGCGTGTGAGCGTGATGTTGGGTTCTAGAAACGAAGTCGAGCGTTTGACGCAGTACCACGCAGAGAAGGCCTGATTTTTTGGCTATAATCTGAGGCTTCGCCGGTGTAGCTCAGTCGGTAGAGCAGCTCATTCGTAATGAGAAGGTCGGGTGTTCGATTCATCTCTCCGGCACCAAATCAAAAGCCCCGCTATTTTTTCGATAGCGGGGCTTTTTGTTTGTGGCCCTGAGGCCTTCCGGACGTTGAGCTCTCCAATGCGGGTTGCCTGCCCGTAGTGGGCATGGCGGCACAAGAGGCCGTCGGGAGGCAGACGGACCGTGCTGCAGCCGTCGGCTCAGCACTCCTTCCGCAATTCGAATCAACGTAGGAAAGTCGGGACGACGGGCCGCCTCCCGCGGCCCTATGAAGCGGAAGCGTCGCGCTTCCGTTTCGCACAAGCAGGATCAGGCTTCCCTGTTTTCCTTGATGTTCCAGCCCAGCACCGTCTCGGCGCCCTTGCCGCCCTTGTCGGTCTGCTCCCAGTACTGCTGCTTCACCTTCGCGGCCTGGAACGAGTACTGCACGAGCACCGCATCGGAGCCCTGCTCGGCCGTGTACTGCACCGAGGTGACCAGCACCTCTTCGAGCGTCACACGCGTGTACTCGATCTGCGAGCCGCCGGCCTTGCACACCGACACTTCGACCTTGCCCAGGTGCTTGCCGCTCGCGCAGTTTTTCAACACTGAGGGCGCCGCCTTGTCGATGCGCGCCAGCACCTGCAGGTCGTTGAAGCTGGCCTTGCCGACACCGCCTCCGCCGCCGCTGACCATGTTGCCGGGCTGCGTGGCGCCCCAGGCGAAGGACTTGATGTCGGTCCACTCCTTGTGGTTCGAATCCTTCGATTCGCCGTTCGCGCCCTCGACGCGCATGAACATGTCTACTGCCATGATTGATCGTTCCTTTTGTTGTGGCGCCCCCTCCGGGCACCGTGAAGATTTGCCGCAACTGCAGCGGCAAGATTGAAATCCGGTCATGGCGGCACTCGTGTGATACCGCATCCCGAACCAACCGCATGCGATGTTCGGACCGGACCGTGACAAGTGGATTGAATTCGGATGAATTCCTTTCCTGATCGCGTCATTTCTCACGAACCGTCTTTCAGGTGCCTCGAAGCGGCAAACAGAAAGGGTTAATCAGAAATCAGCCGGCACGTCGCACCAGAGAACCAAACAGTTCATTCCCAACTTCTTGCCAAAGGCAAAAGGCCCGCCATCGACACGATGGCGGGCCTTTGATCGCAGGCGTCCGAATGAAACTAAGAAGCCGCCTCGCTCAACCACTTCGCGGCCAGCACCGGCACCAGCTCGGCTGCCCTGCCCTGCATGAAGGTGAAGCCTCGCTGACCTGCCCCCTCCCTGCCGTACCAGCGTAATGGCAGCGAAGTCCGTCAACTTGGAGAATGACGGGCATGAGAAAGAGCAGATACACCGAGGAGCAGATCATCGGTTTCATCAAGCAAGCCGAGTCCGGCTTGCCGATCAAAGATCTGTGCCGCAAGGGCGGCTTCAGCGATGCGACCTTCTACAAGTGGCGTGCCAAGTACGGTGGAATGGACGTGCCGGATGCGAGACGCCTGCGTGAGCTGGAGGCGGAGAACAACAAGCTCAAGAAGCTGTTGGCCGAAGCCCACCTGGACATTCACGCGCTGAACACGGCCTTCGGGGTAAAGCGTTAGCCCCACAGGCCAAGCGTGCCGCCATCGCCACCATGATCGAGCAATGCGGTCTGAGCGAGCGGCGGGCATGCAGGCTTGTGGGGCTCTCACGCGACAGCTGGCGCAATCCACCCGAGATCGATGCCATGACCCAGGAACTCAGCAGCAAGATCGTCGAGATCGCGCATGCGCGCCGGCGCTTTGGCTATCGGCGCATCCACGACATGCTGCGCCCGCACTTCCCCGGCGTGAACCACAAGAAGGTCTACCGGCTCTACAGCGCGGCCAACCTGGCCGTGCGCAAGCGCAAGAAGGCCAAGCGGCCCGTCAGCGAGCGCGTGCCGTTGCAACTGGCCAGCACGGCCAATGAGGTCTGGAGCATGGACTTCGTCAGCGACAGCCTGAGCACTGGGCGGCGCATCAAGTGCCTGACGGTGGCCGACAACTTCAGCCACGAGTGCGTGAGCATCTCGGTGGACTGGGGCATCTCGGGGCGGTATGTGACGCGGCTGCTGGACCAGGCCGCGGTCTTCAGGGGCTACCCGCTGGCCGTACGCACGGACAACGGCCCGGAGTTCACCAGCAGGGCGTTCATGGGTTGGGCGCAGACCCACGGCATTCGCCACATCCTGATCGAGCCCGGGCGACCCATGCAGAACGGCTATATCGAGAGCTTCAACGGCAAGTTCAGGGACGAGTGCCTGAACGAACAATGGTTCGAGACGCTGCAGCAGGCCCGCTCGGCCATCACGCTCTGGCGTCAGGACTACAACGAGGTCAGGCCGCACAGCAGTTGCCAGCGAATGCCTCCGTCGAAGTTCGCCGAGCTGCATCGCCAGCGCGCTGGCGATGCAGCTCGATCCAGCTCAACAACCACCGAGATCAATTAATCTTGCAACCCCGGACTTCCTCGTTATGGATGGCACGGCAGGAGGGGGCAGGTCACAGTCGCCAGTGCTGCTCACGATCCATCGAAAGCAAAAGTCGTTTGACGAATGGCGTTCCGCAGGGGAGTCGAACCCCTGGCTTCCTCCTGGACAGGGAGGCACTCTGGCCACTGAGTTAGCGGAACGAAAGAAGGAAAAGAGAAAGCTGGCAAGCCCTCAAGGATTCGAACCTTGGATCCCGGGATCAAAACCCGGTGCCTTGGACCACTAGGCGAAGGGCCGGCAAAAATCGGTTGGCGCGCGCGGAAGGATTCGAACCTTCAACCGTTGGGTTTGGAGTCCAGTGCTCTGCCAGTTGAGCTACACACGCACAAGAAAAAACGAAAGAGAAAAGATGGTCTGAGTGGCAGGATTTGAACCTGCAGCCTCCTGCTTCCAAGGCAGGCCGTCTACCAGATTGACACTACACCCAGAAAAATTGGTGCCCCAGGGGAGACTCGAACTCCCAGAATTCCGCTTCTAAGGCGGACACGTCTACCAGTTGCGTCACCGGGGCTGAAAAGAAAACCATTGGCTGTCGCGAATTTTTAAGGAGCACTCACAAGGTTCGAACCTTGCGCGGGCAGCACGATCGCTGCTCGTGAACGAATGGCATGAAAACGAAGAGGCCCGGAACCTCACGGTGTCCGGGCCTCTTCTGTTCGAGAGAGAGCTTGGGAGGTCTGCGCCTATGCGCGCCCTCCACCCGGTTGCACCTGATCCTGGTAATCGCACGGCCACAGATTGGCCTGCGGCATGGACGTCGGATACGGGAGTTGATTGAGTTGCTGCAGCAGCAGCGGCTGCAGGCCGAGGCCATCGTGCGAAGCGACGCGCACGAACACGTTGCCGGATGCGGGGCAAGTGCTGTAGATGCGGATCGTTGTGGCTTTCACGTTGGGTCCTGTTGGCGTTGAGTGGGATGGACTGTAAATAGTCTTTACACAATCGTCAACTGCTTGGACAAACTTTTTTCAAGCACCGTTGCTGCGAGCGGCGGACAACGATGCCTTCAATGCGACGACGAGTGCCGCGTAGCTGCACACTGTCTGTGGGCTTCAATAAGGCGTCCGCAATCAATGACGGCGGTGCAGGCGCCATGCACTCATGGAGTTGAATGTCAGTCGCAGAACGCTGCGAGCCCCATGCCCTGCGCCTTCGCTTGGGTCAAGATCGCGTGCATCGACTTGAAGGCCGTGATCTGCGCGTGTTGAGCGCCAGCTTCAGGGGCGTTGACGGTGAATACCTCGAGCATGGTCACGACCTGCTCGGCGCGCAGCAGCGAATCGTCGAAGTAGTCGAGGTTTACGCCCTTCTGGGCACATCTGTCCAAGAGGGCTCCGATCGCGCGATGCGCATCCAGATCGACAGAGCCCGCATGCTCAAGGCCACGCGGGTCTTTCGGCAAGTGACTGCAGGTCGATTCGACGAAGTAGAGGTCCAGCATTCGGCACTCTATCGGGGCATCCGTTTCGCCAGTTCGGCGCAGGTCAGGCCCAGGCCATCTGCGTGCGTTGCCAACGGCACGCCAAGCTTGTTTTCCAGGCTCTCGAGCCACTGGAGAAAACCGACGGTGTGCACTTCGTCGGCCTCGGTCATCTCGAAAATTCCGTTGCTCGCATGCGATCGCTGGACGAGCTCGACGAGCGAGATGAACGACGCCAGATCCGTCGCGATGCCGTTGGTGTCCAGCGCGCGTAGATCACGGATTAGGCACAGCTCTTCCTGCAGCGGTATCACGGTCGGCTGCGCGGTCCAGTACGCCAACAGTTTGCTGAGGGCCGTTGTGGTCATGGCACCACTGCGTACTTGAGATCCTTGTGCTTGACCTTGATTACCGAGTTCGTGAAGACGATCTCGTGACTAAGAAAGCCGTCCTCGAGCACCAGCATTTCATCGATGAGCCAATCGCCGTGGGACCGGTCGCCAGCGGGCCAATCGCTCTTGGTTTTCTCGACCGCATAGGACTGCACGTCGCGATAGTGCAGCGTGATGCGATTCCCATGCGCTCCGGCCAGTTGCATCTCGATGTCATTCGCCCGGAAGTCACCGTCTTCGAACTCTCGTACGAGCAACTGCTCCAGCCTGGCATCGTGCGGGCATCGCTCGTCCCGATGCTCATAGTGCCACGCTGCACTCATGAATTCGAGAGCGTCCGTCGGCACCAGGCTGCTTACCTGCCGTACATAGGCCGGATAGGCGGAGCTGTCCATGGAGTAGCCGTCGCTCGTTTCACTGAACTTGATGATTTTCATGGTGCTTGATGATCAACATCCTGAAAGCCCGCTCTTGCGCACGCGCTCCGAATACTCTCTGGCCGCTACGCGGCTGTTGGGTGTTCCCAGAGCAGGCAGTTTTCCTATCTTTCTCAATTCATCGACGGCGATGCCGTTCAGCACGTTGGATACCTTCGGCGTGACCTTCACTTCGGCGCCGACAGTACCGTGCTTGTTGAAGAAGCCGTCTGGCCCGTAGATGCCAGCTTCGGTTCCGTTGGGTTTGTACACGTGTATCTCGAAAGAAGAACCAGTACTCGTGTTGAATCGGTCGATTCTTGCCCTGTAGCCATCGGGCAGGGACAAAGGTGCCTTGGGCGCCCAGCCCCACGGGTCGATCCACGACACAGGATTGGGCGCATAGCTGTGCAGATTGTTCCCGCCAGCAAGGCCGATGGGGTCCGGGCTGATGAAGCGGCCAATGTCGGGGTCATAGAAACGGAAGGTGTTGTAGTGCAGGCCGATGTCGCGGTCCAGATACTGGCCCTGGAATCGCATGTTCTGCTCGATTCTTGGCAGTGCCTTGTTCGCAGGGGAGGCGGCGCGGCCGTCGAGCAAAGTGGACTCCCACTGCTCGGTCACAGCACCGCCCCACGTGCGATAGCTTGCTCGCCAGCATATCCGGCCGGCCTGATCCGTCAGTTCCTCAGGCAGGCCGGCCTGATCCGTGTGAAGGTGGAAGATGTTCGCAGGTGCAGCGGCACCAGCCTCGCCAGCGGCGGCATCGAGCCGCGCCAGCGGCATGTAACTGCCAGGCTCGTAAACGTGGCTCGTCACTTGCGAGCCGCGCCGCTCCTCGATCAGCCGCATCCCCTCCCAGACAAACCGCGTACTGCCGAACGCATCGTGCTTGGCCACGCGCCGCCCGATCGCGTCGTAGTCGAAGCGCGTGACCTGCGTGGTGGCTTCGGGCGTGCCCGGCCGCCGCGTGGTGTGCACAGCCACGAGGCGGCTTTCGTCGTCCCATTCGAAGCGCTGGTCGGTGTGCCTGCCCGACAGCTTGCGCACCAGCCGGCCGTGGCCGTCGTAGCTGTAGCGCTTGTCCTCGAACACGCGCACGAGGTTGTCGCGCACGTAGCCGGGCGCGGTTGATGCGTCGAGCAGGTTGCCTGCTGGGTCGTAGGCAAAGCGCTCGCTGTTGGCCGCGCTGCGCACGCTCTCTTCGATGCGGCCGGTGGCGTCGTATCTGTGCCCCGTCGTGCCCTGCAGCGAATGCCGGCTCTGCCGCAGCTCACCCACGGGGTCGTAGCTGTATTCCTTCATCAGACCGTCGAGCAGGCGGGCCCCGGGGGTGCCCGCGGCGTCGATGGCCTGGCGCCAGCTCGGGTCTTGCGTAGTGAATGCCGAATCCAGTCCGCCGGGGCGACACCACGACGCGGCCCGCCGGCCCAGTGGGTCCAGCGCGAATCGGGTGTGCAGCGCACCCTGGCTGCGCGCCACTTCGCGGTGCAGGTCGTCGCGCTCGATGTCGCTGATGAGCTGGTGCACCTCGGGTGCATCGCCGTGCTGCTGCGACAAGTTGACCTGATGCAGGTGGCCGGAACCGTAGTACAGGTAGTTCAACGCACGCTGCACGCCCGGCTGCGACGCGATGGTGGGCAGCACGGTCTGCGTGCGGTTGCCGAGTTCGTCGTGCGTGTGGCGCAGGGTGTGGGTTTCGCCGCTGAGCTCGTCGACGGCCGTCTCTTCGATCAGCCGGCCCAGCTTGTCGTAGGCAAACACGGTGCGGTGCAGCGCGCGCGCTTCGCCGTTGGTGCCGGGTTGTGGCGCCTCCAGCTTGATCGCCTCGGTCAGCCGGTCCAGTTGGTCGTAGCTGTAGCGGTAGTGGTGGCTCCCGGTGCGTTTCTCGACGAGGCGGCCCACGGCGTCGCGCAGCAGTTCGGTGCGCAGGGGGCCGGTCGGGCGATGCGGCTCGGCGCCATCTTGCAATGCGAGGTCGTCGTCGCCAATGCCCGGCACATGGGTGATGCACACCGGCCAGCCGTTGGCGTCGTATTCCACATGCACGCGCGTGCCGCCCACCCGCCGCTCTTCCACCACGCGGTCGGCGGCGTCTCGCACGAACTCGAAGTGCAGGCCGTTCTCGTTGACGAGCGCTTGCAGGCGCTGGGCGCTGTCGTAGTGCCAGGCGATGCGGCGTCCCTCGGCGTCCTGCCGCACCAGCGGCTGGCCGCGCTGGCCGAGTGCGAATTGCGTGCTGCGGCTCAACGCATCGGTGGCGGCGACGATGCGGCCGGCCGCATCGCGGCGGAACGACTGGTGGCTCAGGTCGGGCTGCGACACCGACAGCAGCCGCCCCATGGCGTCGTGCGTCAATCGGGTGCGCTGGCCCATGGCGTCGGTCACGGTCTGCAGGTAGCCCCAGCCGTCGTATGTGTAGCGCGTGGTCTTGCCGGAGCAGTCGGTCAGCGAAACCAGCTGCGCGCAATCGTTCCACGTCATGCGGTTGGTGCCGCCCTTGCCGTCGGTGACGACGATCGGCAGGCCCCGCCTGTCGTAGGCGTACTCGGTGGTGTGGCCCAGCGGGTCGGTCTCGCGCACCAGGTTGCCCTGGTCGCTGTAGGCATAGGTCCAGGTACTGCCGTCCGCGAGGGTCTGGCGCCAGGGCTCGCCGAACTCGGTCCAGCCGGTGCTCTGCGTGCGGCCCAGCGCATCGGTGCGGCTGGCCATGAAGCCCATGGGATCGTAGGTGCAGCGCGTGGTGGCGCCGCCGGGCTCGGTGATGGCGACGAGCTGGCGCAGTTCGTTGTACTCCGCAAGCCATTGGCGGCCTGCGGCATCCGTGTAGCCGGTGAGCTGCAAGTCGGCATTCCAATGCCAGGCGAACTCGCGGCCGAGCTGGTCGACGACCAGGGTTTGGCCCAGGGCCAGCGCGTCGTCCGCGGCAGGCGGCATGCGTCGGACGGTGTAGCTCTCGCCGTCGTTGGTCCAGTGGCGGACCACGTGTGCTTCGCCGGCCTGGCCGCGCCACTCGTAATGGCACTCCAGCCCTGCCGCGTCGGCATGGAAGTTCATGAGGCCCTGGGCGTCGTAGCCGAATCGGCGCACCACCGCGCCGTTGCGGTCGGTCACGTCGAGCAGCCGGCCTTCGGCGTCGTGCCTGTAGGCCACCAGCAGGCCCGGCAGCTCGCCGGGTGCGCCGGCGGCCAGGCGAACTGCGCCCAGCCGGCGGCTCTCGCCCGCGTACTCGAGCGCCAGCAGGCGGCCGGTGCTGTCGTTCAGTTCGACCAGCCGGCCCAACGCGTCGTGGCGCAGGTCGATGAAATTGCCGTTGCGGTCTTCCAGCCGCGCGAGCTTCAGCGTCTGGGCGCGCAGCTCGCCTTCGGCCGGCGGCTCGAACAGGAAGAACAGCCCGCCCGGCACGTGGATGAAGTAGTGGCCGCCTTCGGTGCGGCACAGGTCGAGCCCGTCGCGCAGGCTGTACTGCCGCGCGCCGGGCTCGATGTCGGGCAGCACCATCGGCCGGCCCTGCTCGTCGATGAGCGTGACGACAGGCAGGCCTTCGTCGTCGCTGCCCAGCCGCAGTTCCATCGAATAGGGCAGGTTCCAGCCCTGCCCCAGCGGGCCGTCGCGGCGCAGGTCGTGGCTGCTGTAGAAGCGCTGCCATGCAATGGGCAGCGGCCCCGGCAGGCTGAAGTCGAGTTCGCTCTCGCCACCCAGGAACTTGCCTCCGGTGGCCGCGTGCACCGGATTGCCGAAGGAGCTGACCATGCCGTGGATGCCCATGCCAAGCCCCACCGCCCCTTCGATCAGGCAAGGCAGCGCGTTCTTGCCCTGCCGCGCGAGCTTGGGCAGGCAGCGCAGGCCGCGGTAGATCATGACCACGTTGAAGATGGTCACCAGCACCTTGGAGATGAGCGGCACCTCGTCGGCCACATCGCGCACGCGCGCTGTCGGGCCGCCGATGAAGACCGTGGGCGCCCCGTCACTCACCTTGGCGCCGCACTCGGTGTGGTCATCCTTGCGCGAGGCCACGCCCATGTTGATGAACACGGTCTCCGCACCCTCGGCAAGAAGAATCTGCGGCGAGTCGTTCTTGCAACTCACCGTGTCCATGGGAGCGTCGGGCGACGCCCGGGCCGCGCCCAGGGCCTTACCGCCGATGAACACGTCCGACGATCCGCTGGTGATCATCCCGGTGACCGTGAGCGTCTCGGGCACCAGCGCATCGGCGATCGATTCGCCCAGGCTCGCACCGACGTAGCCGCCGGCCATGCGCGCGCCCACGACCACCGCGCCCGCCACCAGCGGCCCAGCGAGGCCGCCGGTGCCGACCACCGCGGCCGCCGCCACGCCCACTGCGAAGCCCACGGCGATGCCGCCGATCAATCCGCCCGCGAACTTGGCCCAGAAGCGCGCATGCGCGTTGGTGTGGGCGATGGGGTCATGCAGCCGGGCAGCCGGTTTGCCGTCCATGGCGCCTCAGGCCCTCGGCTGGAAACTCTCGAGCACGCGCCGCCACAGCGCGATCGCCTCGGCATCGAAAGGCACGGGGCTGCTGGCCGTGAGGATCAGCACGCTCCTGCCGCCCGGGTCCTGCGGCAGCAGGAACACGGCCTGGCGCTGGTGCAACGCCTGGCCGTTCTGCTTGAACTGGGTCACGAGCTCGATGGCATGCAGGCTCGCGATGGCCGGACCCACGGCGATGTCGGTGCGAGACACCTCCTTGAGCTGGCTCACCTGGCGCGTCAGGTCGTTCATCTGCCGCGTGACGAACTGCGCCAGGGTCTCCTGCGCCCGCAACGCGTCGCGGCTCACGATGAGCGTGGTGCCCGAGCCGTCGGGCATCGCGAGGACGTTCATCGAGCGGTCGATGCGGCCGTCTTCGGGGATGTCGAACTGGCCTTCGTTGAGGTGGTAGCGCATGCGGGAGCTCTTCGGATCGACGCGGTCAGGAAGGATTGAAGGCAATGAACGCCAGACAACCAGGGTTCTTCTCCCTGAAGCCGAACGAGAGTCTTCCCCAGCCAAGCGTGGCGGTGTAGCTCGTCGCTTCGTTCATGGACCTGCCTCGCGGTACATCCGTGATGGCGAGATCGGCGTAGTGCCGCTTGACCTCGTCCAGCGGCACGCAGCGCCCTTGCACCTCAAGGACAAGGAATCCCGGATGCGCACCTTCGCGCTTGATTCGCAGATCGAACTTGGAAGCCTCGACGCCATCCTCGAAGCGCACCGGGGTTCCCTCGAAGAACTGGAAGACTTCGCTCCCGGGTGCTTTCGTATCGGAGAGCTGGGTCAAGAGAGCGCTCTCGACCTTCGCCTTGGAAAATGGAATCTGCGTGACCAGCATATCGATAGCCAGCCACAGAGTCATTGCCGCTTGAGTCATGCTCTTTTTCCTGTTGAGATGTTCCGGAACAATCCGCGGTGCATTTATTTACCGCCAGTCGACTTGTCGTACCAGTTGCCGTAGTACTGCACGTATGGCTCCTTGGTTGTCGAGGTCAGCAGCGTTCCGATGTACTTGCCGGCACTGCGATTGGCAGCCGCCCAGTTGCCATCGGCCTGGGCCTTGTCAAACGCGGCGTTGTAGACATTCATCTGTTGCGCGGGGGCGCTGGACATGATGTTGATCTTCTTGTCGGTATTGAGCCAGATTTCTCGTTGGGCGCGGATCTGATTCATGGCCGCAGCCCCCTCGTCGTCCAGCCTGCTGTTGAGGAAGGCTTGCTTCGAGGACATGTCCGGGACCATCTTGCTGCTCGCGTGCCCCAGTTCATGCGCCACGGAAGTTGTGGCCGCGTAGGGGTTCGACGCTTTTTCGCCGTCGATGACAATGACCTGGCCGGCCACATACGAGCCACCACCGGCCGGCCCATAGACCATCTGCCAGCCTTTGTCCTTGAGTGCCGCCCACTGCTTCTGCATGGTGGGCGAGCGGGCCGCCAGGCCATCTACCCCTGCGCCCAGGCCCATTGGTTTCCAGGGCCCCATCGGCGCAATGGACGACGAGGCCGGCGCGTCCTTCGCGGTGGCCGGCGCGGGCATCGCGAGATTCTCCTCGGTTGCCGCTTGAGGGCTCTCGGCCCCAACAGGCGCATCGCAGTTCAGGAAGATCTTCCCGCCCCGCTGGTCCAGGTTGTCCGTGAAGTTGACCAGTCCCTTCACGCCGTTGATCTGCACCGTGCCGTCCGCCAGCAGGACGATCGACGACTTGCCGCAGATCAGCGAGATGCTGGTCTTGGCGGTGACGAACACGTCCTGCTCCGCCGCCTGGATCACCACCGACTTCTGCCCGGTGAGGTTCGCGTTGGCCGCGGTGGAGGTGACGGAGGCGTCGGTCTTCGACACCAGGTTGATCGCACCAGCGCCCGCATGCGAGACGATGTCGCCATCGGACACCACGTTGATCTGCCCGCCCTCGCTCACCTGCGTGAGCATGCCCTTGGCGGCGAGCTGCGTGAGCTGGGCGCCGGTGGTCATGGTCAGCGCCGAGACGGAGCGCATCGACACGCTCTGCCCCGAACTCACCACGATGGGCCGGGGGCTGATCATCGTCTGGCCCTCGGGGCTGACGATGGAGACCACGGGCTTGTCGATCTTGCGCGAGAGGTCGAGCATCTGCTGCGCGTCGGCCATGGCCGGGTCGGGATCGTCCGAGACGCCGGCCTCTGGCGATCCGCCTGCCGCCAGCGCCGCGACAGCCTGCGACATGCCGCCGAGCGACTGCACGCCCTGCACCAGCCCCGAGAGCGTCTGGTTCTTGCCCTGGGCCATCGCGCTCACGAGCGATTTGGTCGCGGCCACGGCCTGCCCAGCCGCCTGCATGAGCGCGTTGCTCTGCGCGAGCGTGGCGCCCATCTGCTCGTGGCCATCGGGGTTGTCGCGCGAGGTCTTCTGCGCGAAGTCCTGCGTGTAGGTGGTCAGCAGCAGGCCCTTGTCGGCGCGGATGGAGCCCCACTCGTTGGTGCGCAGCTCGAAGCCGTAGCTGCGCTGCACGCCCGAGCCCTGGTTCATCAGGTAGCCCATGTGCAGGTGGGTGTTGCCGTGGTCGGTCGACAGCTCGATGTGCTCGGTGCCGCGGCTGTCCTCGAAGCGCAGCATGTGCTTGCCGCCGCCGCCCTTGCTCCAGTGGGTCTGGAAGCCGGTCTGGGTCTTGTGGCGCGGCAGCTCCCACGGCGGCATCTGCGCGGCGTTGTAGACGCAGCCTGTGACGATCGGATGGTCGGGGTCGCCGTTGAGGAAGTCGACGATCACCTCCTGGCCGATGCGCGGGATGTGCATCGCGCCGTAGTTGCTGCCGGCCCAGGTCTGCGAGACGCGGATCCAGCATGAGGAGTTCTCGTCGCGCTTGCCGTAGCGGTCCCAGTGGAACTGCACCTTGATGCGGCCGTACTGGTCGGTGTGGATCTCCTCGCCTGCAGGGCCGACCACCACCGCGGTCTGCGGCCCGGTGGTGCGCGGCTTCGGCGTGACGCGCGCGGGGCGGTACGGCGCGCTGTCGGGCAGCACCTCGAAGCTCTGGCGATAGCTGGTGCTGCTGGTCGACTCGCTGTAGGCCGCGTCCGCCGCGCCGACCACGCGCAGCGCGTTCTCCTGGAAGTCGTAGGTCACGGCCTCGATCAGGTAGCGGCGGTTCTCCTGCGCGTTGGGGTGGCGCGCCAGCTCGAACAGGTAGCCGGGCGCCATGTGGCGCAGGTTGCCCTCGGCGCTCACCAGTTCGCGGCGCCCCGCGAGCTGCTCCAGCCGCAGGCGTGCGTAGTTCTCGCCGTCGGCCAGCTCGGTGTAGCCGCCGGGCCAGTCGTAGATCTCGAAGCTGTCGCGGCTGTGGCCGGCCGGCTGCTGGCGTACGGTGTCGATCTCGGCGTTGGGCTTCCTGAAGTCGTAGTCGTCGGCCGCGAAGTTGCCCGATGCGATGTCCTCCGAATGGCTCCAGCTGTCGATGAAGTCCTGCTCGAGGATCTGCGCGGCGAGCACGCCCGCGTGATAAGGCACCCTCACCGGGCCGCTGGGCAGGTCGGTGTGCGAATCGGCGCCGTCGCACAGCACCAGCTGATGGCTGCCCTGCGCGTGCGAGAAGAAGTAGTAGATGCCCTCCTGCTCCATGAGCCGGCTGGCGAAGTTGAAGTCGCTCTCCGAGTACTGCACGCAGTAGTCCCAGGTGCGATAGTTGCCGCTCAGCCGTGCGTCGATGGCAAAGCCGTAGGGCGCGAGCACCTCCTGCAGGATCTGCGGTGCGGTTTTGAACTGGAATATCCTGAAATCGGAGCGGCGGGTGGCATACCACAGCCAGGGGCGCAGCGTGGCCTCGTACACGCACATGTCGCCGTCGTCCTTGCCGATGTAGGCGAAGCGCGTGACCTGGCCGCTCAGGAAGCGGCTGCCGGCGCCGCCGAGTTCGGTGGCGAGGTTCACCTCGATGCTCATGTCCTCGCCCAGCATGCTGCGGGGCTGGATGTTGGGCATGTCGCTGATGAGCCGGACGCGGTGCTCGAACAGCGTGGAGATGCGCTCCTGTCCAGTCATCGAGCGGAACTTCAGGCGCTCGCCCAGCACGCTGTGGGCGATGAAACTGCGGGTCATTCCTGGAAAGCTCCCTGGTCAATGCGAGCCCGGCGCGTGCCGCGCGAGCGGCAAACCGGCCGGGCAAAAGAGAGCTCAGGCCTCCTTGTTTTCCTTGATGTTCCAGCCCAGCACCGTCTCGGCGCCCTTGCCGCCCTTGTCGGTCTGCTCCCAGTACTGCTGCTTCACCTTCGCAGCCTGGAACGAGTACTGCACGAACACCGCATCGGAGCCCTGCTCGGCCGTGTACTGCACCGAGGTGACCAGCACTTCCTCGAGCGTCACGCGCGTGTATTCGATCTGCGAGCCGCCGGCCTTGCACACTGACACTTCCACCTTGCTCAGGTGCTTGCCGCTCGCGCAGTTCTTCAGCACCGAGGGCGCCGCCTTGTCGATGCGCGCCAGCACCTGCAGGTCGTTGAAGCTGGCTTTGCCGACACCGCCTCCACCGCCGCTGACCATGTTGCCGGGCTGCGTGGCGCCCCATGCGAACGACTTGATGTCGGTCCACTCCTTGTGGTTCGAATCCTTCGATTCGCCGTTCGCGCCTTCGACGCGCATGAACATGTCTACTGCCATGAGATCAACTCCCTCGGAAATTGCGTGCCCGACGGGGCACATTGGAACCAGCCGCCCTCCCTGCTGGAGGACGGCAACGAATCACATCCAGGCGGTGCCGGCACCGGTGACACAGCGGCGGCAGCCTTTTTCAAGCACGAGGCTTCAGCGCCCGCACCTTAATCGACACCTCCCGGCTCGGCCAGTGCCAAACGACATGCGTAAAAAGAACTACCCGGGGCCGGCGTCGAGGCGATCGACTCCGTCACCTATCGCCAACCGAGAGATGTGAAACAAGCGCATGTGACGCCGGCGGCATGAAACAGACCGCCGCTGCGCCGTTGGTTCCGGGGGACACATCCTGTACTGTTGCGGGCGAACCGTCCCCCCCGGACCGCCCCATCCATCAGGAACCCGCATGGCCTCTTCCACATCCGCTGCCCACCCGCACTACGACCGCCTGATCGCCGCCGCGCGCGGCCTGCCCTCGCTGCGGGTCGCGGTAGTGCATCCCGCCAACGCCGCATCGCTGGAAGCTGCACTGGCATCGGCGTCGCTGGGCCTGATCGTGCCGACGCTCGTAGGGCCGCGCGCGAAGATCGAGGCAGCCGCGCAAGAGGCGGGCATCGATCTGTCCAGGATCGAGATCGTCGAGGCGCCTCACAGCCATGCCGCGGCCGATGCGGCTGTGGCCATGGCGCTGCGCGGCGAGGTCGATGCTCTGATGAAGGGAAGCCTGCACACCGACGAACTGATGGGTGCCGTCGTGCGCCGTGAAGGCGGCCTGCGCACCTCGCGTCGCATCAGCCATTGCTTCGTGATGGACATCCCGGGCCACGCGCAGCCGCTGATCATTTCCGACGCGGCCATCAACATCGCGCCCACGCTCGAGGAGAAGGCCGACATCGTGCAGAACGCGATCGATCTTGCGCATGCGCTGCACATGCCGGCAGTGCGCGTCGCGATTCTTTCCGCGACGGAGACGGTCAACGCCAAGGTGCCTTCCACACTCGACGCCGCGGTGCTGTGCAAGATGGCCGATCGCGGCCAGATCACCGGCGCGGTGCTCGACGGCCCGCTCGCGATGGACAACGCCATCGACGCCGAGGCCGCGCGCATCAAGGGCATCGTCTCGCCGGTGGCGGGTCGCGCCAACGTGCTCATCGTGCCCGACCTCGACGCGGGCAACATGCTCGCGAAGAGCCTGACCTTCCTCGGCGGCGCCTATGCGGCGGGCATCGTGCTGGGCACGAAGGTGCCGGTGATCCTCACGAGCCGGGCCGACTCCGAACCGGCCCGCCTCGCCTCGTGCGCCGTCGCCTCCATGCTCGCGAAGGCGGGGCGCGACAAGCTCATCAAGGCGGTGGGCTGAGCCCGGGGCTCAGCGCGCGCCGGCCACGATCGCGATCCCCCTGATCTGCCCCGCGGACGGTTCCCTCTGCGGCTTCGGATAGCACGCCGGCGCGAAACGGTGCAGCAGCTCGGCCTCCTGCATCTTCGCGGCCTCGAAGTTCGCGAGCTTGACGTGGCCGAAGCCGCGGATCGACAGCGGCAGCGCCGCGATGCGCGCAGCCGTTGCCTGGTTGCCCGCCGAGAGTTCACCCGCCATCGCTTCGAGCAGGCCGTCGAAGTGCGAGATCAGTTCGCGCTCCATGCGCCGCTCCGCGGTGCGGCCGAAGATGTCGAACGCCGTGCCGCGCAGCCGCTTGCCATGCGCCAGCCAGCGCAACGCGGGCAGCAGCCAGCCTCCGATGCGGATCTTGGCAGGCGCCTTGCCGTGCGCGCCGCGCGAGAGCACCGGCGGGGCCATGTGGAATTCGAGCTTCAGGTCGCCCTCGAACTGTTCATTGAGCTTCTGCAGGAAGGCGCCGTCGGTGTAGAGCCGCGCCACTTCGTACTCGTCCTTGTAGCTCATGAGCTTCAGCAGGCTGCGCGCCGCGTTGCGCGTGAAGGGCAGGCTCGGGTCGCCGCCCTGCAACGCGGCCTCGCGCTCGCGCAGGCTGCGGATGCGCGCCTCGAAGCGGTCCGCCCATGTGGCGTTCTGGTAGCCGGTGAGATGCCGGCGCGCCTCGCCGATCAGCACGTCGAGCGGTCGCTCGTCGACGGAAGAAGCCTGCGCATCGACAGGCGCCGCGCGCAGCGCGTCCAGCGCCTCGGGGTTGCCGGCCGCGAGCCGCCCCAGCGAGAAGGCCGACTGGTTCGCGGCCACCGCCACGCCGTTGAGCTCGATCGCATGCATCAGCGCCTCCAGGCTCAGCGGCACCAGCCCGCGCTGCCATGCATAGCCGGCCGCGACGATGTTGGCTGCCAGCGTGTCGCCGAGGAACTCTTCGGCCAGGCTCTGCGCATCGAAGGTCTCGACCTGCTCCTCGCCGGCCACGAAGCGCATCTTCTCCAGCAGCAGGTCGACGTGCAGGTCCGCATCGGGGTTGCGCAGCGACTCGGCCACCGGAATCTCGTGCACGTTCGCGAGCACCCGGGTGCGACCGTGGCGCACGGTCTGCAGCGCGTCGGCCGATGCGCCCACCACCACGTCGCAGGCGAGGATGGCGTCGGCCTGCTGCGTGTCGATGCGCACCTGGTGCAGGCGATCGCGCGAGTCGGCCAGCCGCACGAAGCTCAGCACCGAGCCGCCCTTCTGCGCGAAGCCCATGAAGTCGAGCACGCTCGCGGCCTTGCCTTCGAGGTGCGCGGCCATGGCGATCACCGCACCCACGGTCACCACGCCGGTACCTCCGACGCCGGTCACGAGCAGGTCGTACGGGCCGGTCCATGCATGTTCGGCCGGATGCGGCAGCGCGGCCACGCGGTGCAGGAAGGCATCGCGGCCCGCCGCGAGCGCCCCGCTCTTGCGGCGCAGCCTGCCGCCCGTCACGCCCACGAAGCTGGGGCAGAAGCCCTTGGCGCAGGAGTAGTCCTTGTTGCAGCTGGTCTGGTCGATCTTGCGCTTGCGGCCCATGGGCGTCTCGTGCGGCAGCACGGCCACGCAGTTGCTCTGCACGGTGCAGTCGCCGCAGCCTTCGCACACGGCCTCGTTGATGAACAGGCGCTTGGGCGGATCGGCGAGTTCGCCCTTCTTGCGGCGGCGGCGCTTCTCGGCGGCGCAGGTCTGTTCGTAGATGAGCACCGTCACGCCCGCCATCTCGCGCAGCCGGCGCTGCACGTCGTCGAGCGCGGCACGGTCGTGGAACTCGGTGCCGCTGGGAAAGCGGTCCCTGATGGCGTCGTACTTGCCGATGGCATCGCTCACCACCACCACCTTGCTCACCCCTTCCGATTCGACCTGCCGCGCGATCGCATCCACGCTGATGACGCCGTCGACCGGCTGCCCGCCGGTCATGGCGACCGCATCGTTGAAGAGGATCTTGTAGGTGAGCGTGGCCTTGGCCGCCACCGCCTGGCGAATCGCGAGGTAGCCCGAGTGGTAGTACGTGCCGTCGCCCAGGTTCTGGAAGACGTGCGGCGTCTTCGTGAACATGGCGTGCGAGATCCAGTCCACGCCCTCTCCGCCCATCTGGATGAGGCCCGCGGTGCTGCGGTCCATCCAGTTCGCCATGAAGTGGCAGCCGATGCCGGCGCGCGCCGTCGATCCCTCGGGCACCTTGGTGCTGGTGTTGTGCGGGCAGCCGGCGCAGAAGTACGGCAGGCGCTTGACAGCGTCGCTCGCGTTGGCCAGCAGCTCGGGCGGCGTGAAGTCGCGCACGTGCTGCAGGTGGTCGCCCAGGTCGTGGTTCTCGGGGAAGTGAACGGCCAGCCAGTGCGCAACCAGCTCGATGAGCCGCGATGGCCGCAGCTCGCCCAGCGCCGACACCAGCGGCTGGCCTTCACGGTCGTGCTTGCCCACGAGCACGGGGCGCGCCTCGGGGGGCGCGTTGTAGAAGATGTCGCGCAGCTGCGTCTCGACCACCGCGCCCTTCTCCTCGACGATAAGAATCTCTTCCAGCCCCTGCGCGAAGGCCTTGATGCGCGTCTGCTCCACCGGAAAGCTCAGGCCGATCTTGTAGAGCCGCACGCCTGCGCGGGCCAGCTGCTCCGGCGAAAGCTCGAGCCGGCGCAGCACTTCCATCAAATCGTGGTGCGCCTTGCCGCAGGTGACGATGCCGACCTTGGCGTGCTCGCTGACGATCACGTGGCGGTCGACGCTGTTGCGCCGGGTGAATGCGGCCACCGCCGCGAGCTTGTCTTCCAGGCGCGACTCGATGCGCAGCGACGGCAGGTCGGGCCAGCGGTAGTGCAGGCCATCGGGCGGCGGGCGGTGGCCGGTGGCGGCGCTCACCGCGTCGGCGTCTTCCCATGCGTCGACGCGGGCGTTGATCGCGTCGAGGTCCACGGTGCCAGCGCTCTCCACGACCTCGGACAGCGCCGCCATGCCGACCCATGCGCCCGAATAGCGCGAGAGCTCGTAGCCGTACAGGCCGAACTCCAGATACTCGGCCACGCTGGAGGGCTGCAGGATGGGCATGCGCCAGGCCATGAAGGCGTGATCGCTCTGGTGCGGCATCGACGACGACACGCAGCCGTGGTCGTCGCCAGCCACCACCAGCACGCCGCCGTGGGGCGAGGAGCCGTAGGCGTTGCCGTGCTTGAGCGCATCGCCTGCGCGGTCCACGCCCGGGCCCTTGCCGTACCACATGGCGAAGACGCCATCGACGGTGCGCTCCGGGTCCGATTCCACGCGCTGCGTGCCCAGCACCTGCGTGGCCGCGAGTTCCTCGTTGACGGCCGGCACGAAGCGGATGCCCGTCTGCTTGAAGCGCTCGCCGGCCTTCCAGATCGCCTGGTCCACCATGCCCAGCGGCGAACCGCGGTAGCCGCTGATGAAGCCCTGGGTGTGCAGGCCGCGCTGCGCATCGCGCCGGCCCTGCATCACGAGCACGCGGATCAGCGCCTGCGTGCCGGTCAGGAAAACCGAGCCGGATTCGGCCCAGATGTTGTCGGAGAGTTGGTAGCCGGGCCGTCTGATCGCGGTGGCATCGAGTGGGGCATTCATGCCCGGGATTGTTCTGCCGCGGCGCAGGTAAGTGCTTCTTCAATGCACTAGCGCAGACCCTTGTTTCGAGAAGATTCCACTTCGAATCGATCGGAAAAGAAGATTTTCTTTTTCTTTTCTTCCGATCCCGAGAAAACACTCGTCTCCCGGCGCCGCCTCATCTTCCAGCGCCTGCGTGCCGGGCCCGGAACTCGCCCGGCGTCATGCCCTCCAGGCGCCGGAAGTGGCGGTTGAAGTTCGAGAGGTTGTTGAAGCCCACCTCGTAGCAGATGCTGCTCACATGCTGGCGCGTGGAGGTCAGCAGCCGGCAGGCCTTCGCGAGGCGCAGGCCGATGATGAAGTCGGTGAAGGTCTTGCCGGTCGCGCGGCGGAAGCTGCGCGAGAGCGCGGTCCTGCTCGTGCCCACGAGGGCGCTGACCTCCGAGAGCGACAGCGGCTGCGCATAGTTGTCCCGGATGTGATCCAGCGCCTTTTGCACGTGCATCGCGCGGCCCGGCCCCGCCGCATCGGCGTGCACGAGGGTTCGGGCCAGCAGCCGGTAGTCGGTCCACTGCGCGAGCTCGTTCAGCACGGCGGTGAATGCCGAGAATCGCGCCAGCCCGTGCAGTGTCGAAAGGCGCCGCAGCCTGGAGAGGGTCTCGGCCCCCAGGCCGACGAAATGCACGCCCTGTCGGGCGCGCGAGAGAAGCGGCCCGACGTCCGACAGCTCCGGAAAGATCACCGCGCCTCGGCGCAGCGGCTCGTCGCTGAAACGCAGGACAAGGCCGTCGTCCGGCTCCGCGCGATACGCCGGCCTCAGCGTGCGCGGCAGCAAGGGCCCGAGCAGCAAGACCGCGCCGGGCGCGAGCGTGTGCGTCTCCTCGCTCGCACCGCTGCCGACGCGCAGGCACGCCGGGGCGCTTCCGATCAGGTGCAGTTCGTGGTCGTGGAGGCAGCGGCCGGAGTCGAAGCCTCGTCCCGCGAACCGGCTCGGCTCCTCGCAGAGAACAGTGGCATTGGCGTCGGACATTCGATTGCGATCCACAGGGCCTCGTGGCGACGGTGCGCAAGCGTGGCAACCGGCCGCATCGCCGCAGGGTCAGTCGCGCGAGCGCATCGCGAAGAAGCCGCCGGCCACCAGGATGAAGGCGCCGATGATCACCTTCTGCCAGGTGCTCGGAACGCCCGCGAGGATCAGCACGTTGTTGATGAGCGTGACCAGCACCACGCCCAGCAGCGTGCCGCCCACGGTGCCGCTGCCGCCGGTGATGCGCGCGCCGCCGAGGATCACGGCCGCGATCACGTCCAGCTCGTTGCCCACCAGGTCGAAGGGGTTCGCCAGCCGCGTGCTCGACACGTGCACGATGCCCGCCAGCCCCGAGAGGAAGCCTGCGTACGCGAACACGAAGACGTGCACCGTGCGCAGGTTGTAGCCCAGCCGCTCCGCGATCGCGAGGCTGCCGCCGATGGCATAGACGGCCCGGCCGATCAGCGTGCGGTTCAGCAGCCACCAGGTCAGCAGCGCCGCGAACACCAGCACCAGCACTGTGGCCGGCAGCACCACGTGCAGGCCCTGCGGCGTGTCGAAGCGCCACAGCGCCAGCTTGCCGAAGGCGTCCATCGGCGCGGGCACGTTCATGAAGAACACGGTGCCCACGAAGGTCAGCAGGATGCCGCGGTACAGGTACTGCGTGCCGATGGTGACGATGAGTGACGGTGCCTTCAGCCAGTGCACCAGCAGCCCGTTGATCACGCCCAGCAGCGCGCCGCTGGCGGCGCCCGCGACCAGCAGCAGCGCGATGGGCGCTTCCGGGAAGTAGTTCAGCACCAGCTTGGTGATGCTGTACATCGTGAGCGCGGCGATGGCCGCGAACGACACGTCGATGCCGCCGGCGGCCAGCACGATCAGCACGCCCAGTGCGAACAGGCCCAGCACCGTACAGGCGCGCACGATGTCGAACAGCACCGGCAGCTGGAAGAAGCTCGGGTTGATCGCGCCCACGGCCAGGCTCGCCAGCACGATCAGTGCGAGCGTGAAGACCGAGGGGCGCTGCGCGAGCCAGGCGCGCAGCGAGACCCGCGTCTGCGGCGGGTGCGGAGCCGATTCCGGCGCGGCCGGTGCGGACTGCGCTTGCATGGTGGAAGCCGTCATGAGAATGCGGGGGAAGGTGTGTCGGAAACCAGCGCGTGGTAGAGGTCGCTCTCGGCGAGCCCCTGCGCGTCGAAGTCGTTGGCGATGCGGCCCTTGCGCATCAGCAGGATGCGGTCGCAGTTCTGCAGCAGCTCCTGCAGGTCGTCGCTCACCAGGATCACGCCCAGGCCCTGCTCGGCCAGCCGCTGCACGATGCGGTAGATGGTGTCCTTGGAGCCCACGTCCACGCCCACGGTGGGGCCGTGCAATATCAGCACGCGCGGCCCGATGGCCAGCCAGCGCCCGATGAGCACGCGCTGCTGGTTGCCGCCCGAGAGCGACTGCACCGGCCGGTCGACGTCGGGCGTGGCGATCTGCAGGTCGCTCACGGTGCGCTCGGCCAGCGCCTGGCACTGATTGGCGTCGAGCGCGCCGAAGCGCCCGCGCAGCCGGTCGAGCACTGCGGTCACGATGTTGTCGCGGATCGGCTTGTCGAGGAAGAGGCCCTCGCTGAGCCGGTCTTCGGGCACGTAGCCGATGCCCTGGCGGATGCCATCGGTGGGCGTCTTCAGCACGATCTGCCTGCCATCGAGCAGCACACGCCCGCGGTCGGCGCCCTGCACGCCGGCCAGCGCCAGCGCGAGTTCGTTGCGGCCGGAATCGAGCAGGCCGGTCACGCCGAGGATCTCGCCCTTGCGCAGCGTGAAGCTCACGTCGCTGAACTGCGCACCGCGCCCGAGCGACTCCACCTTGAGCAGCTCGTCTCCGCCGTGCGTGCCGTGGCGGTAGCGCTCGCCGTCGAGGTGCTTGCCGGTCATCCAGTGCGCGATCTGCGCCTTGGTGAAATCGCGGATCGGGCCCTGCGCCACCTTCGTGCCGTCGCGGAACACGATGGCCTGGCCGCCCATGGCCATGCACTCGTCGAGCTTGTGGCTCACGAAGAGCACGGCCACGCCCTGCTCGCGCAGCGCCTCCACCACGCGAACGAGGTTGTCCACCTCCTTCTGCGTGAGCGAGGTGGTGGGCTCGTCCATGATGACCATGCGCGCGCGCGTGGCCACCGCGCGCGCGATGGCCACGAGCTGCCGCGTGGCGATGGGCATCTCGTCCACCCGCCGCGCGAGGAAGGCCGCGTCGGTCGGCAGCTTCACCGCCTCCAGAGCCCGCGCGGCCGTGGCCGCCAGCGCCTTGCGGTCGAAGCGGCGAGCCAGCCTGCCGCCGGTGGCGACGAGCTGCTCGCTGAGCGCGACGTTCTCCGCCACGCTCATGTTCGGCAGCAGGGACAGGTCCTGGTAGACCGTCTCGATGCCCAGGCTGAGCGCCTGCAGCGGTGACAGCGATTCGTGGGATTGCCCGTCGATCACGATGCGTCCCTGGCTCGGCGGCTGCGCGCCCGAGATGATCTTGATCAGCGTGCTCTTGCCGCAGCCGTTCTCGCCGAGCAGGTGGTAGATCTCGCCGGCCTCGATGACGAGGTCGATGCCGCGCAGCGCGTGCACGCCCGCGAAGCGCTTGTGCACGTCCTGCACCTCGAGGAACACCCGGCGCCCGGCCGCGCTCCGGGCGCCGGGCTGACTTGCTTGCGTGGAAGGCGCGGTCAGGGTCATGGCGTGCGTCGCGTCAGAACGAGTACTTCTTGTAGTTCTGCTTGTCGACCTCGACCCAGGCCTGGCCGGTGACGATGATGCCGGCGCCCGGGCCCTTCTTCACCGAGACCTTGTTGTAGCCGGGCACGCCCATGTCGGTGCCGTCGGTGATGGTCTTGCCGTCGAGCAGCATCTTGGCCGCCTTGTTCATGACGAGGCCGGCGTCCTTCGGGTCCCAGAAGGCGATGCCGCCGACCGCGCCCGACTCGAGGAACTTGGCCGCCTCGCTCGGCAGGCCGGTGCCGAAGACGCAGATCTTGCCCTGCAGGCCGGCCTCTTCCACCGCGCGGCCGATGCCCAGCACGTCCAGCGACGACGAGCCCTGGAAGCCCTTCAGGTCCGGGTGCTTGCGCAGCATCTCCTTGGCCTTGCCGTAGGCCTTCTCGGCATCGTTGAGCGACTCGTTCTTGGCATCGACCAGCTGCATCTTGGGGTACTTCTTGGCATTGGCCGCACCACCGTCGGCCCACTGCACCTGCGACTGGCTGCCCAGCGAACCCACCAGCGAGGTCCACTTGCCCTGCTGGCCCATGCAGGCGGCCAGGCGCTCGTTGATGCGCGCGCCGTAGGCCGTGTTGTCGAAGGCCTCGATGTCGACCATGGTGTTCTTCTGGTTGTCGGCCTCGTGCGTGACGACCTTGATGCCGCGTTCCATCGCGCGCTTGAGCACCGGCTCCAGCGTGGGCGGGTCCATCGACACCACTGCGATCGCGTCGACCTTCTTCGCCACCAGGTCTTCCACCAGCCGCTGCTGCTGCGCGGCGTCGGACTGGGCCGGGCCGATCTGGCGCGTGGCCACGCCCGGCGTGCTGCTGCCGAACTCCTTCACGCCCACTTCCATGCGGTTGAACCAGCTGATGCCGGTGATCTTCACCACGGTGACGATGTCCTGCGGCTTGCCCTGCGCATGCAGCGCCGAGGCGAAGGCCACGGTGCCCAGTGCCAGCACGGTGCAGGCGATCTTGGTTTTCTTCAGCATGTTCGTTTGTCTCCTAGCCCTCGGTGGTTCTCTGCGTCGCGCCAGGAGGGGGCTGATGCGGCGGTGCGCTGGTGCGCGAAACGGAGATGAAGCTGCGCAGGTCGCCCAGGCTCAAGCGGGCCGATGCCAGGAAGAACAGCAGCAGCAGGCCCCAGGCGCAGTCCCGGAAGAAGTTGGAAATGCCCAGCAGATTGAAGGTGCTCGACAACAGCTGCAGCGCCACGGCCGAGAAGAACAGGCACACCATGCGTCCGTAGCCGCCCTGCGGCCGCACGCCGGCCATCACGGTGATGAGGATGGCGATCAGCAGGTACGAGTTGCCGTAGTCCGACTTCACGCTTGCCGTGCGGCCCGCGATGATCACGCCCGCCACCGCCGCCAGCACGCCGCACAGCGCATAGGTGGCGATCAGCATGCGCCCCTGCGGAATGCCCGCGTAGCGCGCGGCCTTGGCGTTGGTGCCCAGCAGGAAGAGCCGGATGCCGAAGGGGCTCTGCTTGAGCAGCCAGGCCACGGCCAGCAGCATCGCGATGAAGATCGCGAACGGAATGGGCACGCCCAGCACGTTCTCGTTGCCGATGGCCGAGAGCGGCTCCGCGTTGCCCACGCGAAGGCTGGAGCCACCCGTGAGAACCACTGCGAAGCCGGTGTAGAGCAGCTGCGTGCCCAGCGTGCACAGGATGGGTGTGAGGCCGGCGCGCGCGATCAGCACGCCGTTGAGCAGCCCGCCCGCGAGCCCGACCGCGAGCGCGGTCACGGCGAAGGTGCCGGTGTAGAGCCACGGCGACGCATCGGCATCGACCAGCATCGGCGCCAGCGTGGCCGCCACCACGCCCGAGAGATTGGCCAGCGCCACGCCCGAGAGGTCGATGCCGCCGTTGCCGGAGATCATCGACAGCGCCACGCCCATGGCCAGCAGGCCGAGCTCGGGCAGCTGGCCGCCCATCGACTGGAAGTTGTAGACGTCGAGGAAGTCGCCCTTCGACAGCACCGTGGCGACCACGAGGATCGCGACGTTGATGCCGACCAGGAAGTTGAGCTCGCGGTCTGAAAACCTGAATTTCACGGAAAGGCTCCTTTGCGGCTTGCGGCTCAGGCCGCCGCGCGGTTCAGCAGCGCATCCACCTCGGCGCGCGTGGGCATCGAGGGCGCGGTACCGGCGCGCGTCACGGAGATGGCGGCCACGGCCGAGCCGAAGCGTGCGGCTTCCAGCGGCGACGCGCCCTCGGCCAGCGCGGCTGCGAAGCCGCCGTTGAAGGCATCGCCCGCGCCGGCCGTTTCCTTCACCGCGCCGGCATGGAACACGGGCAGGTGCACCGATTCCTTCGCGCTGTGCAGCAGCGCGCCCTTCTCGCCGAGCGTGATGAGCGCACAGCCCACCCCCTTGGAGAGGAAGAAGTCGCCTGCGCGCCGTGCGTCGTCGACGGTCTCGACGGCAATGCCGCTGAGCGCCGCCGCCTCGTGCTCGTTCGGCGTGATGTAGTCGCACAGCGCATACACCGCATCGTCGAAGGGCAGCGCAGGCGCGGGGTTGAACACCGTCACCGTGCCCGCGGCCCGAGCGAGCTCCAGGCCGCGCTGCGCGGCGCCGGCCGGCTGCTCCAGCTGCGTGACGAACACGCGCGCACCGCTGATGGCGTCGGCGGCCGCATCGACGTCGGCCGAATCGATGAGCGCCGCGGCGCCGGGCACCACGATGATGGCGTTGTCGCCCGTGACCTCGTGCACGTAGATGAAGGCCGCGCCGGTCGGCTGCGTGGTCACCTGCGGCACGCGCGGCGTGATGCCTTCCTGCGCCCACAGTTCGAGCGCGTTGGCGCCGAAGGCGTCCTGCCCGAGCTTGGAGATGAAGGTCACCTGCGCCCCGGCGCGTGCGGCGGCCACGGACTGGTTCGAGCCCTTGCCGCCGGGCCCCATCGCGAAGCCGGAGCCTGCGATGGTCTGGCCCACGCCCGGAAGGTCGGCCGCGCGGAAGGCGAGGTCGGCCACGAAGATGCCGAGCACGGCGACGCCGTGCTGCCGACGCTGGTTCTGATGCGAGGAAACGGCGCTCATCGCGATCAGGCCTCGGGGGCGATCACGCCCTTCTTGAACACGAAGCAGCCGTAGAAGCGGCGCTCGCCGGTGGCGATCACGCAGTACGCGCGGCGCGCGGCTTCATAGAAAGCGAAGCGCTCGATGGAGCCCATCGGACGCGGGCGCCCTTCCGCCGCGTCGATCTCTCGCTGCATCTCCTGCTGCACCGGCGGAATCTCATGGGGCGCGCCCATGATCTCCATGCGCCGCGCGGGATCGTCCACCGCGTTGTCCAGTGGCAGCACCGACAGGATGGCGCGCGCCGCCTCGGTGGTGCCCACGCCGTCGATGCGCAGCAGCCGGCCCAGCGAGGTCTGGCGGGCGACCGAGTCGGCCGGGAAATTGGCGTCGCACAGCACCAGCTCGTCGCCGTGCCCCATCGCGCGCAGGGCGTAGAGCACGTCGGCGTTGAGCAGCGGATGGATGGACTTCAGCATGCGGTCTCCTGATTTGGTATGGCTTTCGCGGTTGCGATCTTAGATAAAGAAAACGTTTGCGCAAACGTTTGCCTCTCGGGGATTTCCCTCGGTTTCGATAACAGGAACGACGGCTGCCCGTTCATTCGCCATAGGGAATCCAGATGTTCTTGACCTGCGTGGCGTGCCGCAGGAACGCCGGGCCTTCGCCCGATGCCGGGTCGCTCCAGTCGGTGGCCAGGCCGTGGTCGACCAGGGTGCGCTTGAGGTTGCCGACCGACAGCCGCTCGGCATCGCGCGACAGTGCCTTGTCACCGAAGACCCAGAGCGCGTCGACGTCGTCGTGCTCCGCCAGCGTGCGCACGAGGCTCGCGGCCGGGCCGGTCACGATGTTGACGACGCCGCCCGGCAGGTCGGAGGTCTCGAGCACCTGGTAGAAGTCGGTGGCGACCAGCGCGTGCTTCTCGCCCGGCACGATCACCGTGCGGTTGCCCATGGCCAGGTTGGGCGCCAGCAGGCTCACGAAGGACAGCAGCGGCGCCTCGTCGGGGCATATCACGCCCACCACGCCGATCGCCTCGACCGTGGCCAGCGCCACGCCGCGCAGCGGCGGCACATGCACCGTGCCTTCGTACTTGTCGGCCCAGGCTCCGTAGGCGAAGAGGCGGCTCACCGATGCATCGACCTCTGCCTGCGCGGCCTTCGCTGCAACGCCGGTCAGGCTCGCGATGCGCGCGGCGAACTCGCCTGCGCGCGCCGAGAGGTTCTCCGCGAGGTAGTACAGCGCCTGCGCACGACGATGCGGCGTCGCGCTCGACCAGCTTGCAGCCGAGCGTGCCGCGGCGACCGCGTTGCGGATGTCCTTGCGGTTGCCCGTGCCCACCTCGCCGGCGCGCCGGCCGTTGGCAGCGAAGACGCTGCTGGAGAGTTCGCCGTCGGGCCGCACCTGCTTGCCGCCGATGAAGAGCTTGGCGGTGCGGTCGATGACAGGCAATGCGAGCGGAGTTTCATCCTTGGCATCTGCCGCTTCGTTCGCCGCTACGACGGCCACGGCATCGACATCAGCGCGCGGCTTGCGCTGCGCCCAGGCGCGCGGCTTCAGGTATTCGTAGCAGCCCTCCCTTCCGCCCTCGCGGCCGTAGCCCGATTCGCGATAACCGCCGAAGCCCACCCCCGCGTCGAACAGATTGGTCGCGTTGACCCACACCACGCCCGCCTGCAGCTGCGGCGCGATGCCCAGCGCGAGACCGATGGTCTCGCTCCACACGCTGGCTGCGAGGCCGTAGCGCGTGTTGTTGGCCAGCGCGACGGCTTCGTCGGGCGTGCGGAAGGTCATCGTCACCAGCACGGGGCCGAAGATCTCCTCGGTCGCGACGGTGGATGCCGGCTGCACGCCCGTCAGCAGCGTCGGCGGAAAGAAGCTGCCGCCCGGCGGCAGCGCGCCCGGCGCCTGGTAGCAGCTTGCTCCCTCGCGCACGCCGGTGGCCACGAGCGAGCGCACGCGCTCCAGCTGCGTGGGGTCGATCAGGCTGCCCATGTCGATCGCCTTGTCCAGCGGCGGCCCCACGCGCAGGGTCTGCATGCGGCGCTTGAGCCGCACGATGAACTCTTCGGCGATGCCCTCCTGCAGCAGCAGCCGCGAACCGGCGCAGCACACCTGGCCCTGGTTGAACCAGATCGCATCGACCACGCCCTCCACCGCCGCGTCGATGTCCGCGTCGTCGAACACGATGAACGGCGACTTGCCGCCCAGCTCCAGCGTGAGCGACTTGCCCGTGCCCGCCGTGGCGGTGCGGATGAGCCGCCCCACTTCCGTAGAGCCGGTGAATGCGATCTTGTCCACGCCCTCGTGCGCGACCAGCGCAGCGCCGGTGGCACCGTCGCCCGTCACCACGTTGAGCACGCCGCGCGGCAGGCCCGCCTGCGCAGCGAGTTCGGCGAACAGCAAGGCGCTCAGCGGCGTGAACTCGGCGGGCTTCAGCACCACGGTGTTGCCCAGCGCGAGCGCGGGCGCGATCTTCCACGCGAGCATCAGCAGCGGGAAGTTCCACGGGATGATCTGGCCGACCACGCCCAACGGCATCTGGTCGGCGAACTCGCGCTCCTGCAGCTGCGCCCAGCCGGCATGGTGATAGAAGTGGCGCGCGGCCAGGGGCACGTCGAGGTCGCGCGTCTCGCGGATCGGCTTGCCGTTGTCGAGTGCCTCGACCACCGCCAGCAGGCGCACATGGCGCTGCACCATGCGGGCAAGCGCGTACAGATGCCGCGCGCGGCCATGGCCGCCGAGCGCGAACCAGCCAGGCTGCGCGGCACGCGCTGCAGCCACCGCGGCATCCACGTCCTTCGCGGAACCTTGCGCAATGCCTGCAAGGCGCTGGCCGGTGGCCGGCTCGGCCGTGTCGAAATGCGCGCCTTCGGATGCGGGGGTGAATCGCCCGTCGATGAAATGGCCGAAGCCTTCGGCATGGCGCGCGAGCCATTCGCGCGCGTCGGTGTCGCTCTCGGGCGCTGGGCCGTAGTCCATGGTGTCGAAGTAGCGTGCGACGTTGCTGCTGGTGTTGTTGTTGCTCATCGGGCTGCTCATCCGATCGGGTGGCGGTTGTAGGCCGAGTAGCGGCCGGTGACGTGGTGCTCCAGCTGGCGCTCGATGTCGGCCAGCAGCGTGGAGGCGCCGATGCGGAACAGGTCGGGCTCGAGCCAGTCGCGGCCCAGCTCCTCCTTCATGAGCACCTGGTAGTCGAGCGCGGTCTTCGCGGTGGAGACGCCGCCTGCGGGCTTGTAGCCCACTCGCAGGCCGGTTCGGGCCTCGTACTGGCGGATCATCCGGAGCATCGCGAGCGTGACCAGCGGCGTGGCGTTCACGCCCTCCTTGCCGGTGGAGGTCTTGATGAAGTCGGCGCCGGCCATCATGCAGACCATCGAGGCCTTCGCGACGTTGCGCAGCGTCTTGAGCTCGCCGGTCGCGAGGATCGCCTTCACATGCGCCTCGCCCGCCGCGCGGCGGAAGTCGAGCATCTCGTCGTAGAGCTTCTTCCACTGGCCGGCGAGCACGTGCTCGCGGGTGATGACGATGTCGATCTCCGAAGCGCCGTCGCGCACCGAGGCCTCGATCTCCTTGAGCTTGAGCTCATGCGGGATCAGCCCCGCCGGAAAGCCCGTGGACACCGCCGCCACCGGGATGCCGGTGCCAGCCAGCGCCTCGACCGCCGTGGAGACGAAGCGGTGATAGACGCACACCGCGCCTGTGTGCAGCTTGCGATCGGCAAAACCGAGTGCGGCCAGCAGGTCGGGCCGAACCGGCGTCACGGCCTTGGCGCAGAGGCGCTTCACGCGTTCGGCGGTGTCGTCGCCACTGAGCGTGGTGAGGTCGATGCAGGTGATGGCCTTCAACAGCCAGCCGGCCTGCGCGTCCTTCTTGACCGAGCGGCGGCCCGGCAGCGTGGCCACGCGGCGCTCGGCGGCTGACAGGTTGAAGCGGATGCCGTCGATCCAGCCGAGATCGAAAGGCTGGGCGGAGTTGCGCGCGGCAGCGGCGTGGGTCGGCGCGGGCGTCTCGGCGGGCGCCCGGGGCGCGGCCGCCGGCGAAGCCGGGCGCGAACGCACCGCGCCGCTGGGGCGAACGAGGGAAGTGGAAGTCATGAATGGGCGGGCGCCGTGGCGCGCAAGGGCCGCAGGTGCGGCGGGACGGCAAGGGGCATGTCTTTTGTCTCCGAGCCTCGTCGCATCGAATCGCATCGCGGCGGGCCTTGGTGTTCGTGTTGGCGTAAATGTTATTACAACAACATTTATCTGCGCAATATGTTTTTCAAACAACATTGAAACCACGTGCGATGCCCGATACTCCGGCAGGTGGACCTGAGGAAACCGAACATGAGAAGAACCGCCGGAGCCGAAGCCCGGGCCGTGCGCCTGGCCAGGATGCAGGAACTCGTCGAGGCCGGCGGCCCGCTGCCGATCAAGCAGGCGGCGCAGCAGCTCGAGGTGACGGAGATGACGATCCGCCGCGACCTGGCGTCGGCCGAATCTCCGCTCTCCGCACTCGGCGGCTATGTGCTTGCGACGACGCTGCCGGGCGCCGAGCGCTACTCGCTCGACGAGGCCAGCGACCAGCACGCCGCCAACAAGCGCCTGGCCTGCGAGCGCGCCGCCGAACTCGTGCAGCCGCACGACAGCCTGTTCATCGACTGCGGCACCACCATGGTCCATTTCGCGGAAGCGCTGCCGCCCGAGATGCCGCTGAGCGTGGTGTGTTACTCCACGAACATCGCGCAGGTGCTCAGCCGCCGCCCGAACACGCAGCTGATGCTGCTCGGCGGGCTGTACCACCCCTCCTCCGCCACCTTCTTCTCCGACGAGGGGCTGCAGTACCTCGCCAGGCTAGGCGTGAACAAGGCCTTCATCTCGGCGGGCGGCATCGACGTGGAACGCGGCGCGAGCTGCTCCAACTTCCACGAGGTGCCGGTGAAGCAGGCGGCCATCCGCAGCGCGTCGCAGAGCTTCCTGGTCATCGACGAAAGCAAGCTCGGCACGCTGCGCCCCGCCTTCTTCAGCCCGCTCGATGCCTTCGCTCGCATCGTAGTCGGCGGCTCGCCGGAGCCTTCGCTGAAGAAGCAGTTCAAGGACCTGCCGCTGGAATTCGCGCGCGCAGCCGACGCGTAGAACGAGCACCCTGCGGCGGCCAAGGCACGACATTGCCCCGCCGCATCGATCAAGGAGAATCGCGACGATGGCGCGGACCGGCATCCGGTCCGCGCACCCCACCCACTACCCGCGATCCTGCGATCCCGCGATGAACACCGGCACCGTTTCCCTCGACGAGCACTGCCTCAAGATCCTCTCCGCGCTGCAGCACGACGGACGCCAGACCGTGCAGCAGATCTCCGAGGCCGTCGGCCTCTCGCCCACGCCCTGCTGGAAGCGCATCAAGGACATGGAGGCCGCGGGCGTCATCCGCGGCTACACCACGCTGGTCGATCCTGAGCTGGTCGGCCTGCACGTCTCGGCCGTGGCCGAGGTGAACCTCGACCGCCACAGCGAGACGATGGTGCAGCGCTTCGAGGAGGCCGTGGCCGCCAGCCCGCAGATCATCCGCTGCGTCTCGGCCACCGGCCCCGCCGACTACATCCTCAACGTGACCGTGCCCGACATGAAGCACTACGAGCGCTTCCTGCACGAGGTGCTGTTCAGCCTGCCCGGCGTGACGCACGTGCGCTCGAGCATCGTGCTGCGCGAGATCAAGTCCGAGACCGCGCTGCCGCTGGACCACCTGCTGCCGGGCACGCCGGGCAAGCCCCGCGCCGCGGGTTTGCGCAGAAGCTAGGGACTGTTCAAACCATCTCCGGGGCCGCGAAGGGTGGCAAGGAGCGTTGGGGCACCAACGCGCCCCCGGAAATGGTGTGGACAGACCCTGATGCCGCCCAAGGGCATCGGCACCGTGTGCCGAGGGTCGTGTGGAGAATGACCGCATCCTCCGCCCCGATCGCACACCGACCATGCCCCTGCCCAAGCCCCTTCTGCTGCAACGCGCCTATCTCCTGCTCATCGCCGTGCTGGTGTTCGCCGGCTGCTGGGTCGCGCCGATCGACGCGCCCGCGCGGGCCCAGGTCAACGACGGACTGAAGCGTGCACTGACCACCTTCGCTGCAGCACGCGCGCTCGGGGCAGTGGTGTCGGTTGCGCAGGGCACGCAGGTCGATGCCACGCCGGGCGGCGTGGGCGTGAGTTTCGCGCCGGGTCAGGCACTGAAGCCGCTGAACGAACTGATCGAGCAGTTCGCGGCGGTGATGCTCGCGGCCAGCGTGTCATTCGGCATCCAGCTGGTGCTGCTGAACATCGGCGCACACCATCTGATGTCGTACCTGGTCTGCGCCGTGGCGCTGGCCTGGATCGCTTGGCGCTGGCGGCGCGGCAGCTCGCCGCGCTGGCTGCAGTCGGCGCTGATCGGCCTGCTGCTGGTGCGTTTCGCCGTACCGCTTGCCGCAGTGGCCAACGAAGCTCTCTACCGCACGTTCATGGCCAGCGACTACCAGGCCGCGCTGTCGGGCATCGAGCAGTCGCCCGCCGCCGTGGTGGATGCAACGAAAGAGGCACCGGCCGCGCAGGAAGGCTGGCGCGACCGCATCGAACGCTGGCTGCCCAAGCTGCCGGACCTGAAGGCCACCTACGAACAGATCCTGAAGTCCGCCGCCGACTGGGCCGAGCGGATCGTGAAGCTCATTGCACTGTTCGTGCTGCAGACAGTGGTGCTGCCGCTGGCATTCCTGTTCGCAGCGTGGCGGCTCGCGCGAGCCGCCATCCGCGAGCCCGCACGCAGGTAGGCTGGATCGCGCGGCCGGCTTCGCCTGCTGCGAATCGAAAGCGGGCCTACTGCACCACGCGGCCGTAGCAGGACTTCAGGGCCGCATAGTCGTAGTAGTGGGCGGTACCGGCCTTCTTCGCACCGTCGCACGCGGCCTTGAAGTCGGTTTCCTTCTCGTTGTAGAGCATCTTCACAAGCAGCTTGCCGCTGCCGTCGGCGTACACGTCCCATTGCATGTTGGCGGCCATGGGCGACACGTATTCGCCGCGCCATGGGTTGCTGCCGTAGCTGAAGCTGGCCGCCGCGGGCACGCCCTGGTCCACGCCCTTCAGCCCCATGCGAACGGCGAAGGGCATGATGATCTCGGCGTGCGCGAAGCGCAGCTTGGCGGCATGGGAGCGATCGCCGCGCGCAATGGCGTCGACCTCGTTGAACATGTCGTCCACCAGGATCTGCGACATGCGCGAGGTGATGTCGCCCTTCTCGGTCATGCCGGGGCCCTTGTCGTAGAAGTCGGACCCGTCGTTGAGCGCCGCGAAGAACTTCGCCTGCGCCGCCGGCATGTAGGCGGCGAAGTCGACACCGGCCTCGCTGCGCATGGCTGGAGCGATCACGTAGAGCTCGTACAGCAGCGACCCGGCATCGCCCAGGGACTTGATCGTGGTCTTGCCGTCGCCCTCGATGCTGGAAAAGAACTTGCCGTCGTCGCTCGCGAAGCTGCGGGAGCCGGTGTTGGCGAAGCTGTAGCTGCCGTCGGCGATCTTGTCGACGAAGCTCTTGGCGAACAGCCGCTCCAGCAGCAGGCGGCCGGCCGCAGCTGCCTCCGGCGTGACCGTGAGCCCGCTCTGCTTGGCGGCGAGATCGGCATCGCCGGACTTGTAGGCCTGGTAGGCCTGGCTGTCCCGATAGGTCGGGTAGAGCGGATCGTCCGTCTTGCTCACCAGGTCGGTGGCTTTCACGAGCTTGTGGAAGTAGAGCAGGAAGCGGTTGGTGCCGGCCGGTTGGCTCGCCGTCGTCCCGGTGTCGGGGTACGGCGCCGGTGCCGGCGGATAGGTGACGAGCGGCGCCAATGCAGGCTGCGTCGCCTTGAGCGACTGCACGAAGAAGCTGCCGCTGTCGACCGCGCGGTCGACGCCGGAAGTCACGGTCACGATCTGCCGCGGCGCCGAGCCGGCGCTGTCGCCGACCTGCTTCCAGAAGGCCGGCAGGCGCTGCAGAAGCCGGGCCGCCAGCTGCGTGTGCTCATTGATGCCGACCTGCGTCTCGTTGCCATAGCCCGGCTTGGTGATGCCCGCGACGCCGTAGCCCAGCAGGAAATTGGCCTTCATGATCTTCAGCACGTCGGCCCCCAGCTTCTGGCCCAGCGGCGTGAGCGCGCCGTCGTCCCGCGCCTTCTCCCACATGTTGTAGACCGCCAGGTCGTACTTGAGGCTGGACAGGCCGCGCGAGCCGTGGCGCGCGATCATCTGCGTGTAGACCGGCGAGAAGCCCGCAGGCGGCGCTTCGTAGGTGCTGACGTCCTGCTGCGGGCGGTAGGGAGCCTTGGTCTGGTAGTAGCGGTCGGTCAGCGCTGCGGCGGTCAACACGGCCTTGATGTCGTCGCCGCTGGCCGACGCAGCGATCGCATCGCGGATGCGCTGTAGCCCTTCGTCGGAGGCAGCCTTGAGCGCGGCCTTCGCAACGGGGTCGGCCTCGGTGTTGAAGTCTCCGAGCAGCTTGGCCGCGATCACGCCCACGGAGATGGCCACCTTCGCGGTGGCAGCCTTGAAGTCGATGCCGCCCGCTTCCATTTCGGCGACCACCGCGGTCGAGTGGAAGTCGACGACGCCCGGCGCCTCCTTCGGCGCACGCAGCACAAGCCGGGAGGTCACGGGCTTCGAGGTGGAGGTGGCGGGGTCGAGTTCGGTGGCGTCGGTGCCGATCTCGGCCACGATGCCGGCGCCCGTACCTGCGAGCGTGTATGCACCCCGCTTGTCGGTGCGGGTGGACGGCTCGCCGTCATCGCAACGGCCGTTGGCATTGGTGTCGAGGCAGACCTTGGCGTTGACGAAATAGCTTCCGACGACCATGCCGCTGGTGCTGGCTGCTGCCGGCGCCGCCGCCGGGGCTGGAGCCGGCGCAGGAGTCGCAGCGGCGGGCAGCGGCAGGAACGAGTTGCCTGAACCTCCGCCGCCGCCGCAGGAGGCCAGCAGAACTGCGAGCAGGCCGAGTGATGAAGCTGGCAGGCATGCCAGGGCGCGGTTGCGTGAAAGGTTCGGCAGCATTGGAAGGACCGTGGACAAAAGGCCCGAATCCTTCCATGCGCAGGTGACGTGCCCATGACGCTCGAGCACCCTCACTCGGCAGCCAAGGCTCGGGCCGCCCCTCCAATCGCTTCGAGACTCAGGAAACGACCTGGTAGTACAGGTTCTGCGGATGCCGCGCCTGCGCAAAGAAGAACCACCGCTCGGCCAGCAGCCCCGGTGCCTGCACCAGCGCCGCGAGCACCCACGGCAGTGCGCCCCCGACCGTCAAGCCCCATGCCAGCAGAAACGCGGGCAGCACGAAGGCCAGCAGAAGAAAGCCGAGCTTCATGTTGCCCAGCACGGCGAGCGATGCGCCATGGAAGAACTCGCGCGTGTTGAACGACCCGGCCGACATTCCCATCGACTTCTGCACCAGCTTCTGCGTGCGGATGCCGGTGGCCGACTGGAGCGTCGACTTGTGGCGGATTCCCGCGTTGCGCCGCAGCGCCGTGGCGCGTGCAGCCCACGCCGCCAGCGTGGCGGCCAGCGCGAAAGGCCCGAACACCTGCAAAAAGCGCGCCTCGCCGGCCAGCGCCGCCATCGCGCAGGCCAGCACCAGCCCCGACGACAGGCCGATCAGCGTGAAGTTGACGATGGTCAGCGGATGCGCCCATTCCTCGATGAAACGCAGGCAGGCATAGATCATCGCGGTGCAGTACCAGAGCAGCAGCGCGCCGCCCAGCGCCAGCAAGGGCAGCAGCCACGACCAAGGCGCGCCCAGGCCCGCCCGCAGCGACAGCCACCACAGCGCCACCAGCGCGATGAAGGCCGGCAGCACGATCACCTCGCGCGACATCCACGAGGTGCGCCACATCAGCACTGCGCGCCATGCGCGCGTCTTGCGGCCCAGGTGCATGAAGGATGCAGCGAGTCCCGCCGCCAGCAGCACCTCGGCCACGCCCAGCGCAAGGCCCAGGAAGCCCGGCGCGAGTTCGAGGCCGAAGAGCACGGCCAGGGCAAGCGCGAACACCAGCCCCTGCGCGGCGCCGGCCAGCGTGGTGAAGAAAAGGATCGAGAACGCCGGATGCATGTTGCGGCCTACTCCAGCTCTTGCGTCGACGACGTGATGCGCCGCGGCAGGTAGCGGTTGGCCGGGTTGGTCTCCCACTCCGGCATCAGCTGGTAGCCGCCGCGTTCGCGTATCGCCTTCGACACTTCGGAGTCGGGGTCCTTCACGTCGCCGAAGAGACGTGCGCCGGTCGGGCAGGCCTTCACGCAGGCGGGCTTGCGGTCCTCCTTGGGCAGCTGCTCGTCGTGGATGCGGTCCACGCACAGCGTGCACTTGGTCATGACCTGGCGCTCCTCGTCCAGTTCGCGCGCGCCGTAGGGGCAGGCCCATGCGCAGTACTTGCAGCCGATGCACTTGTCGTAATCGACGAGCACGATGCCGTCCTCCTTGCGCTTGTAGCTCGCGCCCGTGGGACACACGGGCACGCAGGGCGGGTCTTCGCAGTGCAGGCAGCTCTTGGGGAAGTGGATGGTCTCGGTGGCCGGAAAGGCGCCCGCCTCGTAGATCTGCACGCGATTGAAGAAGGTGCCGGTGGGGTTGGCCGCATAGGGCCGCTCGTCGGCCAGCGGGCCCGCGCTGCCGGAGGTGTTCCACTGCTTGCACGAGGTGACGCAGGCGTGGCAGCCGACGCAGACGTTGAGGTCGATGACGAGGGCGAGCTGCTTCGCGAGGGTTTCGCCCTGCTCGGCGCGTTGGGTTGCATTACTCCCTCCCCCTCTGGGGGAGGGTTGGGGTGGGGGCACGCCGGCCTTCAATGCGACAAGGCTTCCCGTTGCTCCGCCGATGCCCCCACCCCTGCCCTCCCCCAGAGGGGGAGGGGGCAAGACCGGGGCGGACGTCATGAGGTCCCTGAGCCACTGCATCATTTCCGAGCCCTCCCCGCAAAGTACGTCAGCACACTCGCCGCCTTGCCCAGCACCCCAGGCACGGCCGGCATGCTCGCGACCTGCGGATAGCTCTCCTCGGGCTCACCCGGCTCGGCCGGCCGTATGCGCACGCGCACGTCGTACCAGCCCGCCTGCCCCGTAATGGGGTCGGAGTTGCTGATGGTCCCGCTCGCGGTGCCTGCACAGGGCAGCTCCTCGCTGATCAGGTGGTTCAGCAGGAAACCCTTGCGCGCCTCGTCCGCGCCCGGCGCGAGCTGCCATGCGCCGTCGGCCTTGCCGATGGCGTTCCAGGTCCACACGGTGCCGGGCTCCACCGCCTCGCTGTGGCGCAGCATGCAGCGCACCTTGCCCCAGCGGCTCTCGACCCAGCACCAGCCGCCGTCGGCGATGCCTGCGGCCTGCGCGGTCACCGGGTTCACGTGCAGGTAGTTGTGGCTGTGGATCTGCCTGAGCCATGCGTTCTGCGAGTCCCACGAGTGGTACATGGCCATCGGCCGCTGCGTGAGCGCATTGAGCGGGAACGCATCGAGATCGGTCGCCGCCTCTTCCAGCGGCGGATACCAGAAGGGCAGCGGATCGAAATATGTGTCGATGCGCTCGCGCAGCGCGTCGGGCGGCTGCCGACCCGGGGCCTTGCCCTGCGCCGCGAGCCTGAAGCTCTGCAGCGTGTCGGAGTACAGCGCCAGCTGCACCGGGTCGTTGCGCTGGCGCCAGCCCTTGTCCTTCGCGAAGTCGAGGTACTCCCGGTTCCAGTTGCGCATGTAGTGCATGGTCTCGGGCATGTGGTAGTGGAAGACGCAGTTGTTCTTCTCGTAGGCCTCCCACTGCTTCGGGTTCGGCGCGCCGCGCAGGTGCTCGGTGCCGTCCTTGCCGCGCCAGCCCATCAGGAAGCCGATGCCCGGCTGCGGCTCGAAGTTGACGATGAAGTCCGGGTAGCCGCTGTACTTGCGCCCGCCCTCGGGCGTGGTGAAGGCCGGAAACTTCAGCCGCGAGGCCAGCTCGATCAGCACCTCCTGGAAGGGCTTGCACTGCCCCGTGGGCGGCACCACTGGAATGCGGACCGAATCGACGGGCCCGTCGAACTCCGAGATCGGACGGTCGAGCATGCCCATCACGTCGTGGCGCTCGAGGTAGGTGGTGTCGGGCAGCACGAGGTCGGCGAAGGCCACGGTCTCGCTCTGGAAGGCGTCGCACACCACCAGGAAGGGGATCATGTGCTCGCCCTTCTCGTCCTTGCGGTTGAGCATCTCGCGCACCGCCATCGTGTTCATGCTGGAGTTCCATGCCATGTTGGCCATGAAGATCAGCAGCGTGTCGATGCGGTACGGGTCGCCCTTCACCGCATTGGTGATCACGTTGTGCATGAGCCCGTGCGCCGACAGCGGGTGTTCCCACGAGAACGCATGGTCGATGCGGATCGGCGAGCCGTCGGGGTTGATCGCCAGTTCATCGGGGCTGGCCGGAAAGCCCAGCGGCGCGGCATTGAGCGGCGTGTTCGGCTGGATCATGCCGGGGTCGTTGAAGGCCCTGTAGTTCGGCACGATGTGGCGCGGGTACGGCGCCTTGTGCCTGAAGCCGCCCGGCGCGTCGATGGTGCCGAGCACGCTCATCAGCACGGCCAGCGCACGCACCGTCTGGAAGCCGTTGGAATGCGCCGCGAGTCCGCGCATCGCATGAAAGGCCACGGGCCGCGCCTGCGTGGTCTCGTGCTTCCTGCCCCATGCGTCGGTCCAAGGAATGGGCAGCTCGAAGGCCTGCTTCAGCGCCGTCTCGCCCATCTCCCGCGCCAGCTTGCGGATTCGCGCCGCGTCGATGCCGGTGATGGCCTGCGCCCACTCGGGCGTGCAGCTCGCCACGCGCTCGCGCAGCAGCTGGAACGAAGGCGCGACGCGCGTGCCGTCGGCCAGCGTGTAGTGGCCTTCGAGCGCGGGGTCGCAGCCATCGGCGATGCCTTCGGGGTACGCGGGCTTCACGCTGCCGTTGGCCTTGTCCCACACCAGCTTGTTGTGCGGATTGCGGCCGTCGCCCGGCGGGCCGCGCTCGGGATCGAAGGCGAACAGCCCCTCGCGCTCGCAGTCGTCGAGCACCACCAGCTGCGGCGCGTTGGTGAAGCGCTTGAGGAATGCGTGGTCCACCAGCTCGTTGCCGATCAGCTCGTGCAGCAGCGCCATGAACAGCGCGCCGTCGGTGCCGGGCTTGATCGGGATCCACTCGTCGGCAATGGCCGAATAGCCGGTGCGCACCGGGTTGATGGAGATGAAGCGGCCGCCAGCGCGCTTGAACTTGCTGATGGCGATCTTCATCGGGTTGCTGTGATGGTCCTCGGCCGTGCCGATCATCACGAAGAGCCTGGCGCGCTCGAGGTCGGGCCCGCCGAATTCCCAGAAGCTGCCGCCGATGGTGTAGATCATTCCCGCGGCCATGTTGACCGAGCAGAAGCCGCCGTGCGCCGCATAGTTGGGCGTGCCGAACTGTCGCGCGAAGAGGCCGGTGAGCGCCTGCATCTGGTCGCGCCCGGTGAAGAGCGCGAATTTCCTCGGATCGGTGGCACGGATCTTCGCGAGCCGCTCGGTCAGCATGTCGAAGGCCCGCTCCCAGCTGATCGGCTCGAACTCGCCCGCGCCGCGCTCGCTGCCGGCCTTGCGCAGCAGCGGCTGCGTGATGCGCGCGGGGGACACCTGCTTCATGATCCCCGAGGAGCCCTTGGCGCAGATCACGCCCTGGTTCAGCGGGTGGTTCGGGTTGCCGTCGATGTAGCGGACCTCGGGGCCCTTCTCACCCTCGCGCAGGTGCACCCGGATGCCGCAGCGGCAGGCGCACATGTAGCAGGTGGTGGTCTTGACCGTGGTGTCGGCCGTGGGCGTGGGCGCCGCCAGCGGGTCGTGCACGGGCTCGCGAGACAGGAAGCTGAACACTTGGCGGTCCTTTGTTTTCAGGCGGGTCCGCTCGATGGTATGCAGCCTCGATCAAACGAAAAAGCAGAGAATATCGCTCACCATGACCGGAAAAACTGATCAGCAGCAGGGCACGGCATCGAGCTCCCGCCTGCGCCTGAACCTGCGCCAGCTCGAAGTGTTCGTCGCCACCGCCCGCGAAGGCAGCACCCGCGCCGCGGCCGACCGCATCGCGCGTTCGCAGTCGGCGGCCAGCAGCGCGCTGGCCGACCTGGAGTCTTCGGTGGGCGTGCAGCTCTTCGACCGGCTGGGGCGCCGGCTGGTGCTCAACGAGAACGGCCGGGCCCTGCTGCCCAAGGCGCAGGCGCTGCTGGACCAGGCCGCCGAGGTCGAGGCGCTCTTCAGCGGCGAGCATGCGGCGCCGCTGCGCGTGGCGGCCAGCTTCACCATCGGCGAATACCTTTTGCCGGAGCGGGTGTCGACCTGGACGGCATTGCATCCGCAGAGCCAGGTGCACCTGCACATCGCGAACACGCACGACGTGATCGAGGCGGTGGCGGGCTTCGACGTGGACGTGGGCTTCATCGAAGGCCCGCAGACGCACCCCGACCTCGTGGTGCGGCCCTGGCGCGAAGATGAACTGGTGATCGTCGCCGCGCCCGGCCACGAGCTGGCGGGCCGCATCGCGACCCACAGGCAACTTTCGCAGGCCACATGGGTGCTGCGCGAGCATGGCTCCGGCACGCGGCAGGTGACGGACGCATGGCTGATCCAGAACCTGGAGCAGGTGCACGTGGGCTTCGAACTGGGCAGTACCGAAGCCATCAAGCGCGTGGTGGCTTCGGGCACCGGGCTCGCATGCCTGTCGCGCTACACGGTGGCGCAGGCACTGGAAGACGGGCACCTGGTGGAACTGCGCACGCGCCTGCCAGCCGGAATGCGGCGGCTGGCGACGGTGATGCATCGCGACAAGCTGCTGGGCCGTGCGACGGCGGATTTCCTGCGCCACTGCGGCGCGGTGGTGCCGCGCCCCTCCTCCTCTCGCTAGGCCTCTAGATGCCCAGGTAGGCGCGACGCACTTCAGGGTTGTCGCGCACCTCGGCCGCCGTGCCGGACAGGATCACCCGCCCCGTCTGCAGCACGTACGCGCGTTCGGCGATCTGCAGGCTTTCGGCCAGGCGCTGCTCGACCAGCAACACGGTGACGCCGGCATCGCGGATGGCCACGACCGCGTCGAAGATCTCGTCGACCAGCTTGGGCATGATGCCCTGCGAAGGCTCGTCGAGCATCAGCAGGCGCGGACGGGTCATCAACGCACGGCCGATGGCCAGCATCTGCTGCTCGCCGCCGGAGAGCGTCTCGGCGCGCTGCGGCAGCCGTTCCTTCAGGCGCGGGAACAGCTTGAACACCATCTCCAGCGGCGCTTCGCGATCGGCCTTCTTGCGGTGCAGGTAGCTGCCCAGGCGCAGGTTGTCCGCCACCGACAGGCGTGGGAACAGGCGCTTGCTCTCGGGCACGAAGGCCAGCCCGCGCGCGGCGATCTGGTGACCCGGCAGCGCCTCGATGCGCTCACCGGCGAAGCTGACCTCGCCCGAGCGCGGCTTCACCATGCCTATCAGCGACTGCAGCAGCGTGGACTTGCCCGCGCCGTTGGCGCCGGCGACGACGACGATCTCGCCCTCCTTCACCGAGATGGAGATGTCGGAGATGGCGACGAGCCCGGCATAGGCCGAAGTGAGCCCGCGGACTTCAAGCAGCATGGTGGCGCTCTCCCAGGTAGGCGGAAATGACGGCGGGGTCGCGCACGACGTCGCGCGGCGATCCTTCGGCGAGCACCTGCCCGAGGTTCAGGACCAGGGCCCGGTCCACCAGCGGCATGACGACTTCCATCACGTGCTCGACCATGACCACGGTGACTCCTGCATCGCGCACCTTGCGGATCAGCTCCACGCCCAGCCGCGCTTCGCTGGGCGTGAGGCCTGTCAGCACCTCGTCCAGCAGCAGGAGCTTCGGCCTGGTGGCCAGCGCACGGGCCACCTCGAGGCGGCGTTTCTCCGGCGGGGTGAGCTGGTGGGTCGGGGTGTTGGCCTGGCGTGCCAGATCGGTGAACTCGAGCATCTCCAGCGCCGCGTGGCGAGCAGCCGACGCGCCGGCATGGCGCACGAAGCTGCCGATCATCACGTTCTCGACCACGCTCATCGAATCGAAGGACCGCGGCACCTGGTAGGTCCGGGCGATGCCCAGCGCGCAACGTCGCGTGGCGGGCAGCGCGGTGATGTCCTGCCCTTCGAAGTGGATGCTGCCGGAGGTAGGCGGCAAGGCACCCGCAATCAGGTTGAACAAGGTCGACTTGCCTGCCCCGTTGGGCCCGATAAGGCCGAGGATCTCACCCTTGCGGATCTGGGCATCGACGTTGGAGTTGGCCACCAGGCCGCCGAAGCGGCGCGTCACCTGGCGAGCCTGCAGGAGGATGTCACCGCTCATGGCGCGACCTCCTTTCGGCGCCCCTGGCGCAGAGGCCACAGGCGGACCAGACCCTCCGGCTTGAGCAGCGCCACCGCCATGACGAGGCCGCCGTAGATCATCAGGTCGAGGCCCGAGCCCGAGCCGCCCATGTAGCTGCGCGAGAGTTCGGTCAGCGGAATCAGGATGACCGCGCCGAGCATCGGGCCCCACAGCGTGCCGATGCCGCCCAGCACGACCGGCAGCACGATCAGCAGCGAGAAGCGGAACTGCAGCACGCTGTCCGGGTCGACGTAGGAAACGAAGGCCGCGTAGAAGCCTCCGCCCACGGCGGTGAGGAAGGCCGAGATGGCCGCTGCCGCCAGCTTGGAGCTGAGCACCGTCACGCCCAGGCTCTCGGCAGCCTCGGGGTTGTCCTTGACTGCACGCCACCAGTAGCCCCAGCGCGAGTCCTCGATCAGCCAGCAGATGAACCAGGTGAGCGCCAGCAGGCCGACCGCGAAGTGGATGTAGGGCGTCTTGTCGCGGGCGAATTGAAGGGTCGCCCAGCTGTCCTCGCCGAAGGGCCACTGGATGCCCGAAGCGCCGCCCAGCCATTCCCAGTTGTGCACGATGAGCAGCCCCATCTCGGCGATCACGATGGTGGCGATGGAGAAGTAGTGCCCCTTGAGCCGGAAGCAGCCGTAGCCCAGAACCACCGCCAATGCCGCGGCCATCAGCCCGCCGCCCAGCATGCCGAACCAGGGCAGCAGGTTGAAGCCGACGTAGAGCTTGCTGGTGGCATAGGCACCCACTCCGAAGTACAGCGCGTGCCCCAGCGAGATCTGGCCGCAGTAGCCTCCGAGGATGTTCCAGGCCTGCGACAGGGCGGCGTACATCAAGGTGAGCACGATGACGTTTCGCAGATAGGCGTTCTGCACGACCAGCGGCGACAGCGCGGCGAGTACGAAGATCACCAGCGCAACGACGAGCTGCACGCGGCGGCGCCGGCCGAAGCTGTGCACCGCGTCGTCGGCGGCGTTGGTGGAAGCCGCCACGGCGGGCGCCGTGGTGGCAGCGAGGATCGTCGGTTGCATCAGAGTCTTCCGAAGAGGCCCTGCGGACGCAGGAAGATGATGGCCAGGTAGAGCACGTAGATGCCCATGGACTTCATGGCCGGCGGCAGCACGACGGCCGTCAGCGCCTCGACAAGGCCGACGACGATGCCAGCCGCGAAGGCGCCGAAGACGCTGCCGAAACCGCCGAGCGCCACGGTGATGTAGGCGATGGTGCCGAACGCGGCGCCGACTTGCGGATGGATGTAATAGAAGGTGGAGAGCACCGCGCCCGCCACGCCGACCAGTGCCGCACCCATGCCCCAGCCCAGCGCGAAGACCCGGTTGCTGTCGATGCCGACCAGCGCCACGGCGCCCTTGTCTTCCCGCGTGGCTTCCAGCGCGCGGCCGAAGTCGGAGTGCTTCATCAGCAGGTACAGGCCGCCGAAGGCGATCAGGGAAACCACCGCGCCGAACACCTGCGGCAACGGCAGGAACAGACCGCCCAGCTCCAGCGTCTTGCCGCCGAGCCAGCCGTTGTCGCCGATGTTGCGGTAGTCGGGCGTGAAGAAGAACTGCGCAGCGCCCTGGATCAGCGTGGCCAGGCCGAAGGTGGCGAAGATCTGCACCATGCCGGCATTGACCTTCACCCGCAGCGCATGGCGCACCACGCCGACGTAGACGCTGGCCCCGAAGATGAACATCACGGCCGCCACGAGCGGCAGGGCCAGCACGGGGTCGATGTGGAAGAAGACGAAACACCCGAAGGTGGCGTACATGGCCAGCATCATGAATTCGCCATGGGCGAAGTTCACGACGTCCATCAGCCCGAAGATGAGAGACAGGCCCACGGCGACCATGCCGTAGATCAGCCCCATCAGCAGGCCGCTGGCCAGGATCTGCATCAATGCGGAAGCGGTCATGGTGCGAACGGCGGCGTTGCGAACAAGGCGCTCAGGCGTTCATCGGCCACGCCAGCTTGGCGGTGGCGACCTCGAACGGATACACGGTGACGAAGCGGCCCTTGGTCCACTGGATCAGCACCGGGTTGGCGAACGTGTTCTGGCCGGTGGCATCGAACTTCACGCGCGACCACGGCATGATGGTTTTCTCGCCCGGGATGTCGGTGGCGGCGAGCGCATCGCGGATCTTGCGCGGGTCGACCGATCCGGCGCGGTCGATCGCTTCGGCCAGCACCATCAGGGCGCTGAACTGGCGCGATGTCTGGTCGTTCATGTCGCGGCCTGCCTTGGCCTTGAACATCGCATTCACGGCCTTCGCAGAGGCGCGCTTCTCGCCCATGTCCTCGGAGAAGCTCGCGCGGCTGATCATCCCGACCAGCTTGTCGCCGACCGCGTCGAGCGCCGGCTTTTCGACGAAGCCCGCGGCCTGCGCAACGATGTTGCGCGGCTTGTAGCCCAGCGACGCCATCGTGTTGGTCAGCAGGATCGCGTCGGTGGTGTAGCTCGATGGCATGAGCACGTCCGGATTGGCGTTCTTGATCTGCTGCACTTCCGCGGTCAGCGACGGAGAGTTGTTGCGGTACTTGATGTCGCAGGCGATCTTGTAGCCGCGATCGGTGGCGAGCTTGCGCTGCACGGTGGAGGAGTCCGTGCCGAAGATGGTGTCTTCGTAGAAGAGTCCCACCGAGCCGATCTTCTGGCCCTTGGCCTTGAGCGCATCCATGAAATCGAACATCGCTTCGGAGAACATCTCGTCGTGCGCCGCCGTGCGGAAGAAGAACTTCAGGTTGCGGCGGCTCAGGCTGGGCGAGGAGGAATCGGCGCAGACGAAGGGCACGCCGTAGCGCTCGCAGGTCGCGCTGACCGTGGTGGACACCGACGAGTGATAGCAGCCCACGATGGCGCAGACGCCGTCCTGCGTGATGAGGCGCTCGGCCTCCGAGCGGCCCTTCTGCGGATCGGCCTGGTGGTCGGCATAGACCACGCGCACCTTGGCGCCGCCCAGGTTGGCCAGGCCGGCATTCCTGGCGGTCGGCAGGTCGAGCGCACTCGCGTTGTTGATGATGTCCAGCGCGGTCTCGAAGGCCTGCTTGGCGTCGATGCCGACCTGCGCGCTGGAACCGGTCAGCGGATAGATCGCGCCGACGACGACCTCCTTGCCCTGGGCCAGCGCCTCGGTCCATGCGCCCTGAAGAACGGCCGCTGCGCCCGCGCCGAGAAGAACTTGCCTGCGTTTCATCGAATGACTCCTGGTGAGGATGGGTGACGGAATCGGAGAGCCGCTTCAGAACACCGCGAGGTGGCTGTTGCGGACGTCGGTGACCAGCATGTGGCCGGGCTTGTGGGTGATCGCAAAGGGCAGGCGGGCCGAACGAATCGCCTGCTGCGGCGTGACCCCGCACGCCCAGAAGACAGGAATCTCGCCGGGACGGATCTCCGCGGCCTCGCCGTAGTCGGGCGCGTCGATGTCGGCGATGCCGATCTCGGCCGGATCGCCCAGGTGCACCGGCGCGCCGTGCGTGCTGGGAAAGCGCGACGTGATCTGCACGGCGCGAATGGCCTGCGCCGCCGTCATGGGCCGCATGCTGACCACGCCCATGCCGCCGAAGCGGCCGGCGGTACCGTTGGGGCGGTTGGTGTCGTACATCGGAACGGTGGTGTTCTGCTCGATGTGGCGCACTGGCACGCCCCCTTCCAGCAGCGCCTCCTCGAAGGACAGCGAGCAACCGATGACGAAGCCGACGAGGTCATCGCGCCAGAGCTCGCGCAGATGGGGCACTTCTGCGACCTTCTCGCCATCGCGGAAGAGGCAGTAGCCAGGAACGTCGGTGCGCAGGTCGATGTCCTCGCCGAGCTCCGGCACGGCCGGATCGCCGACCTTGGTGATGCCGATCACCGGGCACGACTTGGGGTTCAGCCGGGCGAAGCGCAGGAACTCGTCGGCGTACTCGCCGGGCATGATCGCGAGGTTCCCCTGGGTGTAGCCCGGGCACTGCCCGGCGGTCTGTGCGGTGAACCGGCCGGCACGTACGAGCTGCCTGAAGGCAAGGGGCGAAGAAGCGACGGTCATGGCGTTTCGGCGTGTGAGCAAGGAAGTTGCTTACTTTATGAAGCGTGCAGGTCCACCGTCCATCGAAGAATTGTCGAAGCAGCTGTTCAGAAGACTTGAACAGCAGCGCACAACAATCGAACACGGCCCACCAAGACGGAGCGCTGCACGCACTCATTTGGAATACCGACGATGAACACCCGTTTCGTGGAAACCTTCATTCTTCTGGCCCGCATCGGCAGCGTCCGACGGGTCGCGGAGGTCATGCACACCACGCCTGGCGCCATCTCGATGCGCCTGCGCTCGCTGGAAGAGGAGCTGGGGGTCTCGCTGTTCCTGTACGACGGCAGGAGCATGACCCTGACGGAGCAGGGAGCACGGCTGGTACAGCCCGCCGAGTCGCTGCTGGAGACCACGCGCAAGATGGAGGCCGCCGCGCGCGACACCGGCGCGGAGATCGGCGGGCGCGTGCGCGTGGGCATCATCGAGACGGTCGTGCATACCTGCCTGCCCGACCTGATGAAGCTCATGCGCTCCAGCCTTCCCGGCGTCGAGCTCGACCTGCAGGTGGACCTCACCGTGAACCTTGCCGAACAGATGCTGTCGGGCAACCTCGACCTGGTGATGCGCGTATCCAGTGCCGTGCATCCCTCCCACGCCACAGTGGAAGACCTGATGATGCTGCCCGTCCACTGGGTGGCCCGCAAGGGGTTGCTCCCGAGGCGGGACCTGCAGCACAGCGTGCTGCGCCAGCAGCTGCTGACGCAGGTGCGCGGCACGCAGCCCTACCTGGATGCGATGAACGTCATCCAGCAGATGGCGGGCCGCCAGGGCGTGGCGCTGAGCGAACTGCGGGTGTCGGCGGCGCCCAGCATCACCGCCCAGCTGGCGCTGACGCGCGAAGGCGTGGGCGTGGCGCTCGTGCCGGGCATCTTCGTGAAGGAACAGATCGAGCGCGGCGACCTGGTAGAGCTCGACCTTCCGCCGCTGCCGGCTTTCAAGATGTCGCTCTGGTCCCCATGGAATGCCGCACCCCTGGTGGTGCGCACCGCCGAGGTCCTGCGCAAGGGAGCGCGCAACTTCTGCAGGCGCCACGATGCACGCTGGGTGACCCTGCTCGCCTGAACCGAGGCAGGGACGGACAGGCAGACAAAGGCGCGCGTCGGCGCGTGTTGCCACCTGTTCAATATTCCTGAATGGATCGGCGCAAAAGTTCTGGGTTGGCAATGCAGGCGGCCATTCCTAGACTGCCTCCTCCTTTCATTCACGACCGCCAACGTGTTCCAGAAGATCCTCATTGCCAACCGGGGAGAGATTGCCTGCCGCATCATCCGGGCCTGCCGCCAGTTGGACATCGCCACCATCGCGGTCCATTCCGATGCGGACGCCGATGCACTGCACGTGGAGCTCGCCGACATCGCCGTGCCCATCGGCGCGGCTGCGGCCTCGCAGAGCTACCTCGACGCGGACAAGGTGCTGCAGGCCGCCCTCGAACACGGCGCGCAGGCCGTGCATCCCGGCTATGGCTTCCTGTCGGAGAACGCTGCCTTCGCCAGGGCGGTGCTGGCGGCCGGCATGGCCTGGATCGGCCCCGATCCGCAGACCATCACCGACATGGGCGACAAGGCCCGCGCGCGCCGGATCGCCGTGGACAGCGGCGTGCCGGTGCTGCCCGGAAGCAGCAGTCTTGCCCAGGGCGACCCCGCAAGCTGGCACGTGGAAGCTGCACGCGTGGGGTACCCGCTGCTTGTGAAAGCGGTCGGCGGGGGCGGCGGCATCGGCATGAAGCGCGTCGACGGCGCCGACGCGTTGCAGGCCACCATCGAGTCGGCACAGGCGATGGCGCAGAAGGCCTTCGGGCAATCCGATGTCTACCTGGAGCGCTACGTTGCCCGCGCCCGTCACATCGAGATCCAGGTCTTCGGCTACGGCGATGGCCGGGCCGTCCATCTGTTCGAGCGCGAATGCTCGGTGCAGCGGCGGTTCCAGAAGATCGTCGAGGAATGCCCCGCGCCGCACCTGCCCGCCGGAGTGCGCGCCGCCATGGCCGATGCGGCCGTCGCACTTGCATGCAGCCAGCGCTATGCAGGTGCGGGCACCGTCGAGTTCATCGTCGATGCAGCCACGCACGAATTCTTCTTCCTGGAGATGAACACCCGCATCCAGGTCGAGCACGCAGTGACCGAGGCCTTCACCGGCTGGGATCTGGTGCAGGCCCAGATCCGGCTGGCCGCGGGTGAGTTGCCGACCATGACGCAAGACGACATCCGCGGCAGCGGAGCAGCCATCGAGTGCCGGCTCTATGCCGAGAACCCGCGCAGGAACTTCATGCCTTCGCCCGGGCTGCTCAAGCGCCTCGTGCTGCCGGCCGCATCCACCCAATTGCGCATCGACTGCGGCGTGCGCCAGGGCGATGCCGTCACGCCCTACTACGACCCGATGATCGCCAAGCTCATCTCGCACGGCCCCGACCGCGAGACCGCGATCGCCGTCATGCGACGCGCCCTGCAGGCGCTCGAGATCGAAGGCATCCAGCACAACGGGGCGTTCCTCCAGGCCTTGCTCGACCATCCCGCCTTCGTGGCCGGCGAGATGGACACCGGTTTCGTCGAGCGCGAACGCGGCGCCGTTCTCGAGGCCATGGAAGCCCGCGCGGCGCAGGCGACGTCATGAGCGTCTTGTCTGCGCCCGCAGCACGCATCGAGCCACTTGGCGACAGCGCGCTGCGCATCGTCCTCGGCGACACGCTGGACCCTGTCGTCAACCGCCGCGTCTGCGCGCTGGCCGACCGCATCGCCGTCGCGCTCGCCGCCGGCCGCCTGCCGGGGGTGACCGATGTGCTGCCGGCCTTCAGCGTGGTCGGCGTGCACTACCGCGCCGAAGCCATTCCCACCGATGGCAACGAAAGCCCTTTCGCAGCGCTGTTGCGCCTGCTGTCGCCCTTGCTGCCCGAGCGCGAAGGGCTGTCCATCGGCGCCACCGACCGGCTGATCGAGATCCCCGTGTGCTATGGCGGCGAGTTCGGTCCCGACCTCGAGGAGACCTCAGCCGCCTGTGGCATGACGCCGGACGAACTCATCGCCCTGCACCAGAACCCCAGCGAAGAGCAGCGCGTCTACATGATCGGCTTCGCGCCCGGCAACCCCTACGTGGGCCGGCTCGATCCGGCGCTGGCCATCCCCCGCCGCGCGACGCCGCGCACCCACATGCCGATGGGCACCGTGTGCATCGCCAACCGGCAGACCGTGGTCTACCCGGTGGCCGCACCCGGCGGATGGCACATGATCGGTCGCACCCCGCTGCGGCTGTTCGATCCCGCGCGCGCCGAACCATGCATGCTGCGCCCCGGCGACCGCATCCGGTTCAAGGCGATCGACCCCGACAGCTTCGCCCGCGCCATGGAGGCCGCATGAGTCTCGAAGTGGTCAAGCCGGGCTTGCTGAGCACCTTCCAGGACCTGGGGCGCATCGGCTCGCAGGCCATCGGCATGCCGGTGTGCGGTGCCATGGACCCGCTGTCGCACGGCATCGCCAACCTGATCGCCGGCAACACCGGCGAAGAAGCCACGCTCGAGATCACGCTGATGGGGCCCTCGCTGCGCTTCGGCCGCGACAGCCTCATCGCGCTCGCCGGCGCGGACCTGAGCCCCACCCTGCAGCCTGCCGGCACCGACGCCGCCACGCCGATCCCGATGCTGCAGCCCGTGCATGTGCCCGCTGGCGCACTGCTGCAGTTCGGCAAGCGCCGCAGCGGCCTGCGCAGCTACCTTGCGCTGGCCGGCGGCTTCGGCCTGCCGGCTGCGATGGGCAGCCGCAGCACCTACCTGCGCGGCGCACTCGGCGGCTTTCAGGGACGCGCGCTCCGCAAGGGCGATGTCATTGCCCTGCCGGCCTTCACGCCTGGCGCACCGACCGTCGTCACGCCCACCGCGAGCGCTCTGCTGCACGGCTTGCTGGAGCGCGGTGCTGCAGGCGCCACGGTCCGCATCGTCGAGGGACCGGAATGGCCCCAGTTCACCGACGTGTCGCACCGCACCCTGCTGTCCGAGGACTACCGCATCGGCTCGCAGTCGGACCGCATGGGCTACCGGCTCGAAGGGCCCGCGCTGCAGCGCACCGCACCGCGCGACATGTTGTCCGAGGCGGTCGCCTTCGGCACGATGCAGGTTCCGCCGGACGGCCAGCCCATCGTGCTGATGGCCGACCGCCAGACCAGCGGCGGCTACCCGCGCATCGCCCAGGTCGCGGGCGTCGACCTGCCCTTGCTGGCCCAGCGCATGCCGGGCGAATCGATCCGCTTCGAGCGCATCGCGCTGGAAGCCGCCCAGCGGCTGCTGCAGCGCCGCGCCTCGGCCATGGCGAGCCTGGCGCGGGCGCTGCGCGCCTAGCCCATTGCAGGAAAAAGAGATCACGATGAACGTCGAGCTCGCGGCACTGAAGCACCCGGGTTCGGCCCACGTCGCCCTCGACTTCCCCATCGGCGGCATCGACCTCCCCCACCGCGACCCGCAGCCTGGACGCCGCGGTCCTTTTTCCCTCTTCCTCCCATTCCTGAAAGAAGCCCAAGATGCGTGATGTGTCCCTGACGTCCGACGTGACCGGATCGGTCTGGAAAGTGCTCGTCGCGCCAGGAGAGCGGGTCCAGAACGGGCAACCGCTCGTCGTCGTCGAATCCATGAAGATGGAGATCGAGATGCTGGCACCGGCAGACGCCGTGGTCACCTCCATCCTCGTGCAGGAGGGCCAGATGGTCGAAGAAGACCAAGCCCTGCTCCTGTTGTGCTCCACCTGAGTTCGTCGGCAAGATGACGCGCCACTGAACTCCCGGGAGGCGGGCTCCTTGCAGCGATCAGATCGAAGAGACGAGAGCGCGCCCTTCAGCCGGCGGCCCGCAGCACGCGCGCCGTGTGCCTGGCGATCACCGCTTCCTCATCGGTACGCAGCACCCACGCACTGACGGGGCTCTCGGCCGTCGTCAGCCGTGCCGCCCCGCTGCGGTTGGCTGCGGTATCGACATTCACGCCCATCCACTCGCAATCTTCGAGGATGCGCTCGCGCAGAGCGGCCCCGTTCTCGCCGATGCCGCCGGTGAACACGATGGCATCGACGCCGCGCAGTGCAGCCGCGAGGCTGCCCATGTGCTGCACCACCTGCTCGGCGAAGTGGCCGATGGCCTCGACGGCAGCAGGCTCGGCCGAAGCCTCCAGCACGCGCATGTCGCTGGACACGCCCGAGATGCCGAGCAGTCCCGATCGGCGGAACAGCAGCGCCTCGACCTCGTCGGCCGACATGCCGCGCGAGCGCATCAGGTAGAGGACGACGGCCGCGTCGAGGTGGCCGCAGCGCGTGCCCATCGTGAGGCCGTCGAGCGGAGAGAAGGTCATCGTCGTCGCGACCGATCGGCCTTGTGCGATCGCGCACATCGAGGCGCCGTTGCCCAGGTGCGCGACGATCACGCGCCGCTGCGCGAGTTCGGGCGCGATGCCGGCGAACTGCGCGACGATGGATTCATAGGAAAGGCCGTGGAAGCCGTAGCGACGCACACCCGCGTCGTGCAACTCGCGCGGCAGCGCGAAGCGGCGGTTGACCTCGGGCTGCACCGCATGGAAGGCGGTGTCGAAGCACGCCACCTGCGGGACGCCATCGAAGGCGGCCATCGCTGCACGCACGCCTGCGAGGTTGTGCGGCTGGTGCAGCGGCGCCAGTGGTTCGAGCTTGGCCAGCGCTTCGAGCACGCCGTCATCGATGCGCACCGGCGCCACGAAATCCGCGCCGCCATGCACGATGCGATGGCCCACTGCCGCGATGCGCCCTGCTCCCGATTGCTTCGCATGCCAGTCCAGCAGCGCCGCGAGCGCCCCCTGGTGCGAGGCCTGCGCGCCTTCGAGCGGCACGTCGTGCAGCGTCTGCCCGTCGGCATCGCGTATGCGAAGCCGCGCCTTCAGGCCTGCGCCCAGCCCGTCGGCCTGCCCCGACCAGCGCGCCGCCGGCAACGCGGAGCCGCCATCGATGGCCGCATCGAACAGCGCGACCTTGATCGACGACGAACCCGCGTTGAGCGTCAGCAGCGAACCGGTCATGGGGTGCAGTGGGTGGCGTTCAGACGTAGTCCTTGTACTTGTCGAGGAATCGTACCGGCTTCGACAGCGCATCGCGCCGGAACGGGTCGCCCAGCTCGCGGGTGCACATGATCTCGATCACGCAGGTCTTGCGCTCGTTCATCTGCATGTCGATGGCTTTCTTCAGCGCCGGGCCCACGTCCTCGAGCCTGTCGACCACGATGCCCTCGGCGCCCATGGCCTTGGCAATGCCCGCGAAGCTCTCGCTCTCGAGCTCGCCGGCCACGAAGCGGCGGTTGTAGAAGTCGACCTGGTTCTTCTTCTCGGCGCCCCACTGGCGGTTGTGGAAGACCACCGCCGTCACCGGGATGTCGTGGCGCACGGCCGTCATGATCTCGACCATGCTCATGCCCCACGCGCCGTCGCCGGCATAGGCCACGGCCGGGCGGTCGGGCGCCGCGCACTTGGCGCCGATCATGGTGGGCAGCGAGTAGCCGCAGTTGCCGAAGCTCATCGGCGCGAAGAAGCTGCGCGGTTCCTCGAAGCGCAGGTAGCTGTTGGCGATGGCGTTGATGTTGCCGATGTCGGTGGAGACCATCACGCGCGGCGGCATGGCCTTCTCGAGCTCGCGCAGCACCTGGCGCGGATGCAGGTAGCTGCCGCCGGTGGGCGTCTTCTCGCCCTTGGCTTCCTCGATGACGTCGAGGCTGAACTGGTCGCGCTCGTGGGTCCACTCGTCGAGCTCCTTCTCCCACGCGGCCTTCTCGGCCTTGATCTTGTCGGCGCGCTCGGCCTTGGTGGCGTCGCAGGCCAGCGTCTTGCCCTGCAGGCGCTTGAGCAGTTCCTTCGCGGTGGCCTTGGCGTCGCCGTGGATGCCGACGGTGATCTTCTTCACCAGGCCCAGGTTGGTGTGGTCGGCCTCAACCTGGATGATCTTCGCCTCCTTCGGCCAGTAGTCCATGCCGTGCTGCGGCAGCGTGCCGAACGGGCCCATGCGCGAGCCGAGCGCGAGCACCACGTCGGCCTGCGCGATGAGCTTCATCGCGGCCTTGGAGCCCTGGTAGCCCAGCGGGCCGGCCCACAGCGGATGGCTTGCGGGGAAGGAGTCGTTGCGCAGGTAGCCGTTGGCCACCGGCGCGCCCAGGCGTTCGGCCAGCGCCTTGCACTCCTCCACCGCGTCGCCCATGACCACGCCGCCGCCCGAGAGGATCACCGGGAATTTCGCGGAGGCCAGCAGCTCGACAGCCGCCTCCAGGCTCTGCTCGCCGCCCGCGCCGCGCTCCACGCGCATGGGCTTCGGGATCTCGCACTGGATCTCGCCGTAGAAGTAGTCGCGCGGAATGTTCAGCTGCGTCGGGCCCATCTCGGAGATGGCGCGGTCGAAGCAGCGCGCCGTGTACTCGGCCATGCGCTTGGGGTTGTTGACGTGGCCCTGGTACTTGGTGAACTCCTGGAACATCGGCAGCTGGTTGGCTTCCTGGAAGCCGCCCAGGCCCATGCCCATGGTGCCGGTCTCGGGCGTGACGATGACCACCGGGCTGTGCGCCCAGTAGGCGGCCGCGATGGCCGTCACGCAGTTGCTGATGCCGGGGCCGTTCTGGCCGATGACCAGGCCGTGGCGGCCCGACACGCGCGCATAGCCGTCGGCCATGTGGGCGCCGCCCTGCTCGTGCACCACCGGGATCAGCCGGATGCCGGCGGGCGCGAAGATGTCCATCGCGTCCATGAAGGCCGAGCCCATGATGCCGAAGATGTCGGTCACGCCGTTGGCGACCATGGTCTCGACGAAGGCCTCGGAGGGCGTCATCTTCTGCACGCCCTTGACGGCTTCGCGTGTGGGGGCGGCGGCTGGCTTCTGGCTCATGGGGCGTCTCCTGGGAGGATGAGGGGCGAGGTTGCACCCTAAAAGTCGGAACGACTTGTTCCGGAATTCGTTTCGGCGGAATATAGGACGGCATCCAGCTCGCGTCAAACAATTTACAAAAATCGGAACGTCTTGTCTCTTTTTTTTGTAAAACGCATATGATCCGCGCCATGAAGATCGTCAAAGGCCTCACGCCTGAAGCGCAGGACCCTGCGAGCCCGGGTGGCGATTCGCCCACCATGCGCCTGTTCTCGCTGCTCGAAGTCATGGCCGCGAAAGACCAGCGCTATTCGCTGCAGGGCCTGGTGGAAGAAACCGGCCTGCCCAAGCCCACGCTGCACCGCATGCTCCAGCAGCTCGAAGGCGCGGGGCTGCTGCAGCGCGAAGGCGACGGGCGGCACTACGGCATCGGCACGCGGCTGCGGCGGCTGGCCGAGAACCTGCTGCTCAACGACAGCCTGCACGGCGCGCGCCACACGGTGCTGCGCCAGCTGGTGGAGGAGATCGGCGAGAGCTGCAACCTCACCGCCCTCTCGGGCAGCGAGGTCGTGTACCTCGACCGCGTGGAAACCGCCGCGCCCCTGCGCTTCTACCTGCACTCGGGTTCGCGCGTGCCGGTGCACTGCTCGGCCAGCGGCAAGATCTTTCTCTCGCAGATGAACGCGGCGCAGCGCCGCCGGCTGCTGTCGCACGCGCCGCTGGAGCCGTACACGCAAAGGACGCTGACCGACCCCGAGGCACTGGAGAAGGAAGTGCAGCGCGTGCGCAAGGACGGCTACGCCATCGACCACGAGGAGTTCCTGCCCGGCCTACTTTGCATCGCCACGCTGGTGCCCTCGGGCGACGACGCCCCGTCGAACCTCTGCATCGCGGTGCAGGCGCCGGTGATGCGGCTCGACGCCGCCAAGGCGAAGAGCCTGCTGCCCGCGCTGCAGCGTGCGGCGCAGGCCCTGAGCCACATCGACGCCGACGCGGCCTCCGACCGCGTCGACCATGCTCGGGCCTGAAGACACCCTTTTCGCAGGAAACGCCATGACCGACACCGCCGACCTTCGACCCAACCGGATGCTCAGCGTGCGCGAGGTGTTCGGCATCGACTCCGACCTGCGCGTGCCCGCCTTCAGCCCGTCCAAAGCCTTCGACGACCACGTGCCCGAGGTCGATGCGGTCTACCGCTTCAATCCCGACGTGACGCTCGCCATCCTCGCGGGCTTCATGCGCGACCGGCGCGTGATGGTGCAGGGCCTGCACGGCACCGGCAAGTCGACCCACATCGAGCAGGTGGCGGCCCGGCTGAACTGGCCCTGCGTGCGCCTGAACCTCGACGGCCACATCAGCCGGCTCGACCTCGTCGGCAAGGACGCGGTGGTGCTGCGCGAGGGCAAGCAGGTCACCGAGTTCCAGGAAGGCATCGTGCCGTGGGCGCTGCAGCGGCCGGTGGCGCTGATCTTCGACGAGTACGACGCGGGCCGGCCCGACGTGATGTTCGTGATCCAGCGCATCCTGGAGCGCGACGGCAAGTTCACGCTGATGGACCAGAACCGGGTGCTGCGGCCGCACCCCTTCTTCCGCCTGTTCGCCACGGCCAACACGGTGGGGCTGGGCAACCTCAACGGCCTGTACCACGGCGCGCAGCGGCTCAACCATGCGCAGATCGACCGCTGGAACATCGTGGCCTCGCTCGACTACCTGCCCGCGGCGGAAGAGATCGCCATCGTGCAGGCGCGCGTGCCTTCGCTGGCCGACGAAGCGGGCACGAAGCTGGTCGCAGCGATGGTGGCCGTGGCCGACCTCACGCGAAAGGGCTTCGCGGCCGGCGACCTCTCGACGCTGATGTCGCCGCGCACCGTCATCACATGGGCGGAGAACGTCGAGATATTCAAGGACCCGGCGCTGGCCTTCCGCCTTTCCTTCGTCAACAAGTGCGACGACGCGGAGCGTCCGCTGGTGGCGGAGTATTTCCAGCGCTGCTTCGACCGCGAGCTGAGGGAGTCGCACCAGCTCTCGTCGGACGCGCGCGAATGAACAGCGGCCCAGCGAGCGCGATGCAGCGCCGCGTGCGGCAGGAAGAACTCGTGGCGGAGCTGTGCGCGGGCGTGGTGCGTGCCTTCAGCGGCGAGCGCGACCTGCATTTCCGCGGACGGCGGCTGCACCGCGGCCGCACGGCGCTGCCGTGGTTCGCGCCGCACCTGCATCCGTCGCCCGACACCGACGACTTCGCATCGTTCCGCGGCGTGGCGGACGGCCTCGCGCTGCGGCTCACCGCATCGGATGCCGCACTGCATGAAAGCCTGCGGCCCGAGGAGCCCGTCGAGCGCATGCTGTTCGAGATGCTGGAGCAGTTCCGCGTGGAGGCGCTCGCGCCCGAGGTCATGGCCGGCATGCGGCACAACCTTCGGCACCGGCACGAGCAATGGTCTCTCGCCTTCCATCACTCGGGCCTGACCGACACCGCGCGCGGCCTGCTGCTGTACGCCGTGGCGCAGATCTGCCGTGCACGCGTCAGCGGCCAGCAGGTGGTGGAGGAAACAGAGGACATGCTCGAAGCCACGCGCTTCGCGCTCGCGCCGCTGATCGGGCATGCGCTGGCGGGCCTGCGCAAGGACCGCGCCGACCAGGCCGCCTACGCAGTGCACGCCCGCGCCATCGCGCGCACCGTCGCTGCGATGCTTCACGAGGCCGGCGAGGAAGAAGGCGAAGCCCAGCGCGATGCGCACGTGGACGACAAGCGCAGCGTGTTCAGCCTCGTGGCCGACATGGACCAGGAGATCGTCGAGCGCTTCACCACCGCCGAGTCGGGCCGCAGCGAGGTGCTCGACGGCGCGGGCGGAGCCTACCGCGTCTTCACCGATGCCCACGACCGCGAGCACGACGCCGCCGCGCTCGCACGCAAGGAAGTGCTCGCGGGCCATCGCGAGAAGCTCGACCGCCGCATCGCAGCACAGGGCGTCAACATCGCCCGCCTCGCGCGCGAACTGCGCGCCCTGCTCGCCGAGCCCGAGCGCGACGGCTGGGACGGCGCGCAGGAAGAAGGGCTCGTCGACGGACGCCGCCTCGCGCAACTCATTGCCTCGCCCACCGAGCGCCGGCTGTTCCGCATCGATCGCATGGAGCCGATCGCCGACTGCATCGTCACCTTCCTCATCGACTGCTCGGGCTCGATGAAGGAACACGCCGAGTCGGTCGCGATGACGGTCGACGTCTTCGCGCGCGCGCTCGAGCAGGCTGGCGTGGCCTGCGAGGTGCTCGGCTTCACCACCGGCGCATGGAACGGCGGACGCCCGCAGCGCGAATGGGTGCGCGCGGGCCGGCCGCCGCACCCGGGCCGGCTCAACGAGCGCTGCCACATCGTCTTCAAGGCCGCGGCCACGCCGTGGCGGCGCGCGCGCCCGGCGATGGCGGCGCTGCTCAAGGCCGACCTGTTCCGCGAAGGCATCGACGGCGAAGCCATCGACTGGGCCTGCACGCGGCTGCGACAGCGAGGTGAAGCGCGCAAGCTGCTGCTGGCGATCTCCGACGGCTCGCCGATGGACAGCGCCACGCACCTCGCCAACGACGCGCACTACCTGGACCACCACCTGCGCGACGTGATCGCGCGGCAGGAACAGCGCGGCGACATCGAGATCGCCGGCATCGGCGTGGGCCTCGACCTGAGCCCCTACTACAGCCGCAGCCACGTGCTCGACCTCGCGAACGCGAGCGGCAACGCCATCTTCCGGGAAGTCATCGAGCTCATGGCCGGGCGGCACCGCCGTTGAGCGCTGCACAAGCGGCCTGCTGAAGCCTTTGGGACTACATCCAAGTCCCCGATTGACAAAGGACGCTTCGGGTTCATCATTGCGTTTCAAAATAAAGAACGCCGTTCCATTATTTGGAACGCCAATGAAGACCCCAGCCCCATGGACTCGACGCTTGCCAAGGGCCTCGCCGCCCTCGAATGGATGGCGCGCCAGCAGCGCGGCTGCCGCGTCACCGAACTGGCCCAGGCATTCGGCATGGCGCGCAGCAACGCGCACCGCACGCTGCAGACGCTGGTCGAGTGCGGCTGGGCCGTGCAGGACCCGGAGACGAGCGCCTACCGGCCGAGCCTGAGGCTCTTCGAGCTGGGAGCGATGGTCTCCGAGGCGTCCGACATCGGCTCGCTGCTGCGCCCTCACCTCGCGCGGCTGTCGCAGGCCACGGGCGAAACCATCCATCTCGCGGTGCTCGACGGCGCGGAGATCGTCTACCTCGACAAGTTCGACAGCCCCTTGCCTGTGGCTGCCTACTCGCGCATCGGCGGCCGCGCGGCGGCCTACTGCGTGGCCTCGGGCAAGGCGCTTCTCGCCGCGGCGGGCCTCGGCGTGCCGGCGCTGCAGGAGTGCCTGGGCACGCTGGAGGCGCACACCAGGAACAGCATCACCGACTTCGACACCCTTTTCAACGAACTGGAACGCTCCCGCGCCCGCGGCTATGCAGAGAACCGCGAGGAATGGCGCATCGGCGTATGCGGCCTCGGCGCGCCCGTGCTCAATGCACGCGGCGAGGCCGTGGCGGCCATCGGCATGAGCGTGCCCTCGATCCGCTTCGCGCGCACGCAGGCACGCGGGCTGGCCGACCACCTGATGGCCTGCGCACGCGACGCCAGCGTGACGCTGGGCTATCGCGTAGGCGCTGCAGCGGCCGGACCGTCGCCGATGTCCACCATAAAGAGAAGGAGACCCGAATGAAGTTGCTCTTCGCCCTCTTCGCCCCCTGGCATCGCGCCGGGATGCTGGCTCTCGCTGCCTTCGCCGCCCTTGCATCGCCCCTCGCCGCGCAGGCGGACAGCGGCGGCGACTACCCCACCAAGCCGATCCGCCTGGTCGTGCCCTACCCGCCTGGCGGCGGCACCGACGTGATCGCGCGCATCGTGCAGGAGCGCTTCTCGGCACTGCTCGGCCAGCAGGTGCTCATCGACAACCGCGGCGGTGCGGCGGGCTCGATCGGCACCGAGCTGGTGGCGAAGGCGCCGGCGGACGGCTATACCGTGCTCTTCACGCTCTCGTCGCACACCATCAACCCGGCCATCTACGCGAAGCTGAGCTTCGACACCGCGAAAGACTTCGCGCCCGTGGGCATGGTCGCCTCGCTGCCGCAGATCCTGGTGGCCAACACGCAGTTTCCGGCGAACACCGTGGCAGAGCTGGTCGCGCTGGCCAAGGCCAAGCCCGACAGCATCTCCTTCGCCTCCGTGGGCAACGGCTCGCCCGGCCATCTCGCGGGCGAGCTGCTGAAGCTGCGCACCGGCACGCAGATGACGCACGTGCCGTATCGCGGCGGCGGCCCGGCCGTGACCGACGTGATGGGCGGGCAGGTGCCGCTGCTGTGGGTGTCGATTCCCGCGGCCGCGCAGTTCGTGAAGGCCGGCAAGCTCAAGGCGCTCGCCGTATCCACCACGAGGCGCAGCGCAGCCTTCCCCGATGTGCCGACGATGCAGGAGGCCGGCATCGCCGACTTCGACGTGGACTCCTGGTACGCCGTCTTCGTGCCCGCCAAGACGCCCAAGCCCGCCATCGACAGGCTCAACCGCGTGATCAACACCGTCGTCAAGGAGCCGGAAATCCGGGACAAGCTGCTCGCCCAGGGCAGCGAAGGCGTGGGCGGAACGCCCGATCAACTCGGCAAGGTCGTGACCGCCGAACTGGTCCGCTGGCAGAAGCTCGCCAAGGAAGCCAACATCAAGGTGGACTGAGCTCGCCCCAGGCTGCGCGCACTTCGTGTCGCTGCGCCACCCCCTACGGGGGCAACACCAGCGGCCCGGCAAGGCCGGTTCCGCGGTGTTCCCCGAATGAAGAGATATCGAAGTCGACGAAACCATGGCCAACTCAATGAATCCCTCTCCGCCCTCCCCCATCGCCGAGCTGGTGGCGCGCGCCCGCGCCGCACAGCGCATCTACGAGACCTGGTCGCAGGCGCAGGTCGACACCGCCGTGGTCGCGGCGGGCTGGGCCATCATCGAGCCGGCGCGCAACCGCGAACTGGCAGAGCTGGCGGTGAAGGACACCGGCGTGGGCAACGTCGAGGACAAGGTGCGCAAGAACCACCGCAAGACCTTCGGCCTGCTGCGCGACCTGCACGGCGCACGCTCGGTCGGCGTGATCGCCGAAGACCCGGCGCGCGGCATCGTCGAGATCGCGCGGCCCGTGGGCGTGGTGTGCGCCATCACCCCGTCGACCAACCCGGGCGCCACGCCGGCCAACAAGATCATCAATGCGCTCAAGGGGCGCAACGCGGTCATCGTGGCACCGTCGCCGAAAGGCTGGTCGACGGCGGCGCGGCTCATCGAGTTCATCCACCAGCAGTTCGACCGCATCGGCGCGCCGCGCGACCTGGTGCAGCTGCTGCCGGCGCCGGTCAACAAGCAGTCGACCGCCGAGCTGATGCGGCTGTGCGACCTGGTGGTGGCCACCGGCTCGCAGGCCAATGTGCGCGCGGCCTACGCGAGCGGCACGCCGGCCTTCGGCGTCGGCGCAGGCAACGTGGCAGGCATCGTCGACGAGACGGCGGATGTCGAAGCCGCCGCAGAGCGCATCGTTCGCTCCAAGACCTTCGACAACTCGACCAGCTGCTCGTCGGAGAACAGCCTCGTGGTCGTCGATGCGGTGCGCGCGAAGATGCTCTCGGCCTTGAAGGACCGCGGCGCCGTCATGCTCGCCGACGCGCAGAAGGCCACGCTGCAGAAGCTGATGTGGCCCGAGGGCAAGCTCTCTGCCGCCGTCATCGGCCAGTCTGCGCGCGTCATCGCCAAGCGCGCGGCCGAGGTCGATGGCGCCAACCGGGCCGCGTGGCAGGCGATCGCCGAGGCCGACCCGCGCATCCTCATGGTGGCGGAGGACGGTGTGGGCCACGACCACCCGTTCTCCGGAGAGAAGCTCAGCCCCGTGCTCGCGGTGTACGCGGCGCGCGATTTCGACGAGGCCGCCGCCACTGTGGCGCGCATCTATTCGTACGAAGGCGCGGGCCATTCGGTGGGCCTGCACAGCGCCGTGCCCGATCGAGCGCTCACGCTCGGCCTCACGCTGCCGGTGTCGCGCGTGATCGTCGACCAGGCGCACTGCATCGCCACCGGCGGCAGCTTCGACAACGGGCTGCCCTTCTCGCTGTCGATGGGCTGCGGCACCTGGGGCAGGAACAACTTCTCCGACAACATGAACTACCGCCACTACCTGAACATCACGCGCGTGTCGCGCCCGATTCCCGAGGTGGTGCCAAGCGAGGAAGACATCTTCGGCGCCTTCTTCGCAAGCCACGGCGCGAACTGAAGATGACGGCGGCCGCGACCACCGTGCATGCGCTGATCGAGCGGCAGGCACAAGAGCAGCCGCACGCGGTGTACGCGCGCGCCACGGAATCGGAACGGCACATCACCTGCGGCGATCTCGCGAGCGGATGCCGCCGCGTATCGGCGGTGCTGCGCGGGCTCGGCATGCAGCCGGGCGACACCGTCTCGGTCGTCATGCCCAATGGCCTGCAGACGCTGCGGCTGCTCCTGGGAGCGATGCACGGCGGATTCCGCGTGAACCCGGTCAACCTGCTCTCGCAGCCCGAGCAGATGCACTACGTGCTCTCGCACTCCGACTGCCGCATGGTCTGCGTCGCGCCCGAATGGGAGTCGCGCGTGCGCGGCATCGTCGAAGCCTTCGACCGGCCGGTGAAGCTGATGGTGGTCGACCCGGAGGGCGATGCGCTGCCCGGCGAGGAAGAAGCCGCCGACGACGTGCCGCCGCCCTCGCCCGACGCCGTCGCGCTGCTGATGTACACATCGGGCACCACCGGCAATCCCAAGGGCGTGATGCTCACGCAGCGCAACCTGGCCGCCAACGCGCATGCCATCAGCATCGAGCACCAGCTGCGCCCTTCCGACCGCGTGCTGGCGGTGCTGCCGCTCTATCACATCAACGCATTCACCGTGACCATGCTCGCGCCGCTGGCGCACGGCGGCAGCCTCGCGATGCCGCCGAAGTTCTCGGCCGGCCGCTTCTGGGAGCAGGCCACGCAGACGCAATGCAGCTGGATCAACGTGGTGCCCACCATGATCTCGTACCTGCTCGAAGGCCCCAGGCCACCGCTTGCGCAGACGCTGTCGATCCGCTTCTGCCGATCGGCCTCGGCCGCGCTGCCACCGGAGCACCTGCGCGCGTTCGAGCAGATGTTCGGCATCGGCATCGTCGAGACCATGGGTCTCACCGAGACGGCGGCGCCATCGTTCTCCAACCCGATGGACCCGGCCGCGCGCAAGCTCGGCTCGGTGGGCCGCGCCTCGGGCTGCATGGCCGGCGTGGTGGATGCGCAGCTTGCGGCCGTGCCCGATGGCACCACGGGAGAACTCGTCATCCGCGGGCCCAACGTGATGCTGGGCTATTACAAGAACGAGGAAGCCACCCGCGCGAGCTTCACGCCCGACGGCTGGCTGCGCACCGGCGACCTGGGTCATCGCGACGAGGACGGCTTCTTCTTCGTCACCGGCCGCATCAAGGAACTCATCATCAAGGGCGGCGAGAACATCGCGCCGCGCGAGATCGACGAGGCCCTGCTCAAGCACCCCGCCGTGCTCGAGGCCGTCTCGGTGGGCGTGCCCGACCGCCACTACGGCCAGGAGATCGGCGCGTGCATCGTGCTGCGCGAAGGCAGCGCCTGCAGCGAGGAAGAGCTGCGCGAGTTCGCCGCCACCGTGCTCGGCCGCTACAAGGCCCCGGGCCACTACCGCTTCGTGCAGGACCTCCCGCGCGGCCCTTCGGGAAAGGTGCAGCGCCTGAAGCTGCTGCCGCTCTTCCAGGCATGACGGCCGCCGACCTGCTGGTGCCGCCGCTGGCGCCGGCAATGCTCGCCTACAGCCTCTGCGTGGTGTTCGCGGCCGGCATCGTGCGCGGCTTCGCGGGCTTCGGCTTCTCCGCCATCACCGTCGCGGGCATGTCGCTGGTGATCTCGCCCGCGCTCGTGGTGCCCGCCATCTTCATGCTGGAGATCCTCGCCAGCCTGAGCCAGTTGCGCGGCATCGCGCGCGACGTCGACTTGCCATGGCTGGGCTGGCTGATGCTCGGCAACCTGATCTGCATTCCCATCGGCGTGGCGCTGCTCGCATGGCTGCCGGAGACGCCGCTGCGCCTCCTGATCGGCGTGCTGCTGATGGCCGCCGCATTGCTGCTGCGCGGCGGCGGACACGTCGCGCTGGAGCCCACGCGCGGCCTGCGCCTCGCCGCCGGCCTGGCCTCGGGCTTCATCAACGGCGTCGCGGCCATCGGCGGCATCGCGGTCGCGGTGCTGCTGAGCACCGCGAAGATGGCCCCCGCCGCGCTGCGCGCCACGCTGATCGCACTGCTGCTCTTCAGCGACGTGGTGTCGCTGATCAGCGCGGCACTGATGCCCTCGTCGGCGCATGCCTCGGGCAACCTGCTGGGGCCGGACACGCTCAAGTGGGCGCTGTGGCTGGCGCCTGCGATGCTCGCCGGCATCTGGTGGGGGCAGCGCTCGTTCAAGGGCGTGTCGCCGGAGCAGTTCAGGCGGCTGGTGTTGAATCTGCTGATTGTGTTGGCGGCGATGAGCGTGACGCGGTCGGTGGTCAGCTGGATTGGATAGACCGTGACTCGACCCTCAAGGACGCCCCGGCCTCTATGAGGATTTGTTTGAACAAGTGGGCATAGTCCGCACGTTCCGTGAGCTTTTCCAGAACCGCGTCGAACTCGGCCTCGTCGGAAATCAGAAAAGAAATGCGCTCCGGATTGTTGGACTTCAGTACCTCGTCGAATGCGTCGAGGCAGCTGCCTGCATAACCTCGATAGCCAAAAATCGCTTCCCCGATATAGCAATAGAACTCGTCACGCGTTCGCAAGCCTCGTACATCGAGCACAACATTGTCTGTAGCGAGCGTCTGCCGCCAATCGCGAGGAGAGGACAAGGCCCTGCAGGCGTCGATCCAGGAAGTTCCGTAAGAAGGATTGAGCGCTCGCCAACTCACAGGAACGCATTCCGTCCATGCATCGAGAATCTGGACCACCGGCACATAGGACCGCCCTACCGACGCTACATAGTGCTGGCGCGAATCCTTGTCGAGGAGGAACTCCACGCAGTAGATTCCCGCCACATCGACCTCCACATCTCCTATGACCTTGGAGATCGTGTAAACCGTCCCCTCCTTCAACGTCGGCTGGCTCTTCGGCGCCTCCAGGCCCTCGAGAACGATCAGTACATCATCCATGCTGTCGTCTTCATCACCGATGATTTTGTGTGGCAATCCTTCCACCGAATCGAAGCACAACACGGTGCCGTCCCCATCAGCTTCACTTCGAATCCGATAGTTCTTTTCTGTGGCGCTTAAGCCGTTTGCCATGATGTGATCCGGTATGTGGGCTCGTTGAATTCCCCAGCATTGTCAGGCCGGCGGAGCCATCAGCCCCGCGTCATACGCCTCGCAGTAGAGCCCCCAATCCTCCACAACCTGCGCCGCACACTCATGCGCCGCATCCAGCAAGTCCCCGCGCCATGACTTCGCCGAAGCGCCGAAGTCGATCAGCGCATCCGCGATGGCCGAGCCCTGGCGGCCCGAGCTGCGCAGTTGCGCCCAGGCCATGAGCTGGCCCATCTCGGCGATCACGCCGCGGATGTCGGCGAGGCGCGTGCGGTTCACGTCGAGCATCACGCGGTCTTCGCTGGGTTGGAGGCCGCGCAGCACGTACGACGACTTGCGGCCGACGATGGGGTGCAGGAAGGCCATCGACACGGCCTGCATGCGGCGCTGCAGGCCGACCACGCGGTGCGCTTCCGACGGCCATTCGGGCTGCCTGGTCTTCTTCAGGTGCGGCACGAGCGAGGACGGCTGCGCCTGCTTCAGGTCGAGCAGGAAATTGGCGTCGGGCGAGCCCTTGCCTTCGATCAGCACGATGTAGCGCTCCACGCCCAGGCTGCCGGTGCCGGCGATGCGGCGGGCCACGTCGAGCACCCTGAAGAAGCCGGGGTTGGGCTGCGAGGCGGCGAAGTTGTCGATGAGCCTGGTGACCCGTTCGCGCTGCGCCTCGGTGGCCTGCAGCGCATGCCTGCCGTCGCAGCGGATGGAGCGTCTGCGGCCCTTGCGGTCGCTGCGCCGGTCGAGGAACGCGGGGCGGGTGCGCGCCTTCAGGGTGTCGAGCAGGTCCCTGACGAGCCCGCCGGCAGTGTCGCGCTCTATCCAGCGGGCCTTGCCCAGCACGAGCGCGCCCGCATAGGAGTCGAGGAAGGTCTTGCACAGGGCGTCCGCGTCGGCGGTGCTCTTGCACAGGCCCTCGCCCGCCACCAGGATGCTCGACAGGAAGCGCACCAGCTCCCATGTCACCGGCGCGAGCGCGGCTTCGTCGAAATCGTTGAGGTCGAAGTAGACGAGCCGGTTGTCGCCCTTGTAGCTGCCGAAGTTCTCCAGGTGCGCATCGCCGCACAGCCATGCCGCCGGCGCCTTGGAGAACAGCGCGCCGGCCGGCAGGCGGTCGTAGAACAGGTGGCAGGTGCCGCGCAGGAAGACGAAGGGGCTGGAACGCAGGTTGGCGTATTTCATCGCCAGCCTTTCGGGATCGCGCCCGGCGTTGAAGCTTCGGATGGTCTTGGCGGCGTTGGGCATGCGTTCGTCTTTCTTCCTCTTGCGCTGGTCGCGAGCGGCGGATTCTGGGGCTGCACGCCCACTCGAAGCTGACGAAGCCGAAGCCGAAGTCAGAGCAGCCCGGCCATCCTCTGCGCCGCCGCCTTCAGCGCATCGATGCGCCCGAGCGCGTCGTCCATCGACATGCGTGCCGTGGGCGCATGCACGGCCAGCGCGGCGCGCACCGCGCCGGCTGTATCGCGCACCGGCACGGCCACGGCCACGGCCACGAGACCGGCGATGAATTCCTCGCGGTCGCAGGAGTAGCCCTGCTTCGCGATCGCCTCGCATTCGGCGCGCAGCGCCGCGGCCTTGGTGATGGTGTTGGGCGTCATGCGCTCCAGCGGCAGCCCGTCGATGAACGCATCGCGCTCCTTGGCCTGCATCTGCGCCAGGAACAGTTTGCCACTGGCCGTGCAGTGCAGCGGCACGTGCGAGCCCACGTCGAGCGTCAGGCGCAGCGGCCATTGCGCCTCGACGCGGTCGAGGTAGAGCACCTGCGCACCGTCGAGGGTGGTGAGGTTGCAGGTCTCGCCGACCTGGCGCACCAGCGCCGACAGCACCTCGTGCCGCAGCCCCCGCACCACGCCGTGGTTCAGCGTGTCGAAGGCCAGCCGCCGCAGCGCGGGGCCGACGGTGAAGGAGCGCTCGTCGACGTCGCGGGCCAGGAAGCCGGTGGCCAGCAGCTGGGTGCAGATGCGGTGTGCCGTGCCCTTGGGCAGGCCGAGCTGCGCGGCCAGGTCGGCCAGCGTGAGGGCCCGGCCTTCACTGGCGAGCAGCGCCAGCAGGCGCAGGCTGCGCTCGGCGGAGGAACCGGAGAGGCCGGCGGACTCCGCTTCGTCCTGAATGGGGGCTGTGGCGGGAATCACTGCGGCGGATGCGCGCGTGGAACGTGGCATGCGGATGAACCTTGCGAAGGAAAGTCGGTGCGGAAATGGCTGGCCTTGGAGCAGGCCCGGCCGCAGAGATTGTTCCACCGACAGGCCCCCGCATTCCTGCGGCCTCGTTTCCGCCTGCCTGCCATGCAAAGCGACCTTGCTGCGGAATTACCCAAAAGGGATCGTGAGCAATATTTGCAAACAAATTCGAAGAATTTGTAATCAAAAAATATTGGCTGGCGGCCTCAAGAACCGCCATTCCCGACCGAAAAAGAAAAGCACGGAATTGGTGCCATCGCAAAGCGCGGAAATTCAAACGGCGCTTCTCGCTTATTCCGCTCCTGTTTTTCCTGAACCTGATACCGGACCCATGAAAACTCTTTCGACCCGGAAACTGCTCGCCGGGACTTTCACGATCCTCGCGCTGCTGGTGCTGCTCGTGAGCCTGCTGGCCCTGCGTTCGCTGAATGCCGCCGATCTTCGATTCTCCAGCTACGTCACCGGCATCGCGCACCGAAAGGCGCTGACCGCCGAGATCGGCATCGCAGCGAGCCGGCGGGCCATCGGCGTGCGGGAGATGGTGCTCGTGCACACGGGCGCAGATCGCGACCGGGCCAAGGCGATGGCGGTCGACAGCAACGAGAAACTGCAATCCACCTTGAAAGAGCTCAAGAAGGCGCTCGGCGCGGACAAAGACGTCACCGACCGTGAACGGGCCATCTTCGACAAGATGGAAAGGATAGAAAAAGAATACCTTCCGGTCGCCCTTTCGATCGTCGAACTCGCCGCCGCAGGAAAACGCGAGGAGGCGATCGAAAGAATGAACACGGCGTGCAGACCGTTGCTCCTGCAGCTCCTGCTCGCCTCGGTCGAATACGCCGACTACAACTCGGAAATTTCGCACAAGAGTGTCGAGGCTTCCGCGGAGGCCTATTCGCGGCAGCTGAAGTTGCTGCTCGCCCTGAGCTCCTTTGCAGTGATTGCCGCGGTGGCGCTCGGCGTCTTCATTTCGCGCCGTCTTTTCTCCGCGCTCGGCGGCGAGCCGGCCAGGCTCAGCGTGGCCGCCCACAAGGTCGCCGATGGCGACCTGAGCGAAATCGACGGCGCACACGAGGCGCCGCGGGGCAGCGTGCTGGCATCCATGGTCGCCATGCAGCGGCAGCTGACGAAGCTCATCGGCCAGGTCCGCTCCTGCGCCGACAACATCGCCGTCGCGAGCTCCGAGATCGCCCAGGGCAACGACGACCTGTCCCGCCGGACGGAGTCCGAAGCGTCTTCACTGCAGGAGACCGCCGCATCCATGGAGAAGCTCAACGCCGCGGTCCGGCGCAACGCCGCCAGCGCCACCGAGGCGAACAGGCTCGCCGACAGCGCGAGCAGCGTGGCGATGCGCGGCGGCGAGGTCGTCGTCCAGGTGGTGGAGACGATGAAGAGCATCAACGACAGCAGCAGGAGGATCGCCGACATCATCGGCGTGATCGACGGCATCGCGTTCCAGACCAACATCCTGGCGCTGAACGCCGCCGTGGAGGCCGCGCGCGCGGGGGAGAAGGGCCGGGGCTTCGCGGTCGTCGCCTCCGAAGTGCGCAGTCTCGCGGGCCGATCGGCCGATGCCGCGAAGGAGATCAAGGCCCTCATCGGCGCGAGCGTCGATCGCGTCGAGGCCGGCTCGGCGCTGGTCGACCGCGCGGGCGCCACCATGGCGGAGGTCGTCGATTCCATCAGGCGGGTCGCGAACATCGTCGGCGAGATCAGCACGGCCAGCTCGGAGCAAAGCGCCGGTGTCGCGCAGGTCAGCGCGGCGGTGATGCAGCTGGACCAGGCCACGCAGCAGAACGTCGCGCTGGTCGAGCAGAGCGCGGCCGCCGCCCAGAGCATGAACTTCCAGGTCGAGCAGCTGGCGCATGCGGTCTCGGCCTTCCGGGTCGGCGACCCGCGCCAGGGCGGGCGTCCGCGGCGGGCCGTGGAACCGGCGCTTCGACTCGCCGCCGAAAGCGGTCCGGCGTAAGACGGCACAAGCGCCAGGTAGTCCGCACCCGGGCCACCGACGTGCGGCATGCGGGTAAACGTTAAAAACGGAACATTGCGTTCCGAAAATCAATGGCCTAGGATCGGTTCGAAAGAGGGCGCTCGCCCTTCCAGAACCTCCCTGGGACCATTGCATGCCTGAAGAAGAGTTCGACTACATCGTCGTCGGCGCGGGCTCCGCCGGCTGCGTGCTCGCCGGCCGGCTCAGCGAAGACCCGGCCACGCGGGTGCTGCTGCTCGAGGCCGGCCCGGCGGACCGGTCGCTGTGGATCCACCTGCCCATCGGCTACGGCAAGACGATGTGGAGCCCCACCTACAACTGGCGCTTCGAGACCGACCCCGACCCGAACATGAACGGCCGGCGCATCTACTGGCCACGCGGAAAGACGCTGGGCGGCTCCAGTTCGATCAACGGCCTGATCTACATCCGCGGCCAGCGCGAGGACTACGACCACTGGGCCGCGCTCGGCAACCCCGGATGGAGCTATGACGAGGTGCTGCCCTACTTCATCCGCTCCGAAGGCAACCAGCGCGGCGGCGACGCCTTCCATGGCGGCGAGGGGCCGCTGAGGGTGTCGGACATCACGGCGAAGCACGAGCTGATCGAAGCCTTCATCGAGGGCGCCGGACAGACCGGCGTGCCGCGCACCGACGACTTCAACGGCGCCGAGCAGGAAGGCGCAGGCTACTACCAGCTGACCACGCACAGGGGCTGGCGCTGCAGCACCGCCAAGGCCTACCTGACGCCGGCGGTGAAGCGGCGGCCCAACCTGCGCATCGAGACCGAGGCCATGGCCGGGCGGCTGCTGTTCGACGGCACGCGCGCCGCCGGCGTCACCTACCGCCAGGGCGGGGAACTCAAGACCGCGCGCTGCCGCGGCGAGGTGCTGCTGTCGGCCGGCTCGCTGCAGTCGCCGCAGTTGCTGCAGCTCTCTGGCATCGGGCCGCGCGCGCTGCTCGACCGCTTCGGCATTCCGGTGCAGCACGAGCTGCCCGGCGTCGGCGAGAACCTGCAGGACCACCTGCAGATCCGCCTGGGCTACGAATGCAGCAAGCCCATCACCACCAACGACCAGCTCAACTCCTGGTTCGGACAGATGGGCATGGGCCTCGAATGGCTGCTGCACCGCACCGGCCCGCTGGCAGTGGGCATCAACCAGGGCGGCTGCTTCATGCGCGCGCTGAAGGATGCCGAAGGCCGGCCGGTGGCGGCCACGCCCGACATCCAGTTCCACGTCGCCACGCTCTCGGCCGACATGGCGGGCGGCAAGGTGCATCCGTACTCGGGCTTCACGATGTCGGTGTGCCAGTTGCGGCCCGAGTCGCGCGGCCACGTGCGCATCCGCTCGCTCGACGCGGCCGAGCCGCCCGAGATGCAGCCCAACTATCTTTCGACCGAACTCGACCGCGCGACCACCGTGGCCGGGGTGAAGGCCGCACGCGCGATCGCCGACTCGCCCGCGATGCGCCCCTACGTGAAGCGCGAGGTGAAGCCCGGCCCAGGCGCGGTGAGCGACGCCGACCTGCTGGAGTTCTGCCGCAACAACGGCGCCACCATCTTCCACCCCACCGGCACCTGCCGCATGGGCAGCGACGCTCTCGCCGTGGTCGATGCGCGCCTGCGCGTACACGGCGTGGCGGGGCTGCGCGTGATCGACTGCTCGGCGATGCCGACGCTGGTGTCGGGCAACACCAACGCACCCGCCGTGATGATGGCCGAGAAGGCCGTCGACCTGATCAGAGAGGACGCGAGAGCGGCAGCGGCCGCGCACTGAGTTCCCGTTTCGAACCCCACGGTCCGCAGAGACCGCCACGACAAACCTCATCGGAGACAGACATGAGTGCAAGCGACGAGAAAGCGATTCGCAGGGTGGTGGTTTCGGCCCTGGTAGGCGCCACCATCGAGTGGTACGACTTCTTCCTGTACGGCGTGGTGGCCGGCATCGTGTTCAACAAGCTCTACTTCCCGGGCAGCGACCCGGTGGTGTCGACCCTGCTGGCCTACACCACCTTCGCGGTGGGCTTCGTCACGCGGCCACTGGGCGGCGTGATCTTCGGCCACTTCGGCGACAAGATCGGCCGCAAGAGCATGCTCGTCATCACGCTGATGATCATGGGCGTGGCCACCTTCCTCATCGGGCTGGTGCCCACCTATGCGCAGATCGGCATCGCGGCGCCGCTGCTGCTGTTGCTGCTGCGTGTGGCGCAGGGCATAGGCCTGGGCGGCGAATGGGGCGGCGCGGTGCTCATGGCCTACGAATACGCGCCGAAGGAAAAGCGCGGCTTCTATGCCTCGCTGCCGCAGATCGGGCTGGCCATCGGCCTGTGCCTGGCCTCGGGCGTGGTGGCGCTGCTGTCGTGGCTGCTGACCGACGAGCAGTTCCTGTCGTGGGGCTGGCGCATCGCCTTCCTGATCTCCGGCGCGATGGTGATGGTGGGCATGTACATCCGCCTGCACGTGAAGGAGACGCCGGAGTTCGCGGCCGTGAAGGCCCGCAACGCCGAGCTGCGCATTCCGTTCATGGACATGATCCGGCGCTACCCCGGCAACGTGCTCAAGGGCATGGGCGCGCGCTACATCGACGGGGTGTTCTTCAACATCTTCGGCGTGTTCTCCATCAACTACCTGACGAGCACGATCAAGATCAACCGCACCGAGGCGCTGCTGGGCGTGATGGCCGCGGCGGTGGTGATGTGCTTCGCGATTCCCTTCTTCGGGCGCATGTCCGACCGGCTGGGGCGGCCGCGCGTGTACATGTGGGGTTCGCTCATCACGGCCGTCTCGGCGTTCCCGGGCTTCTGGCTCATGACGCACAGCGGCGGCAGCGTGCTGCTCATATGGCTGTCGATCATCGTGCCCTTCGGCATCCTGTATGCGTCGGTGTACGGGCCGGAGGCCGCGCTCTTCTGCGACCTGTTCGACGCCAAGGTGCGCTACACGGGCATCAGCTTCGTCTACCAGTTCTCGGGCATCTTCGCCTCGGGCATCACGCCGATCATCGCGACCGCGCTGCTGAAGTCGGGCGGCGGCGAGCCGTGGCAGATCTGCCTGTACGTTCTGTTCGCGGGCGTGGTGTCGGCGGTGTGCGCGTGGATGATCGGGCGCAGTGCGTCGTCCGCGGATGCGCCGGTACCGGCGCATCCGCGGACGACGCGCTGAGGGCCCTCCGGCGCCGCCTCAAGGCGCCCCGGCGTCCATGCCGAGCGCGCGCATCACGGCCGCGGTGCGCGTCTCCACGCCCAGCTTCACGTACACGTGCTCCAGGTGCTTGTGCACCGTGCGCGGGCTGATCTGGAGCAAGGCGGCGATCTCCGCGTCGGTCTTGCCGCGCGAGAGCCAGCGCATGACCTCGCCTTCGCGCGGCGTGAGCACCGGCGGCAAGGCGGGCCGCGCCGGCTCCTCCGCCCGGCAGGCCAGCCGATACAGCAGGGCCACCGCCACCGCGTGCTCCAGCCCTGCGCGGCGGTAGTGCTCGGCCTGCATCGAGGCGCGGCGGAACTCGCGCTTGCGGGGTGCCTTGGCCGCGTTGCGGCGGATCGCATGCACGCCGTGATGCCGCACGAGCGGCTGCCCGGATTCCAGCTGCTCCAGCAGGCGAAGTGCGCTCGCGCAATCGCCGCGCGTGAGATGCGTCATGGCGTGCCCCTTGTCTCGCTTTCTTCTTCGTGCCGCATACGCATTGCTGCGTATGGCGCCTGCATGCACCGGGGCGGAGGATGTCGCGCTGTCCCCGTGCCGCGAAACCAGTATAGGCAGGCAGGGGACGCGCGAGCCGTCCGCCGGCGAAGGGGAAACACATGGCTATCGACGAAACAAGGCTTAACGCGTTCATGGGTAACTTCGTCCATGACATCGGCGCCGTGATGCACGCCGCGACCATCGTCGTGGGCGATCAGCTCGGCCTGTACAAGGAAATGGCGAAGGGCCCGGGCACGGTGGAAGAACTGGCCCGGCGCACCGAGACCGATCCGCGCTACCTGCGCGAATGGCTCTCGGCGCAGGCCGCGAGCGGCTATGTCGAGTACGACCCGAAGGGCGAAGTTTTCTCGCTCTCCGAAGAGCAGGCCTTCGCGCTCGCCGAGGAAGGCAGCCCGGCCTTCGTGCCCGGCGCCTTCCAGATCGCGGTGGCGCAGTTCAAGGCCGTGCCCAAGATGGTCCAGGCCATGCGCACGGGCCTGGGCATCGGCTGGCACGAGCACGACCCCGCCCTGTTCCACGGCACCGAGCGCTTCTTCAGGCCGGGCTATGCGGCCAACCTCGTGAGCCAGTGGATACCGGCCCTCGAAGGGGTCGCCGCCGCACTCGAACGGGGCGCGCGCGTGGCCGACGTGGGCTGCGGGCATGGCGCCTCTACGCTGCTGATGGCGCAGGCCTATCCAGCGTCGAGCTTCGTCGGCTTCGACTATCACGCGCCGTCGATCGAGCGCGCACGCGAGACGGCGCGCAAGGCCGGCATCGACGATCCGAAGCGGCTGAGCTTCGAGGTCGCGAGCGCGAAGGACTTTCCGGGCAGGGACTACGACCTCGTCGCCTTCTTCGACTGCCTGCACGACATGGGCGACCCGGTGGGCGCGGCGGCGCACGTGCGCGCCAGCCTCAGCCCGCAGGGCACCTGGATGCTGGTGGAGCCCTTCGCCAACGACCGGCTGGAGGACAACATGAACCCGGTGGGGCGCGTGTTCTATTCGGCCTCCAACTTCATCTGCACGCCCGCCTCGCGCTCGCAGGAAGTGGGCCTGTGCCTGGGCGCGCAGGCCGGCGAGGCGCGGCTTCGCGACGTGGCGGCCAAGGGCGGCTTCACGCACTTCCGCCGCGCCAGCGAGACGCCCTTCAACCTGATCTTCGAAGCACGTCCGTGAGGACATATTCAAGGAGTCGCCATGCCACGCCAATACATCGACTGCCGCGAGTACCCGAGCACGACGAACTGCAGCGTCGCGCTTTGCGCCGACAGCGAGAGTGAACTGCTCGATGCCGCGGTGCAGCACGCCGTGACCGTTCACGGCCACACAGACTCGCCCGAGCTGCGCAAGCAGCTTGCGAGCCTGTTCAAGAACGGCACGCCGCCGCTGCAGGCGCCGGCCGTTCAGAAGATGCCTGCCTGACGCCGCTTCGCCCGCCCGGGGCATCGACGCTGCTGCAGTGCACGGCAGCGATGAATACCTTCGAATGAACGCAGGCCAGCGCCCGCGATGAAAGCATCGCGCGCCGGTCGAACACCCCCTTGCCCGCCAAGCGCGCTTTGCAAAGTCGCGCTATGGTTCGCTCCACCCACGGCGAACTGGAGAAAAGGCAAGGCCCATGATCGACATCAACATCAACGGCCAGTCCGTTGCCATCGACGCACCCGACGACATGCCCCTGCTCTGGGCACTGCGCGACATCGTCGGACTCACAGGCACCAAGTTCGGCTGCGGCATCGCCCAGTGCGGCGCCTGCACCGTGCACCTCGACGGCCAGCCCGTGCGATCGTGCGTGCTGCCGGTGGGCGCTATCGGCAAGAAGGCGGTCACCACCATCGAGGCGATCGAGCAGACGCCGGCCGGCAAGAGCATCCAGAAGGCCTGGCTCGACGTCGACGTGGTGCAGTGCGGCTACTGCCAGTCGGGCCAGATCATGTCGGCCGCCGCGCTGATACAGCGCACGCCCAACCCGAGCGACGCCGACATCGACCTGGCCATGTCGGGCAACGTCTGCCGGTGCTGCACCTACTCGCGCATCCGCGCGGCCATCAAGCAGGCCGCCACGGGCAAGGCCGAGGTGATGCAGTCGGTGGCGGTGATGCCGGCAAGGAGCGCATCATGAAGACCCTCGACCGTCCCGCCAGCGGCATCGGCATCGGAGGCATCAGCCGCCGCGCGGCCCTGCAGGCCGGCGGCCTCGCGCTGGCCTTCACGTGGCTGGGCACGGGCAAGGCCTTCGCCGCCATCAACCCGAGGCAGCAGCCGGGCGACGCGGCAGCAGCGCTCGCCGACGGCAACCCGGCCTTCGCGCCGAATGCCTTCATCCGCATCGATGCCGACGGCGGCGTGCGCCTGGTGATGCCGATGGCCGAGATGGGCCAGGCGATCTACACCGGCTCGGCGATGCTGCTGGCCGAGGAGCTCGGCGTCGATCTCGACCAGGTGCGCGTGGAGCACTCGCCGGCGAACGAGGCGCTCTACGGCATGCCGCTGCTCGGCGGCCAGATCACCGGCGGCTCGACCAGCACGCGCGGCACCTTCGGCGTGCTGCGCGAGGCCGGCGCCGTGGCGCGCACCCTGCTGGTGAGTGCCGCCGCGGCGCAATGGAAGGTCGACCCGGCGAGCTGCACCGTGGAGCGCGGCGTGGTGAGCCATGCGGCCTCGGGCCGGCAGCTCGGCTTCGGCGCGCTGGCCGGCGCCGCCGCAAAGCTGCCGATGCCGGCCAAGGTGGCGCTGAAGGAGCCGAAGGACTTCCGGCTCATCGGCCAGCCGCTGCGGCGCGTCGACTCGGCGGGCAAGGTCAACGGCACCGCGCAGTTCGGCATCGACGTGCGCGTGCCCGGCATGAAGGTGGCGACGGTCAGGGCGAGCCCCACGCTGGGCGGCGTGCTGGCCTCGGTGGACGACAAGGCCGCGCGCGCCATCCCCGGCGTGATCGACGTTCTTCGCATCAAGGACGCGGTGGCCGTGGTGGGCGAGCATTTCTGGGCCGCGAAGCGCGGCCTCGAGGCGCTGAAGCTGAAGTGGACGCCAGGGCGCAACGCCACGCTCACCACGCAGCAGCTGCGCGCGGCGCTGGCCGATGCGCTCGCGAAGGACAAGGCCATCGTCGGCAAGGAAACCGGCAAGCGGCCCGAAGGCACGCTGGTGCAGGCCACCTACGACCTGCCGATGCTGGCGCACGCGACCATGGAGCCGCTCAACACCACGGTGCACGTGCGGCCCGACGGCTGCGACGTCTGGGTGGGCACGCAGGTGCCGGCGCGCTGCGTGGGCGTGGCCGCGAAGATCACCGGCCTGGCCGAAGACAAGGTGGTGCTGCACAACCAGTACCTGGGCGGCGGCTTCGGCCGCCGGCTGGAAACCGATTCGGTCGAGCAGGCCGTGGCCTTCGCAAAGCAGGTGCCCTACCCGCTCAAGGTGGTGTGGACACGCGAGGAAGACATCCGCCACGACATCGTGCGCCCCATGTACCACGACGAAATCTCGGCCGTGGTCGACGGCGAAGGCCGCATCCAGTGGTTCGGCGACCGCATCTCGGGCGGCACGGTGCTGGGCCGCTGGGCACCCGCCTTCATGGGCAAGGACGGCATGGACGGCGACCTCATCGAATGCGTGGCCGAGCCCTGCTACGACCTGCCGAACCTCAAGGTCGAATGGGTGCGGCACGACATGCCGGCTGGCCTGAACGTCGGCTGGTGGCGCGGCGTGGGCCCCACGCACAACCTCTTCGTGATGGAGAGCTTCATCGACGAACTCGCGCAACGCGCGAAAAAAGACCCGGTCGCCTACCGCCGCGCGATGCTGCAGAAGAACCCGCGCACGCTCGCGGTGCTCGACCTCGCGGCCAGCAGGATCGGCTGGGGCCAGGGCTCGCTGCCCGCGCGCGTGGGGCGCGGCGTGGCCGTGGGCGATGCCTTCGGCAGCCGCGTGTGCGCCATCATCGAGGCCGAAGTCTCGCCGCAGGGCGAGGTGCGCATGCGGCGCGCGGTGGTCGCGGTGGACTGCGGCATCGCAGTGAACGCGAGCTCCATCGAGGCGCAGATCCAGGGCGGGCTGCTGTTCGGGCTGAGCGCGGCTCTCTACAACGAGATCACGCTGCGCGACGGTGCCATCGAGCAGAGCAACTTCCACGACTACCGGACGCTGCGCATCAACGAAGCGCCGGCCATCGAGGTGCATTTGGTGAAGAGTGCCGAAGCCCCGGGCGGACTCGGCGAAGTCGGCACGGCCATCGCGGCACCGGCGCTGGCCAACGCGATCTTCGCCGCGACCGGCGTGCGACTGCGCGCGCTGCCGGTGAACCGTGCGCTGCTGGCGCAGGACAAGGAGGCGCTGAAGAAGAAGGTCGCCGATGCAGGGCCCGGCAAGGGATTCGACGAAGGGAGGTCGGCATGAAGCGGTTCTTCAAGACCCTGGCGGTGCTGGTCGTCGTCGGCGCCGCGCTCTACTTCTTCCTGAACCGCACCGACGGCTCCGCGGGCGAGGCGCCCGTGCTGGCCGGCGCACCCAGCAATGCAGCGCTGCTCGTGCGCGGCGAGTACCTCACCAAGGCCGCCGACTGCATCGCCTGCCACACGGTGCCCGGCGGCAAGGGCGAGCCCTTCGCAGGCGGCCTGCCCTTCGTGCTGCCCTTCGGCACGATCTACTCGTCGAACATCACCGCGGACCCCGAGACCGGCATCGGCAAGTGGAGCGACGACCAGTTCGTGCGCGCGCTGCACGACGGCGTGCGCGCCGACGGCAAGCGCCTGTACCCGGCCTTCCCGTACACCTCGTACACCGCGCTGAGCCGAAGCGACGTGCTCGCGATCAAGGCCTACCTGTTCAGCCTGCCCAAGGTGAACCAGCCGAACCGGGAGCCCGACCTCGGCTTCCCGTTCAACCAGCGCTGGGCCATGGGCTTCTGGAACGCGGCCTTCTTCAAGAGCGCCCGCTTCGAAGCCGACGCGTCGAAGCCGCTCGCGTGGAACCAGGGCAAGTACCTCGCCACCGCGCTGGGCCACTGCGCCGAATGCCACACGCCGCGCAACTTCGCCTTCGCGATGGACAAGGGCAACGAGCTCGCGGGCGAATCCATCCAGGGATGGCGCGCCTACAACATCACCTCCGACGCGAAGAACGGCATCGGCGCCTGGAGCGACGCCGAGATCGCCGCCTACCTCACGACCGGCCATGCCGAGGGACGCGGCTCGGCGTCGGGGCCGATGGGCGAGGCGGTGGAGCACAGCCTGCAGTACCTGAAGCCGGAAGACGCCTCGGCGCTCGTGAGCTACCTGCGCACGGTGCCAGCGAAAAGTGGAAAGAACCCGATCGAGATCGACGCGAAGGCGCCATGGGCGCTTGCAGCGAATGCCTCAGCGCCGGCCGCCAACACGGCCGAGGGCCACGAGCAGGGGCTCAGGCTCTTCGCTGCCGCCTGCGCGAGCTGCCACCAGTGGAACGGCAAGGGCCAGCAGACCGCCGACGCATCGCTGCTGGGAACGCGCGGCGTGAACGACCCCGACGGCTCCAACGTGACGCAGATGATCCTGCAGGGCGTGCGCATGCACGTGCACGACAGGGAGATCTACATGCCGGCCTTCGGCAAGGCCTACACCGACGCCGAGGTCGCGGCGCTGGCCAACTACGTCATCGCGCAGTTCGGCAACAAGCAGGCCGCGATCACGCCGGAGTTCGTCGCGAAGCAGCGCGCGCTGGGGCCGAGCCCCTGACCTGGGCGGCTGGTCACGGGGTTTCGCCGCATCTACACTGCGGCCATGAAGAGAACAGGGGAAGCACAGCGTGGACTGCAGCCCGTGGTGGAGCTGCGCAAGGATGCCTCGTCGTACGCCTACTCCGTTCGCGCGCCCCGCTCCAGGGGCGTGATACCTCCCAGTTCGTACCGCAACGGCGGCTTCGCCACGCTGGCCGATTGCCTCGGCGACGTGGCGCGTGCGCTGGGAGGCAACTTCTCGCGCATCTACGTGCGGCTCGACGGTCTCTGCGTCGGCGAGCGCGACCTTGTCGAGCTGCGGCTGGAGCCGCAGAAGGTCGCCTCCGAACTGAAGGCCGAGCTCAAAGCCGAACTGAAGGCCAAGGCCTCCTGCGCGGTCAGGGCCGAGAGCGTGTCTGAGCCCGGCGAAGGCTGATCGCGATCACCAGCCCCGCAGCCGCCGCGCCCGCTCCGGCCAGGAACACGCCGCCATACCCCGCCCTGTCGGCCAGCAGCCCGGCCAGCGGACCCGTCAGCCCGTAGGCGACGTCCTGGAACGCGGAGAAGCCGCCCAGCGCCGTGCCGCGCAGATGCGGCTGCACCAGCTGCACGACCTCGCGCCCCATGGAAGGGAAGATCATCGAGCAGCCGAGGCCCGTGAGGAACGCGCCGACGAGGGCGAGCACAGGATCGGAAGCGCTCCAGATCAGCGCCTGCCCCACGGTCTCCACGGCCAGCGAGCCGATGGCCACGGGCAGCCCGCCCACGCTGTCCGGCAGATGCCCGAAGAGCACCCGCACCAGCACGAAGCCGCCGCCGAAGGCCGTCAGGCCCAGCCCGGCGAAGCGCCAGTGCTGGTCGAGGAAGTGCAGCGTGAAGAACGCGCCGATCGCCGCGAAGCCGATGCCCTGCAGGCACACGATGGTGCCGTGCGGCCAGACCTGACCGATCACGCGCCAGAACGGCGGGCGCTCGGCACCGGGGTGCGCTGGCACCCCGGCCAGCCGCCAGATTGCCAGCATGCCGAGGCAGGGCAGGATCACGCCGACGCTCATGACCCCGGCGTACCCGAAGCGCTGCTGCAGCACGAGCCCGATCGGCCCGCCGACCGCCAGCGCGCCGTAGATGGCGGCGCCGACCAGAGCCAGCACCTTGCCCGAGCGCGCCGGCCCGACGAGCCCGATGCCCCAGCCGATGATGCCGACGCCGACCAGGCTTTCGCCGAGGCCGACCAGCAGCCGCCCCGCGAGCAGCACCAGGTAGGCCGTCCAGGGCGACGGCGCCAGCAGGCCCGCGAGCAGCGAGACCAGCGCCCCGCTCACGTAGAAGACCAGCCCGCGCGCCACGGCGGACTTGGCCCCGGCGCGGTCGGACTGCGTGCCGGCATACGCCCGGCTCAGCACGGTCGAGAGAAAGGCGATGCCCACGCCGAGCCCCGCCCACACGTTGCCCAGCCCGAGCTGCCCCGTCACGAAGATCGGCACGACCGGCAAGGACATGCCCACGCAGAGATAGGAGATGAAGAGGATGGCCGTCAGCAGCAGCAGGCGGCCCTGTGCGGGGTCGCGCGTCGATGCCGAAGGTGGTGGTGAGGATGAAGTCGCAGATGGTGTCGATGGGATGCTCATGGTGTCGTCCGGGTTGGATGTGTTCTCCCGGCCGGTCGGAGCGCGCACGCGGACGCACCCAGACCGGCAAGGATCGTGGAGTGCGTTGGTTGACGTCAGACGCTAACGGCCAGTGCGACTGGCACTGCGGACGCCGCGGCGTCCGCGTGGGGTTCAATGCGCGGGCAGGCTCATCCGAGGCGCATCGACAACTCGACGTCCTCGCCGAAGGGCGTGGACAGGTAGCCCGAGGCGGGCGAGCGCACGTGCGCCAGGTACTCGGGGCTGTGGTCGGCGTTGTCGGCGACGACGAAGGCGCCCGGCCGCAGGCGGCTTTCGACCAGCGCGAGGATCTCGGGGTAGAGCGCCTTCGCACCGTCGAGCAGCAGCAGGTCGATCGAGTCGGGCAGGCCGGCGGCGAGCGTCTGCAGCGCGTCGCCCTCGCGGATCTCGACCAGGTCGGCCAGCCCGCCGGCTTCGAGGTTGCGGCGCGCGCGCGCCACCTTGGAGGGCTCGAACTCGGTGGTGACGACCCGGCCGCCGCCGTTGTCGCGCAGGGCCGCGGCGAGGTGCAGCGTCGAGATGCCGAAGGAGGTGCCGAACTCGACGATGTTCCGGGCGGCGCCGCTGCGCGCGAGCATGTAGAGCAGCAGGCCGGTCTCGCGCGAGACCGGCAGCGCAACGTCCTTGAGCCGCGCGTAGAGATCGAGGTAGCCGGTCTTGCTGCGCATCAGCTGTGTGCGGTCTTCGTCGGAGAGGCCGGCGATAGCGGCGCTCGTCGCGGGCGATGCCTCGGCGGCCTCCTGGAACAGGCGCTCCAGCAGGGGCGCCAAGGGCTTGTCGGTGAGGGTTGTCACAGGATTCTTCGTGTTGGAGTGAAGGTGCGCTCATAATATGAAGGAACATTCACATTTCCTATTCGCGTTGCGAACCACGCCCATGGCCGACCGCAAAAGCTCGCCGATCTCCTCTAGAAGAAAGCCCAAGCAGGCCCGCTCGAACGACCTCGTCGCGGCCATCCTCGAGGCGGCCCTTCAGGTTCTGGAGAAGGAAGGCGCGCAGCGCTTCACCACCACGCGCGTGGCCGAGCGGGCCGGCGTGAGCGTCGGATCGGTCTACCAGTACTTCCCGAACAAGGCGTCGATCCTCTTCCGGCTGCAGAGCGACGAGTGGAAGCAGACGAGCGAGATGCTCGGCGGCATCCTCGAGGACACGCAGCGCCCGCCGCTGGAGCGGCTGCGCATGCTGGTGCATGCCTTCGTGCGCTCGGAGTGCGAGGAAGCCGGAATGCGCGTGGCGCTCAGCGACGCCGCCCCGCTCTACCGGGACGCCCCCGAGGCGCACGAGGCACGCGCCGCCGGCGACCGCGTCATGAAGGCCTTCATGCGCGAAGCCCTGCCCCACGCCGTCGAGGCCACGCGCGCAATCGCCGCCGACCTGATCACGACCACGTTCAGCGCGGTCGGCAAGCAGTTCTCGGAGAGTCCGCGCACCGACGCCGAGATCGCCGCGTATTCGGACGCCATGGCCGACATGTTCTGCGCCTACCTCCGCAGCCTCGGGCACGGGCAGGAGCAAGCGCTGCAGCCGCAGCAGAAGCGCGGGGAGGCTGGAAAGCGCCCTCGCCGCCCGGCGAGCCGCTAGCTTCTTTGTATTTCGTGCGAAACATTGCTTACCTCTTGACGCAGTTCAGGGGATATCCGCGCCACGCGGCTTATCGCCCGTAGCCCGCTGGGCCGCAACCGCCGCTGCGGCCACGCAGCGTTATCGCGCTTCGGGCATCCGACAGGGTCCGCCTAGGTACCCGCTTCCGGGCATATCGCCGGTCGCAACGCGTACTTACATTTTTGACTTGCAAATCGAAAACGACGGCATGTGCAGGCGGTGGACAGACACGCGCCCGCACGCGGGAGCCTGCCCGTTCAGGCGAGGAACGAACGAACAAATTGGTAAGCCATGAACAAGGTTTTTCGGACCCTTTGGAATCCAGCCCGCGGCACCTGGGTCGCCGCACCCGAAACCTCGCGCGGCCACGCGCGCTCCGCCAGGTCGGCTGAGCCGCGAACCTGCCACCTCGCCCTGGCGCCTGCCCTCGCTGCGCTGATGCTGGGTGCGGGCCCGGCACTGGCCGCAGGCGGCGCCGGCGGCCAGCCCACCAACGACACCTCGCTGCACGCCGGATCGGGCGGCGCCGACGGCAGCGGCGGCAGCGGCGGACTCAACGACACCACGGTGAACGCGAACGGAGGCGCCGGCGGATCGTCGACCAGCGCGGGCCCGACGGCCGGCTCCGCCGCCAGCACCGGCACCTTCGCCGGCGCCACCGCCGGCACGGGCGGCGCGGCTGGAGCCGGCAGCAACACCGTCAGCCCCGGCGTTCTGCAGGGCGACAACGGCGCGGCCGGCCAGTCGCAGACGGGCGACATGAGCAACGGCAACGGCTACGGCGGTGGCGGCGGCGGCGGCTTCCAGGGCGCGACCATCGGCAGCGGCGTCGGCTCTTCTTCCAACAGCTACACGGGCGGCGCCGGCGGCGCAGGCGGCAACGGCTACTGGGCGGCAGGCGGCGGCGGCGCAGGGGGCTACGGCTCCATCCTCCTCGGGCCGACCGGCAGCTACACGGCCACCGGCAGTTCGACCGGCGGCGCAGGCGGCAAGGGCGGCGACGCCTTCTCCCAAGGCGGTGGTGGCGGCGCCGGTGGCGGCGGCTTCCTCCTGAACGCGACCACGCCGGGCCTCGGCTTCACCAACGCCGGCGCCATCAGCGGCGGCGCCGGCGGCGCGGGCGGCTCCGAGCTGCTGCCGGCCCGCAGCAATGCGTCGGGCGGCGGCGGCGGTGCGGGCGGCATCGGCATCACGCTGACTGGCAGCGCGCTGACTGTGACCAATTCGGGCGCGGTCTCCGGTGGCGCAGGGGGCGCGGGCGGTGCCGGCGGCGGCGGGGTCGGCGGCACCGGTGCACCCGGCGCGGGCGGCGACGGCGGCATCGGCCTGCGCGCGTCGGGCAGCAGCACCACGCTCGGCAACAGCGGCTCCATCACCGGCGGCAACGGCGGCGTCGGCGGCACCAACAGCAACGGCGGCGCGCGCGGCGCCAACGGCGCGGGCGGGGTGGGCGTGCTGGGCGCCAACCTCGGCATCGTCAACAGCGGCAGCATCACCGGCGGCCTGGGCGGCGACGGCGTCACCCGCGCGGCCGCGGTGGAGTTCACCGGCGGCAGCAACAGCCTGACGCTGAACGCCGGCGCGGCGCTGACGGGCGCCGTCGCCATCGACAGCGGCGCCACCGCCAGCATCGTCGCGGGCGCCAACGGCCTGAGCCTGAGCAGCCCGCTGCTGCTGGGCGGCACCGGCACCATCGACACCAACGGCCACGACATGGGCTGGTCGGGCCCCATCTCCGGAGCTGCCGGCCTGGTGAAGAGCGGCGCGGGCACGCTGACGCTGTCGGGCGCCAACGTCTACACCGGTCCCACCAGCATCAACGCCGGCACGCTGCGCGCCGGCGCGGCCGGTGCGCTCAGCAGCGCCAGCGCGTTCACCGTGGGCTCCGGCGCCACGCTCGACCTCGCCGGCAACAGCCAGACCGTCGCGTCGATGGCCAACAGCGGCACCGTGTCGCTGGTCGGCTCCGCACCGGGCACCACGCTGACCGTCACCGGCCCCTGGGTCGGCAATGGCGGCACGCTGCGCCTGGGCACGGCCCTCGGCAACAGCAGCAGCGCGACCGACAGGCTCGTGCTCAGCGGCAGCACCGCCATCGCCAGCGGCACGACCAACGTGCAGATCACCAACCTCGGCGGCCTGGGCGCGCTGACCACCGGCAACGGCATCGAGGTCATCAGCGCGATCAACGGGGCCACCACCACCGCGCAGACAACGAAGAGCGCCTTCGCGCTGGCAGGAGGCCACGTCGATGCCGGCGCCTACGAATACCGGCTCTACGCAGCCGACGCGAGCGGTGCGGGCGAGAACTGGTACCTGCGCTCCAGCGCGGTCGTCACGCCACCGGCCAACGGCGGCGGAAGCGGTAGCGGAGGCAGTGGAGGCAATGGCGGCGCTGGCAGCAGCGGCGGCAGCACAGGAGGCGGCGGCGGCATCTCCGTCCCCACCTACCGCGCCGAAGTACCGCTGTACGCCGCGCTGCCCGAGCAGTTCCGCCAGGCCAACCTGACGATGCTCGGCAGCATGCGCCAGCGGCTGGGCGACGACGGCCCGCAACCCGGCAACGATGCCGGTCCCGCCATGCCCGACCAGGGCTACCGCCAGGCCTGGGCGCGCATCATCAGCACCGACCGCAGCATCAGCCAGGGCGGCACCGTGAGCCCCACCAGCAAGGGTCGCCTCTCGGGCTTCCAGGCAGGCACCGACCTCTGGGCCGACGCCCACTGGCGCGCGGGCGTCTACGTCGGCGAGCTCAACGGCGACATGAGCGTGAGCGGCTTCGCACGCGGCATCGTCAACTACGCGGCCGGCACCAACGACCTGCGCAGCCAGTACCTGGGCGCCTATGCCACCTGGAAGAACGACAGCGGCCTGTACGTCGACGGCGTGCTGCAGGCCGGACGCCACCGCTACACGGCGTCGCCCACGCTGGGCTTCTCCAGCACGGGCAAGGGCAGCAGCCTGCTGGCCTCCATCGAGGTGGGCCAGGCGTTCGCCATCGCGCCGGGCTGGACCATCGAGCCGCAGCTGCAGCTGGTGCACCAGCGCATCAGTCTGGACGATACCGGCATCGCCGCCGCACTGGTGCAGCAGCACAGCCACAGCGGCTGGCTCGCACGCGCGGGCGTGCGGGTGAAGGGCGAGATCGCCACCTCCGCCGGCCTGCTGCAGCCCTACGTGCGATTCAACGTCTACCGCAGCGGCAGCGGCACCGACATCAGCCGCTTCGTCGGTCCGTCGGCATACACCGACATCGCCACGCGCACCGGCGGCACGAGCACGGAGCTGGCGGCGGGCGCCACGCTGCAGCTCACGCAGAACGCGAGCCTGTATGCGGAGCTCGGCAAGACCTGGGCCTCGGGCGGCGCCGTGCGCACGAGGAGCAACGGCATCGAAGGGAGCGTGGGCGTGAAGATCCGCTGGTGACGGCTGCCACCAAGCGAGGCTGCTAGCTAGCGCCTGCCGCCTTCCGCGCGGACCGTGTCGACCACCGAAAGCACCGCCTCGGTCACCGCCGCAGGATCGTCGAACTGGATGTCGTGGCTGGACTTCGGCAGCGACAGGTGCCTGCCGCGCGAAGACCACGCAGCCTCCTCGACGTGAAGCTGCCGCCAGATGGCGAGCACCTCGCGGCCCTGCTCGGGCGTGATCTTCATTCCGCGAAGCTCTTCTTGCGTGTACGGCGCCATCGCGGTGAGCACCACCAGCGGACGGCTGCCCAGGTCGCGGAAGGCGCCGGCCTCGGCGAGCATCGCGTCGGTCGCGTCGCCCTCCGCCATCTGGGTGACCATGGATTTCGGTGCGTAGGCCCGTATCGCCTGCGCATCGTGCTCGCTCTGGTTCAGCGCCCTGGGCAGCAGCCTCGGCGCCATCGCCCTCAGCAGGCCGCTCCAGGAAAGCGACACCGCGATGCGCGAGCGCAGCGAGCGGGTCTCCTTCATGTAAGCCGCGACGCGCGCCACCTGGTCGGGGTGCGACGGGTCCACCAGCACCAGCCCCGCCACCTCATTGCCGAAGCGATGCGTGAAGGTCGTCGCGAAGAGGCCACCGAGCGACTGGCCCACGAGCACGAAGGGTCCGCGCTCGCCCGCACGGGTGAGCGCCTCGTGTAGATCGCTCGCCACCTGCCTCGCGCTGATCGGCGCATTCGACGGGTCGCTCCACATCAGCCCGGCGCGGCTGTAGGCGCACGCGCGCGTGCGCGCCGCCACGGCCGGCTGCACCGCCGACCAGCTCAGCGAGCCATCGACGCTCAGCCCGGCCTCGAACACGACGGTGGGCGAGCCGGAGCCGCGGCAGTCGAGCTGGATCCGGCGCCCGCCGCCGACGTCGACCATCGTTCCCGGCGCGGGAAAGTCGCGCTGCGCCCGGTAGCGGCCGAGCTGCTCGTACGCCACGCCCGCAAGGACGACCAGCGCGAGACATGCCGTGCTCCAGAGGACGATGCGCATCGCTGCCGCGGAAGATCTGTTGGACGAAGGCTTCACTACGGCAATCGTGCCACCGCCGGGCCGCCAGGGCCACCGGCTAGGGTTTCAGGGGAGCGGCGCGCACCGGTCCCGGCACGAATGCATTGGTGCGCTCGATGTAGTCGCGATAGGCCGGCCGGCGCTCGCCGATGTCGCTTTCGAGCATGCGCACGCCCGAGACCTTCAGCAGCAGCCAGGTCATGAGCAGCGGCGACACGATGCTCCACGCCCCGCTCCACCCTGCGCCGCCGATGGCCATGAGCCAGATGCCCCACCACACGCAGGCCTCGCCGAAGTAGTTGGGGTGGCGCGTGTAGCGCCACAGGCCGCGGTCCATCACCTGGCCCCGGTTCGCGGGGTCGGCCTTGAAGCGCGCCATCTGCGCGTCGCCCACGGCCTCGAAGACGAAGCCGAACAGCCCCAGCGCTGCACCGAGCGCATCGAGCAGGCCCAGCGGCCGTTCGGCCGCCATGCCCGGCAGGAAAGGCGCCGACACGATCCAGGCGAGCACCGCCTGCAGCGCGAACACCAGGTACAGGCTCTTGAAACCGAAGTTGGGCTGGTTGCGCGCGCGGATCGCCTGGTAGCGGCGGTCTTCGCCGTGGCCCCAGTTGCGCCAGGTGATGTAGATGCAAAGCCGAAGCGCCCACGCGCTGCCGATCAGCGCCATGCACAACCCGCGCGCGGTCTGCGGCGCCGGCAGCAGCGCGAGGTACACGAGACCCGCGCCCGCGATCAGGATCGCCCATACGCGGTCGACGAGGCTCGCATCGTGCCGCACGAGGCTCACGGCCCAGGTGGCCAGCGCGAGCGAGGCGGTCCAGGCAAGGCCCGCGAGCGCGACGGCGGTGAGGCTGCCGGTCATGCGCGGTCCGACGCCTCGATGCAGTCGGCCAGATCCTGCCGCCGCTCGGCGCTGCGGCCCTGACGCAACCCACGGGCGCCCTGGCGGACCATGTCGTGGGCGGATGCGATGTCCTTCGGCATATGCGTTTCTTTTTTCCTCGTCGGGCATGCGCCGGATGGCGCGCTCCCATCGCATGCGATACGCGCCAGCCCGGTTTTTGGATCATGCCCGCCTGAGCTAAAGTCGGCCACCACCCGGCGCCTCGACCGGCTGCATCCCTCCTCTGCCCGCAAGACATGCGCGACTTCCTCTACTACTCGCTGATGCTGCTTCTCGGATTCGCCTGGTACAGGTTCGGACAGAAGCTGCTGCGCAAGGGGCTGCGCGACGAGAACGACGAGCTCACCAAGGGAATCGTCGGCCCGGTGGGCTTCCTGATGGCGGGCGGCATCTCCTGCTACCTCCTCTTCTACATGCTGCGCGCACTGGTCCGCCGCGAAGTGCCATGCGTGGGCAAGGCCTGCTCGGGACAGATCTACACGCTCGCGGCCAACCCCGGCGAGTTCTGGGCCAACGTGTTCTTCATTGCGTGGATGTTGGCGGCGCTGGTGTACGCGCTGTATGTGACGCTCAGGATCTGGTTCAGGGCCTGATCGTCCCAACGTCCGCACAGCAAGAAAGGCCGCTATCGGCCAGGTTCGACCGCAACGGCGGCAGGGGTCGTTGCGAAGCCGCTGTCGATCGCTGTAGATCGCGGCGCAAGCTGCACAAGGAAGACGAGATCACCATGCCCCATCCAAGCCTTCCCGAAGACATTCCCGGCGCCTTCCAGGCCGCATGGAACGCCCACGACATGCAGGCCCTCGGCGCGCTGTTCCACGCGGACGCGACCTTCGTGAACCGCTTCGGGCACTACGTGCGCGGCGTCGAGGAGATCGTCGCCATGCACGCCCCCATCCACGCGAGCATCTACAGCGATTCGACGCTGGAGAACGAGTTGATCGACGTCGTGGCCCTGGGCGAAGACGCGGCGGTCACGCACTTCTGGAGCCGCCTCGCTGCCGGCGCGGCGCATCCGGCAGGGCCGCACGTCGTCGATACGCTGATCCTTGCCGTGCTGACGCGCCAGGCGGGCGCGTGGAGGATCAAGGCGCTGGAGAACGTGACGCTGACCGATCCCCGCACCGGAAAGACGGTGCTGCGGGACCGCGGCGCTCGATGAGCCGGAGCGCGCAGCCGCTCAGGCCGCGGCCATTTCGCGGCTGCCCGCGCCGGCGACCGCATAGCGCTTCCGCTTGACGGCGTACATGGCTTCGTCGGCCAGCCGCAACGCATCTGCGGCCGAGGTGCTGCGCGGATCGACGGCCACCACGCCGACGCTCGCGCCGCGGTAGTCGAGCGTGGCGCCCGGAAGCCGCAGCTCGCCGATGGTGCTTTCGCTCAACCGATCGGCGAGCGAGCGAGCCGCCGCATCGGGCGACTCTCCGAAGGCAGGGCCGGCACCGATCACCACGAACTCGTCGCCGCCGTTGCGCGCCAGCATGTCGCCTGCGCGCATCGACGCCGACAGACGAGCGGCCATGGCGACGAGGAACTCGTCGCCTACGTCGTGGCCGTGCGTGTCATTGATCTTCTTGAACCCGTCCATGTCGATGAAGCCGACCAGCACGCTGGTGCCGTCGCGCTCGCCCTGGGCCATCATCCGGCGCAGCCCGTCGATGAGCGTGCGGCGGTTCGGCAGGCCGGTGAGCGCGTCGGTGGAAGCCAGCGTGACGACCTCTGCGTGCGCCTTCTCGAGCTTCCTGTAGAGCAGCTCGCGCTCCACCTGCTGGCCGATGAGACGCGCGAACAGCTGCAGCACGGGCTCGGCATGCGGCGGCAGGGACTGCTGCTCGGAGCTCGCGGCGCACAGCGTGCCGAACAGGTCGCCGCTCTCGGTCTTGACCGGCGTGCTCACGTACGTCTGAATGCCGAGCTCCCTGGCCGCCCCGGAATCGCCCCAGCAGCTGGCGACGTCGCCGGTGTAGGTGCGCCCTTCTTCCATGGCCCGCTTGCACAGCGTGTCGGCCCAGGGCACGGTGAGGCCCTCGGGAATGCTCAGCTGCCTCGCGTTGCGCGAGAAGAGGATGTGCTGCTGGCCCTTGTCGAGGTCGATGGTGGTGAGATAGGTCGATTCCAGCCCGGTCACCGCGCCGAGCATCTCGAGCATCGGACGCGTCAGGTCTTCCAGCGTCCTGGCCGAAGCCACCGAGTCGGAGAGTTGTTCGATCAGAGATTGCATACACGATATTTTGACGGCGAAGCGCCCGCCCCAGGCGCCGCTCTGCGACCTTTACCCGACGGTTACGGAGTCAGCGAAACATCAGGAAAGATACGAAGAAACCATTCGCCAGCTCTCGTCAGCGAGCGGGCGGGCCCTCGTCCCCCGTCAGATTCCTGCACAGCTCCAGCACCATGCCGCGCAGCCACCTGTGCGCGGGATCGCGATCCATGCGCGGATGCCACATCTGCGAGATGGTGATCCGGTCGGTGGGCATGGGCAGCGGAAAAGAGCGCAGCGTGCTCTGGGCCCTCAGGCGTTCGAAGTACGAGGCCGGTATCAGCGCCACGAGATCGGTCGCAGCCGCGATCGACAGGGCAGAACCGAAGCTGGGCACCGTGACGGCGACGTTGCGCTTCAATCCCATCGCCGCCAGAGCCACGTCCGCCGGTCCTTCCTTGCGGCCATGGCGTGAAGTGATCACGTGGTCGCATGCGGCGTAGCGCTCGGGCGTGATCGCGGCTTCGGCCAGCAGCGGATGGCCCTCGCGCACCGCGGCGACGAACCGGTCCCGGTAGAGCGCCTGCACGCGCACTTCCGGCCCCGCCGAATCGCTCAGCACGCCCACATCCAGATCGATCAGTCCTTCGCGCAGCGGACGCACGTCCTTGTCGGGCTTGGGCGCGAAGCGCAGGCGGACGCCGGGCGCCTCCTTCGCGACACGGGCAACGAGCACGTGCGCGAAGGCTTCGATGAATCCGTCGTTGGCCCGTATGGTGAAAAGGCGCTGCAGCGTGCGCGAGTCCATGGCCGCATCGGCCGGCTGGAGCACCGCGTGAGACTCCTGCACCAGGTCCCTCACGCGCTCGCGAAGTGCCAGGGCGTGCGGCGTGGGGACCATGCCGCGTCCTGCGCGCACCAGGAGCTGGTCGCCCGTGGCCTCGCGCAGCCGCGCCAGCGTGCGGCTCATGGCCGATTCGCTCAGCCCCATGCGCTCGGCGGCCTTCGCCACATTGCCTTCGGAAAGCAGCGCATCGAGCGCGGTCAGCAGGTTGAGGTCGGCGTCCGGCATGACCGGACGCTAGCACAGCCGCCGCGTGCGGGAACAGGCGCCGCATGCAGGAACAACCTGCGTCCCGCGCTCTGGGCCGGTGCTGCGCCGCGTCCTATTCTGGATTCACGCAATCGAGCGTCTTCACTCCACAAGGCCACTCCCATGCTGCTTTCACCCCCAATCCATTCCCCCACTTCCTCCGCCGACTCATCTGCCGCCGATTCCCGCACCGCTGCCCCAGAGGCGGCGAACGATACCGACGGCCTGCCGATGCCTCGGCGCATCGCAGCCGCCGCCGCGATCCTCGGCGCCGGCGCCCTCGTGGTGCTCGACGGCGCGATCGCCAACGTCGCGCTGCCGACCATCTCCGGGCAGTTGAACGCGGCGGCTGCCGATGCGGTCTGGATCATCACGGCCTATCAGCTCGCGGTCGTCATGTTCCTGCTGCCTGCCTCGGCCATCGGCGCGCGGCTGGGCTATCACCGTGTGTTCGCGGGCGGCATCGCGCTGTTCACCGCCGCGTCGGTGCTGTGCGCGCTTTCTCCGTCATTGCCGTGGCTGGTGGCCGCGCGTTGCCTGCAGGGGCTGGGCGCCGCCGCGGTGATGCCGCTCGGCCTGGCGCTGCTGCGCTTCACCTATCCGCGCCGGCTGCTGGCGCGCGCCATCGGCTGGAACGCGCTCTCGATCGCGGGCGCCACCGCGGCGGGGCCTTCCATCGGCGCCTTCATCCTCTCGACCGCCAGCTGGCCGTGGCTCTTCGCGGTGAACCTGCCGATCGGCATCCTCGTGCTGCTCGCATGCACGAAGCTGCCGCGCCCGGCATCGACGAGCGACCGCATCGATCTCTGGAGCATCGCGCTCAACGCGGTGATGTTCGCCACCTTCGTGCTCGGAAGCGACCGGCTGCCGTCGAGCCTGACGCACGGCGGCGCACTGCTCGGCGTGGCGGTGGTTTCCATGGTCCTGCTGGTGCGCCGCGAGACGAGCAGGAAGGCGCCGCTGGTGCCGCTCGACCTGCTGCGCGTGCACTCCTTCCGCATCTCGATCATCGCTTCGGTCTGCTGCTTCACCGGCCAGATGGCCAGCTACGTGGCACTTCCCTTCTACATCCAGCACGAGCTCGGCCAGAGCACCGCGGCCACCGGCCTGCTGATGACGCCCTGGCCCCTTGCGGTGATGCTGGCAGCGCCGCTGTCGGCGCGACTCGCGCAACGCGTGCCCACCGCATGGCTCTGCGCGGCGGGCAGCGCGTTCCTCGCGACCGGGCTGGCGCTGTGCGCGCTGTGGCCCATCCACGGCAACCCGGCACTGCCGATCGCGCTCTTCACCAGCCTCGCCGGCTTCGGTTTCGGGCTCTTCCAGACGCCCAACAACCAGAACATGCTGCTGTCCGCACCCAAGGAACGCAGCGGCGCGGCCGGCGGCGCGCAAGGAACGGCGCGGCTCACCGGGCTGACGCTCGGAAGCCTCGCTATGAGCCTGTTGTTCGGGCTGCTGCCGTCGCACACGGCCGTCCACCTGGGACTCGCGCTGGCGGCATCGACCGCTTTCGCGGGGAGCGTGGTGAGCCTGCTCAGGAGCCCCGGAAGGGCCGCCGCGGCCTGAGCGATGCGGCTCGGCCACCTCGGCCGTGCCGCCGGAACAAGCAGGAAGGAGTCATCGATCTAGGCTGGCAGCCGTAGCAGCGGCAGATGCCAGCCGCCATAGATGCCGCCCAGGCGCAGCGCCACGATCACCAGCACGCCCGCATGGAAGGCCCAGCGCCTGCCGACGCCGGCCGCCTGGAGCAGCAGGTAGGCGGCGATGCCCGCGATGGCGGCCGAACCGTAGATGCCGCTGCTCAGCAGCAGCGGGACATGCGCGGTGAGCACGTCGCGCACCAGCCCGCCGGCCGCGCCGGTCATGGTGCCGACCAGCGTCACGATGACCACGGGCAGCCGCCGCTCCTCGGCGATCTGAGCCCCGGTGATGGCGAAGAGCCCCAGCCCCAGCGCATCGGCCAAGGCCAGCGCATGCTCGGGCAGTGGCATGAAGTGCACCCATGCGATGCCCGCCGCCGTCGCCGCGAGGATCACGTAGACATAGCGCACGTCTCGTATCCAGAACACCGGATGGCGGTCGAGCAGCAGGTCGCGCAGGGTGCCGCCGCCCACGGCAGTGACGGAGGCGATCACGAGAACGCCCAGCCAGTCGAGCCCCGCATGTCCGGCGGCCAGCACGCCGCTGATCGCGAACACGGCGACGCCCGCGAGATCGAACAGATACAACAGCATGGACTCCCTCGGTGCGGTGCCACTCCCGCCATGGTCCGCGGGGGAGGCCGCGGCGATGGCGAAGAGTGCTGAGAAATCGGTGCCCGGCATTCTGCATGCACGAACAAGGCAGGGCGCCGCGAAGCCGCTCGGGCCGGGCCGAGAACCCGCCTTCGACCCGGAAACCGCGATTTGTCCTGGTCAGTGTTGACAAATGTGAACTGGCACACATTCGCGGTCCGAAAGCGAATGCGGGGTCCTACTGCAATCCGTAGTATTCATTTTGTTTCACAACTGTCCTACGGAGCTTGCACGTGATGGCCTGCAGACCCTCGTTCCACCGAACGTACGAGCCGCTCGATGCGGTTCATGGGGCCGCCGCACGAACGCGTGGCCCCGCCGAGCCGAAGGCCACATCCATGCCGTACACCTAGCAGCCGCGTACCGCGCGACGCCGTTGGCGAAGCGCCCCCTTTCCCACCTGTGACCCGATAGCCGATCGCCGGCACTCCGCCGAGGAGCGCCGTACTGCGTGAGGGATTCGCACGTCCGGTGATTTCCTGCTTTCCGTCTTGATTCCGCACCACCGCGCGGAATGGAGAAGTGTTGCCGCAAGAAACGCGGCCCCTTCTCCCTTCACCGGGTTCGAGAAAAGAAATTCGATCGAGGACGCAAATGGCCGCTCTCTCATCACCGACCGCCTGGCCTGCAGGCACGCACCGGCCCGCCGCATGGGCGCAGCGTACGTCCGCGGCCAACCGCGCACATGGTTCACATGGCGCACAAGGCACGCATGACGCCCATGGGCCGCTAGCCGAGCCCACGTCCAGGGCCTCCGGCGCATCCTTGGAGCGCGCCGCCGCACGCAGGGCCTGCGCCTTCGTGTTCATCGCGAACCTGCCGCACCTGGCCGAAGCCTACGGGCAGGACTTCGCATCCGCCGCGAGCCTCGAGGTGCAGCGCAGGCTGTGCGCCGGCTTCACCTCGCTGCCCTCGTCCGACATGGCGCGGCTGCGCGACGACTGCTTCCTGGTGTGGGCCAACGAGGCCTTCGAATGCGGCCCCTTCGGCATCCACGAAGCGGGCAAGGCATCGGGCGCCTCGCGGCGAGCGAGCCACCCGGTCGAGACGCTGCTCGCGGTGCTCGGTGCGGAGCCGGTGCGCTCCGGCGGCATCGCCGCGCTGGTGCAGCTGCATGCCGACTGGATCGACGTGCGCTCGCCGCAGCAGATGGGCGCCTCCGAGATCGAACTCACGCTGTGGACCGCGCAGCCCTTTCCAGACTCGCGCGAGAGCCGCGCCGACGGATGGCGCCAGCTCTATCGCGCCGACATGGACGTCGCGGTGCGCGTGAGCGAAGCGCTGCGCGCCGACGAGCTCTCGTTCTCGTGGCAGCCGGTGGTGCATCCCGGCAGCGTCGCGACCATGCTGTACCGATCGGGCCGCGCTCGCATCGCACCCAGCCGCGGCGATGCGGCCTCGCTCGCGCCCGAAGTGTTCATGCCCTGCCTGCAGCGGCTGGGCCTCACGCGCGCCTTCGACCGCACCGCGATGCGGCGGGCCGTGGCCGCGCTGCGGCTGCAGCCTTCGGCGCACATCGGCGTGAGCATCTCGGCGCAGAGCATCCAGATCGACCACTGGTGGGCTTCTCTGCTCGCGGTTCTCGAACGGGAGCCCGCGCTGGCCTCCCGCCTGGTGATCGAGATCGCGGGCAGCGCCTCGCTGCCCGACCTCGAGGCCGCGCACGACTTCTGCGTGCAGCTGCAGATGCGCGGCTGCCGCATCGCCGTCCGCGACTTCGGCGGCGGCGCGGACAACGTCGCGGCCGTGCAGGCCTGCAAGCCCGACATCGTGAAGCTCGACGCGGCACTGCTGCGCCGCGCGCGCGACAGCGAGTTCGGCCGCGAGTGCCTGCGCGGAATGCTGGCGACGAGCGCGCACTTCGCGCCGCACGTCGTCGTCGACGGCGTGGAGCGCGACGACGACGTGCACATCGCAGCCGACGCGGGCGCCCAGTGGCTGCAGGGCTACGGCATCGGCCGCGAGGGGGGCAAGCCATGAGCATCCCAGCCGACATGCAGTTGCGCCTCGCGCGGCTGAGCACCGACCTGCTGCAGATGCAGCGCGCCGTGCTGGAGCTCATGCAGGAATGCGGCCCGCGCGACCCCGGCGCCAGCGAGCAGGACCTCATCGCCGCAGCGCAGTACCGCGCGCTCGAAGCCGCGCTGCATGCGCCGAGGCACCCGGGCTCGGGCTCGGGTCCGGGCTCGCAGCGCAGCGAGGGCGGAGAGCTGCTCGCCTGGCCCGGCTTTCCTCCACCCGTGCAGCGGGCGATGCGCGCCTGAGCGCGCGAGCGCTCGCCCGCTCTCCATGTTTTCCATTTCCCTTCGCAGGACTTCCATGCCCATCCAACTCGACCAGGTCTCCGGCAACGTGCGTGCAGCGCGTGCGCGGCGGCCTTCCACCGTCTCCTCTTCGGCAGCAGCCGCGCGCACCGCGCTGTGCCTGCTGCTCACCGCGGCCTGCGCATGTGCGTCGGCCAACAACGTCGGCGAGAACAGCGCCTGGCAGTTCCAGACCGCCGCCGACAAGGCCAACCAGGCCGCCGTGCAGGACATGATCCAGCGCAAGAAGGCCGGCTCGTACGGCGCGGCCAACTACACCACCAACAACTACATCGGCCGCCAGTACAACTGCGACGTCACCTCGACCGCGCAGGGCAACCAGGGCACCAACAGCACCACGGCCAACTCGCCCGGCACCAGCGGCGCGTCGGCCAACTCCACCGGCAACTCGAACACCGGCATGGGTGGCGGCGGCACGGTGAGCACCGGCCAGGCCAACAGCGGCGCCGTGGGCTCGGCCGTGATCGGCTCCACCACCAGCAACGTGCAGGGCTGGTCGAGCCAGGCACTGAACTCCAACCAGACCAACACCGGCAGCCAGAGCGCAAGCATCAGCGGCAGCTCGGCCTGCGCATTCGGCGCACTCAACTGACCACCCAACCGACAGGGAAGAAAAAGGAATGACCCCATTCAAGTCGATCCGCGCGCTGCCGCGCGGAAAAGCCGCATCGCGCGCGCTGGCCGCCGCAGCGGCCGTCACGAGCCTGGCCGGCTGCGTCGTCGCGCCGCAGCAGCAGATGGCGCCCAAGGAAGCGCCCGTGGTGCTCGGCCCGGCCGTGCGCGAGAACGTCACGCCCATGGAAGCCGTGCTCGCCTGCTTCGGCGACCACGTGGCAGCCACGCAGCGCCCACCGATCGTCATCACCGTGGGCGACGTGAAGGACTACACCGGCAAGTACAGCATCAACGAAGGCAACGCCATCACGCAGGGCGGCGCGCTGATGGTGTATTCGGCGCTGGGCAAGCTCGGCGGCGCGGTGCAGGTGGCCGAGCGCTTCGACCCGGTGATCGCCGAGCGCGAACTCGGCTACGCCGACCGACGCCAGCTCGGGGACGGCCGCACCCACCAGCTCGCAGGGCCCAACGGCGGCCAGACGGTGCCGTGGCTGCCCTACTTCGGCGGCTCGATCAACAAGTCCGACTACTTCATCGTCGGCGGCATCACCGAGCTCAACTACAACATCAATTCGGGCGGCGCCGAGATCGGCGTGAACCAGGTGGGCGTGAAGGCACGCACCTTCAGCCAGTCGGTGGGCATCGACCTGCGCATCGTCGACACCAAGACGCTGATGATCGTGAAGACCATCAGCCTGACGAAGCAGTTCAACGGCTACGAGGTCGGCTTCAACGTCTTCCGCTTCTTCGGCAGCAAGCTCTACGACATCGACGTCGGCGCCAAGGGCCAGGAGCCGGTGCAGATGGGCGTGCGCGCCGCGCTCGAAGAGGGCGTGGTGCGCCTGGTGGCTGCCGTGTCCAAGGTCGACCCGAACCCGTGCCTGGGCATGCGCATGACGGGCGAGCTCAGCCTCAAGCCCGCCGAGCAGATGCGCACGGTGCCCAACCCGCTGGTCGACGCCTCGGGCATGCCGGTGCAGCAGGGCGAGGCCGTCAACGCGGCCAGCCAGACAGGCGCAAGCCTCACGGGCACCAGCCTGCAGATTCCCTTCGAGTTCGGCGCGGCAGCGCTCACCGGCGGGACGCTCAACCTCATCGACCAGATCGCGGCGGCCGCTGCCAAGGCCCCCACCGAGGTGGTGCTGGTCGCTCGCGACACCGAGAACTGGGACGCGGGCAAGCGCGACCTGCTCATCGACCAGCGCATCGGCGTGGTCACCACCGCACTCGCCTCGCGCGGCATCGCGCCCGGCGGCATCAGCGTCACATGGCGCCCGGACAAGGCAGACACGTCGATCCACCGCGACGGGCCCGGCCTGCAGGAGATCGCCAAGCTCCGCGTCCAGGGCGCGGGAAGGGGTGGGCCGGCCCGTCCGGTCCGTGAGGAGAACGCAACCGGAGGGAAGTAAGCAACCGAAAGGCACCAGCAAGTCTTCACCACAGGACGACGCGACGTCCGTCGTCCCGCTTTTTTTCATCGAACCAGTCTTTTTTCCAGATCCATCAAAGGAAGAACCATGCAGAAGAACCGCAGCAGGAATCCGCGCGGCCGCGCCAACGGCGCACCGCTCAGCAGCATCGGCCTGGCCGTGCTGGCCACGCTCGTGGCCGGCGGCGCGCAGGCAGCCGACACTACGGTCTCCACCATCCCCGCGGTGGCGGTCAACACCACGGCCTACCAGAGCGTGCAGTCGGTGCAGGACAAGTCGCAGCCCGTGACGGCCACCGCCGCCGGCAGCGTCATCGACGTCACGACCAACGGCGGCCAGACCGGCGGCAACAACACCGTCACGCAGAACAGCGTGAAGGCCAGCGCCACGGCCAATACCTTCACCAACGCCGTCGACCTGTCGCTCGCAGGCGGCACCGGCCCGGTGCCCGCCGAAGGCGCGGCCTCGCTGGGCGTGCAGACCAACAGCGGCGTGATCTCCAGCGCCGCCACCGGCAACACGGTGAAGGTCGAGCTCGACGGCTTCTCCAGCGGCGGCGCGGCCAACACCGCCAACACCATCTCTGCGAACACCACGCTCAACAGCGGCTCCTCGACCATCTCCGGCACGGTGCCGGTGGACTACGCATCGACCACCGCCGGCTCGGTCATGCTGAACTACTCGCCCGTGGGCGCCAGCAGCGCCGTGCACGGCAGCCTGGTCTCGACGTCGGTGCAGCAAGGCGCAGGCGCGGCCTCCACCGCCGCCGCCAGCGGCAACACGGTGTCGCTCACGCTGACGGCCGATGGCGAGAACAGCGTCGCCGCCGCACCCGCGCTCGACGGCAACACGGTCTCGGCCACGCTCAAGAGCAACACCGCCAACAGCACCATCAGCGTCCAGTCGGGCGGCGCGCCGGCCTTCACCGGCTCGGCCGTGGTATCGAACCAGCAGCTGAACCAGTCGATCGCTCCCGTCACGCACACGGCCTCGGCCACCGGCAACGGCGTGATCGCCTCCATCGGCGGCAATGCCGCCGGCGACACCAACACGCTGACCGGCTCGCTCTCGGTTCAGGGCAACACCATCTCCAGCACCGCCACCGGCAACGAAGCGCTCGGCGCCACCGCCGGCACGGCCGGCAACCGCATCGTGCTGGCCGACGGCGTGTCGGTCTCCGGCTCCGGCGGCCCGGCGATCAACAACGGTTCGTACAGCGCCGGCAACCTGTCGAGCGTGCTGATGGCCGACCTGGCCGTGTCGAACAGCCAGGGCAACGTGGGCGTGTCGCTCTCCGCCGCAACGCAGGGCTCGGGCGCACTCGCCTTCGCGCAGTCGGTGGACGGTGGCGCGGTCACGGTCGCGAACAACGCGGCCACCGCCTCGGCCACCGGCAATGCCGCGTCGAACGCGATCCTCAGCGGCAAGGATGCCGCCGCGTTCACCGCGACCGCCGCCCTGGCCAACCAGCAGAGCAACTACAACGGCGGCGTGAGCGCCGTCTCGGGCCCGACCGTCATCGGCGCCGCCACCGGCACCGAGAACGGCACCAACAACGCTGCAGCCGTCTCGGTCACCGGCAACCGCTCGGCCGCCACCGCCTACGGCAACAACGCCAGCCAGAGCCTCGCGCTCGAAGCCAACGCGCTGCCGTTGTCGGGCACCACGGCCGTGCTCGCAGGCGGCAGCCTGCCGGACGGAAACGTCAACGCGTTCGGCGCGGCCACGGTCACCAACCTGCAGAGCAACTACTCGGCGCCGGTCTCGGCGCAGACGGTGGGTTCCGTCGTCGGGGTGCTGGCCGATTCGCGCGGCACCGGCGGCGACACCATCCACGCCAGCAGCTTCACCGTGGGCGGCAACACGCAGGAAGCCGTGGGCGTGAGCAACAGCGCAAGCAACGCGCTGTCGCTGACCGGCACCACCGTGGGCTCGGGCGCAGGCGTATCCAGCGTGCAGGTGACCGACGGCGGCTCGCCGGTCGGCGCCCTGCTCTCGGGTTCCACCGCCGCGGCCTACCTGGGCACGCACGCCACCGACAGCACCGTCGCGCTCACCAACAACCTGCAGCGCGCCGTGGCCTATGCCAACTCGGCAGCCAACAGCCTGAACGTCACCGCCAACGGCGCCACCGTGGCCGCCATCGACTCGCCCGCATCGGTCGCGACGCCGGCGCTGGGCACCGCCACTGTCACCGCGGCCTATGGCGTGCTGAGCAACCAGACGGCCGCCGGCGCAGTGAGCGCGGTGGCCGACGGCGCAGGCATCCTGCCCATCGGCGCGCAAACCGTGCTGATCGAAGGCAACGTCACCCGCGGCAGCGTGTCGAACCAGGGCAATGCCTTCGTCGCCGCCGCCTACGGCAACGACGCGACCAACGCCGCCAAGCTGGCACTGGGCACGGGCGCCACCCTGGCCGGCGCGGCACCGGTGGGCAACGTCACCAGCGTGCAGAACGCCGCCGGCTCGACCATCACCGCGACCGCTTCGGGCGCCAACGTGGTGGCCACGGCCATCGAGGACGACGTCGCCGCCTCCACGGTCGCGACCTCCGGCAACCAGCTGCAGGCGCTGGCCTACGGCAACCGCGCGAGCGGCAACACGCTCGACGTCTCGGGCAACACGCTGGCGACCCTCACCGCGCAGCCGCGCGCCGTGATCGCCGGCGGCACCGCCACGACCGATGCCGCCTTCAGCGTGCAGAGCGTGCAGACCGCCTCGGGCAGCCTCACCGCCTCGCTGCGCTCCGGCGATGCCCCGGGCGCGACCGCTTCGCAGATCCGCACCCAGATCGGCGGCGACGTGACCGGCTCCAGCGTGGTGTCGAACGGCAACAGCGCCAGCGCAGCCGCCACGGCCAACAGCGCCACCAACGGCCTGACGCTCGCGGGCAACAGCCTCTCGACCTCCAGCGCGGTGCAGAACGTGCAGGGCAGCAGCGCATCGGTGCAGGCACTCGCCGGCCAGGCCGGCACGCCGGGCACGCCCGCGTCGCCTGCGACGCCGTTCAGCTACGACGCGAAGGTGATCGACACCGCCGTGTTCGGCGGCAACACCGTCGGCAACAACACCACGATCACCAGCGGCACACTGGGTGTGCTGATCTCCAGCCTCACGCAGGCAGAGATCACTTACCTGACCACCCACGGCTGGGATGTCGGCAGCGGCGCAACCGCCGGTATGCTGACGACTGCGGCGTCGACGTTGGGTACCGTCTCGGTGGCCACGTACAGCCAGCTGCAGACCGGTACCCCGGTCGCGTTCAACGCCACCATCCCCGGCACGTCGGCCGTCGCCGCCATCCCCAACCAGGGCGGCGTCACCGTCGCCGTGGGCGGCAACGTCACCGCCTCGCAACTCGCCGTCAAGGGCAACGGCAGCAGCGCGGCCGTCACCGGCAACAGCGCGACCAACAGCGCCTCGGTCACGGGCAACGCGATCGCCTCGGGCGGTGCGACCACGGCCAGCGCAGGCAGCCTCGCGCTCGGCGCGACCGGCGCACAGGCCGACCACACGGTCTCCAACGTGCAGCAGGTCACGGGCGGCGCGGCGCTGTCGACCAGCGTCTACGGCACCTATGCCATCGACGCGGCGGCCGGCGCGGTCATCTCCGGCTCGACGCTGAGCGTGTCCGACAACAGCCAGCGCGGCAGCGCGGTGGCGAACACGGCCACCAACAGCCTGAGCGTGACCGGCACCAACGTGGCGAGCACCTCGGCGCTGTCGTCGGCGCAGTCGGGCAACGCGGCCGTATCGGCGGCTTCCGACCTCGAGCTGTATGCGCCTGGCGCGGTCTCTGCGTCGTCGGTGGACCTGTCGCGCAACAAGAACGTGTCTCTGGGCGTGATCAACGATGCCACCAACTCGCTGAGCGTGACGGCCTCCAACGTGACGCCGGCAGGCGCCGCCATCAACGCACAGCTGACGGCCGGCACCGCCAACGGCGACCACGTGCTGAACAACGCGCAGACGGCCACCACCTCGGTGAGCAGCAACGCGACCACGCGCCTGTACAACCAGGACCAGACGGCCTCGGCCACGACGGGCCTGGCCAACGGCACGGCAACCATCAGCGGCAACGCCACGACCGCCGAAGCCTCGGCCAACCGTGCCGACAACAGCGTGGCGCTCAACGGCGCGGCGGTGCTGGGCGCGAGCGCCGGCCTGAACAACAGCCAGTCGAGCAGCGCGGCCGTCACGGCCAACGCGTCGACCTCGGCGACGTTCAAGCTCGAAGGCACCTCGCCGGCCACGGCTGCGGCGCTGAACAGCGGCATCACCATCGACGGCAACAGCACCACGGCGCTGGCACGCGGCAACGCAGCCAGCAACGTGCTGAACGTATCGGCTGGCAGCGGCTATGCCGCGGCATCGCCGGTCGCGGGCAGCTCGGCCGGCGGCGCCACGCAGGCCACGGCGGCACTGCTCAACACGCAGGGCAACAGCGGCAACGTGTCGGCCAGTGCGAGCGGCACGTACCAGGTCGCGCTCAACGGCGTGACCGCGGGCACCGCCCCCGGCATCACGAACGGCACCGCCGCGCTGACGGGCAACACCGTCGCCGCGCAGGCCTACGGCAACACCGCCACCAACGCGGTGACCGTGGCTGCCACGGCGGCCAACCGTCCGACGGTCGCGGTGGGCAACTACCAGACCAACAGCGGCGCCATCACCGCGACCGCCACCGCCGTGAACTACGGCGTGGGCGTCACCGGTGCGGCCGCAGGCAGCACGCTGCGCGCCGCAGGCAACCAGGTGACGGCGACCGCGGTGGGCAACTCCGCCGTGTCGACGATCGCCTCGGCCCGCTGAGCATCGTCCCCTGCCCCGGCCGGTGCGCTGCGCGCCCTGCCGGGGCTTTTTCCGCCCGCCTCCGGGCCGGGCATTCGCGCGAACCATGTACCTGCATCCACTCATCGCCAACGTGCCGCCAGCGGAGCGAGCCGCGCTCGTCCAGAGCTGCGAGCTGCGCTCATTCAGGCGCAACGAAATCGTGCTGGAGGCCGACACCTGGACCGACCGCATCTATTGCGTGGCCAGCGGGCTGCTGCGTGTGGTCGCCCACGGCAAGGGCAGCGCGCAGGCCAGCGACGTCACCACCGACTTCATCCGCCAGGACGACTTCTTCCTGAGCCCCTCTTTCGCCGAAGACCGCTACCAGGCCATGCAGACGCTGGTCGCCGCGCTGCCTTCGGCCGTCTACCTGGTGCCCGTGGCCGCCATCCGCCGGCTGTGCGGCGCATATCCCGAAGTGGCCATCGGCCTGCTGACCCTCGCGATGAAGCGCATGAGCGTCATCCGCAGCCAGCTGCGACGCATCTCGGCGCTGTCGGCCGAAGACCTGGTGGGCCGCGTGCTGCACCAGCTCACGCTGCTGGCGCCCGCGGGTTCGGGCGGATACGACAAGCGCATCACGCAATCGGTGATCGCCTCCTACTCGGGCCTCTCGCGCGAGGTGGTCAACAAGACCATGCGCGACATGGAGAACCGCGGCCTCGTGCGACGCGACGAGGATGGAATTCATGTGCAGCCCGACTTCGCCGCCACGGACTTCGGCGGGCTGCTGCCCATCGAGCAGAGCCTGTCGGCGGTCGAGCCCTACCAGCACGACCCGATGCTTCCGCCGGAGTTCTTCGACATGCGGCACGCAGGCCGAAGCGGCGAATCGCAGGAAGATTGAATCCGCAGGCCGGCTGCGGCCTGCCTGCCCCCTGCCCTACCTCGAGCGGATCAGGCGAAGTCGGTCGTCGCGAAATCGTCGACGACGTACACGCCGTCGTCGTCACGGCGCACCACGCCGCGCAGCTCGAAGTCGCGCATGGTCTTGTTGACCACCTCGCGCGACAGCCCGGCGTACGAGGCGATCACCGATTGCGTGATGCGCTTGTCATAGCCTTGCTCGCCCGCGGGCGCGAGCCGCGTGAGCTGCTGCAGCACGCGAAGCACGGAGTCTTCCGCCGTCAGCACGGAGATGCGGTGAAACTGGCCGCGCAAGGTGCTCATGCGCTTCATCGCGAGCCCGAGCAGGCCGAGCGCCACTTCCGGATGCCTGGTGCAGAGGCTGCGCATTTCTCCGATCGGAATCAGATACACCGACGAGGGCAGTGCGGCAATCAAGGTCTTCTTCGAGCAGTAGCTGTCTTCCTGCATCGACAGATGGAAAAAGAAGTCGTTCGGACCGATGAACTCCGTGGTCATTTCCGCGTCGCCTCGCTGATTCAACGAAACCACGCGCAGCAGGCCGCTCGCCACGCAGTAGATCTGGTCGGTTGAATCGCCGGCTGCAAGCACGACTTCATTGCGCTTGTAGGAATGCAGGCGGGTGGATTCGCCGAGCTTGGTGCGCTCCGCCAGCGGCAGACTCGCCATCAGGGGATGTAGGTACATCATCGAATGGTGCTTCCCAAGGCCGCTTCGAGGGAACACACAAACATGGGAGGCCGCGCATGCGATGCGCTCAGGCGGCACGCGCAAATGTATGCATGACATGCACCGCATGCGCGTCGCGCCGCAGCAGGCCGCGCTGCTCCATGTCGCGCATGGTCTTGTTGACCACCTCGCGCGACAGGCCCGAGTAGGAAGCGATCATCGATTGCGAGATGCGCTTGTCGTAGCCGCCCTCGCGCACCGGTGCCAGCTGGGTGAGCTGGTGGAGCACGCGATGTACCCGCTCTTCCGAAGGCAGCGTGGACACGCGCCGCATCTGCCCGCTCAGCATGCCCATGCGGCTCACCACGAGGCCCAGCAGCGCCATCGCGACTTCGGGATGGCGCGCGCACAGCTCGCGCATGGCCATCACCGGCACGAGGTACACCGACGAAGGCAGGACCGCCACCAGCGACTGCTCTGCGCGGTAGCGGTCTTCGCGAACCGGCAGATCGAAGAAGCCCTCGGGCCGGATGAACTCGCTCGTGACCTCGGGCCTGTCGCCGCACTCGGGCGTGACCACGCGCAGCAGCCCGGTCGCCACGCAGTAGAGCTGGTCGGTCGATGCGCCGGCTTCGAGCACGGTCTGGTTGCGCTTGAAATGCGACAGCCGGCACAGCTGGGCGAACGACGCACGCTCCGCCGCCGGCAGGCTGGCTGTCAGGGGATGCAGATACATGGGCGCGCATGATTCGCGAAGGCGCGCGCCGCGTCTTCTCAATGCGCGCAGGCGCCCCATGCTGCCGTGCCAGTTGCTCAGTGATCCGTGTGGCGGCCTTTCTCCCGTGCATCGTTGGGCGTCATGCCGTAGGCCGCACGGAACGCGCGATAGAAGGTCGCGATGCTGTCGAAGCCGCAACGGTAGGCGATGTCGGTGACCGAACGCGCCGGCTGCGCCACCAGCATGCGCGATGCATCGGCCAGCCGCATCGCAGTGAGCGTGCGCGCGAAGGATTGCTCCGTCGGCTCGAACAGCACATGCACCTGCCGCAGCGAGATGCCCAGCTCGCGCGCCACAGCACCAGGCGACAGTCCCGGCTGCCGAAGGTCGCGCGCGAGGATGCCCCGTGCCGCATGCAGCAGGCCGCTGCGAAGCGCAGCGCGGCTCTCCGGCAGGCCCGGTGCGAGCCGGCCGCGAGACACCAGGGCCAATCGCACGATGTGCGCCACTTCGGCGTGCGGATCGGAAATGTCGGCCGGTCTCGTGGTCAGCGCATGGAAGAGCGCCATCAATGGTCGCGCGACCGGCAGGCTCCTGTCGAGCGGCGTGGCGAACAGGTCCTCGGCCTCGGCCCCAAGCAGCAGTTCGCACGTGAGCGGGATGCGCAGGGTGCGGAAATCGAAGCCGTCGGAGCGCTCCGGCACGCCGGCATAAGGCAGGTCGGAATGATTGACGAGCAGGTCGCCCTCACGCACGCGCTGCGGCGGCGCACGGCCCACGCCGATCCACCCTGGGCCGCGCACCTGCAGCCCGATGCACAGGCTGCGCCCCGCGACACGCGCGATGTCGGAAGGTGTGCGGCTCACGCGGTAGGAGGACGCGCGCAGCTCCGACACGGTGGCCGTGCCGACCGCCACCGCGGCGAACCGGCCCTCGAACTTGTCGCGCCGCGCGCGGTCGAGTTCGATGGTCACGCCGAACAGATGCCGCCCACGCACCTCGCACCAGTGGTCGAAGCGGTCCTGGGGTCGGATGTCGTCTGTGGTGAAGTTCAGCATGGCCGTCGGCGTCTGGGGCGCGATATTGCCAGATTAATTACTTCTTCGTACATCCGAGTTGAGCAGTACGGACCGCGTCCGCGGGGCTTTCCAGGGGTCGTGATCGGCCAGACTGCATTCGAACGCGGTACCGCTGGAGCCGATCCACGAGCTTCGGACTCTTTGCACCGGAATGTGATCCACAGCACATCCGGGCCGATATAGCGAGTGCGCCGGAGCGAGGCGATTAATACCATCGACTTCGCTCGGTAGCGCCAAGGACAACGGTCCGGAAGCCGTCGGGCCCATACAGCCTTCCCTTCCACTTTCCATGATGCAGTCCGTTCACGCTCCAGAGGATTTCTCCATGCCCGTGCACGCCGGCCGCTCCGCTCATGCGATGGCGGTGGCCGGTGCCCTGTGCGAGTTGTTCGCCCAGGCCAGCGAAGTGCAGCTCGCGTTCCTGCTGCGCTCCATCGAGACGGGCGACGCGCCGACCGCAGCACGCGCGGCGCAGGGCATCCTCGGCGCCATCGCGTCTTCCGCTGCGGGCTGCAAGCCGGTGCCCGATGCACTCACCTCGCCGCTGTCGTCGCGCGAGCTCAAGGTGCTGTGCATGATCGCCGGCGGCTCCACCAATCGCGAGATCGCCGATGCGACCCACCGCTCGATCAACACCATCGAGGCGCAGGTGAAGAGCATGTACCGCAAGCTGGGTGTGCGCTCGCGCACGCAGGCCGTGCGGGAGGCGATGCAAAGGGGCCTGCTGATGTGGCGCGACGAGGATGCGCAGGTGGCCGTGGCTCGCGCGGAGATTCCCGCAACCTGCTGAGGCCAGGGGCTTCTCGGACAGGCAGGCTATATTGCCCGCTGGTCCAACAACGAGAGAGAAGCCAACATGGCAAAAGCCTATTGGGTCAGCGCCTATCGCGCCATCAAGGATGCGGACAAGCTCGCAGCCTACGCAAAGCTGGCAGGTCCGGCGATCACGGCAGGAGGCGGACGCTTCCTCGCGCGCGGCCTGCCTGCCAAGGTCTACGAGTTCGGCCTGTCCGAACGCACCGTGCTGATCGAGTTCGACAGCCTCGAGAAGGCCACCGCCACGCACGACAGCCCCGAATACAAGGCCGCGCTCGACGCACTGGGCGATGGCGCCGAGCGCGACCTGCGGATCATCGAAGGGGTTTGAAAGCCCATTGAAAGCATGTTGAAAGACCCGGGCCTCGCCTGCACGAGGCCCGTGCGCGCAGCGTCCATTCTTCCTTCGCATCAGCCACCATGGCCCACCTGCCAGCCTCCGCATCCGACGAGGACCTGATCCATTTCGCAGACGAATGGGCCAGCCTGCTGGAGGCGGAAGACTACGCGGCGGCCTTCGCGTTCACTGCGCACGAGCCATCGATGAGCTGGACGCCGGAACTGATACGCGAGGTCATCAAGTCGTACGGCGAATGCAGCGCCAGCCAGAAGGTCACGCTGCACAGCAAGCCCACCGACATCTCCCAGCGCAAGGAAGTGAGCCGCTGGCACGAAGACGGCAGCAGCGGCATCGGCGAGATCTGGTACGACCTGAACATCGACGGCCATGCCTCCGACCTCACCGCGACCTTCCACGTCGAACAGGGCGCCGACGGGCTCACGGTGCGGCTGAACGACATCCACGTCATGTAGCGCCACCATCGGCTGCGGCAGCAGCGTGGATGCCTGGCACACCGACACACACCACCTCCGCCTCTCCTCAGCATGAAACTGCCGACCTACGACCGAGACGCGGCGCGCGCCCTGATCAAGGAAAAAGCCGACGCACCTTTTTCCGCCTTCGATGTCGCCAGCCGCGCGCATCAGCGCCAGGACAGGAAACTCCACACGGAAGCCGCCCTGCTCTTCTGCCTCGCGACCGAAAGGGCCGAGGCCGAGCACCGCGCGGATCCGTCCAAGCCCAACCAGGCGATGAACCATCTGGTGCGCGCAGGCATCGCATTCAATCGCGCGGCGCAGGCCGAGACCGCGGAACCCTTGCTGCGCCAGGCCATCGCCTTCGACTGGGCCGGCTACGGGCTGGCGCAGGACAGCCACATGGTGGAATGGGGCTTCTTCCAACTGCTGCTGAACGCCCGCGGCGAACCCGAGCGCTTCGCGCAGCTCTTCGATGAAGCCGTGGCGCGGTGCGCCGAGATCGGCAGGGACTACACGGCCATCCATCCGCACCAGGAGGAGCTCCTGGAGATCGCCATCGGCCTCGGTCACCGCCCCATCGTCGAGCGGCTCGCCGCAAGGATCGCGGATCGACGGCCGTCCAAGAAGGCGGTCAAGGAGCTGCTGGCACGGGCAAAGGCCTTGCTCGCCGCTCCTGCCTGATCACCGGCAATCGAAAGAAGGGAGATCGAAGGACATGACGATCAAGCGAATGGACAACGTCCTCATCGTGGTCGACGACCTCGAGGCAGTGAAGGCATTCTTCCTCGAACTCGGCCTCGAGCTCGAGGGCCAGACCACGGTCGAGGGGCCCTCCGTCGGAAGCCTCATCGGGCTCGCGGACGTGCGCGCCACCCTGGCCATGCTGCGCACGCCCGATGGTCAGGGCATCGAGCTCGACAAGTTCCACACGCCCGACGCGATCAGGTTCGGACCCGTGGATGCGCCGGTGAACACGCTCGGCCTGCGCCGCATCATGTTCGCCGTCGACGGCCTCGACGCCGTCCTCGCGCGCATGCAGGCGCATGGCGCCGAGCTCATCGGCCAGATGCAGTACGGGCAGTCGTACCGGCTCGCCTACATTCGCGGTCCCGAGGGCATCATCGTCGGGCTGGCCGAGCAGTTGGGCTGATCGCAAGCGACTCGCCTGAGTCCTCGATATCCCCGCGCATCACGTGCGGCGGCGATCGAGATGGAAAAAAGCCCCTGCCGTCCGACAAGCAGACGACAGGGGCAATAAAGGCATCAGCCTTTCAGCCGAGCACCTCGGTCACGATGCCCGCACCGACGGTCTTGCCGCCTTCGCGCATCGCGAAACGCATGCCGCTCTCGATGGCCACGGGCTTGTTCAGCTCGAAGCCGATCTGCGCCTGCGCACCGGGCTCGACCACACCGGTCTCGGTATCGACCCGGATGACACCCGTCACGTCGGTCGTCCCGAAGAAGAACTGCGGCTGATAGCCGGAGCCAAACGGGGTATGGCGACCACCTTCCTCCTTGCTGAGGACGAAGATCTGAGCACGCCCCGTCCGGTACGGCTTCAGCGCACCGGGCTTCACCACGACCTGGCCTCGCACGACATCGTCGCGCTTGACACCGCGCAGCAGCAGCCCGACGTTCATGCCGGCCCGAGCTTCGGCAACATCCTTGTGGAAGGACTGCACGCCGGTCACGACCACCTGTTCATCGCCGTCCGAAGCAAGGCCGACGATCTCCAGGCTGTCTCCGACGCGGATCACGCCGCGCTCTACGCGCCCGCTGACCACAGTGCCGCGGCCTGTGATGGTGTGCACTCCTTCGACGGGCATCATGAACGGCCCGTCGTAGTCGCGTACCGGGTCAGGGATGCGCGAGTCCAGCGCGTCCACGAGCTCGACGATGCATCGCACGTCCGGCCCTTCGAGTTCGCCGCGTTCAGCGGCGGCCAGGGCCTTCAGCGCGCTGCCGAAGACGAAGCACGCTTCGTCGTAGCCGTGGGAAGCCAACAGCGCGCCGATCTCCATTTCGATCAACTGCTCGATGTCGGCACGGTCGATCTCGGCAACGAGGTCCATCTTGTTCACGAACACCACGATGTGGCCGACGTTCACCTGGCGTGCCAGCAGCACGTGCTCGATGGTCTGCCGGGCGGCGCCTTCGGTGCCGTCCACCAGCAGGATCGCCCCGTCCATTTGCGAGGCGCCGGTGATCATGTTCTTGATGTAGTCGGCATGGCCGGGGCAGTCGATGTGCGCATAGTGACGGCTGTCCGACTCGTACTCGACGTGCGAGGCATTGATCGTGATGCCGCGTTCGCGCTCTTCCTTGGCGTTATCGATCTGCCCATAGGAAAGCGCCCTGCCGCCAATGCGAGCAGCCTGCACGAAAGTAAGAGCAGCCGTCAGCGTCGTCTTGCCATGGTCGACATGACCGATGGTTCCGACATTCACATGAACCTTGTTCATCATCGTTTTCTCCAGTTTTGAGAGTGATAGACCGATCCGCTTCGCTGGCCAGGCGAAACATTCGGCGGGTTGTCGGCGCGCGCGCCAGACTCAGGGAGCCCGCTACACGGGCAAGAAAAAAGCCTGCCGGGTGGACCACCCGACAGGCTTTTCTTTGCCTGAAGGATGGACCTCCAGGCACACATGGACCTGGAGGCTCTACACGAACCACTCCACCGAAAACGCGCGCAGCGCTGCCGCGACAGCAAGTGCAGCGAAGGGAAGTTCTCGTTCGAAAGTCATTTCCAGATCTCCGGTTAGGCAGGCAAAAAAACAAAAAACCCGGTGGCTTTGGGCCTACCGGGTCTTTGAACTCAGGAGGCCGAGCCTCCAGGGGAAAGGCTCTACGAAAGCAACTCAGCAAAATATGCACGCAGCACATCCGCCGCGGCTGCGCGGATCGTCGATGCGTATTGCGTGGTGGGGTTCTGCTTCATGATCTTTCGTACTGTCGGCCGTTGGCCGTACTCGATGGTTGCAAATCTTTGGGGAGCGGAGGCTAACACCACCATCGAGTTCGGGCAACAGGGCCGTTGCACAACCGCTGCAACAGCGCCCTGCGAGCTGACCATCGGCGCGTGCTCGACATAGGACTTCTTCGCAGGTGAGCCCGAGCACCGCTTCCACACATCCTCAGCCCGGCCTCACCTGCAAGCCGGACTTTCCGATGCACTTCAAGGCGCCGGCGTGAGCTTGAAGATCTTGTTGCCGTGCGAGGCACCCACGTACACGGTGCCATCGCCGGCCACCGCCACGCCGATGGGGAAGTTGAAGCTCAGCGCCGCGCCCGTACCGTCGCGCAGCGTGCTGATCTCGCCCGAGGGTGAGACCACACGTGCCACTCCGTCCCAGGCGTGAGTCAGGAAGACGTTGTTGCTCGCGTCCACCGTCACGCCATAGGTGTAGCCGACCTTGGCCGGCGTGGCGGCCGTTCCGTCGGCAAGGCCGGGTGTGGTGCTGGTGCAATCGCCCAGCAGCGTGCTCACTTCGGCGGTGGCCACGTCGATCTTGCGCAGGCACAGGCTGTCGGTGTCCGTGTCGTAGAGCGTGCGTCCGTCGCGGCTGATCGCCAGGCCCTGCGGGCGGGCGAACTGTGCGGCGGTGCCGACTCCGTCGAGATAGGCCTGCGTACCGTCACCGGCGAGCGTCGTGGTGGTGCCGTCAGCGGCCACCTTGCGCACGCGCTTGTTCTCGAGGTCCGCCACGAACAGGTTTCCTGCGCCGTCCAGCGCGATGCTGGCGGGGGTGTTGAACAACGGCGCCGAAGGACTGTCTGCATAACCGCTGCTGCCGGAGCCCACCCAGGTCGTGAACGTGGTCGCGTTGGGAGCGATCTTGTTGATGCGATGCCGCTCGCTCACATACAGGGTTCCATCGGCCGCGAGTGCCAGGCCGAACGGCGCATTCATGCTCGAGACAGGTACCACTTCGGCACCGTTGCCGCTGGCCGTGTCGATCCTGTAGACCGCACCGTTGCCGCCCATGGCCACGTAGAGATTCGCGCCGCTGGAGTCCAGCACCATCTGATAGGGACTGCTGTAGGTCACGCCCGTGGTCGCCAGCACGGTTGCGACCCAGGGCTTGACCGTAAGCGTCGCAGCCTGGCTGGTCACGCTGCTATCGGCGCCGCTCACGCGCACGCGAAGCTTCTGACCGCTGTCGGCGAGCTGATTGGCTGCAGTGGTGAAGCTGTCGCTCGTGGCGCCGGAAACATCGGTCCAGCTGCTGCCGCCATCGACGCTGCGCTGCCATTGGTAGGCCGTCGCGCGCACCGCCTGCACCTTCAAGGTGGCGGCCACGCCCTGGCCGATGGTGATATCCGATGGCTGCGCGGTGATGGCGACCGCGGTTTCTTCCGGCGCAGGTGCAGGTGCGGGTGGCGGCGTTCCTTGCGACGCAGGCGCAGGGGCCGGCGCAGGAGCGACGGCGAACCCGGGGAAGCCGCCGCCGCCTCCCCCACCGCCGCCGCAGGAGGCCAGCAGGAGATTCGTCATGAGAAGTGCAACGGGTGCACGCCATGCGCGGGAAGCGGTATGTGTGGAATTCATGATGGGCCTTCCTTTTTTCAAAGTGGAGTGAACGAGAAGGCTCCACGGTATGGAAGGCAACACCCCCGATCCAGTGTCGAAGGTCATCGCAAAGCAGCAAAAAATTCACGCTCACGAGCGCATGCCGGCGGGTGCCTTGTCGAGCTGTGCCATCGATGCGAGGGCCTGCAGCAGCCTGTCGGCAGCCACCGGCTTGAGCAGGACCTGCAGCCCGGAGTCGCGCATCTGCTGCTGCCGCTGCGGCGCGGTTTCGCCGGTGATCAGCATCACGTGCAGACCGGGTCCGAAGCGTGCGCGCAGACGCTGCGCCGCGGCCAATCCGTCGGCGCCTTCTGCAAGCCGCACATCGCAAAGCAGCACCTCGACGGGCGAGCTCCCTTCCGCGGCGTGCGCCAGCACGGCCTCGGCCTCTGCTTCGCCGGACACCGCGTCGATGGCGACGCCATGGGCATGCAGCAGCCCCGAGACGGCCTGCCGTATCGCGGCCTCGTCGTCGAGGAGCAGCACACGTCGAGGCAGCGGCAAGGCGGTACCCGGGCGAGCCGTCGCCTGCACGACGCCCAGGGCCGACACCGCGGGAAGCACCAGCCGAAAGCAACTGCCCCGCCCCGCGCGCGAACGCACCTGCAGCGGATGCCCCAAAAGGCGCGAGAGCCGCTGCACGATCGACAGCCCGATGCCAAGGCCTCTCGCCCGATCGCGCCCCGGGTTACCGATCTGATAGAACTCGTCGAAGATGCTGCCGAGGTGCTCATCGGCAATGCCGATGCCGGTGTCGCGCACGTCGATCCACACCAGAGGCCCGCGTGCACGCGCGGCCACCACCACGCCGCCGCGCTGCGTGTACTTGAGCGCGTTGTCCACCAGGTTGGACAGCAGCCGCTGCAGCAGCTGCGGATCGCTCAGCACCCAGCAAGGCGTGGCGCGCAGCCGAAGCTGCAGTTCCCTGTCGGCCGCCTGCGCCGCGAACACATTGTTGAGCGCGAGGAACAACGGGTTGAGTTCCACCGGCCGTATCTGCGGTGCCACCTCGCCGGCATCCAGCCGCGAGATGTCGAGGAGCGTGTCGAGCGAATCGCCGAGCGTTCCGACCGCATCCATCAGCCGCGCGGCGTGATCCCAGTCCTCGCTGCCGCGAAGCTTCTTCTCGATGACCGCTCCGAACAGCGCGATTGCGTGCATGGGCTGACGCAGGTCGTGGCTCGCCGCAGCGAGAAAGCGCGTCTTCTCCTCGCTGACGCGCTGCGTGGCGGCGATCTGGAGGCTGAGCTGCTCGGCCAGCGCCTCCTTCTCGAAGCGCATGGTCAACGAAGCGGTCAGCAGCCTGTGGTGCTGCAGCGCGAACATGATCATCACGCACATGTAGAGCAGGCAGCCGCTTGCCAGGAACAGGTGCGTGCTGTCTCCGCGCCAGGCCAGTGCCAGAGTGAGGCTTGCCATGCTCGGCACGATGAAGCGCGGAATGTTCCGCTTGAGCACGGCGAGCGACAGCGCACCGCCCGCACAGCCGCCCATCATCATCACGATCACCATGACCCACAGACCCAGGTGGCGACCCGGCGCCACGCACAGCCACGGAGCGAGTCCCCAGACGCAGGAGCGCAGCAGCACATTGCGCGCATTGAAGCGCGCCCAGTACTCGGGGTGATCGGCCGCGTCGGGACTGCGCCGATAGCGCCGGTACGCACGCCGCAGCGTCAACGCCAGGTGCAGCGCCATCCAAAGCAGCACCTGCCAGCGCCACGTGGACAGGAACAGCGCGATGCCCAGCGACTGCGCCGTGAGAAGGTCCGCCAGATAGGCCCCCGGCGCATTGGCATGGACCGAGGCCACCTGCTCGCGCAGCACGCGCTGGGCGAGTTCCGGCGATTGAGGGTCATTCATCGCCGGCATGCGGACAGCCATCCAGAGAGCCGCATCGCGCGATTCGATCGCGTCCCTTACCGCAGGCTGCTGATGAGCTGCGCGCGCGAGCGCATGCCGAACAGCAGCAACAGCGTGGACACGTGGTTCTTGACCGTTCCCTCGGTCAGGTGCGAGAGCTGCGCGATCTCCTTGTTCGACTTGCCGGACAGCACCCAGTCGAGGATCTCGACCTGGCGCGCATTGAGCTGCGGCTGCGGCTCGGCCATCGCGGGCACGGCGTGAGGTGCAGCAACCGGTGAAGCGGTCGACAAGCCCGGCTGCGCGACCAGATCGTTGTCACGCACGTAGCGCAACACCTCGCCCAGGTGCCCCGTCTTGGGCAGGAAGGCCTGCGCCCCGAGCGCCGTCACTCCCTGCATCAACGCCTGGCTGTCCTTGCCAGAGAGCACCACCACACGCGATGCAGGAAACGCGCGCCTGAAACGGACCAGCGTATCGAGCCCCTGGGAGTCGGGAAGATCGAGATCGAGCAGCACCAGCAGATGCGAAGAAAGATAGAACTCGTACAGCCTCAACGCGTCCGCCAGGCTGCGCGCCTCATGCACCGGCACGCTCGCAGTCTCCGCAAGCAACAGCGCCCGCAGGCCCAGCCGCACCAGCTCATGGTCGTCGACCACCAGAATGCCCCGTGCCGGTATGGTCACGCCGGCCTCGCTGCGCGACGGCGCAACATGCAGTGGCAGTGGTGCGGCATTGACCATGGTGCGGGCATCTTAGTGCTCGTGATTGCGATCCCGAAATGACCAAAGTCATGAGGAGGCAGCTGTTTTGCAAGGCGGTGATGTCCTCGACCGAAGATTCAAGCATCCATACGAAGCTGGATGTCGAGCGCTTTCGATGTCCTTCTACATTGCATCTTCGAATGAAGCGCCTGGCTGCGTAGTACTCGCTCCATTGAGTTCGAATGCTTCGCAAGCTGGAGGGCATAGACAGGATGGCATACGCCTTATGGACGCCTCATCGCATGGCGTATGACGTCCTTGTCTGATCGCCGCGGGGGCCAGTCTTCGTCTTCATCGGTTCCCCCATGGACTGTGCGGTGTCGAAGGCAAGCAGCCGATCGCCACATGGCAAGATCGATTCACACGCCGCCGCATCGATCCAGCAGGCGAATCAACCGGAAAGCATCAATGAAGCTCGGCTACACCATCATCTACGTCCCCAGTGTCGAAGACTCGCTGCGGTTCTTCGAGCAGGCGTTCGACTTCTCTAGGCGCTTCCTGCATGAATCGGGAACGTATGGCGAGCTGGAAAGCGGCGAGACCACGCTCGCGTTCGCGGCACACGAGCTTGCATCGATGAACTTCAATGGCGGTCACGTTGCCGCGTCGGAATCGGAGAAGCCGCTGGGGATGGAACTGGGTCTTGTCACCGACGACGTTGCAGCTGCGCATTCCCGGGCACTGGCTGCCGGCGCTGCAGAGCTGGCACCGCCTCGTGCCAAGCCTTGGGGGCAAATAGTGTCGTATGTGCGCTGTCCGGATGGGGCGCTGGTGGAGCTTTGTTCGCCGGTCGGTGCCTGAGGTCACAGGGCCTCTTCCGCGCCCGGCGCAGACATACGCACCCATGACAAGCTCGTGGCGCGCATCAGGGCGTATTTTCAGTTGAATAAAGACGCACTCCTCGTGAACAGCTCAAATCCGTACTACGCCAAGAACTACGATGTGTATGCATTGCTTGGTGCGCCAAACTTGCTCCCCTGGCAATGGGAGGTATGGATGAAGATCGAGCCGTTGCTCGCGCCATTTGTCTCTTCCGACCGAGGAAAGCCGACAGTCCGGTCAAGCCAGACCTCAGGTGTGGGAAAGGAATCTAGATCGATCGCTTTCGGAAAGATGGGCTGGGACTCGAAGTCGCATTTGCGTTGGACGCACGGGTCACCCTCCGGTGCCCTTGAGCCAAGTCTTCGGAGGTTCCTTGGAATGGAAGCATGGACACCATCGTGGACGGTGTGCGTGAAAGAGCACGAGGCGCCGGACTTCTACTTCCATCTGCTTCGGGCGCCTCACGTACAACATGGAATTGAGCCTCTGTTCGGTTCCGTGTTGGTGGTCGCGCTGCCAGCTGGCGCTCCCGTTGCGCGCAGAGACGACCTTCGGTCAGCAATGACCGCCATCGCGACGCTGCTCCAAAGTCCCCTCGCGGTTTGCAAGCGTCGAGCCTGGGGTATCGCATCAGGCTCGACGGGAGGCTTTCGCGACGCGGTGCAGGACCTCGGTGTTGGCCGCGGATTGTTCAGGGAGGAGGACCCTCATGCGAAGCCGATCAGCCTCGAAACTTTTTCTGAGCAATGGAGCCTGCTTCAAGCTTGAACGAGGATGGAGGCTTGACGACCTGAGGGCCGATCAGATGCAGGCGATCGTCCGGGGCTCCCGCAGAGGAGTTTGCATTGTCAGCGCGATTTCTTCGCGGGGCGCGTGAATGGCTAGAGTCTGGCTACAGTCGGCCGGGAGAACTGCGCCGCACGGACAACCGATAACAGGCTGGTCACCACCGGCACGCAGGTCGCCAGGCGTGTAGACGACGCATTCATCGATCCGAACCTCTTGCACCGATCAGATCGCGCACGGCAATGGCCAGCACCAAAAGCCCCAAACCGGCGGCAGTCAGAGTTGCCGCCGTGTAGAAGCCGACCAGGGCCCAGTAGATGACGGGCTGCTCTGCTGCAAGGATGTCAGGTCCTTTTTGCGGTTGTTGAGCACCCCGGTGCGCAGGCTTTCCACCACTTCGCTCGCGCCCATAAGGCACCCCCAGCCGATGAATGTCGCGACGGCGAGAGCCACCATCGACTGTAGCCACGGCCGCCGGCGGCTCGGGGCATCCGGACGGCTTGTCACGTCCTCGCTGCGTTGGCAAAGGCCGAGCGATTCCCGAAGGAATGCCGCACTGTCATCTCGCGCGTGCTGCAAGTCACGAGGCTGATGGTTCGGGGTAATGTCTTAGGCATGGCAGTTCGCTGATGCTGGCGGGCGAACGACTTTACTTGAATGTCCTCTTTCGGATTTAGCAACTGGCAGCTTCGGGCCCATAGCGGCTGTACGCCTCCGCTCCAAAGCGGGCATCCAGCATCAAGATTAAAAAATTAGACGCATTTCAACTCGTACTCGATTCGGATAGTACGGCCGCAGAAGAAAAGGCTTGTGCTCTTGGAACTTACGGCAGCGGATGATGGGTAGCGAATCTGCAACGCCTCTGCATCAAGCCAGTGAAGAGCTACCTCATCGTAGCTGCAGTCCGCCATAAACACGCCTCCGCCGCCCCGCGCATCATCGACCAGCAACTCTACTAAGACCTGCATGCGCGGAGCATCAGGAACAGAGCTGGGGGCAAGCTCAAAAGCCGTGGCGAGGCCGCACCCGTCCGGAGAAAGCAACTTTACCGAGGGCACGACAATGGTCTTGCGACGTCGCGGTTGGCGCGGCGCCGGCTGCGGTGCGAGAAGCTTCTCCTTTAGAGCAAGGAGGACTGCGCTACGGCGTACCACGGAGGCACCGCTCCACCTTTTGAGGTCCGCGCCGTTGTCGATGACATCGATCGCGCTCGCTTTCACTTCGCCCGTTAGACAACCGTACTTCCATTGCGTTGCAGCAAGTGCGAGCCAAAAAACAGGCCCATCGTCGGCATCCTGGATCGTAGAAGACGAGGTTTTCAGTAGCGCAGCCGTTGCTCTGGCTGAATCGTTGTAGCGAGCGAGCAGGTCAACGAAGTCGTTGCGAACGTCGCACGCCACGTCGTCCGAGAACAGAGCAGTACTTGTGGTTCCCATGTCTAGAGATCGTTGTGCGGTGAATGGGGTGAGTGTGTTCGGGTAGATTTTGGTCTACTCGCCAACACCCGCTCCTGGCCGGCAGAGGCCGGTGGCTTCAACCGGCGGAGCCATCCACCGGAGGTGGGACGTCAAGCTCTGCGTCGCTGAGCTCGACACCCAACTTGATGTCAGTTCGGAGTTCAAGGTTGGCGTAGCGCCCGGGCCTTGTCATCAATGCTCGCAGCAGGAGGTCATCCACGCCGATGTGGAACTCTACGCGGCGAAACCCAGGGTGCTGGGCGACGAGCCTGTGACATCGGACGCCATCGAAGGTTGAGAACCTTCGCAAGCGCGGGCGCCTCAGGCTCGAGAAGAAGTCTCGCCCCTCGTCCCCAAACAGCAACGACCAAATGGTGTGTGCGGACCCCCTGGAGATGCCGGTTGCGCCGGCGATGGCCATCAGGAGCGACTCCTCTTGCTCGAGCTTCGAAGAAGCCGAGTAGCTCTGGTCCCAGAAGTATGCCCGGCCCTCACGTACTCCAATCTGAGTCCGAGTGACCAGGTGACTCAGTGGCCGGTAGGGATGAGGACTGCTGAAGCTGAACTTGAAGTCGGGCCGGCGAAGTGCGGTCGCGAAAACCAAAGGTGCGGACCGTGGCTTCGTCAGGTCCAGCACCTGGCCAGTATCGGCATAGGAGTCGAGGGCGCGGTAGCGCGAAATCACCTGCAGAAGTAGTTCCCTGCCGCTCGAGAAGCTGGTCATCAGCGATGCACCCCATGTGTAGAAACAGAGAGCCAGACTTGAGGGTCAGGCTCAGCGGATGAATCGTAGAACGTGCTCATCAACGGGTGTTGGAAAACGAAGTGCGCAGGATTGTGGGGCAGCTTCGAACGTCTGGTCCTGGCCGTCCTCATGACCTGCCCCCTCCCTGCCGTACCAGCGTAATGGCAGCGAAGTCCGTCAACTTGGAGAATGACGGGCATGAGAAAGAGCAGATACACCGAGGAGCAGATCATCGGTTTCATCAAGCAAGCCGAGTCCGGCTTGCCGATCAAAGATCTGTGCCGCAAGGGCGGCTTCAGCGATGCGACCTTCTACAAGTGGCGTGCCAAGTACGGTGGAATGGACGTGCCGGATGCGAGACGCCTGCGTGAGCTGGAGGCGGAGAACAACAAGCTCAAGAAGCTGTTGGCCGAAGCCCACCTGGACATTCACGCGCTGAACACGGCCTTCGGGGTAAAGCGTTAGCCCCACAGGCCAAGCGTGCCGCCATCGCCACCATGATCGAGCAATGCGGTCTGAGCGAGCGGCGGGCATGCAGGCTTGTGGGGCTCTCACGCGACAGCTGGCGCAATCCACCCGAGATCGATGCCATGACCCAGGAACTCAGCAGCAAGATCGTCGAGATCGCGCATGCGCGCCGGCGCTTTGGCTATCGGCGCATCCACGACATGCTGCGCCCGCACTTCCCCGGCGTGAACCACAAGAAGGTCTACCGGCTCTACAGCGCGGCCAACCTGGCCGTGCGCAAGCGCAAGAAGGCCAAGCGGCCCGTCAGCGAGCGCGTGCCGTTGCAACTGGCCAGCACGGCCAATGAGGTCTGGAGCATGGACTTCGTCAGCGACAGCCTGAGCACTGGGCGGCGCATCAAGTGCCTGACGGTGGCCGACAACTTCAGCCACGAGTGCGTGAGCATCTCGGTGGACTGGGGCATCTCGGGGCGGTATGTGACGCGGCTGCTGGACCAGGCCGCGGTCTTCAGGGGCTACCCGCTGGCCGTACGCACGGACAACGGCCCGGAGTTCACCAGCAGGGCGTTCATGGGTTGGGCGCAGACCCACGGCATTCGCCACATCCTGATCGAGCCCGGGCGACCCATGCAGAACGGCTATATCGAGAGCTTCAACGGCAAGTTCAGGGACGAGTGCCTGAACGAACAATGGTTCGAGACGCTGCAGCAGGCCCGCTCGGCCATCACGCTCTGGCGTCAGGACTACAACGAGGTCAGGCCGCACAGCAGTTGCCAGCGAATGCCTCCGTCGAAGTTCGCCGAGCTGCATCGCCAGCGCGCTGGCGATGCAGCTCGATCCAGCTCAACAACCACCGAGATCAATTAATCTTGCAACCCCGGACTTCCTCGTTATGGATGGCACGGCAGGAGGGGGCAGGTCACTG